>Ga0307513_10001989_pt1 | contig 28938 bp, 42 predicted proteins | sample 15_EM_MG_FD_202174 | JGI IMG/M metagenome (GOLD analysis project Ga0307513, IMG submission 202174) | Populus trichocarpa ectomycorrhiza microbial communities from riparian zone in the Pacific Northwest, United States - 15_EM | ecosystem: Host-associated > Plants > Roots > Unclassified | place... | reverse complement strand
GTTACTAGACTAGGCAACTCGGACGTCCAATCGGTGTTGTGAATTATTCCGGTTCATATTGTATGAATCATTCCATGCAAATAAATGCCCGTATATACTTTGAGGTATGTGGTTTTTGGTACACGTCACTGGTATGAATGGACCAAAGACCAGGGGGCTCCTTGGCAAAGGGGTTTCAGCTCCCGTAACCCCGGCGGTGTTCGGTCCATTCATGCTAGGGATGTGTATTTGCTCACACAATTACTCAATCATGTATCAAAAGAGGAATGTTGGAGAGGGGAATATAGGAAAAAGCGGGGCCCTGGGGGGAGAAAATTCATTGATGGGGGGCTGTTCGGGGCATTGAACGGGGCAGGGGCCTGGACGGGGGCAGGAGCAGGGGTTGAAAAAAAAAAAGGCCCTGTAACGAACACTAGTTTGTCTGTGAATTAATTTCATGCGGGACAGACACGGTGCCTCTTGTACTCGGTGCGCCTGGTGGACTCGAGCTCCTGATACCAGACATTGTTGTGCTATGGAGGCGAAGTGGGGACGAATACTGTGCTACGCTTGATAACGGGAATATCGCCGTGGACAAGGCTATACCGGGAGTTATCGTCATACAGGCCGCTGGCGTCCGTGAGACAATTGCTGCCTCCTACGAACCAGTGTTGGTTGAAGTTCGCACGGTCCTTGGGTGATTGTTTCCGCGTGTCTCCACCCATCGTGGCTCACGACGACGTCTAGGTGTTGTCTCATCCCCACAACGGCTGTTTTCACCTTCAGGTTCGATGTCCGGTTTGCTTTCGTCCCCCGGATGTGCCATCTGGTACTCATCGCTGCAATCATCGCAGAGGAGGACTGGTTCCATATCCCCTTGTCCGTCAGCCTCCATGTCAGGTTCACTATATGCTGTGGTCTGAGTTGGGCTGCTCTGGAGGCGCTTTGCCGGTTATCCTAGAAGCTGTCTCGCAATTGGGGGTAGGCAAGAATTGCGACCTGATGATTCAGCACTATTGGAGCTGCCGAGATTCGGTCTGTTGTGTTACCGATCTGGACAGCCTATCCGCTGGTACGATGACGCGTCTACACCCTTTCAGATTGCCCCCTCGTAAAGTTGGCTGATTCAATCCTATGGAGTCTGACTTCACGCCTTCGCTGGCTCAGATTTCCCACTCCTGGAGTTGGTTGACTCGACTCCATGGAGTCAGGTATGATGTCGCGCCTGCGCCCGGTAAGATTGCCTACCCGGGGTGCAGGCTGACTGCTCGAATTCAGATGCATGTGGGATATAGGTCGCATAGTGAACATTATGAAAGATTGGAGTCAATATGACAATTGGATGTGTGTTGAGTCTGGTGGAAGTGAGGAGTGAGTATTTTCCTTTCGTCGAAGAGGACTCGTTAGGTCTTATACCTGTACGCTAGGATTTAGGGGTGTTGTAGGCTCAGATACCATCACTCGGTATGAAAGGGTGGGGTGTGCCTGCGCAAAGAGGTTTAAACTTTCAATACCATATCCGTGGTTCAGGCATTACGACTCACTGGTCTATCGTGAGAAATAATAGATGAAAGGCAGCTGTCGCTAACATCGCCGGACAGCCACAATCTAGCGGCAAGCAGTATCGGTTAGCGACGAGGGCTGTTCCTAAGACACTCACCGCGCGAAAAGAGGATTATGAGTATCTATTCTCATCTCCCAGCCTCGAATCATCACCACCAACCGAAACAGTATTCAAGGAATACTGCCTTGTCAATAATCTGACGCAGGCGGTTGACTCCGGACCGGATATAACCATGCACAGACAATCACACAGTATGAGAGGGAAAGAATTGCACACAATCGGTATTGGAATGATTGCCATCGTTGCCACGCCCGCGACGCAGACAATCGCAACATTGGTAGGGCACATCATACTGTTGTCAGGATAGTTAGACGGGACCCGCCCTCCGATGTAGGAGATTTCCCTACAAAATGGGGCTTTGCGATTGTGAAGGTACAAGTTGGGCTTTGGAGTTGAAATTCAAGACTTTCATTGGTCCGACACGCAGGTGTCGGGCATTGGGAAAAATAAGCGAAATGATGGTGGCGCAAATGTCGCCGCCTGGGCGAAAGCTAGCTGCAATCAGTAGTGATTGAAAATAAGCTTGCACGGAAAGCACGCAGTACGCCCAAAGAGGATTACGAGTATCTACTCTCATCTCCGAACAGCGAATCAGCACTACTCAGCACCTTCATCAGCAAAAGATTTATTCCTCTTCCTGTGCGTCAGATGCACAGGACGCACAGGACGCGCAGGACGTAAACTCACATTCTGGATGCGAGGTCCATCCAACGCGGTGTCCTGAAGATTCGCTCAATGTCCCATTGCATCCTGATAACGTCCAGGAATGCCCCCTACGTCCTGTGTGTACTGACGCCTTCCGACGCCACGCCATCGTCGTCTGACGCTATCACAGCGTCTGTTGTATCCGCCGTCTCAATCCTGATACCTATACCCTCCGCACTATTTACCTGATCCATCCAGATGCCGGTTACTTCTTGTTGCTTCCTGACTCACGATACTCCCGCCCTCGATCCTGATGCCCTGATCACATACCCACTATTCAGGACCTCTTCCTCACCCTGTCCCATGTTCTAGATTCAAGTGCGTTTTCCCAAAATTATCGTGATATTGCTCATAATTTATTGCAGTCATCCCGACACCCTATCCTACAGTATCTACTATGATACTATATGACTATTGCCTATGACCTTTATTACCCCCGCTTCTGCGTGTCCCATCACTAGAAAAAAAAGTTAAATCTACCTACCTGTACCACCGCCCATTAAGCACCCTCCGTGGTATTCGTACCATCCTGCCGGCCACTAGTTTCCTCCAGCGCCCCTGATGCCACCGGCCCTGCTTCTCCGCTCGGGGAATCCTCCAGGCTGAGGAATAAGCGATTGCTTATTTGAGAGGCCACGGCCCGCCCCTGCGCTGTCAAGACTCTCATGATTCGACCCATCGGAATCGAGAAACATTAGCTCCCACTCAAGCGACGTTTGCCTGAGATCGAGTGATGTTTCCGCCTCCTGTGACTGATTTTAACTATCCTCGAGCCTCCCTTGGCGGCCGACGGGGGTGGCAATCGGCATCAGTCTTGGTAGGGCAGAATCTCGCGTAGTCTGGTTGCCTAGCTGATGCTTCAGTTCTGCATGGACGGCGTCGTTACAGTCCGAGAAGCCTGCTCTCCGCTCCTGCCGGATGCTATGCTGTTTCTCGCGCCTCAGTGGGATCTTCCGATGAAGGTTTAATATAAATATGTCCTGCGTCGCCCGGGCGAACCCCCGCCATGTGTGCTTCAGCAGGATAAAAAGATCTTGCGTTTTTAATGATTAGTAGACGCGGTTATCAAAAAAACAGGCAATGATTCGGGGTCTCACACCTCCAACTACTTCAGGATTGAAGTTGGGGGGTTTCTTGTATACCGCTGTTTGCAGTGCCCGTAGTGAATGGCACAGTATTGCACATGTCAGACAGACCAGTGTACCATTGATGCGTTTCAGAAACTGAGGGTCCAGCATACCTTGCATTTTGATTCGGTTGAAATACATGCCGTATATAGCGTCCGCAATCTGGGGGGCACGGAACCTGATGGTTAACTCCTACATTCGTTCCGCAATTAGTCATGTCTGCCCAAGTCCAATGGCTGGAACCAACCCCATCTCCATGGTGTGGGCACATGAACCAGTCCCGTTCTAGTAGATAATCAAGCCTGCACGCCATGGCGGTAGGATTGTCTGGCGGCAGATCATATAGCTGTCTGATATTATGCTTGACATGATACAAGAATTGCGCTCACAATGCAGTATGTTTTTGACGGAGCTGTCACTGTCAGTGACCGTCTCTACGTCGTATCACCTGCGGCTGAGTCAACTGACCTGCTTCGCACTCACCTTCGATGGCTCAATATTCCCAGCATCGGATATCGTCTCCAGCCCCTTTTCCGATACTGGGTATATCTGAGATGTCAAAGTAAGCGGGTTCAGCAGTGGGTTATCCAAAAGTCTGTACCTGAGTATCAGCGCCATCGCCTGCTCTAATATGGTCCCCTCCACCCATGTAACGGTATTTCGCCGTGAATCTGGCGCCGGCCTAGGCCGCCACAGTCGTGGGATTCCCCGTCCTCCTACTGGACTCGTGGATCTGATATCAGATGTGATACCACTATGGGTGGCTAGGGGAAACGAATATCTCAAGCATGATGACAGAAAGGTCGGATGACTGTAGGCTCTACCACGGATTATGCGTCCAAGATTTGCTGGTATCCTTCTAACGACAGGTACCTCCTGTGATCCAGAGGTGGTTGAGATTCGCACGATGGGTCAATCACCCTTTCCCTGTCTGTGAGGCGCCTGCGACCTATGACGCCATCCGGATGTTGTTCCCTCGGAAAGGTTGGAGGAGTCAACATTGATCTCAGTCTCTGTTAGGTGGTAGCTTCGGCTTGGGATATTCCGACAGCTAGGACCTGAATCGCTTTATATCGGAGAACTCGCTAAGAAGACACAAGTAATGTAGGCTAGATATAATGGTATACTTGGGGATAGATCGTTGGAGTATTGGTAACTGTTAGGTGCTTGCTTCGGCGTGAGGTATTCCAACAGCAAGGACCTGAATCGATTTATATCGGAGAACTCGTTAAGGAGACACGAGTAATGTAGGCTAGATATAATGGTATACTTCGAGATAGATTGTCGAAGTATTGGTAACGATAAGATAAAAACTTATTAAATTGATAAGATCTCTTCATCAGCAAAAAAACCTTTTTCAGCGGAAGTATCGAGCCCGCGTCCGGACGAAGCCAGTCCACTCTTTGCCTGCCTTCATTCCGGATCTCCTGAGCCCTCTTTGTCTTTCATCTCTTGCGTCTAGTGTGCTCGGACGCCCCAGTTTCACTCGAAAGGGTCCGACGCGCTCCTTGCAACCACACCCCCTCCCAGCGCCTTCCTGTTGTATCTGCCCCCTTATCTTCTCGTCTACAGGCCTCCTGCCTACTCTTACCAACTGCACACATCCGGCGGCCCTCCCAGATCGCCTCTCACCTCTAGCGACCTAGATCTGTCCGCTCTGGTCCGCTGACATCGTACCTTGCTCTTTTCTTAGCCAGCGCCCTACTGTCACTTCCATAATTGCCTTACTGTTCACAAGACACCCGTCGCGGCCGCCATGGAGACCTCTTACTTTGGTTGGCTTCGCCACAGGAGAGAATAAATTGGAATTATTAATCATCGGCAGAACTCACGCAGCGGAGTTGAAGCCGGACACTTTCTAAGACAATATCTCCCTTAAGTTGCCCACTTCAACTCGGCCGCCTACTCAATTCAACCTATTTAAAATATTCCCTTAAACGCCTGCAGATCGTATATTACTCCTGTGGCCGTGTTGAAGCCAGACACTCAATATGGGAACTGCCATCTTAAGTGTACGGTTTCAACTTTGCCGCCTATTCATGCAAAACAATTCAACCTATTTAAAATATTCCCTTAAAAGCCAGCGGATTGTGTAGTACTCCCGCGGCCGAGTTGAAGCCGGACACTCAATATGGTCACTGCCATCTTAAGTGTACGGCTTCAACTTGGCCGCATATTCATGCAAAACAATTCAACCAATTTAAAATATTCCCTTTAACGCCAGCGGATTGTGTAGTACTCCCCCGGCCGAGTTGAAGCCGGACACTCAATATGGGAACTGCCACCTTAAGTGTACGGCTTCAACTTGGCCGCATATTCACGCAAAACAATTCAAGGTATTTAAAATATTCCCGTAAACGCCGGTGGATTGTGTAGTACTGCCGTGGCTGAGTTGAAGCCGGACACTCAATATGGAAACTGCCACCTTAAGTCCCCAGCCTTAACTCGTATAAATACTCTACATAATTGGATAGAATAATTTAATATATTTCATGAAACGTCCGCAGATCAATCCTGTGATCCAGTATCCATTGCCTCTCCCGGCTAGGAATTACCTGCGCCTGTCCGATCACTGCCCCTATACTGACTATTCGCATGTCTCGACCATTGACCCGCCTGCTGACTCGAATAGGTCCGCTCGCAATGTGAAATCTGCGACTATTCACCTGATCGAGTATGCAAACCAATCCCAACCGATGGACAGCTCCCGCCTCACTGAGAATATTTCTTATCTTGAAAAGTGCTAGCAACCGAGCCACCACCTGTCCTCGTAAATCTCCATAGTTCGCTTCCCCACCAGTCTGGACCCATACCCAATCGTTTCTTGGACCACCGTTACGGAATGCCTTTGTTCCAGTGCAGCGGGCCCAGTGGATCTGGAACCTGTCAGTTTCCTGAAAGTCAGCCACTGGAATTTCAAGCTGAGCAAATCCTTCTACAGGGAGTAACCCTAGTTCAGTGGGGTCAGCTGGCAACCGCAGGTCGTCCACAGCAGTCTGCCTAGTAAAACGTAGTATCTCCTGCATCATGTCCGAATAATGGATATTGAGGGTTGCGCATAGTTTGGTCAGCGTGCTGGTGATCTTCATACGGCCTTTAAGAACCCCGCGAGGCTTACCGTGACTTGAAACAGCCGGCATTTCCATCCCACTATCTTCAGCCACGATCACACCTTTCACTTTCGAAAGTGCTTCGATAGTCTGCAACCTCATTCCTAGGGCATGTTGGCGGCCATATTGCGACAAGATCTGCCGGCGGCGTCATTCTTGTTTGACCTGCGGTATCCATCTTTAATCTGATCCTTATGTGCTAGTTCACCGATCTCTGTGGAATACATTGATATGGATGCAAAACCCGTACGTGGGAGGCAAAGTGAGTCGGGTAGTTCGTCATGATGAAGTTGAAGTGGTTCTCAGGGCATATCAAATCCGCCCGCCGATCGGGCCATTCAACCCTCTCTTGATCAGCCTGTCGATGGCGATTAGCGACGGTTCTATGGTGGACTTCTTAGCACGCTGATCCGCCATCAGTTCCCTTATCTCCCGATCCTGGCGATCTGCTCGGGTGCGAGTAGCCTTCGAGGTACGGAACTTGAGAAAAATGTCCTTTGTCCGGTCAATTGTCTGCAGGTAGCTTTCCATGTAGGAAAGTGTATCTGGTGTATGACTCCGATATTGAGCCATGAGACAGAAATCAACCAGCGCGCTATCACACTTCAAAGCGCTCTTGAAATCATGATACTGAGAGCCGTCCGGATTTCGCAATCCGGACGCCAATACGGCTCAAATACAACGGCCGAGATTGTGCATCTCCTTTCCCTGCCATGGTGTGATTTCGCGATAGGGCTTTTGCGGTACGCTGAATTCGGAGTAAGAAGGAATTTCTTTCCAAGCATCGTCGTACCCCTGTGATCGTTTATCCTTTTTCAGGAATCCTTCCACCCACTCCATCATATATTTGAATAAGCCAAAGTATATATTGGGCAAGAGGTCTGGCTTGTGTTGGTCTGCGGGGCTTACTCGATCCAGTCCAATGAATACATTGTTTCCTATCTTGACGCCCAACCTCGGAAAGTATTCTGCAATGCCGGCCGCTTCTGCCGGCTCATGCCTTAAGGCGTTGTCCCAATATCGCCTCAAGTCGCGAGTCTCATATATCCGCCGCGGATCCCCACTGAGCTCCTTGCATGGAACCTCACACTTTGGGCATGACTTACTGCCTATTCCTTGCAAGGCTGCATGCTGAGGATGATCCACGATCCAGGCCGACAACATGGGAAAACAAAGGGGTGTTTTGCCTTCCGGACAATCCATTACCGTTCCTTCTTGGGCAACCGGCGGTAATGGTGGCAGGAGAATATCGAAGACAGCCTGCAGGGTATCCGCATTCGTCTGCCGCTGGGCTTCGCTGGCACGGGCTGATTCGCCAGTGAACTTTGTGGGTACTGGAAGCAATGCCAGAAGCACGATTGGCATCTTGGCAGGGCTGTTTCTCGTCCACAAACGGATATTGCCGATCGTCCTGTATACTGGCAAGGCTTTCTTATCCCCTGAGAAATTGGTAAGGTGCGTCTGGTCAGACAATCCGATAATGGGAACCATTGTTGACGTGGCGGGCAAGGTTTTCTACCAAGGAACGGAATGGGCTGTTAGAACTGGAAACACCTCTTCCAAGACCTGTCAGGACCTATCTCATACCTGTATATCCCACCACCAGTCCGCCTTATGCATCTCGGAGGATAATCGCGCCCTACTCAAATCATATTCTCAAATAGGTGCGTAAACTATATCCGGGCTATATGCGACCTGGCGGATCTGGTAGCGGACACAGTCAATAATATTTCGATAATAGAAAGTTGTTGCATGTCGACCATCATCAATACTGGCTTCCGCCCACACCAAGGATTCACGAAATGGGTCCAGTACATCGAGGTGTTGTCGTAAGGTATAGGCGGAGTGGAATGATCAGCTATCCGTACCGCCCAAACCTTGGGCAAAGTACGCGTCGATCTGCGACTTGGCTACCTTTCTCCGGACATACCAGCTCGCCCAATTAAAGTCGTCTTCCGATGAGGAAGGGCTCCAAGGGTCATGGGTCATGGCCTTGTTGAGCTCTGCATAGCCAGCAACTTCGCCGAGAAGTCTGCCGGCACTGGGAATAGTTTCTTGACCCGAATGGTGCGCGCGGACTGGTGGGTGGGAGACCTCTTCTGTGTCTGAATCGTTGTGCCTATCATCTATCTCACCACTTGCTGTATGGATATTGGCGATCTGGAGCCCAGGATCAGATTCGTAGTCTGAGTCAGTCATGTTTTCAAGTTCATCACGAACAAAAGTACGTCGTGATGTGGAGGAGGCCGCGTCCGCAATGGTATTGAGGGATAGAACGATATCAAGATGCATTGTGTGAAGGTGTTTTTTGTATCCCGCGGTTTGTTGATAACGTCGCCTGCAATAAGGATACTTTGTTGTCTTGGAGGTCACCGTGTGTGGTGTTTGTTTGTTTCTCTTTCAAGTACTCTGGCGGATGCGTGCGCTGATGGGCAGACGGACTGCAGCCGACTTAGTATCTTTCACAGTGAAAGGTAGGTTTCTTCAAAGGGGTAAAGGGGGAAACTTCAAGTTTGTTTAGTCAGATAACGAACAGGTCCGGACATTCATGCTGCCAACCGGTATTCATGGTTTAACTTGTGAAACATATTCTTTGTTAAGCAGATGCTAGCCCTACGGTATTGTGCGCAGACTGAGGAGGTTTGGAAGCGTCTTGGCTCGCGGGTCGCGGCTTGCATGCGGCTTGCATGCGACTCCATTGCGGCTTAAAACCTTATCTGAAGCGTATCTAGGGTATTTCTTTGTGCCTGGATCACATGACTTTTCAAGATATCAATACTCAAGTTGGTACAGGGTGCAATCCTACGAACCCCACTAAAACCATCCTCATGCGGCCTATATAAACTCTCTCTTTCCCCCCCCTCCATCTTCTCTCCACAACCCTTTCCCAAATCACAATCACATCTTCGATCCGCCAGCCCATCCTAATAAGACCTACGGAGCTCAGCACAACCTCTCACTCGTCTGCAGCACCAGTAGTATATCCTCAGCTCATTTGAGATTTACCTATCTGCATTTCCCTAGCTAATAACCTTCTCTCGCAGCCGTTTACGATCACCAGAACTCCCTTTACTATCCGCTAGGCCCGCCCAATTTCCATTTTCCGCTCTTCCACAATCCTTCATCCTCAAACGTACCAGGATCTGCTAACAGTCATCTTTCATCCGCTCAGGGACCTTTTTTGTTTAAAAAAAGCCTCTTTCCGATCTAGCAACGACCCCCACCCCCGACCAGTATTACAATGGCAGCCTCCAAGGTTGGCCTCACTTTTGAAAAATCGCGGGCTTTTGAAAAGGCCGGCGATGTCAACTGGTGTAACCACATTTGCAGCTTCCCCCACCCACGAACCTATGGTCAGCAGTATAAAGCCTGGCGAAATGCTATGAAACATAAGATGGAGCAAGACAGGATCACGCGGTGGAAGCAGAGTACAGCCGTCCACTGGGCGGCGATCCAGGGATATGCTATTACCCTCCAGCCTGTTAGCCGAAGTGCGGGACTCTGGCAGGCTAATAACCTCCGTGGTGAACGTTTTACCGAATGCCTTGACTTTTTGCTAAAGGACATAGCAAAAAAACATCAGTGTATCTTAACAGACATGTTGAATGTGCAGCCTGTTGGCGCGATTGCGGTTGCAGACCCTGCCCCCGGTAGAAATGATCGTAAGTTTGCCCCAAGCATCCTCATTAATGTACATTCAACTTCCGGCAACTGTGCTTAACCAGTTCCACCACTGCCTCCTCAATATCCACTAGATGATGCATATCATTGGCTGCCACTGCGGAGACGATGTGATCGCAGGCAGGATGCAATGTCCTCATACCTGTGTATATTGGCAGGAAGTTGGCGTCAGGGAAAGTTCTGGCCATTCGCCCTGCTGGCGCAAAGCCCCTTGCTATCATCGGATATTTCGCACAGTTCCGCCACGCTGTATACATTTTCTTTTGAGCCTGAACTTGTGTGAAGCCCATGTTTAGCTTCTGAGTACTAACCGCTCGACTGACTGGGTTGGTGTGATGCATGCTGATTACCCCTGGAAGAGAACTAGGCGGAACTTGATCTGTCTGTCCTGTCACAAGGACTCCGGCATTTTGCATGAATACGTACTGCATGTTGATGTTATGCGCCATGTCCGTTGAGGGTTTGTTTATATTGATAGTTGATTTGAAGATCCTAGTCTTGTGAATATAGAGGATGTTGTGGATGTTGTGGATGTTGTGGATGTCGAATTATCCTTGGTATCAACTTGCTGCTGTCATGATCAACCCACATTATATATACAACTCTCAGACATTCAAGATGGTTTGAAAGAATCATGAATTGTGTAAATTGTTTTCAAGAATTAAGATGCATTAAGAACTGACACCTCGGGTGTCCATTAGTGTTTCAGTCGTTTCCTGTCTATTGGAAAGCAAGATGATAACCAGCTGATACCATGTCAGATCGCGACACAACGCTAAACCTGTTCGACCGCTAGTGATAGATCAGTGTGCACAGCCCTAGGCCTAGCATTTCCAAGTGATCCGCACGCGTTAACATCGAGCCAACGACAACATCCGACTACTATCACCAATACTGGACTCCCCAAATTGGCAGCACAGAATTCCATTATGCCGGTCAAATGTTCATTTTGTCGCAAAAGGAACAAGCGTGCTGTCGGATACAAGACACACTTGCGAAGTGCGCATGCAAATCTCAATATCGTACTCGCATCGACCATATGGAATCCACTGGCACCTGCGGACGTCCTTAATGACCAGGGAACCGACGTATCTGACGCCAACGAACAGTTCGAACACTCCAATTCTGACTATGAGTCAGATCCTGCTAGGGATACACTGGGTAGTGAGCGCGACGCACCTCGTGATACGTTTATGCGGGAACCCGAAACAGAAGTACTCGAGGACAACCCATACCCAGTCGCTGCGGAACAGGAGGATTATCCAGGCAGCGGGGAAGTCATTGGAGAGGTTAAAGAGTATAATGCAGAATGCAGGGATTTGTGCGAGAACCAATGGGCACTGTTTACTTGTGCACATGGTTTTAAACTTGCATGTTGGTTCATTGAGAGCAAAGTCTCAAAGACACGGATCAATGATTACTTTTCGAATCGTATCGGAAACTCGACATCACTCAGCTATAGCTCTAGGCATACGTTAGAGAATCTTCTCTGACACTTAGATCCTTATAGCCCATATGTGCAATGGTTTGAAGGACATGTTGAGGACGTTGAGAGAACATTACCATTCTTCTATCGGAATGTCCTAGACTGCGTGGGATATCTTCTTCGCCAGCTATCCTATCAGGATGACTTGATCTATGCGCAAGGCCATGAATACGACCAGAGCAGAGAATATATGCAGAAATGAATACGGCCGACTGGTGGTGGGACATCCAAGTACTGCTGCGTAGCCTCTTTTATCTGAAAGCATACTAATTGATCACAGGAAACACTCCCTGAAGGGGCGACTCTGGTTCCAATCATTGGGATGTCAGATTAGACAAATCTCACCAACCTCGCCGGAGACAAGAAAGGATGGCCGGTGTATATGACGATGTAACAATCCTATTGTTAAGTAGTTATGCAACAGGCAACGATAGTTGTTTCCTAAGTGAGCAATTCCCCTTAGTTTCTTGGAGGACGTATGGAAGTACTATCTCTTCAGATAGTACGGAACTGGCTTGCTTGTCCTGAGTGATCCGTCGGAGGATACTATCTTGTCAGATAGTAAGATGAGCGGATTGTCGTGCTTGATAGAACTATCACAATAGTCCTATGTTCGAGCGGCCCGTCGAGACTATCACAATAGTCTCCGGGTTCTTAGAGCGTAGGTTTTGGTATAGGAGAAGTATATAGAAAGTAAAACGTAATTGTATTGCAATATCTTAAGTATAGAAAAGTACTTAGATGGTTGCGTGAAGATCCTATCTCTTGGTCGGAACCAAGTGCCTTATATAGGCATCTTCTCACAACCCTAACCTTGATAACTTATCACCTCGCGCTACATAAACCTCTATGACTCATAGTGAGTCATAGCGCGAAATCCATCAATGACTCATACGAGTCATCACCCAACATTCCATTAACCAATCAAAACTCATAAACCAAGTCATGTGCTCAAAGGAGTCACACGCGCGAAACTCATGACTCATAATGTGAGTCATGTGCGAAAGTCATTACATCATATGACGTCACAATCGTGAGTCATGAAACCATCAACCAATCATAACATGACAATGACTCGCAAGTGCATAGTCATGTGAGAACTATGAGTCAAGTAACGTCATAGTGTGAAATCCAACATACCTTATGATGTGAAATCTGCCTTGCTTAGTCACGATTTGTGACAGACGATGGGAAATCTTCCGTCGACAATACCTAACAGACCGGGATGAATGGCGATTCTACTTCTTGGGCTATTGCTCATTCCGCTCAAGCTCACAAAGTCCTCTAGGGCCGACAAACTCCTGTGACTGATAAATGCTGACACACACTGTGGTGTATTCGAACTCATTTTTGTGCACTTGAACGGTGCAGCGCGGGATAGCGCCCCTATGGATTGTGCTGACGGCAAGATCCGGAGATGCTTCCCAATCATGTCAGGGTGAATTGCGGACCATATGGAAAAGGTTACCCTACATGGGATTAAATCCAACGCCTGACCTGAATGTGAGGTCCTACCAGGAGAATTAGGAAGCTGAGCTGGCCATCATCGTGCTAGAGATTATGCAAGATACGCACCCTACGAACGCGAAAACCCATCCCTAGATTCCGAGACCCACGACGCTGCTCACACTGGCTACACGAATGAAACTCAAGGTATCAAGATAGGGCAAAACGGGTTTCAAGGGCTTGGGAGAGTTTCAACGCCTGATCTACACAAGCCGGATATGCTACATACTATTTATCTAGGACTCTTCAAGCACATGATGGACCGGATTCAGGGATTTCTCAAAAAGCATGCACGACAGCAGGCCTCCGACAACGGCTGGAACGCTTTGCCACCTTACCTGAGATTCTTTGTCCCCAAAAAGGGCTACAGAGAAGTTAGGCAGTGGCAAGGAAAAGAGATGAGGAATCTGGGGCGTTGTGTGTTAGGAGTTCTCTCTGTGGTGTTGAGTCAGCCTGATAGTACTCAGGTAGAACCTTTCAGATGTGCGCTTACCTGTGTCAGATCACTCCTTGACTTCAACATGATGGCTCAATACCGAAGTCGCACACGTGAGGCTCCCTCTTAGATGGAAGAATATGCAACGCAGTTCCACAAGACGAAGGCCATCTTCGTGGAGTTTAGCATATCCAAACGGACGCAAGAGAAGGCTGGTGAGCTGCGCATGCAGCTGCGTCGTCAGAGAGCCCAGTTGAGGGAGCAAGTGCCTGCATCCCAACGGCGCCGAATCCGTGGCGACAATCGTGAAAAATAGAACGACCAACATCTGGAATTGATCCATTCCAAATCTAATTTCAACTTTGTTAAGATGCATCTAATAAGTCACTTTCGCGATCACATCTACAAGTTCGGCAATATTCCCATGTATTCTACCGAGTATGGAGAGCTCGCACCTAAGGAGCAAATCAAGGATGGATGGTGATGCTTAAATAAAATCGAAGCAGCAAGACAGATACTAAGCAGCTACGGTTGACAACATGTGATCCGCATGAGACTTTTGAACTTGGAATTCGTTCAATGTGCAGGAGCTGATTTACCCACTGAGGTAGTCGAACATTTAGAGAAGACCAGACCTGCGCCAACCCTACCAGACCATTGTCGCATTCTGAAGGGAGGTCGGGATAATATCCACAACGTCGTTGATTTTTGCAGAGCATGCGATATATCGCCAGAGACAATTTGTCAGGAATTGATAACATATAGCGGACTGAGCCTGCCTCCCGAGTGCCGACTGCTGGACAATCCCGCGATACTTCGAACTTTGCCAGTGGAACTATTGACGCAACTGGAGTTCCTGGTTCTTGCTTTCTAGGAGTCTAGTGTTTACGACATACAGGGGGCCCGATACACGGATTGTCGACTCTTCTGTAACCAGACCACTGGCAGTCGGAACGATTGCATTGGGAGACAGGCTGGTGGGGAGAATACGTATGGTGCACTCAGGGGTCATCTCGCAGCCAGGCTCATAGCTCTGTTCAAAATCCGGTCAGCCTATATGCAGCAGGATACGGTCTATCGCCTCGCCGGGGTTCAATTCATGAGCGTGGTACACTCTGGACGTCCGTCAGAGGTACACGGTCTGGTAACCATTCAACTCAGAGGGGTTACCCGGGAGCTGACAATTTTGGATATCTGGACTATCATAAGCATCGCGCATGGCATACCGAAGATAGACCGCCACTGGCTTGTCAACAGTAAGATCTATTTAAGCACTTTGAACGAGATCTATTAGAATCACGGACCGGGCTTGATAAATTTAACTCGTGGAGCGATGTAGCCCAGATGAGGGCTATATCGCTCCCTGACCGAGATGTAGGGTCACGATCACAACTGGAGGATAAACGCGTATAATAGACAGGTATATAGAGATATAGACATAGAGGAATAGAAACATCTAGTAGAAACAAACAAATTGTGCACGAGCCTAGTAGTACTACTTGGAGGAGGCACACCGGCAGGAATGACTAGGGTGATATCCGGGGCAAGTTGTTATGAGGCCGCCCGGAAGCAGAAGAAAATGGGGGTACTTTGGGGAGGCGGCCACATGCTGCGGAGATGGGAGGGAGGAAAGGAGACGTCACGACGTGAGGTAAGGCGGGGGAGACGAGGAGCAGATGTGCGTAGCCGGCAGGATGTCGGTATGGTCCGATGTTACGTCAGGACGCAATCGGTGTGGGGAATGGCGTCCAGACGCACAGGATGGAAACACAAATATTGGACGCATCTGGACGTAGCGCCCCCGCCTCAGACGCAAGATTTATTTTTGCTGATGTTTGAATTAGCCAAGGTAAATGTTGTGCAAGAGGTCTGGCTTGTGTAGCACCGCAGGCCTCACTTGCTCCAGTCCAATCAATACATTGTTTCCTATCTTGACACCCAACCTCTGAAAGTATTCTGCAATGCCGGCCGCTTCTGCCAGCTCATGCCTCAAGGCTTGCTCTCTATATGGCAAGTAGTCGCGTGTCTCATGGATTTCACTGCGTATCCCCACCGAGCTCCTTGCACGGAACCTCACACTTTGGGCATGACTTACTGCCTATTCCTTGCAAGGCTGCATGCTCAGCATGATCGGCGATCTAGGCCAACAAAATGGGAAAACAAAGGTGTGTTTTGCGGTCCGCACAATCCATTACCGTTCCTTCTTGGGCAACTAGGTGTAATGGTGCCAGGACAAGATCCAAGACACCTCGGAGGGTATCTGCATTGGTCTGCTGTTAGACTTCGTTGGCACGGGCTGATTCGCCAGTGACCTTTGGGGGTACTAGAAGCAATGCCAGAAGCAGGATTGGCATCTTGGCAGGGCTGTTTCTCGTCCATGAAAGGATATTGCTGATCGTCATGTATACTGGCCAGGCTTTCTTATCTCCTGAGAAATTGGTAAGGTGCGTCTGGTCAGACAATCTGATAATGGGAACCACTGTTGACCCGGCAGGCAAAGATTTCTACCAAGGAATGGAATGGGCTATTAGCACGGGAAACACCTCTCCCAAGACCTGTCAGGACCTATCTCATACCTGTATATCCCACCACCAGTCCGCCGTATACATCTCTGAATATAATCTCTCCCTACTTGAATGATATTCTTGAATAGTTGTGTAAGCTATCTCCGAGCTATACGCAACCTGGTGGATCAGGTAGCGGACACAGTCAATAATATTTCAATAATAGAAGATTGTTGCATGTCCACCATCATCAATACTCGCTTCCGCCCACACCAATTATTCATGAAATGGGTCCAATACGTCGAGGTATTGTCGCAAGGTATACGCAGACCAGAATGATCTGCTATCCATACCGCCCAAACCTTGGGCAAGGCATGCGTCGATCTGCGACTTGGCTACCTCACTCTGGACAACCCAGCTCGCCAAATTAAAGTCGTCTTCAGATGAGAAAGGGCTCCAAGGGTAATCGGTCATGGCCTTGTTGAGCTCGGGATAGCTAGCAACTTCACCGAGAGGTCTGCCCGCACTGGGAATAGTTTCTTGACCAGAATGGCGCGCGTGGACCGATGGGTGGGAGACCTCTTCTGTGTCTGAATCGTTGTGAATATCATCTATCTCACCACTTGCTGTATGGATATCGGCGATCTGGAGCCCAGGATCAGATTCGTAGTCTGAGTCGGTCATGTTTTCAGGTTCATCACGAACAAAAGTAGGTTGTGCGGTGGAGGAGGCTGCGTCCGCAATCACAGTGTGTGATAGAAGGATATCAAGATGCATTGGGGGAAGGTGTTTTTCGTATGCAGCGGCTTCTTGATAACGTCACCTGCAATAAGGACACTTTGTTGTCTGGGAGGTCATGGTGTGTGGTGTTTGTTTGTTTCTCTTTCATGTAGTCTGGTGGATGCGTGATCCGATGGCAGACGGACTGCACTGGACTTAGTATCTTTCAAAGTAAAAGGTAGGTTTCTTTCAAGGCGTAAATCGGGTAACTTCAAGTTTGTTGAGTTGGATAACTAACATGTCCGCAAATTCAAACTGCCCACCTGTTAGGCGCACGGACTCCCCGTAAGGATTTACAAGGCCCTGTTACCCTACCTTGACGTACACGAACTAGCGCCGTCGGAACAACCTGTGACTTCTTCAGAAGGTCACGTGTTCGACTCACACCCCGGTCATAGTTATTACAACTACACAATGGATTGTTATCAGTCTCTACGCAAGCGCATGAGCCATGCGACCGCGGGTTTTTCGCCGATTACTATAGAAGAAATATTTCTCTATCAGCAAGAAGTTGAACGGCGAGGTGCGAACGGTTGGATAAGAAGTTATGGCGCTTCAAAGTTAAGCCGACCGAGATATGTAGTCTGATATCTAAGACGTAGGCATATGATTACCCGGCATGAGAAATGTTGATCACAACATGTCCGGAAGGAACCACCGGTATGATAGCGAGCCAGTCTGCATATACAGACCAAGTTCATATGGCATAAGAATCGAGAACCAGAAATTGGACGCAATTACTTGGGCAATGATTAAAGCCAAAGTGGTGTGCGAGAACTCAGGGTCAAACGGTGTTCGCACATTCACACAAACTAGGAGAAGTTGGAAAAGGTACTTCGCTAGTATGATACATAGATGTACCCCGGGGTATAAGAGGCGGGCACGAGCCCGGAGTAGATAGAGATCAACAAGCACGGAGAAGTGATCTTATCAATACAATAAGTTGTCTACACTTTTATAGCGTTACCAATACTTCGACTATCCATATTGAAGTGAATCATTATATCTAGCCTACATTACTCGTGTCTTCTTAACGAGTTCTCTGATATAATTACGATTAAGGTCCTAGCTGTCAGAATACCTCACGCCGAAGCTACCACCTAACACAACTGGTATTCATGGTTTAACTTGTGAAACCTATTCTTAGTTAAGAGGATGCTAACCCTATTGTGGGCAGACTGAACCGGTTTGGAATTGTCCTGGCTCGCAGGTCGTGGCTTGAATACGGCTTGGAAGTGGCTCCGTTGCAGCTTAAAACCTTATCTGAAGCCTATCTAGGGTATGACTTTGTGCCTGGATCACATCACTTTTCAAGATATCAATATTCAAGTTGGTACAGGGTACAATCCTGCGAACCCCACTAAAACAATCCTCGTGCGGCCTATATAAGCTCTCTGTTTCCCCCCCGTCCATCTTCTCTCCACAACCCTTTCCCAAATCACAATCACATCTTCGATCCGCCAGTCCCTCCTAACAGAACCCACGGAGCTCAGCACAACCTCTCACATTAGCAAAAATTACTATATGCGTCCTGAGCATCCCGTGCATCAGACGCTCAGGACGCTCAGAACGTTAACCGTTACTCTGGACGCGACGTCGGCCGAACGTCACATCCGGACGCCATTCCCCGTCTACCCCTGCGTCCTCGACGTCCCGACCACGTCCACCCCCAAGGGCATGCGTCCAGATGCCCTCAGACCCTAAGCTCTCGCGCATCCCGACGATCTCCTTCCTGTGCCTCCCTCGTCATGGCGGAATCCAACTCCACTCTAGCATCGGGAAGACAATCTGGATGCATAGTCTTCTGGATGCTACACAGCGATATTTGAACCCCCTCTGCCTCAATTGCCATGTCTGGCTATAGGCTCCCAATGCCTTCCAAATAGCTCACATGTTCGTCGTGACGGCATTGTGATGGCTCACTTGCATACTCTCAACGGCGTCGTGCTAGCAGACATATTCCAGACGCCGTCTTGACAACGCCGTGATAGCTCACATGCATACTTTCAGCGGCTTCGTGATAGCACACATATTCCAGACGCCGTCTTAACAACGTCGTGATAGCTCACATGCATACTCTCGACGGCGTCATGATTGCACAGATATTCCCAACGCCGTCACCATCGCTCCACTATTCATTTGTATTACTGAGTGCCATTCACAAAAGCTTCGAGGCACTGGTGCCCCTTGTATCGTGACTTTGAACCTCATCCTCATCTTGATATTCTATTATTACTAGTCTACTGCCGTAACCAGGGCGTCCAGGACACCCTGGCCACGGCGATTCTACGTTTCTGAGCTCTCGCTCAGATCTCGCTCAGAAATACACCCCAAATTGTCCTCACGGCTCCACAGATCAGCCAACCGAAATCTAATAGTTTACATTTCCTGCACATCAAATTCCATAAACTCAACGGTTCACACATCGCCAAGTCTACAAAAAACCATTCTCTCCCACGCCTACGTCGCTTTCCTGCGAGTCGTCCAGGCTCAATGATAGCCGACTGGCGAAAGCCGGGGTCGCTGGCCACTCTGGCCCTGGTCCCCGCGTCAGCTCCAGTGAGTTACCTAGGATCACCGGATCTGAATCTAGCATCTGAAGCGCCTGGGCGAACAACGCCTGGTTGTAGTCAAACGACAGTTCGCTCCCCTGGGATGCATCTTGACTCTGCCGGTCGTGCTCTAAACCCCGGGCGTGATTGTTGAGCGGTGTCTGTTCCCGCACAGCAGCTCCTCTTGGATTCCGGCTGGATAGCTGACGCCTGGATAGCTGACGCTCCAGTTCGGCATGAACTGCGTCATGATTATCAGCAAAGCCTTCCCAACTTTCCTGCATCATACGATGATTTTGCTGGATCCTGTCTGTGATCGTCTCATGCAGATCCCTGAGGATGAGTTCCTGCATTACCCGTGGTACTGCCGGCCAGGTGTTCTTCTGGCATAAGAAAAGGTCTTGCAAGATTGGTTAGTCATCATAACAAAAACCAAGGACGGGGGGCACATTGAGGGTCTCCTACCTCTAACTGCGTCAGGCTTAAAGTCCGGAGGATCCTGATACACTCCAAGTCGATATGCGCGTAGTTGATGGCACAGGATTGTACCAGTGAGACACACCATCGTAGCATTAACACGATTGATGAATTCCGGGTCTAGCATCCGAAGCTTTCTCTTGCCATTGAAATACTTACCAAAGATGGCGTCGGCAATCGGAGGCGCGAGGAACCGGAATGATATAGCCTGCATCCAGGTCATAGTCAGTCGTGATTGGAAGTCCTGGTTGGGAGACGGGCGACGGGCGGATACACACCTCATACCCAATTGTAGGGCACATGAATCTGTCATCCGCGAGAAGGTATTCGACTCTGCGAGCGATGGCAGTGGGGTCGCCCGGTAGTCCGTATAATTCCCGTATATGATTTTTTATATAATGGACGAACTGCGCCCTCACGCCAGCCTGTTTTAGCCGTATCTTTCGTAGTTAGTGCAGCACCCTTTATGGTTGTGACCTCTGACTTACAATGTCTATACTCTTCGACGACGGTTCAATATTTCCGGCATCCGCAATCTCATCTTGCGCACGACTCCAAACACTATGCACCTCACACGTCAAAGCAACCGGGTTCGGGAGTGGGTGAACATAAAGGGTGTACTGAAGCATCAGATCCTTTGCTACACCTAGTATTTCCCCCTCCATACCTGTCACCGTGTTTTACCGCGAATTAAGTACATGCCGGATAGACAGAGTTCCTCTTGTACTCGGTTGTCCTGGTGGACTCGCGCTCCTGATTCCAGACGTTGTTGTGCTAGGGACACCAAGTGGGGACGAATACCGTTCTACGCGTGATGATGGGAATGTCGCCAGGGACAAGGGCCTACCGGGAGTTATGGTCACATGGGCCGCGGGGTCCGTGGGACAATTGCTGCCTCCTGTGAACCAGAGTTGGTCGAAATTGACACAGTCCTGGGCGATTGTTTCCGTGTGTCTCCACCAATCGTGGCCCACGATGATGTCTAGGTGTTGTCTCATCCGCACCACTGAGGTTCGCTCGTTCAGGTTCAGTGTTCAGTTCAGTTTCGTCGCCCGGATGTGACATCTGATACTCATCGCTGCTATTGTCGCTGAGGCGCACGGGTTCCATATGCCCTTGTCCCTCGGCCTCCATCTCAGGTTCAGTATATGCTGTGGCCTGAATTGTGCTACTCTGGAGGAGCTGGGCCGGTGGTGCTATAAGACGTCTCGTGATTGGTGGTGGGGAAAAATTAAGACCCGACGATTCAGCACTATTGGAGCTGCCGGATTCGGTCTGTTGTGTTAGCTATCTGGACAGCCTATCCACTAGTACGACGTCGCGTCTATGCCCGTTCATTTTGCCCCCTCGTGAAGCTGGCTGATTCGATCCCATCGAGTCGGGTATGACGTCGCGACTTCGCCTGCTCAGATTGCCCACTTGTGGAGTTGGCTGACTCGACCCCATGGAGTCGGGTATGATGTCGTGCCTGCACCCGTTAAGATTGCCTACCCGGGGTGCTGGCTGACTGCTGGAATTCGGACGCATGTGGGATATAGGACGGGTAGTGAATGTTGGTAAAGATTGGAGTCAATCTGATAATTGGATGTGTCGAGTTTGGTGGAAGTGAGGAGTGAGTATTTTCCTTTCATCGAAGAGGACGCGTTAGGTCTTATACCCGTACGCTAGGATTGACGGGTGTGGTAGGCTCACTTACTATCACTCGGTATGCAAGGGAGGGATGTGCCTACACAAAGGGGTTTAAACTTTCAATACCATATTTGCGGTTCAGGAATTAGGACTCACAGGTCTATTGTGAGAAATAATAGACGAAATGAAGGTGTTGCTAACGTCGCCGGACATGCAAAATCTAGCTGCAAGCAGTATCGGTGAGCGACGCGGGCTGTTCGCGAGACACTCACCACGCCAAATGAGGATTAGGATCTACTCTCATCTCCCAGCGTCGAATCATCACCACCAACCGAAACTGTATTCAAGGAATACGGTACTGCCTTGTGAATAATCTGACGCAGGCGGTTGACGCCACACCGGATATAACGATGCACAGACTATCACTCAGTATGACAGTGAAAGAATTGCCCACGATCGGTATTGGAATTATTGCCATTGTGGCTGCGCCAGCGACGCAGACTATCGCAACATTGGTAGGGCACATCATACTGTCGTCAGGAGAGTTAGACAGGACGTCCGATGCAGGAGATTTCCCTAGACAATAGGGGTTTGAGATCGTGAAGCCTCAAGTTGGGCTTTGGAGCTGAGATTCAAGACCTTCAGAGGACCCCACACACGGGGGTCGGGCGTCCGAAAAAAAGGCGCAACCACGGTGACGTCAATGTCGCTGGGACAAAGCTAGCTACAAGCAGCATGGGCTGACGACGAGGTTGCCCAGGAAACACACTATGTCAAAAGAGAATGATTAGGAGTAGCTGCTCACATCTCCGAACGGCGAATCTGCTTCACCATGCTCCTTGAAAACTTATTGAGAGGAATACAACCTTGTGGTTCACGCCGGACCGGACATAACTATCCACAGACCATCACTCGGTATCAGAGTGAAAGAATTGCCCACGATCTGTATTGGAATGATTGCCATCGTGGCCGCGCCCGCTACACGGACAATCGTAACATTCATAGGACACATCATACTATCGTCGGGAGAACTACAAGGAACGCAGAGTCAGAATGTTGAAATTTTCCCTACGCAATGGGGCTTTGGGATAATGAAGGTTCAAGTTGGGCTTTGGAGCTGAAATCCATAGGACCCCACACGCAGGTGTCCGGCGTCGGAAAAAATAAGCGAAATGATGGTGGCGCAAATGTCGCCGGCTGGGCGAAAGCTAGCTGCAATCAGCATTGATTGATGACGAGGTTCCACGGAAAACACGCACCATGCCCAAAGAGAATCAGGAGTATCAACTCTCATCTGCGAACAGCGAATCAGCACCACTCAGCACCCTGAAATCTGTATGCAAGGAATGCATCCTTGTGAATAATCTGATGCAGGCGGATCATGTCTACTAACGTGATGTGCACAAATACAGTAACTGGCAATGAGATTCTAAAAGTAGTGAATACCAGACACCAAAGTAAGGGGGTACAAGGAATTGATGACTATTATACAGGGGAAAGGAAAACGAAAATGTAAAGAATATGAGATGTCTAGGAAGTGTGTAGCTGACACGAAAAGGTAAGAGAATACGGGACGTCTTGGAAGGGTGTAGATGTAATCTGGAATTTTTGGGGTGGCGTGAAAAAAATAAGCGGGAAGTGGCAAGAACGTTGAAGTTCATGTTCTGTGACGCCCTTGACGGCCTCTCCCACATCGGGGGGCATGTGTGCGTCGGAGGTTCAGGTTTGTTGTGTGGTTTGGGGCTGGGCGCCTGGGCCGTATTAGTCGCATTTGGGGGCCGGGTATCCCGAGATCTCGCTGCTGCAATTGGCTGGGGTGGGTGGGGGTTTGTGGTATCATCAGGAACGCTCGGCGTAGGCGCAGGAGAAGTGGTGGCTGAGTGAGAAGGGGTCGGAGGAGGGGGGGTAGACTCTGCTCGAGTAAACATCTCAGCCGCAGGGGTGGGGAACTTGGCCTGATGAAGATCGCGATCTTCTAGTGGTTCTGATTCGGCAGCAGGTGTGTCTACAGTGCCGTCGTGCCCACGCCCTGGGCCACGATGCTCTCTAGTCCAGCGTGCCACAGCCCCCGATCCTGGTCGGGGCGCCACAGCCTCTTCTTCGGGAGTCTTCAAGAGTTTTGCAAGCCAGGGATCCTTTTGAACAATAGCTCTCAGGACTCGAGCCCGCTTCTTCTCAGATGGTCCAGTGTCTGAATCCCGGTATCATGAATCCCCGGTACGTCTGCCTGGTGGATCTCCGACAGGAGAATAATCACTCCCTGAGGTGTTCCCAGGCTCCGTTTCACCGCTGTCCCCGTTGTCGTCCTAGATATCTGATTAGATAAGATGTTGAATGAAAATAAAAGAAAACTTACTTCGTCACCTTGAATCATGTCTCTACCACGGCGATCAGGAGTGTGAACCTGTCCCGCCGGCACGCGATCATCCTTGTGGTGACTGTGATCGACATTGTCTTCGTCTTGGCTGCTGCTGCCGTCGTTGTGACTCGCGTCGTCGTCGTCGTCGTCGTCACCGACTCCGATGTCATCCCACTGCCCCCACCGGTCCCAGGCCTTACGATCGAAAAATGGATGTCCACCCGAGGCTGACGCCGGGGTTTCTGCTCGGCCCTCTCCCTGATCCTGGCGTGACTCCAGCACCAGGAGATCAAGAGGATCTTTGCCAGGGTTAGCGAGCAGCCACACCCGGATGTTATCGTCTGTATATAAAAATATGAGCCCTGAGAGGGGGAGGGGGTCCGACGGTCCCCGGCGTATTGCGCTGGCTCCTTGCCCCATTGCTCCGATGAGATATCGCGGATATTGGATGGGGTCCTCCATATGTTGTCGCCTGAGCACGCTGAGTAGGGATTGCAAGTTCCGCGATGCTAAGACTCCCCACGCAATCCCTCCGCCCGAGTCTTCGTCATACCAGGGGTTTTGCAAGAAGGGGTGCCCGGCTTTCATTGCGCCTGTTCATCAAATAATGTGGATCCTGATCCGCCTTTGGCAGTACGGAGAGGCCCAATCGTATTGCGCCACTGGAAAAACTTTGAGTACTAGTTGTAGAATCGCATAATGAAAATGGGGGCGAACACTTACTCTGAACATCACCGACTTCTGCATCTATTGGATCCTCTGCCCGTTCCGTATCAAGACGATTGTTCATCGCCTGAAGCTGCTTGGCTGTGTCCCTAACCAACACTCTTATTTCACGTTCGACTTCATCGACCTCTTCGGGCCCGTGGTTTGTTTTGATTAATTTCATTCAGCCTTTGACATGCGTGAGGGAGCCTGCGAAACTGAGTACCGAGTCCGTTTGGGTGCCAGTCAGCCGCGTACAGTTCCACCCAAGCACTGTGATGTATGCTTTGACTTGCTCGGGCCATCCCTTGTATGCAGCTGTAGGCTCATGAGCATTCAAGAACCCACACCAGCCTTTAGCGTAGGATATCTCCCCATAGCACCCCCTGATTCCAGCTGTGGTTAGGTCACAAATTTCTGCCATATGCGTAGTATGTTTGACCCTCCCCTCGAATCCTCTACGGCTGGCTCAAAGGGTGGTCTTGCACCGGACGTCAATGAAGGACTATTGAAGTTAAAAAGTTAGATCATATCTGGACGGTCTGGAATGTGTGATCATGCTAAACAAAGAAGATTTCTTACGTCCTTGACGCCTCACCGGCATTGGCAGCTGCACGAGGATGGCTTTTTCGGCGTTTTGCGCTGGTGGCGTCAACCCCCAGGGGCTGGATTGTTTGGCGTCTGGGAATAACAGAAACGTTAATGTAATGAGCTCTTAAACTGATGAAGAGATAGTCCTTACTTTGACCGTTCCCCCGAGGCATGCGTTTTTCTTAATGGAGCCATTTGATATACGGACGAGGGGCGAAGATGTGTGGAAGTGAACGCTAGACGGATGGTGTAGAGGGGAAGGATGGGCAGTAGGTGGCCTTGTTATACTGTGCGTGGACAACAACATGTGCGGCGCTGTGGGCGTGTCGGACTGGCGGAATTTCGCCAGGCGTTTGTGTGTGTGAGGTTCGTTCTGTGATAGCCCTATGGGGTACGACGTGGTATGTCGTCAATCGGCATGATTCCCCCCCTGACGATCATACAAGGGTTTGAGCCGCGATAAGAGCCGCATCGTCAATGGCAGAAGTCTTGGCGCACAAACGTCCACTGTTTACCGGAACATCACATTCTGCGCGTAGACGGGACGGGAACACGATCTAGAAAGAACGAGCCTAAACATCGCTTTGAGCTACACACACAATGATCAAACGAAAAAAAGGAAAATAAACAATCAACGACCCTTTGAAATGACGGTCCAGACAACTAATGCACGGCTCATCTAGGTAGACATCGCAGATAGTCGGCGCGCCATCAATCCATCAGTTCTCCTGTCAAGTTCTCCTAACTACCACCCGTACACACTCTCTTAGACTTAGGGTCCTCTGTGCTCTCAGGGTCGAAACCAGCACGACGTTTCCGCGTCTCCTCGGATCACAAATACTCCTCGATAAGGTAATTCAAGTGGCGTTTTTCGGGCGTATCCTCCATGCGATCATCCTCATTGAACTGTATGCCGTGCATTGGGTCATCTTCGCCTTGAGCCGGGCGATGGCGGACGTCCAATGGTAGCTGTCGATTCTGCTCGCTCAATGATTTGGCAAGAAGGGGAATACGATTCGCCGGCCATTGAGCGTGTCCTACAGGCGGACGTGGCAATATTGTAAAGAGGACCCCACCCCCATGCACTGAGTCTGAGAGGCCCGAGGACGACTCGGATAAATGAGGAGTATCATCCCCACGTACGTCGTCCGTATGACTACCCTCCCGATAAGCAGGTCTGTTGTTGAATAATTCGTGGGAATGCATCTGGCCTAAACTTTGTGCCGGATCATGGGCCCAGTTTCGGACGTCATTTTGATTGAGATAGTCGACTCTCCTCAGCGCCGGGGTGTCTTGCCGATCTGAACCCCGATCACGGTAACAGTACACCATGAGATCTAGCGGGTCGTCGAGCAAGGGATTTGAAAAGAGCCAAGCTCTTACGGTTTCATCGCTGTCAATGAAGACATAATCCATGCTATCCAACTCTCGCATAGGAGACCTACGTAATCTTCTACGCCCTGCGCCTGTTGCGCCAAGTATGTAGCGGATTCAGTGGTGAGGTACGCATCTATAAATCATAGCTGACATTCCACGGATGTCATAGGAATCCAACTCGGCAAACACTACCCCATTGACATGAGGGGGACGCCAATGGAGTAAGTTATAGTTTGGGGCGACGTTTACCTTCTTCCTTTCAAACTGGGATAGTGCCAGACCACGTCACGATGGCACGACATAAATGATACACACGGCGCGCGGAGGCCCAAGTAGAGCGCTCCAATCTGTATATCATAAGTCAGTAAGTAAAAACCTGAAACAGGCTGATGATTTAGGAAGTGACTAACCTGTGGGCATACGGTTGGGTGCCGGGCGAAAGCCCCGGGCAACAGGTTGGTTTTGGACAGCCGCAGGGCCATTATGCGGTGGATCAGGTAACATTTGCGCTGGCGCAGGGTCATTATCCGGTGAACTTGAATTACGTAGCAGTTGCGCAGGATCATTACCAGATTGAACAGGTACATCCGGACCCGCCACAGGAACATCACCCGCGGGAGCCTGTCTGAGCTGTCCTGCAGCTGGAACGTTGACCTGTGCAGCCGGTACGTTTGGACCAGCCGCACCTGGATGAGCCTCTCTGAGTTGTCCGGCAGCAGCGACGTTGACGTGTGCAGCCGGTACGTATGGAACACCCGCACCAGGGGGAGCCTCTCCCAGTTGTCCGGCAGCAGGGAAGTTGACTTGTACAGCCAGTACGTGTGGACCAGACGCACCCGGTGGAGCCTATCCGAGTTGTCCGGCAGCCGGGGTGTTGACTTGGGCAGCCTGTATGTTTGGACCAGGCGAATGCGGAGGAGCCTATCCGAGTTATCCGGTAGCAGCGACGTTGACCTGTGCAGCCGGTATGTTTGGAACAGCCCCACCTGGGGGAGCCTGTCCGAGTTTTCCGGCAGCAGGGATGTTGACTTGTGCTGCCGGTACGTTTGGACCAGCCGCACCCGGAGGAGCCTGGCCGAGTTGTCCGGCAGCAGGGATGTTGACTTGTTCAGCAGGTTCGTTTGGCCCAGCCGCACCCAGAGGAGCCTGTCCGAGTGCTCCGGCAGCAGTGACCTTGACTTGTGCAGCCGCTACGTTTGGACCAGCCGTACCCGGAGGAGCCTGTCTGAGTTGTCCGGCAGCAGGGACTTTGACTTGTGCAACAGGTACGTTTGGACCAGCTGCACCCGTAGGAGCCTGTCCAAGTTGGCCGCCTGCGGGGATGTGGGCTGGGGGCGGATTTGGAGGAAGTTGACCTGGGTTCCATCGGGTCGTCGCAGCCCCCCACTGATTTGGGGCCCCTGGCCGTAGTAATGATGCGTGCACGACGACCTGCCCTGGGGGGATTGCGGGATTTGGCACTACCATTTTGCCTTTGTTATTTGTGTCATTCAACTTCTGGCAACTGTCATTAACCAGTTCCACGACTGCCTCCTCGACATCCTCTAGATGATGCATACCATTGGCTGCCACTGCGGACACGATGAGCTCACAGGCAGGAAGTCAGCGTCAGGGAAACCTTTGGCCGTTCGCCCTGCTGGCGCAAAGCCCCTTGCTATCATCTGATCCTTTGCACAGTTCTGCCACTCTGTGTACATTTTCTTTTGAGCCTGGACTTGTCTGAAGCTCATGTTTAGCTTATGATCGCTAATCGCTTGACTGCCTGGGTTGGTGCGATGCATGCCGATTGCCCCTTGAAGGGAACTAGGCGCGAGTTGATCTGTCTGTCCCGGCGCAAGGACTGCTGCATTTTGCATGAATACGTACTGCATGTTCATATTTTGCTGCATGTCCGTTGAGGGTTTGTTTATATTGATAGTTGATTTGGAGATTCTAGTCTTGTGAATATAGCGGATGTTGTGGATGTTGTGGATGTTGTGGATGTCGGATTATCCTTGGTATGAACTTGCTGCAGTCGTGATCAACCCCCATTATATGTACAACTCGCAGACATTCAAGATGCATCAGCAAAAAAACCTTTTTCTGCGGAAGGAAAGAGCCCGCTTCCGGACGAATAGCGTCCGCTCTTTGCCTCCGGTCCTCCCGGATCTCCCGTGCCTTCTTTGCCTTTCATTTCTTGCGTCTGGTGCAGCCGGACGCCCCACTTTCCCTCCACAGCGTCCGACGCGCTTGTTGCGGCCCCTCCCCCTCCTCGTGCCTCCCCCTTGTATCCGCCCCCATATCCTCTCTTCGACAGGCCACCAGCCTACA
>Ga0307513_10001988_pt1 | contig 28941 bp, 18 predicted proteins | sample 15_EM_MG_FD_202174 | JGI IMG/M metagenome (GOLD analysis project Ga0307513, IMG submission 202174) | Populus trichocarpa ectomycorrhiza microbial communities from riparian zone in the Pacific Northwest, United States - 15_EM | ecosystem: Host-associated > Plants > Roots > Unclassified | place... | reverse complement strand
ATTGGGGGTTGGGGAACTCTGGGATTGCTGGAGTGACGGCATCATAACAGATGGCTTGATCGCTGCCAACACTTATCACTCGCTGCGGAGCGGCGGAGCGGCGCGGGGGCGAAGTTCGCGCGGCGTCACGTCGTCGGGCGCGGAGCAGAACGCGCTGACGCGGTTCCGGCCTGACTGCTTGGCGTGGTAGAGCGCGGTGTCGGCCAGTTCGATCAGTTCGATGGGGTCGCGCGCGTCGTCGGGGTAGGCGGCGACGCCGATGCTGATCGTGATGCGGAGCGTGCGGTTCTCGTCTGAGGCGGAGGTGCGGCGCGTGGCCGAGAAGGCGTGCTCTTCAATCGCACTGCGGACGCGCTCGGCGGCGACGAGGGCTTGCGTGCAATCGGCATCCAGCAGAAACGCGGCGAACTCTTCGCCGCCGAAGCGTGCGGCCACGTCGCCCGCACGCAGGGCGCGCGTGATCAGGCCGCCGATCTCTTCGAGCGTCTGGCTGCCGACGAGGTGGCCGCAGGTGTCGTTGACGCGCTTGAAATGATCCAAGTCCATCATCAGCACGCAGAACGGGCGACCCTCGCTCTCGGCGCGCGCGGCCTCGCGGCGCAGTTCGGAGAAGAAAGACTTGCTCGTCAGGAGTCCGGTCAATTCGTCGTGAGCGATCAGGCGGTAGAGTTGGCGTTGAAACTCGCGGTCGAAATCATCGAGCAGGTCGAAGCGGATGAGATGCTCGCCGATGTTGAGTTTGTCGCCGTGTTGCAGGAAGGCTTCGGTGACGGGCTGGCCGTTGAGAAGCGTGCCGTTGGTCGAGCCGAGATCGGTGAGGCGGTAGCGCGAAGCATTCTTCTCCGCGTCGTGTTCGATGCGGATGCGCGCGTGCAGGCGCGAGGCGCGGGCATCGTTGACGCGCACGTCGGCTTCGAGCGCACGACCGAGGATCACTTCGTTGCGTTCGAGCGGGATGGGCGCGGCCAGTTGTTCGCCGCGCATGAAGACGAGCGCGGGGCGGCGTTCATGCGACGTGGGCGGATCGGCGGGGAGCGTGATTTCTAAATCTTTTCGTTCCATAACTCGACAGGGGCGACGGGGCAAGGATGCTGGATGAGAAGAAAAAGATCAACATCGAACTTGCGCTCCGGCAGTTTTGACGCCTCAAGCCGTGCGCCCGCGTCCTTGTCGCCGCCCGCGCGGGAACTTATAATTCAGCCCACCTCAATCGTTCACCAAGACCCACGGACGCCGCACTCGTGATCGGGCGAGCCGTGCAAAACATTTCGCCGTTTGTTTCGAGGAGTAAGAGATTTTGGAAGAAGCACCGCAGACCAGCACGACTTGCCAGCCGGATACGACCGGGCTTTCGGTCGAACGCGTGTCGGTGGCGAATTTGCCGACCGAGTACGGCGAGTTCAAGATCGCCGGCTATCGCGCGCGCGAATCGGGCGAAGAGTTTGTCGCCATCTTCAAAGGCGAGATCACGCGCGAGCAGCCGACGCTGGCGCGCATCCATTCGCAATGCCTGACGGGCGACGTGTTCGGCTCGCTCAAGTGCGACTGCGGGGCGCAACTGCACCAGTCCATGCAGATGATCGAGGCGGAGGGACGCGGAGCCATCGTCTACCAGATGCAGGAGGGGCGCGGCATCGGTATCATCAACAAGATACGCGCCTACGCCTTGCAGGACGAAGGCGCGGACACGGTAGAGGCCAACGAACAACTCGGCCTCGCCGTTGACCTGCGCGAGTATCGCCAATGTGCCGAGATACTTTTCGATCTGGGGTTGTGCCACGTCCGCATCATCTCGAACAACCCTCTCAAGCTGCGCGCGATGGAGGATGCGGGCTTGCAGGTCGTCGAGCGCGTGGCGATTGAAGTGCCGCACACGGAAAGCGCGATGCACTACATGCGCACGAAGAAGGAGAAGCTCGGACACCTTCTGGAAAAGATCAAGTAGGCAGCCGCGCGCACGCACCCTGCGCCGATTTCAACTCTACACATCATCACTCGATCCTCCGGCGCGCCTTACGCCTCGACTTTCCTCCGTCCGGCGAGCGCGTGTCTCAATGCCGGTAGACGCTACAGAGGAAAGCCGGAAAGCGTCGCCTGAGACATCGAGTTTTCGCCCGCGTCGCGCCCTTCCGCCCGTTCAAAATTTTGAATAGTTATTCCGATTTTCGGATGAATTTGCTATTCTTTTGCGCGTAAACAGGCCGGAAATTTGTGAATGCCGTTTTCCGACCGCTGTCGCCTACCATTCTTATCAGTGGAACACACATTGCTATGGTTTAGAGACTCATCTGAAGTCGCTTGCCGTAATCGCGATTTTTAACACGCCGCAGGCGACAGTTGCTTAAAAAATCGGGCATAGGAATATTGACCCCGGCTCTGGAAGTTGATTCTCGACCGCCACGCTGACACAGTCTTTGAACTATCTGCCCGCGCCGCTTAGAGCCGCCGTCTAAACGACGCCCTTCGCTACGAAGTTGATTTGAAACACCACGGCGGACACACTTCGACACTTCACACAACCCGGAACGTTCCGTCGCTCTTTATAGCTTCGGGTTGTCGAATCTAATTTTGGAGGCACGATGAATACATCAGAGTCTAGTCGCAGCCGCATAGCATTAGCACTGTATAGTCTAATTCTTACTTTACTGATCGGTGGCAGCGCCATCGCTCAGACCGGCTCGTCCACCATTCGCGGCACGGTCACAGACCCGCAGGGCAACGCCGTTGCGGGCGCGACCGTCACGCTCTCGAACCCCGAAAAAAACTTTTCCCGCACGGCGACTACGAACGGCGAGGGCGGTTTCGTCTTCTCGCTCGTCCCTCCCGACACTTACCAGATCGAAGCCGAGTCAACCGGCTTCAAGAAAGCGGTCGTCTCCAACGTGATCGCACTCGTCGACACCCCGCTCGAACTCCCGGTGAAACTCGAAGTCGGCGCGGTGACTGAGACGGTGAACGTCTCGGCGAGCATCGAAGCGCCGCTCAACACGACGGATGCGACCATCGGCACGACTTTCGAGAGCCGCCGCATCGAAGAGTTGCCGCTCAACGCGCGCAACGTCGTCGGCCTGTTGTCGCTCCAACCGGGCGTGACGCGTCTCGGCGAAGTCAACGGCGGTCGGCGCGATCAGGCTAACGTCACGCTCGACGGCATCGACGTGAACGAGCAGCAGAGCGGCCTCGACATCGTCTCCGGCGATGCCTTCTCCAGCGTGCTCCGCGTGACGCCCTCGTCCGTGCAGGAATTCCGCGTCGTCACCTCGGTTCCGACCGCGAGTCAGGGACGCTCCTCCGGCGCGCAGGTTTCGCTCGTCACCAAGTCGGGCACGAACGAGTGGCACGGCGACCTCTACGAGTTTCACCGTAACACCGTGACGACGGCCAACGACTACTTCAACAACGCGCAAGGCCGCTATGCAGCGAACGACCCCGACGTGCTGCTCGGCTTCGCCGTCGCCGGGGCGGAAAAAGTGCCGCGTCCCAAGCTGCTCCGCAACATCTTCGGCGGCTCGCTCGGCGGCCCCATCATCAAAGACAAGCTGTTCTTCTTCTACAACTATGAAGGCCGCCGCGATGCTTCGGAAGTCTCCGTGCTGCGCACCGTGCCGACCGCGACGCTCCGGCAGGGCATCGTCCAGTTCGGCAACGTCTCCGGCGGCATCACCGTGCTCAATCAGGCGGACATCGCGCGCCTCTTCCCCGCGACCGGCGGCGTCAACCCCGCCGGACTCCAACTCTTGCAGACCGCGCCGCTGCCCAACACTTCCGAAACCGGCGACGGCTTGAACACTGGCGGCTTCCGCTTCAACGCGCGCAACGATGTCGAACTCAACACGCACATCGCGAAGTTTGATCTCAACATCACCGACCGCCAGACGCTCTACTTCCGTGGCAACTATCAGGACGACGCCTATACGCAGGCGAGCGCCTTCCCCGGCACGCCTTCGCCGAACCTGTTGGTCAACCCCAAAGGCTTCAGCGCGGGTCACTCCTGGACGTTGTCTAACTCGCTCATCAACAACCTGCGCGCCGGTCTGACCCGTCAGGCTTTCACGCAGAACACCGATCAGGCCGGAACGTCGATCAACTTCCGTTTCGTCTATCAACCCTTCAACTATACGCCGCAACTCGCACGCACCACGCCCGTCTGGAACATCACGGACGACCTCGCGTGGATCAAAGGCACACACACGGCGCTCTTCGGCACGAACCTTCGCTTCGTCCGGAACAACCGCACCTCGTTCTCCAACGCCTTCGACGTAGCGATTGTGAATCCGTCGTTTTACGCCAACTCCGGCTCGACGCTCTCCAACCCGCTCGCCGGTGCGGGTGTGCCCGCCGCACAGCGCATCGAGTCGGGCTTCCTCTTCGACGCGCGCGCAGCGGTCGCCGCCGTGCTCGGTCGCTTCTCGCAAATCTCGGCCAACACGACCTACGACCTGAGCGGCAACCAAGTGCCCGTCGGCACTCCGACCGAGCGTTCGTTCGCCACCGAAGAGTACGAGTTCTACGGGCAGGACACTTGGAAGATTCGCCCGAACCTGACGCTCACCTACGGCCTGCGCTGGGGCGTCAGCACGCCCGTCTACGAGCGCGGCGGCTTTCAGGTTAAACCGACCATCAGCGTCTCCGAGTTGTTCGAGCGGCGCGTGGCGGGAGCGGCGGCAGGTCGTCCCGTCAACGACATCATCACGGTCGATCTCGCCGGCAAGGCGAACGACCGGGGCGGCTTCTATCAGATTGACTGGAACAACTTGGCGCCGACCGTCGCCATCGCGTGGTCGCCCGACTTCGGCAACAACCGTTTCGGCAACCTGATCGGGCGCGACGGGCGTTCCGTGATTCGCGGCGGCTTCCGTCAAATCTACGACCGCATCGGCAGCGCGCTCGCAGTCTCCTTCGACCTCAACAATGCGCTCGGCTTTGTCTCGTCGAACACCATTTCGGCGAACACGATCAACACCACTACGCGCCTCGGCCCGCTCTTCACGGGACTTGGTCAGCAAGTGCGCAACAACCCGTTCAACGAACCGGCTCCGACCAGCATTCAATTCCCGCTGACCGTCCCGGCAGATGAACAGCAGCGCATCGAGCAGACCATCGACGACCAACTCGTCACGCCGAAGCAGTACACGTGGAACGTCACCTACGGGCGCGAACTGCCGAAGGGCTTCGCCTTCGAGGCGAGCTACGTCGGTCGTGCGGGTCGCAATCTCGGACTCATCCGCGACGTGATGCACCTCAACAACATCAAAGACCCGCAATCGGGTCAGACGTGGTACGAAGCGGCGAACGTGCTCTACAACCTGCGCGCCGCCAACGTGCCTTATGATAGCCCCGCCGTCCCGAACGTACCGTTCTTCAACAATCTCTACCCGAATCTCGGCGCGGACTTGCTCGGCGATCCCAGTTTGACCCCGACGCAGGCGGCCTACTTCATCGCCGCACGCTGCTCGACCGCCGGTTGCGCCGCGGGCGAAATTGACGGCTTCGACCTCCCCGACTGGACGTTCGTTCAATCGATCTTGGACGACCTCTCGCCGGTGCTCGGCCCGAACGCCTTCTTCCACCCGCAGTACGCCGCGCTCGGCGTCTTCTCGACCGTCGGCTCGTCCGACTATCACGGCGGGAACTTCTCCTTGCGCCAGCGTTTCCGCAACACCTTCTTCATGGACTTCAACTACACCTTCTCGAAGTCTCTGGACGATGCTTCTTCGCTCGAATCGAACGCGATCCTGACGAACTTGATTCGCCAACCGCTCGACCTTGATGCTCAACGCGGCCCGTCGGACTTCGACGTGCGCCACAGCATCAACGCCAACTTCCTCTACGAGTTGCCGTTCGGGCGCGACCGCGCGTTCTTCAACAACATGCATCCGGTCGCCAACGCTCTGCTCGGCGGCTGGCAGTTGGGCGGAATCTTCCGCTACAACAGCGGCCTGCCCTTCGATGCTCCGAGCGACATCGGCATCTGGGCGACCAACTGGCAGTTGACCAGCAACGGCACGCGTATACGCGACATCGAGGCCGACAACGATCCGAACGTTGACGGTCGCCCGAACGTGTTTAGCGATCCGGTGGCAGCCTATCGTTCGTTCCGCAACGCGCGGGCGGGCGAGGTCGGCGAGCGCAATATCCTGCGCATCCCGAGCTACATCTCGCTCGACGCCAGCCTCAGCAAGAGCTTCAAGATGCCTTACTCCGAGACGCACAAGTTGACGTTCCGCGCGGAAGTCTTCAACGTCACCAACACGCAACGCTTCGGCACGATCTCTTCGCTCGGCCTCAACGTCGATCCGCAGACCGGCGAGCCTGCGTCCGACTTCGGACGCTACACCGGCTCGCAGACTCCGATTGGCGAATCGCGCCCCGGTCGCGTCATGCAGTTTGCGCTGCGTTACGTCTTCTAAACTTTCCCGCACGCGTGTCCTCGCGGCGCGCGCACGGCTACACGGGCTGGGGCTTTAGGCTCCAGCCCTTTTTTATTGCGGCAACGCATTTGCGTGAAACTCTCTCCGGCCATTTACCATTTACCGTTTACCCTTTACCATTCTCGACAATGACCGAACGCATCTACCGCGACCCCGTCCACAACATCATCCGTCTGCGCACAGACACGCGCGAAGGGCAACTGCTCGTGCGTCTCGTCGATGCGCCGGAGTTTCAACGCCTGCGCCGCATCAAGCAACTCGGCCTCGCGCTCTACACCTATCAGGGCGCGGAACACTCGCGTTTCGCACACAGTCTGGGCGTGCTCCACCTCATCACGCGCGTGCTTGATCGGCTCGGCGAAAACCACTCGATCAACGAAGAGGATCGCGCGGCGGCGCGCGCGGCGGCGCTCCTGCACGATGTCGGGCACGGCTCGTTTTCGCACGTCATGGAGCACGTCCTCGGCTTTCACCACGAAGACTGGACCGTGCGCGCCGTGCTCTCCGAAGAGACGGAGATCAATGCGGTGCTCCGCGACTTCTCGCCCGCGCTCCCGCGACGCGTCGCAGACATTATCGAAGGCAAGTTCCAGCCCGCCTTTCTCGCCCAACTCGTCTCCTCGCAGTTGGACGTGGATCGCATGGACTACCTCCTGCGCGATTCCCTGATGACGGGCGCGAAGTACGGCATCTACGATCTCGAATGGATCATCAATGCGCTCGCCGTGGATGAAGAGAACGACCGCATCTACGTCGCCGCGCGCGGCCTCTACGCCGTCGAGGAATATTTACAGGCGCGCTATTACATGTTTCGGCAGGTCTATTTCCACCGCACGCTGCGTTCGGCGGAAGCGGTCTTGCGCTCGATCCTCCGTCGCGCGCTCGAACTCGTCGCGGCGGGCGAAGAGGTCTGGTGCGCGCCCGGCACGGCCTTCGAGAAAGTCCTGCGCAGGCAAACGCTCACGCTTCAGGATCATCTTGAGATGGACGATTCCGACGTGCTCTTTCACCTCAAGCAATGGCGGCGCGCGAAAGACACGATCCTGAACGATCTCAGCGACCGCTTCATCGGTCGCCGCCTCTTCAAAGCGATTGATCTCGACATGCCGACAGGCGAGCGCGCGCAGTTTCTCGCTGCCGCCCGGGCATGCGTGGCGCGCGCCGGTTTCGAGCCGCGCTTCTACTTCATCGAAGACCACGCGGGCGACGTGCCTTATTACAACTACTACACCGCCGAGGGCGCGGAACCCAAAGCGCGCATCTATGTCGAAGACGGATACGCGCGCCCGCAGATACGCGAGATCAGCGAAGTGAGCGGCGCGGTGCGCGGCCTGCAACGTTATCAACTCGACCGCGTCTGTTTCCCGCCCGAAGTGAAGGAAGAAATCTACGCTCTCTATCACGCGGCCTCGCCCGCCGCCGCGACCCGCGTCGCCGACTTCGGCGACTGAACGACGCACCCTATGCTAACGACTGAAAGACGCCTTTACACCGAGGACACTTCGCCGTGTCTCTGCCACAAGCCAGCCGGAGATTGAATCGTTGCGCGTTCATGTTCGCGTGGCTGTGCTGCCTATTGTCGGCGGCGCGTGCCGAGCAGTTGCCCGTGCGCGTCTACACCTCGGCGGACGGGCTGGGACAGAACCGCGTCAAGCGCATCGTGCGCGACTCGCGCGGCTTCCTCTGGTTCTGCACCGCCGACGGCCTCTCGCGCTTCGACGGCTATCGCTTCACCACCTACGCCACCGCGCAGGGCATCCCCTACCCTTCCATCAACGACCTGCTCGAAACGCGCAAGGGCGTCTACTGGATCGCCAGCAACGGCGGCGGCGTCTTCCGTTTCAACCTCTCGGAAGGCGCGGCCACCGCAGGCGCACCGGCAGGAGCAGCAACGGCGACGAAGGCGAAAGACGCTCAGGCGCGTGAGCGTTTCACCGTCTACAAAACCGGCAACACGCCGCGCACGAATCGCCCGAACCGCCTGTTTGAAGACGCGTCGGGGCGCATCTGGGCGGGCACGGACGACGGGCTGTTCGTGTTGGACGAACCGGCAGGAGCGCGCGAGTTCCGGCGCGTCGAGATGGGCGCGCGACCCGAAGAAGTGGGCGGCGTGTGGGCGTTCGTCGAAGACGCCGAGCAGCGTCTCTGGATCGCCACCTCGAAGGGACTCTGGCGGCGCGACGCGGACGGGCGCATCGCGGCCTTCCCCGTCCACTCGCACATCAAAGGGATCGTCTGGGACTTGTTCACGGATCAGGCAGGGCGCATCTGGGCAGCGCACGAAAACGGCCTGCTCATCTTCAAGCCTTTCCCCGCGTCGTCGCAACAGTCCGCGACGGGCGTGCAAACGGAGTTGCGCGTCAGAGAGCGTGCGGCAGCGAAAGGCGCGAGCGTGCGCGCGTCGTCGCCGTCATCTCTGCCGGACGAGAGCGGCGAGGCTTACAACTACACGAACGCCGACGGCCTCGCGAGCAGCGTAGTGCGCGAGATACACGCCGACGGCGACGGGCGCATCTGGCTCGGCACGGCGCGCGGCCTCAGCCTGTTTGCCGCGCGAGGGTTCTCCAATTACACGACCGCGCACGGCCTGAGCGACGACAACATCCGCGCGCTCGCCGAAGACCGCGCGGGCAACCTGTGGATCGGCACGGAGACGGGCGGCGCGATCAAACTCGCGCGTCACGGTCTGGTCACTTACCGCGAGGCCGACGGGCTCGGCGGTCGCTACGTCCGCGACATCTTCGAGTCGCGGGCGGGCACGCTCTGCGCCGTCTCCGACAGCGGCTTCCTCAGTTATTTCGACGGCCAGAAGTTCAACGCCGTTCGCCCGAACGTGCCGCCCGACGTGACGCGCCTGTCGAGCGTTGTCGAAGACCGCGAGGGCGACTGGTGGGTGGGCACGAACCGTGGGCTGTATCGCTTCTCCGGCGTCCGTCACGTCTCGGAACTGGCGCGTGCCCGCCCGTTCGTCTACACGTCGCAAAACGGCCTGTCGAGCGACGCCGTGAGACGCGTCTTCGAGGACTCGCGCGGCGACATCTGGATCGGCATGGACAGCAACGTGGTGCTCGTCCGTTGGGAGCGCGCGACCGGCAAGTTTCAAGGTTATTCGGAGGGCTTGCCCGGCCACAGCGAGGTGTTGTCGTTCGCGGAAGACAGGTCCGGCAACGTGTGGGTCGGCTTCCGCGAGGGCGGCGCGGTGCGCTACCGCCACGGTTGCTTCGAAGCGTTCGGCGAATCCGCCGGACTCACCGCCGACGAGATTCTGAAAATGTACGTTGACGAGGCGGGTCGGCTCTGGTTCGGCAGCAACTCTTACGGCCTCGTGCGCATTGACGACCCGGCGGCGGAGCATCCCGTCTTCCGCATCTACTCGACCGCCGAAGGACTCACCAGCGGCATCATTCGCAGCATCGCGCAGGACGGACTGCGCCGTCTCTACCTTGGCACGTCGCGCAGCGTTGACCGCTTCGATCTGGCGACCGGGCGCATCAAGCGTTACACCACCGCCGACGGCCTAGCCGCCAACGAGTCGCAGGTCGCCTACACGGACCGTCACGGCGCGCTCTGGTTCGGCACTTGGAACGGCATCTCGCGCCTTGTCCCCGAACCGGAAATCCCTTCATCGCCGCCACCCGTGATGATCGACGGCTTACAGATCGCGGGCGTGCGCCGCCCCGTCTCCGACCTCGGCGAATCGCGGATCGAAAACCTGCGCCTCCGCAGCGATCAGAATCAGGTGCAGATAGACTTTCTCGGCCTCGGCTTCGCGGCGGGCGAGGTTCTGAGCTACCGGTACAAGCTGGAAGGCGCGGCGGCGGGCGGCGACTGGAGCGCGCCGAACGACCAGCGCAGCGTCACCTTCGCAAACCTCGCGCCCGGCTCTTACCGTTTCCTCGTGCGCGCCGTCAACACGGACGGCGTCGAGAGCGCCGAGGCGGCGAGCGTCTCCTTCATGATTCTGCGTCCCGTCTGGCAGCGTTGGTGGTTCGTCACCCTCGCCGCGCTCGTCTCGGGCGCGCTCGTCTTCGCCGTCTATCGTTATCGCATCGCGCGGCTCGTCGAGTTGGAACGCGTGCGCACGCGCATCGCCACGGATTTGCACGACGACATCGGATCGAGTTTGTCGCAGATCGCCATTCTGAGCGAGGTCATCAGCCAGCGCGTGCCCGCCGACAATGCGCCCGTCATCGAACCGCTCTCGGTCATCGCCGGAACCTCGCGCGAGATGGTCGATTCGATGAGCGACATCGTCTGGGCGATCAACCCGCAACGCGATCACCTGAGCGACCTCACGCACCGCATGCGCCGCTTCGCCAGCGACATCCTGAGCGCGCGCGACATCGGCTTTCGCTTCCGCGCTCCCGACCCCGAACAGGACATCCGCCTCGGCGCAGACCTCCGCCGCGAGGTCTACCTGATCTTCAAAGAGTGCGTCAACAATCTCGTCAAGCATTCCGAGTGCCGCGAGGCCGAACTCGAACTGCGCATCGTCAACCACTGGATCGTGCTGCGCATCAGCGACGACGGGTGCGGCTTCGACGCCGAAACTCAACCGGGGCAGCCGTCGAACGGTAACGGCCACGGCGTGAGTCTCGGCGGCCACGGCCTTCTGAGTATGCGCCGCCGCGCCGCCGCGCTCGGAGGCACGTTTGAGGTCAAGTCGGAGCGCGGGCGCGGCACGACCTCGACGCTGAAAATTCCCGCGCGTCGCCGCAACGGGTTCGGCGTCGCCGACGGCTGGAAAAAGTTACTACGTAAATAGGTAGTGACGCGCGCACGCGCGCGGGCGTACTCTCTAATTCCCACCGCACGCGAGGCCACGGGAGAGAGGACTTTCATGCTCGATCAACTGAGGAGTTTACCCACGATGGACACCCCGGAAGCCCCGGCAGCGGCTCAAGCCGTGATCAAGGTCGCGATTGTTGAAGACCGCCGTGAGATACGCGAAGGGCTGGCGATGCTCATTAACGGCACGGAGGGCTACCGCTGCACGGGCAGCTACGGCTCGATGGAAGAAGCCTTCGCCAAAATCGGCGCGAACCTCCCCGACGTGGTGCTCTCAGACATCGGCCTGCCCGGCATGGACGGCATCGAAGGCATCCGCATCCTTAAAGAGCGACACCCCGCACTGCTCGTCCTCATGCTCTCCGTCTACGACGACAACGAACGCATCTTCGACGCGCTCTGTGCCGGGGCCTGCGGCTATTTGCTCAAGAAAACGCCGCCCGCGCGCCTGATCGAGAGCCTCAAAGAGGCGTGCGCCGGAGGCGCGCCGATGTCGCCGGAGATCGCGCGCAAGGTCGTCACGCTCTTCCGCGACTTCCGCCCGCCCGAACGCGCCGACTACCAACTGACGCCCCACGAAACGCGGCTCCTGAAACTCCTCGTCGAAGGCCACAGCTACAAAACAGCCGCGACCGAACTGGGCGTCACCGTCAACACCGTCTCCTTCCACCTGCGCCACATCTACGAAAAACTACAGGTGCATTCCAAGTCCGAGGCCGTCGCCAAAGCCCTCCGCGATCACCTGATCAAGTAATCCGCCCACGCGAATATTTATAGCGGCTCGCCGTTGAGTGCGACCCGGATAAAAACTGTAGGGGCAGGGCTTGTCCCTGCCCGTTCTTTTTCGTAACCATACGGGCAGGGACAAGCTGCCCCTACAGTTTTTCCTGCGCTGTCGCGTGCAAGTGATAGCCCTTATATTTCCTCCGCCAGCCCGTTCAACCTGTCCCAAAGTCTCCCCAGAAAGTCGAAAACTTACTACATACATGCGTGGTGACGGCGCGGCGCGGCGCGTCTATTCTCACTTCATACAAGGGGACGCCGAACGGGACCCCGGATACGGGATTGAAATTTTAATTCGCACTCTTAAGGAGATAGTCATGCAATTTGTTTACGCCACAGGCCAACCGCGCAACATGGAATTCGCCGTCACCAACCGTCAGGATCGCGTCCCGTCGGGCGCGACCATCTACGCTACCCTCTACCGTGGCGGCAAGGCCGTCGAGAATCTGGACGAGTACACCTTCAACGCGATGTCCGACGAGGAGTTCTACACTTTCCGCTCGCTCATTCAGGACGCGCGACGGGACGAGGCGCGGGGCGCAGGGCGTGACGAATTCGCCGCCGCCCGCCCGCTGCGCAAAATCTTCCAGTGGTTCGGCCTGTGCTAGAGCAATTTTCAGATGGATGTATAAAAATCGCTATAACTGTTGGGGCTGGGCTCGTCCCTGCCCGTGTGGTGACTTAAGCGCGGGCAGGGACGAGCCCTGCCCCTACATCTCTACTGCCGATTGAATTTTGCTCTAGAAAGTTTGTGTTGGAAAATTTGTCTTGGACACGCGCCGAAGCCGTCAGCAACTTTGCTGACGGCTTCGGCGTGTATCCGGCGGGCGGAAAGTTTATTTGATCGCTTTGATGTTCGCCGGTTTGGCGAAGAGCGTGTCGGGAACGGGCGTGTTGAACTCGACTGATTCGTAGTTGATGCGGCTCGACTGCTCGCCCGCGCGATAGTGGTCGATCACGAAGGGCACGGTCAGGCCGCCGATGGTTTTATAACTGGCGAAGCGATCCTCTTCCGACACCTCTTCGCCTTCCGCATTCTTTCGCTTGTAAAAAGTTTTGGCGGGCAAAAAGTCTTTCGCGCCGACCTCGTAATCCACCGTGAAGCCGTCGGGATAAGTCACCCGCACGGCTTCATTGCGTTTAGCAAGCCCGGCCTCGCGGCGTCCGAGATAGGTGAGCCGCGCGCCTTCCTTTCGCCACCAGCCGCGCAACAGGTTGTCCGTGCTCGTGCGCATCGCGAGCCGGAAATCCGCCACCTGCTCCGGCTTCATGTCCGTGAGCGAGCGCGTCGAACTCTCGAACAGCCAACCGCGTTCGCCGTCGTTCGTCTGGATGGCGCGCCCGCGGCTGCCGCGAAACTCCGTGCGCTCACGGTCCGGGAAGACGAGGTAATCGACAAAAGTTTGCGGCGGCAGCGAGAAGCCCTTGTCGAATTGCGAATAGTAGCCGCGCCCGATGATCGTCTTGACGCCGAGATACGCGCTCCCGCCCTGCGCCTCGACCGCGCGCCGCACGATCTCTTCGGCCTTCTCGTCGTTCGCCGCCTGCGCCGTCGCCGCTTCGACCTTCGGCGGCGTCGAGTTGTCCGGCGTCGCCTGCGCAAAGGCTGACAAGCTCAGGGCGCACAGTAAGGCTAACGGCAACACGCGCCGCGCGAATTTATGATGTGGGGATGCTTTCAAATTCATAAACTACCCGGTTGAGTTTTTAGTCAGGCGGCCATCGACATTATTTCACCGCGGAGGCGTGAAGCAAAGCCGCAGAGAAACGTAGAGGGACGACTGATCAATAAGTCTCCGCGACCCTCTGCGCGGCCTTCGCGCCTCGGCGTTAAAGTTGCTTTCAGCAGCCACGCAAGCGAAAGAGGGTTTCAGCTAATCTATAAATGCTAGAAAGCTGAAACCCTCCGGTTCAAAAACGGGCGTTCGGGATTGATCGCCCGGCTAAGTCAGGCGCGGCCTAGTTGACGCTCGGCGCGTCGAGAGCCTTGATCGTGATCTCGCCGTCCTCGTAGTCAACGACGAACTGTGACGCGCCTTTCCACATCGCCGTGAGCGGCAGTTTCACCTTCTCGTCGATGTGCCGTTTGAGGAAGCGCGCGCCGTAGGCGGGGCTGAAGCCCTTCTCCGTTAGGCTGTCGATGGCGCGTTCCGTCACTTGCACGGTCTTGCCCTGCCGCTCCATCTGGCGGCGCAGCTTGTCGAGATAGATGACGGCGATCTGTCTCACCTCATCCATCGTGAGCGGCGAGAAGACGACGATCTCGTCAATGCGGTTGCGAAACTCCGGCGAGAAACGCTGCTCCGCCGCCTTCATCACTTCGCCCTTCACCGCGCGCACGTCGCCCAGAGTCTTCGTGCCGAAGCCGAGCGGTTTCTCGTACTTCTTGAAGTTCTCCGAGCCGAGGTTAGAGGTCATGATGACGATGGCGTCCGAGAGATAAACTTTCTTCCCGCGCCCGTCCGTCAACCAACCTTCGTCGAAGCCCTGCAAGAAGAGGTTCATCAACGTCGGCGAAGCCTTCTCGACTTCGTCGAGAAGGAGCACCGTGTAAGGGTTCTCGCGCAGGCGTTCCGTCAGGATGCCGCCGCGCTCCGAGCCGACGATGCCGCGCGGCATGCCGATCAGTTTCTCGATGCCGACCGTGCCGTCGCCGTACTCCGACATGTCTATGCGCACCATCTTCTCTTCGTCGCCGAACATAAACTCGGCCACGGCCTTCGCGAGTTCCGTCTTGCCGACACCCGTCGGGCCGAGGAACAGCAGCACGCCGTCCGGCTTGTAGTGCGACTCCTTGAGCGGTCCTTTGTTCAGACGCAGGCGTTGAGCGACGGACTGCACCGCCTCCTTCTGCCCGATCACGCGATGCGCCAACTCCAACTCCATTTGCTGGAAGCGGTCGGTCGTGTCGCGCGAGATCATGTCGCGCGGGATATGCGATTCCTGCGAGATGACTTCGATGATGTGCTCCGGCCTGACGACCAGCGCCTCCGGCTCGTTGATCTCGACTTTGACCGAAGCCGTGTCGAGCCAGCCGATGGCCTTGTCGGGCAGGTGCAGGTTGCGTATGTACTTCGGAGCCATCTCCAGGGCCATGTTGATGGCGTCGTCCGAGATCGTCACCGAGTAGTTGCGTTCGAGTCGCGGGCGTAAGCCCAGCAGAATCTCGCGCGTCTCCGAGATCGTCGGCTCGTCAACTTTGACCATGCGGAAGCGACGCGCCAGAGCCTCGTCCTCGCCGATGTATTCCTTATACTCGGTGATGGTCGTCGCGCCGATGATGCGCAGGTCGCCGCGCGCGAGCGACGCCTTGAACATGTTGGCCGCGTCCGAAGAAGTGCCGAGCGCCGCGCCCGCGCCGATGATGGTGTGCGCCTCGTCGATGAAGAGGATCAGTTCGGGGCGTTCCTTAACTTCGTCGATGATGCCCTTGATGCGTTCCTCGAACATGCCGCGCAGCATCGTGCCCGCGACGAGTCCGCCCATCTGCAACTGCACGACGTGTGCGTTCCTGAGACGGGCCGGAACTTTCTCCGGTTCGAGTTCGATAAGGCGCGCCAAGCCCTCGACGACCGCCGTCTTGCCGACGCCGGGTTCGCCCACGAGCATCGGCGAATTCGCGCGCTCGCGGTGGCAGAGAATTTCCACCATCTGCTGAATCTCGCGCTCGCGTCCGATGGTCGGCGGAATCTTATCCATCCGCGCCAGACGGTTCATCGAAGTGCCGAAGTGTTTCAGGTAAGGCGGCAGTTCAAACTTCTTGCGATACTGTTCTTCGTCCTGCTCGCGCATGCGAACACGCGCGCGGACGTTTTCCACGAGCGCCTCGCTATCCGCGCCGAGCGTGCGGAGCATGCCGCCGAGGATGCCGCCGTCCTGCGCGAGAGCCATGAAGAGGTCTGTGGATTCGATGGTCTTGCGCCCCTGCGCACGCGAACGCTCCATCGCGCGCTTGAAGAGATCAATCGTCTCCGGCGCGATGCGCAAGCCTTTGCCGACGTGCTGGAAACGGTTGTTGTCCAGCCGCTGCTCAATTTGCATTTTGATATGAAACGGGTCGAGCGAGAGGTCGCGCATGGCCGAGTTGAAAAGTTCGGCCTCCTCCGTGATAAAAGCGTGGAGAATGTGTTCGACGGCAATGTAATTTTGGTCACGACGCTTCGACTCCTGCATCGCGTACTCAAAAATCCGTTGCCCGCTCTCCGCGAAACGATCTTTATATGTTCCGAGATCAACCATTGTATTCCTTCAATCTTGCTGGTCGCTTCCCGCGGGGGACGCGAGTTTGTTGATCGCCAATTTCCGCCCGAATAATTTACGCTCTCGACGATCTGTTCCGGTTCTTCGCGGAGAAAATGAAGGCCGCTTCTCTCCGTTCTGGCGGCTACTTTTAGATGCCACGCGCCCGCGTCCCGTTGCGTTTCGAGACAACCTGAGCATAGCACACTTGAGACAGCAATTATGCGGCCATTCGCCGCCGGTTAAACGGTAAAAGTGAAAAGGCAAAAGTGAAGAAACTGTGTCGCCCCTCCCTTCTGCCTTTCACCTTCTAACTTTCGCCCGCTTTTAATAATCGCCGTAGTCTTCGCCGCCACCCATCGGCGGCGCGGCGGACTTTTTCGGTTCGGGCGCATCGGTGATGGCCGCCCCCGTCGTCAGCAACAGCGCGGCGACCGACGAGGCGTTTTGCAACGCCGTGCGCACTACTTTAGTCGGGTCGATGATGCCCGCCGCGACGAGGTCTTCGTACTTCCCGCTCGCCGCGTTGTAACCCTGTTTGCCCTTCGACTCTTCGACCTTGCCGATGACCACCGCGCCGTCAACACCCGCGTTCTGCGCGATGCGCCGCACGGGTTCTTCGAGCGCGCGACGCAGGATGCGCACGCCCGTCTGCTCGTCTTCGTCTTTGAGTTCCAACTTGTCGAGCGCACGCGCCGCACGCAGCAAGGCGATGCCGCCGCCGGGGACGATGCCCTCCTGCGCCGCCGCGCGCGTCGCGTTCACGGCGTCGTCCACGCGCATCTTCTTCTCTTTCATCTCCGTCTCGGTCGAAGCGCCGACGCGGATCACCGCCACGCCGCCCGCGAGTTTCGCCAGACGCTCCTGCAACTTCTCGCGGTCGTAATCGGAAGTGCTCTCCTCGATCTGGCGACGGATCGTGCCGACGCGTCCCTGTATCTCTTTGGACTCGCCCGCGCCTTCGACGATGGTCGTGTTGTCCTTGTCGACGATGACGCGCTTGGCCGTGCCGAGGTCGTCCGTGGTGACGTTCTCCAACTTGACGCCGATGTCTTCCGTGATGACGCGCCCGCCCGTTAAGGCCGCGATGTCTTCGAGGATGGCCTTGCGGCGGTCGCCGAAGGCCGGGGCTTTGACGGCGCAGACTTTGATCGTGCCGCGCAGTTTGTTGACGACGAGCGTGGGGAGCGCGTCGCCTTCGATGTCTTCCGAGATGATCAGAAGCGGGCGACCCTGATTCGCCGCCTGCTCCAAAACGGGCAGCAGTTCGCGCATCGCCGCGATCTTCTTTTCGTGGATGAGAATGAGCGGGTCTTCCAACACCGCCTCCATGCGATCCGGGTTGGTGACGAAGTAAGGCGAGAGGTAGCCGCGATCAAACTGCATACCCTCCACGATGTCCAACTCGGTTTCGAGCGTGCGCGATTCTTCGACCGTGACCACGCCGTCTTTGCCGACCTTGTCCATCGCCTCGGAAATCAACTCGCCGATCTCGCGGTCGTTGTTTGCGGACACGCTCGCCACGTTGGCTAGTTCGTCCTTGCCCTTGACCTTCTTCGACTGTCGCTCCAAATCCGCGACCGCCACTTCGGTCGCGCGCTGGATGCCGCGCTGCAACGCCATCGGGTTCGCGCCCGCCGTCACGTTCTTGACGCCCTCACGAAAGATGGCCTGCGCGAGCACGGTCGCCGTCGTCGTACCGTCGCCCGCCGTGTCGTTCGTGCGCGTCGCCACCTCGCGCACCATCTGCGCGCCCATGTTCTCGTAGTTGTCTTTGAGGTCGATCTCTTTCGCCACCGTCACGCCGTCTTTGGTGATCACGGGCGAGCCGAATTTTTTGCCGAGCACGACATTGCGACCCTTCGGCCCCAGCGTCACGCGCACCGCGTTCGCCAGCGTGTTCACCCCGCGCAACATCGCGTGCCGCGCTTCTTCGCTAAACTTCAATTCTTTTGCCGCCACTTCGTTTGTTCTCCTCGATAAGATTGTCCATTGCCCCTGGTCAGTTGTTTTGCACGCTACTAAACTCGAACCCTTTGATCTTCAATCCGCCGCTTTATGAGTCGCTAAACAACGGACGACTAACAACGGGCAAAAATTTATTCCGCCGCCGTCTGTGCTCCGGCGTTCGCGCGTCCCACCTGCACGCGCGCCGGTCTGAGCAGTTGGCCGCCCATGCGATAGCCCCGGCTGTACTCCGCCGTCACCTGCCCGTCGCGGTCCGGTTCGACCTCGGCCACGTCAACCGCTTCGTGCAACTCCGGATCAAACTGTTCGCCGATGGCCGTGATCGCTTCGATGCCGCCGGAAGCGAGCGCGCTCTCGAAACCGTTGAGCGTTCCGCGCAAGCCGTCGAGCAGCGCGTCGAGCGAGCCGCCGCCCTCCGCCGCCTCCATCGCGCGCCGCAAATTCTCCATCACGGGCAGGAGCGCGCCGACGAAGGCGGCCTTCTCACGCGCCGCGCGCTCGTCCGCCGTGCGTGCGAGACGCTGCCTGATCTCGTCCGTCTCGCGCCTGAGTTCCGCGCGCACCTGTTCAAAACGCGCCTGCACATCCTTCGCCGCCTGCTCCGCGGCGCGCGTGCGCGCTTCGAGTTCTTCCACGTACTTCGGTTTCAAACTCGGCGCGTCGTCCTCCACTTCCTGCACGCGCACGCCTTCCTCCGAATCGTCGAGACTGACGCGCCGCCTGTCCGTCACACGTACGCCCTCAGCTGCCGGAGCGTCCGCCGCACCTTCCGCGCGCGCCTCTTCAGCCGCCATTCTCTCAGCCATATCCCTTTTCTTTTTCTCCCTGCGAAAAGATACCATAGTGAATGAATAGTAAATCGTAACTCGTGAATAGAGAAATCAGGGTTTCAATCTATCCACGATTCACGATTTACGAAACCGCTATTTTAACGCGTCCGGTTTTCTGCTCCGTGCGCTTCGGCAGGTGCAGACGCAGGACGCCGTCCTTGTATTCTGCCGCGATATTTTTCTGATCAACAGCCGGAGGCAGAGGCCCGAAGCGACTCAGGAAACGCCCGAACGGGCGACCGCTGCCGCTACTACTGCCGCGCCGCGTCCCGTTCTCTTCCGGCGCGCGTTCGCCGCGCACCGTCAAGCGATTCTCGTCCACGCTCACTTCGAGCGCGCCTCGCTCGATGCCCGGCAAATCAAGCGCGATGACGAACTCCGTCTCAGTCTCATAAATGTCCGAAGCGGGCGTCCAGTCGGCGCGCTCAAGCTCCGCCTCCCGCTCCTCGTTCAAATGATCGTGCCGCCGCGCCGTATCGTCAAACATGCGATTCATGCGCTCCTGCAACGTCACATAATCACGCCACTCGTCCCACTTGTGTCCCATCAGGAAAAACCTCCGGTTTTTTGATTGAGGGATAAAGAATTGATTCATCGGTTCATTGAATCAATGAATCAATTCTTTATCCCTCATTCCGCAATGGTTTACGCTGTTGCCGCCGCTGCCGGTTCGCTCGCAAAGGCCAGCCCGTCGCCGTCCGCCGAGACGTGGATGGTTTGGCCGGGGCCGATCTCGCCGCGCAGGAGTTTCGAGGCCAGCGGGTTTTGGATCAACGTCTGAATCGCGCGTTTCAGAGGCCGCGCGCCGTACATCGGATCGTAGCCCTCGCGCGCAAGGAGTTCGCGCGCCGAATCGTCGAGCACGAGCGTGATGTTGCGCTCGGAAAGCATGTGCCGCAGCCGTTCGAGTTGCACGTCGATGATCCGGACGATCTCCGCGCGCGAGAGTTGGTGGAAGATCACCACGTCGTCGATGCGGTTGAGAAACTCCGGCTTGAAGTGGCCGCGCAGTTCCTCCAACACCGCCTCGCGCACCTGTTTTTCGTCGTCGCCCGCCGCCTGTATTTCGCGCGAGCCGAGGTTCGAGGTCATGATCAAGACCGTGTTCTTGAAGTCAACGGTGCGCCCCTTCGAGTCGGTCAGACGACCGTCGTCGAGGATTTGCAGGAGCACGTTGAACACGTCCGGGTGCGCCTTCTCGATCTCGTCGAAGAGGATGACGCTGTACGGCCTGCGCCTGACGGCTTCGGTCAACTGCCCGCCCTCCTCATAGCCAACGTAGCCCGGCGGCGCACCGATCATGCGCGCCACGGCGTGCTTCTCCATGTACTCGCTCATGTCGAGTCGGATCATGGAGCGTTCGTCGTCGAAGAGAAACTCCGCGAGCGCGCGCGCCGTCTCGGTCTTGCCGACGCCCGTCGGGCCGAGGAAGATGAACGAACCGACCGGACGGTTCGGGTCTTGCAACCCAGCGCGCGCGCGGCGCACGGCGTTGGCGACCGCCGTCAAAGCCTCGTCCTGCCCGATGACGCGCAGGCTCAGGCGTTCTTCCATCGTCACGAGTTTCTGCATCTCGCCTTCGAGCATCTTCGAGACGGGAATGCCCGTCCACTTGGCAACTACTTCGGCGATGTCTTCTTCGTCAACTTTCTGTTTAAGCATCACGCCGTCTGCCTGAAGCTCGCCGAGCTTGGCCTGTTCGGCTTCCAGCTTTCGTTCAAGCTGTGGGATTTCGCCGTATTGAAGTTCGGAAGCGCGCGCCAGATCGCCCGCATTACGCGCGCGTTCGAGTTCCAACTTTAATTCGTCCAGTTTCCCGCGCGCTTCCTCCATGTGCTTGATGGCTTCCTTCTCGGATTGCCATTTAGCCTTCATGCCGGAAGACCTCTCTTTGAGATCGGCGGCGCGCTGTTCGATCTCTCGCAGGCGAGCCTTCGAGCGTTCATCATCCTCACGCTGCAAGGCCAGACGCTCAATCTCCAACTGCATGATCTCGCGTTCAAGCTGATCTATCTCGACCGGCAAGCTATCGATCTCGATGCGCAGGCGCGAGGCGGCTTCGTCAATCAGATCAATCGCCTTATCGGGCAGGAAGCGATCCGTGATGTAACGGTTCGAGAGCGTCGCGGCGGCCACGATTGCCGAGTCTTTAATATCTACGTTGTGATGCTTCTCATAACGCTCCTTCAAACCGCGCAGGATCGCAATCGTGTCTTCGACGGTCGGCTCGCCGACGTAAACTTGTTGGAAGCGGCGTTCGAGCGCGGCGTCCTTCTCGATGTGCTTCTTGTACTCGTTCAGGGTCGTCGCGCCGACACAGCGCAACTCGCCGCGCGCCAGTGCGGGCTTCAACATGTTCGACGCGTCAATCGCACCCTCCGCCGCGCCCGCACCGACGAGCGTGTGCAGTTCGTCGATGAAGAGAACCATCTGCCCCTTCGCGTTTTCGATCTCCTTCAAGACCGCCTTCAGGCGATCCTCAAACTCGCCGCGATACTTCGCGCCCGCGAGCATCGAGCCGAGATCGAGCGCGACGAGACGCTTGTTGCGTAATGTCTCCGGCACGTCGCCGGAGATGATTCGCTGCGCCAGACCTTCGACGATGGCCGTCTTGCCGACGCCCGGTTCGCCGATCAGCACCGGGTTATTTTTCGTGCGGCGCGAGAGAACTTGGATCGTGCGCCGTATCTCGTCGTCGCGACCGATGACGGGGTCGAGTTTGCCCTGCCGCGCAAGGTCGGTCAGGTCTTTCGCATATTTCGAGAGCGCCTGGTAGTTGGCCTCCGCGTTCTGATCGGTGATGCGCGAATCGCCGCGCATGTCGCTGACGACCTTCGTCAGGTCGTCGCGGTTGACGCCGTGCTGGCGCAGGACGCGCCCCGCCGTCCCGTCCTTCTCGTCCACGATGGCGAGCAGCAGGTGTTCGGTCGAGATGTACTCGTCCTGCATCCGCTCGGCCTGCTTCTCCGCCGCCGTGAAGATTTGCGTGAGGCGCGGGCTAAAATATTGCTGTCCGCCCTGCACCTTCGGCAGACGGTTGATGGCGGCGTTGGCGTCGTTCAGGACGACTTGCAGGTTCGCGCCGAGTTTGCCCAAAAGCGGGCGCACGATGCCTTCGGGCTGTTCGAGCATGGCGACGAGCAGGTGTTCCGGCTCGACCTGTTGATTCTGGTTGCGCTCGGCCTGTTCGATGGCCGTCTGGATGGCCTCCTGCCCGCGCAGTGTGAAACGTTCTAAACGCATAATTTCCTGAACCCTAACTGACACGCGCGGGACGATGAATGAGTTCACCGCTCATCGTTCCGCGCGCGTTCATTGCTGAGACTTGGACTGAATTACTTCCCGGCGGTCGCAGTCTTGCCTTTGCTCTCCGCCGTGCCGGACTCTTCGGCCTTCGCCTCGATGGTCTTGGGCGTTGACGATGCACTCTCGCCCGCGATCTCGATGCGACGTGCCTTCACCTCTTCGCGCTTTTGCAGCACGACGCGCAGCACGCCGTTCTTGTACTCGGCGGTCACGTTCTCCGAAGAGACAGTCTGCGGCAGCGTGAAGGAGCGCGTGAACGAGCCGTAAGAACGCTCGACGCGATGATAGTTGTCCGATTCGTCCCGTTTCTCGAAGCGACGCTCGCCGCGAAGCGTCAAGACATTGTTCTCGATAGAGAGTTCAAAGTCTTCACGGTTCATGCCCGGAAGTTCGGCTTCGAGCACGATCTGATCCTTGTTCTCGTAGATGTCCACGGTCGGCGCCCAAGCGCCGCGCGCGATCCCCTCGTCGCCGAAGGAACGGGACAGATTGCTCGAAAACAGGCGATTCACTTCGTCTTGCAGCATCCGCAGGTCGCGGAACGGGTCGTAACGAGTAATAGACATGACTTATTTCCTCCTCTTAACTCAACAAAAACGTTATTTGCTGGACGCCCAAACGAACCTTCGGCGCGACCACTTACGCGCCGTCTGCCTTTGAGCGTGCCGAAATAATAATATCTGAGTCCCTTCTTGTCAAGTATCGAAAGCAAAAAATTTTCACCCTCTCGCGGCTCGCGAAGGAGGGGCAGCGAGCGTCGGCGGGAGGGCGCGCGAAATCCGCTTAGTCTAATCTAAAGAAGCGTTTAATGGAGGAAATGATACCCGCCGAAACCTTCTCTTCGTCTTCTACTTCGGCGGAGGCGGCCAGCCCTGCGCGGCGGTGTGCGATGGTCTGGCCGAGTGTTTCGGCCAGATGCGGGTTGGAATCGAAGACGGATTTCATCGCTTCGTGGCCGATTTCGAGCACTTCCGTCTCTTCGGCGGCGACGACGTGCGCCGAGCGCGGTTCGCCTGTGAAAAGCGCCATCTCTCCGAAAAAGTCGCCCTCGCCGAGCGTGGCGACGGTGCGCGACTGGCCGTTGTCGTTGATCTGTACGGCGACGTTGCCGTGATGTACGACGAACATGGAATCGCCCGCATCGCCCGCGCGGATGATGGTTTCGCCGGGCGCGTAGGTGTGGCTGCGGGAGGCGCAGACGAGTTGCGAAAGCTCGTCCGCGTTGAGCGGGGAGAAGATTTCCGTGGCGGAGAGGCGTCCGGTGAGCGTCTCGGTGTCCGACGCCAGACTCGCGGCGACGGATTTCGGGCGTTCGATGTAGAGCGTCTGCGTCGGATAGGCAAAGCTTAGCCCCGCGCGTTTGAAGGCGTACCAGACGCGCTGGCGAAGGAGCGCGTCCGTGTCGTTATGCAGAACATAATCTTCCAGCCAGTACTTGATTTCGTAATCGACGGCGAAGTCGCCGAGGTTGCGTATGCGGACGATGGGCGCGGGGTGGCGGCGCACGTTTTCCGTCTCGCGGATGGCTTCGCGCACAACCTGTATGACGCGTGTGGGCGAGTGCGCGTAGAGCGCGTTGAAGAAGACGAGGCGCGCGTTCGCGTTGTCGCGCGGGCAGACTTCTATGGCCTCCTTCGCGATCTGGCTGTTGCTGACTAGCACGACGTGGTTGGTAAACGTCCTGATCTTCGCCGCGCGCCACGTGACGCTCTCGACGACGCCCGTCCACTTGCCGACCGTGATCACGTCGCCGACCTCGAAGGGTTTGTCGGCGTGGAGCGAGATGCCGGAGAAGAGGTTGCCGAGCGTGTCTTGCAGCGCGAGGCCGAGGATCACGCCGAGCAACGCAGACCCGGACAGCAGCGCGCCGAGCGACAGGTCGAAATAGTGTTTCAGGATGAACGCGACGATCAGGATATAAGCGACGATGGAGAACAGGTCGCGTATGAGGCTCGGCGCTTCGCGGCCTTTGCGGATGCGGAAAACGAAGTCGAAGAGGAACGCCCCGGCCAGTTTCACGCCCACGAACATGAGGCTGAACCACAGGGCGATCTTCGACAGCAGTTGCAGCCAGTAGAAAGCGGGCGCGTTCGTCTTCAAGTCCGCGCCCGGCGGCAGCGACGGGGCGAAAGCGGGCAGGACGAGATAGAGCAGGACGGCAAACAGCCCGGTCGCGACGAGGGGGAGGGCGAGTTGTTTTTTGAGACGGGAGCTACTCATCTTGAAGCGTTAAAGGTCAACCGCGGATCGTTCACAGAAGATTTGATCGAAGTGCCTGTGGCACTGTCAGCGTCAGCCGAAGAGCGTCTTGGCGGCCAGCACGAGCGACAGGGCGGAGACGATAAACACCGTCAGCCACGCCAGCACATTATAGACCGCCCCGTTCGCGTATTCACCCATCAATTTACGGTCGCCCGCCAGACGCAAAATAGCGACGAGCATCACGGGCAGCAGCAGACCGTTGATAAACTGCGTAACGACGAGCACGCGGATCAAAGGCAGCCCCGGAATGATCGCAATGAGCGCGCCCACTGCGATCAGGAAAGTGAAGATGCCGATAAAGATCGGGGCTTCGCGAAAACTGCGCGAGACGCCTTTCTCGAACCCTAACGCCTCGCTGATCGAATAGGCCGTGGCGAGCGGCAGCACGCCCGCCGCGAGCATGGACGCGCCGAAGAGTCCGACGGCGAACAGCAGACCGGCGTACTCGCCCGCGAGCGGGACGAGAGCGCGCGCAGCGTCGGCTGCCGTCTCGATGCTGCCCGCGAAGCCGCCCGTGCCGAGCGTCGCCGCCGTCGAGATGAGGATGAAGAACGCGATGGACATGGCGAAGAGCGTTCCGACCCACACGTCCGCGCGCACCAGTTTATAGTCTTCACGCCCGACGCCTTTCTCCACCACCGACGACTGCACGAAGACCTGCATGTACGGCGAGATGGTCGTGCCGATCAGGGCGATGAGCGTGAAGAGGTAATGATTATCGTAGCGAAACGTCGGGCGCGCCATCTGCCGCGCCACCTCGCCCCAGTCGGGGCGCGCCAGAAACGCCGAGACGATGTAGCCGAGGAACACGAGCGACATCAGCAGGAACACACGCTCGACCCTCCGGTATGATCCCTTCACGACGAGCCACCACACCGAGAGCGCGGCGAGCGGCACGGAGACTTGTCGCGGCACGCCGAACAACTCCGTCGCCGCCGCGATGCCGACGAACTCCGACACGGTCACGCCCGCGTTCGCCACGAGCAGCGCGGACATCACGACCATCGTCCAGCGCACGCCGAAACGCTCGCGGATCAAGTCGGCCAAACCCTTGCCCGTCACCACGCCCATCCGCGCGCACATCTCCTGCACGAGGCCGAGGCTGACGAGGATCGGCAGAAACGTCCAGAGCAGCGTGTAGCCGAACTCCGCGCCCGAGGTCGAATAGGTGGCGATGCCGCCCGCGTCGTTGCCCGCATTGGCGGCGATCATTCCCGGCCCGATCACGGCGAGGTAGGCGATGAACCCCGTGCGCCGCGCCACGGCACGCCGCACGCGCAGCGTCCCGCGCCGCCACAGGCGACGACTCATCTCCCGCACATCGGTACGCGACACGGCCACTTGGAGGTTCTCCGTCCATAAGAAAACAGTAACGGGTGACAAGCGACGGGCGACAAGTTAAAGACGAGTTTTCGTTTTCAACTTGCCACTCGTCGCTTAAAAAATTCTGGGTAGACGCTGCCGCCAGCCTTTCGGCAGCAGCAACTCCATCGCGTCGTCAACAGTGACGATACCTGCGATCTCTCCCAAGTCGTCTACGACGGGGAGGGCGAGCAGGTTGTACTCGGCGATCTTGTGCGCAACGTCTTTCGCGGAATCGTCCGGGTGCGCGTGCTGGAACTCGTCGCGCATGACGTGTTCGAGCGGCGCGGAGGGGTCGGCGAGGATGAGGCTGCGCAGGGCGATCACGCCGACGAGTTTCCAGGAGCCTTCCTGTTCCACGACATAGAGGTAATAGATCATGTTCGGCGTCTCGGCCATCTCGCGCAGGCGCGCGAGGGCTTCGCCCACCGTCAAGCCCTTCGGGAGCGTGATGAACTCGTTGGTCATCAAGCCGCCCGCCGTGTCGTCTTCGTAGTGGAGAAGTTCGGCCACGTCCGTCTTCTCCTCGCCCTCCATGCGATTGAGCAAATCTTCGGCGGTGGCTTCGGGCAGGTCGCCGAGCACGTCTGCGGCCTCGTCGGGCGACATCCATTCGAGGATGTCTGCGGCGCGCTCCTTGTCCATGTCGCCGATGATGCGCGCCTGACTTTCGTCGGGCATCTCTTCGAGCGTCTCGGCGGCAGTCTCGTCGTCGAGCGCGGCGACGACCTCCGCGCCCTGCCGGTAAGACAGAGACTCGGCCAGCCGCGCGATCTCCACCGGATGCAGGCGCGACAACTTATCGCGCGAGGACTTCAGACGCACCTCCGCCGCGTCCGTCGCCAGATAGCCTACGTCCGCCCAGTCGATCACTTCGACGGGGCGGCGACTGCCCATGAAGCCCGCCGGGGCGAGCCTGCGCCAGAGTCCCTGCAAGCTCACGTCCGCGCCCGTCACGCGCCACTCGCCCGCGACTTCGATCAACTGCACGTCGTTGACGCGCACGACGCGTTTGCCGTCCACGTCTATCAACTGCTTGTCGAGCACGTCGCGCGCGAGCAGGATTTCACCCTCGCGCCGTTTGAAGTCGCGCAGGTCGAGCAAGTCGAAGTTGAGTTGCGCCCCCGCTTCGCCGAATTTGGCGACGCGCGTGCGCGGCAGAAAGATGTCGCGCCGCATGTGGCGCGCGACCAGACCCGTCACCGGCGGGTGGTCTTCGCCGAGGCGCACGATGACATCCTTGATCGAGGCCACAGGGCGGCCTTCCACATCGCGCACAGGTCGGCGCAAAATTTGCGACAGGTAAAGCATGAACGGATATTAAAAGGGGAAAGCGAAAAAGGGAAAGGGAAAAGGAATTGATTCATTGGTTCATTGATCCAATGGATCAATGAACCAATGAATCAATGAATCAATTCCGCAGGATTTTGATCGCGCGTTCGAGGGCGGGGTCGCGCCCGTCGCTGATGTCGCGGCGCGTGGGGCTGACGAGTTCGTCGGGCGTGATTCCCTGTCCTTCGAGGCGCGTGTGGCGGGCGGTGCGAAAGTCCATCTCGCTGATGTCGAGGAGGCCGCCGTCGGGCAGCGTGTGGCGGCGGCGGATGGCGAGGACGCAGCCGCACGTGTGCTCGCCGATGACGCGCGCGCGGCGCGTCTCCTGCAACGCGGCGGCGAGAATTTCCGCCGCGCTCGCCGTGCGCGTACTTGTCAGGACGACCACCGCGCCGCGAAACTCTGCCACCGCATCCGCCGCGAAGAGCAGCGCGGCGCGCGTCTGCGGCGCGGAACTGACGCGCCCATCGCGGTCTGTAAACTCGCCGAGACTCGTGCCCTGCGGCAGAAAGGCGGAGGCGATGTCGGTCATCGTCTCGGCGTGGCCGCCGCCGTTGTCGCGTAAATCTATGACGAGGCCGCGCGCGCCGCGCAGTTCGCCTTTGCGCAGCGCGCGCATCAACTCGCTCGCGATCTCCGGCACGAACATGTTGAAACTGACGACCGGAAAGCCTTCGCTCTTTTGCACGTTGAGCGCGGGCGGGCGACTTTGCAGCACGCGCCGCAGGCGGACGCTTCTCGTCGCGCGCTCGTTGTCTCGCTTGAAGGTGGCCGTGACGAAAGTGTCGCGTGTGCCTTTGAAGAGTCGTCCGGCGGCCAGTTGCCGCGCCGCCGTGTCGGTTGATGCCCCGACCTCTTCCGTCAGACGCCGCGCGAAGACCTGTGCGACGGGTTCGCCCTCGATGCTCAACAACACATCGCCCGCGCGCACCCCGCCGCGTTCGGCCTCGCCCCCGCGCTCGACCGCCGTGACGATCATCTCGCCCGCGATCTCTCGCACGGAAACGCCGACGCTGATATAGGTCGGGCGTTGCCAGTCGAAGCGTTCGTCCGGTGAAAAGACGCGCGTGTGCGCGTCGCGCAGGCGGCTCGTCAGGCGGCGCAACACGGAATAGAACTCCGTCTCGCCCACGGCCTCCGCCGCGAGCGGGCGCAGCCGCGAGCGCAACTCATCCCAATCGACGCCGTGCAACGCCGGGTCGTAATAACGCTCGCGGATCGTCTGCCACGCTTCGTCGAAAACGATGAGCCGCCCCTCACGCGTCGTCGTCGTCACGCGACCGTGCGCGGAGGAAGAAGGAGAAAAGTGACCCGGGTAAAGGATAAGGACGAGGAACAGCGCACAGGTCAGCGAACGATAATTTAGTAAGCGTGACTTAAGTAAGTGAGACTTAAGCAGGCGAGACTTCGGCATCAGCTTTCTCCCTTCCCCTTTTACCTTCCCCCTTACCCCTTCTTACCCTTTGCCTTCCTCGTTGGGTCGGCGGAAGTTGTAGCGCAGCAGGACACGGATGGGGACGGCGCGCCCTTCGCGCGTGGCGGGACGGAAATGCAGTTGCCGCACAGTCGCCGTCACCGCTTCGTTCAAACCGTAACCAGCCCAGCGCACGATCTCAATATCTTTGACTTCGCCCCCGGCG
>Ga0307513_10001987_pt1 | contig 28944 bp, 23 predicted proteins | sample 15_EM_MG_FD_202174 | JGI IMG/M metagenome (GOLD analysis project Ga0307513, IMG submission 202174) | Populus trichocarpa ectomycorrhiza microbial communities from riparian zone in the Pacific Northwest, United States - 15_EM | ecosystem: Host-associated > Plants > Roots > Unclassified | place... | reverse complement strand
TATATTTGTTTTATGTAGGCGGTGATGAAGTTTTTTATGTTTTTGGGTTTTCTAGGCCATACTTTAGGGTGCTTGCCGGGATTTTCCCGTATTTTTACAAATAAATTCAAGGATTTAACAAAAAAAACAAAACCTCCGAGATAACCTTTTTTTTAGCTAATACCCCGCACCCACCACCTTGACTAACCCACAAATACCGGTACCTGCCATCATCGCCAGAGAAGTTTGGAAGATCGAACCAGAATCAACCAGTTAAATTACTCCCGAGACAAGGATAATGCAAGCTTAAATACCCCCCCAGATACCTTTCCGAGATATACACTTCAAGCTAGTTCCCTCTACGAAATGATTCAGGTTCAGACTATATTCCCACTTATAACCTCCTATATAGTAAGCTATGGACGGATATAAAAACCACCGCAATCCACCCCTCTCACTCCCATGAAAAAAAATATAGACTACCGATACGCCTCGCCTGTCCCACGTTAATAGCCACTGATGCTTTAATAGGATCTATTAAGAATGATGGGTGCACGAAGGGAAGCAAAGTGCTGCATAAGTCTCGCAAGTTTCTGTAGCGTGAAGTCTCTTGTAGGAATGGTGTCCAGCGGGCCAATTTCCATCTAACTTACTCTATTGGGTCTTCTATTCTACCGGTATATAATCCTCTCCACCACTTATCTTAATCAATCCCACCCCGTGCGATTCCAACCCAAAAGCATCTCGTTCACTACTGCACTTAATACCCAAACCCATCCCCACAAATCCCACCCACCGAAAACCCAAACCCTCCACCAGATCACAACCAACTCCGAGCGCCACAAAAGTAGGTAACCCTACCAGAGCAAAAAAAAAGAAAACTCCGTCAAGAACAGGATTCGAACCTGCGCGCCCGAAGGCATCCGCTGGCTAACCCTTTCTAGGACTTAGCAGGCGAACGTGTTAACCACTCCACCATCTTGACATAATTATCTGAGCAACCTGGATAATCATCCCTTGTTTGGGGTATGCTAAAGAATGATATTCAGATCAGAGCTCTTTAGCCGTCTGAGTGTCGGCTATGCTGTTAAGGATTTCCGTTGACGGGATGCATCAGCGAAACGGATTTAGACAAAGCTGGTAGAGTTCTGGGATGTTTTTTGGGAGGATTGAAGAGCAGGTGGAATGTGGCGCTTGTAATGATTACATTCTGTAGGGTATGGTTGAGATTGCTTTTGAGTATGACCAGCAGTAGTTTTCCCGTGGTGGAATTGCATACAGGTACCGCAATAGCAAACTGCCTACTCCATGAAATTTGAAGGCAATGCAAAATACTCATGCTTGTAGGCTTGTGCACGTCAAGGCGGGGAGTGTTATTCATACTAGTTCATGCAGCCCTTAACGTGGGGGGGGGGGGGGGTTTGGCGGGTGTGGTCGTTTCGGGGTTGCGCAGGGTTGCGCTCTAGCGCGGTATCTGGTTGGGGATCGCGAGCACTTGTACTATACTTCGAGAGCTATAGCATGGGATAGGAATCTAGTTCTCCCTTCAGAGTGAACAATAGGCTAACGCTCCGGCTCATTCCGCTAAGCAGCAAGTGTCGTATCTCAAAGGAGAAAAAACTTAAATCTCAACATCTATCTCATTACCTACCTTAGCTGGCACTCGCATCGCCACTACCATACAAGAATTCCACACCCAGTCTCAAACTACAAACAAAAACCTAACAATTTATAAATTATCAAACATCCCTATGAAATGCCCCAAGTGAACAAAAAATAACGCCATACAAATTACAATCTCCAATGAAAAGGGGGAAGGAGGAGGTGCAAGAGGAAAAGAAAAGAGGTTCTATATAAATTAATCTTATCTAACGAATCGACACACCTATCAACCACTAGCCGCCATCATCAAAACCTATCAACCTCTCTCCAATAGGAGCGTCCTGTTGAAAATCTTGGTTGCGGAGGTAATGATTTACGGTGGGGATTTTACGCAGTGGAGTGAAACCGCTTAGGTGGAGATGAGAATCATGATTGATTGATGATAACTTGGTGGAAGGAAAGACTTGAGGAAAGTTGTGTACAGGAAGGAAGGTGTGTTGTGAGGAGATGGTGTGTCGGAAGGAAAAACAAGTGGGGTGAAAACATTTTGAGAGCTTGCGCGTCCTTTGACTAGTGCATACGTATGCCTCTGCGGCCACAGAGAGCGGGCACATCCCGCACCAAGTGCGGCCATCAACGGCTATTTCCAACACGTCCATATCTCGCTACAGCCTTCACCGCCCGCATACCCGCTCACGAGCCCTTCGTTTACCAGCCTAATGTCCTCAGCAGCTGGGCACTCTCCCGACCTTTTGATCCTACAATGGGTCCTGCGCAGTCTCTACTCATCACCGTATACCGGCCGACGCAGGGTGAGCAGCTAAACGAGTTCTTTTTGGGGCTGGAAAGGGGTAGGAGACTTCCGGGCCCATGAGGGAGGGTTGTAGACTTATACATCTCTATTACTAGAGTAGTCGTCCTGGGGCGTGCCCTCACCATTACCAGACGGGGAAGAGGAAGAAATTTGAGTTTGAAGGGGTGAAGGCATGGCTCCGCTATTTCGACCTCTGCTTCTGCATGGGCACCTACCTCGCTCTGGAGAGCCCCCACCAAGCGCTACAGGACCGACACTAGCACAATTCCTAGGTAATGAGATATCCCTCCCTCTATTTCCTCTCAGGGAGCTCTCGCTGAAGGTTGTCCAAGATTGTACCTTACCTCACTGCGGACGCTTTTAGGCGGTGTTAGTGGGGATGTTCTGTGCTGAGAAATAGATGACGCCCTCCTCGAAAAGGGGTAGACCCGGAAGTCTTATGTGCGTTGAATGTGGAGACACCGAGCAGGACGAAGGACGGCGGGTGGAAGATGAGGAGTAGTTTGGAGCGTATATGCGGGGGTCATTTTTCTGGAGAGCGGGGGTGGGGAAGTATCGGCGCGGAAGGTGGTGTAGGATTTTTTTCCACGATGGGAGTTTTGGGTTTTCAGTCAAGTTATAAGTGGCATTTTTGGGGGGTCGGGGACTGGAGCAGAGGGGAGGCCGGCCGGGGAACGAACGAATGAATGAGAGATTGAACGGATACGATATATCGCTGGGGCTATGGTGTATTGCTAGGGTGTGGGTCGGGGAAGGATTTACGGGCTGTTTGAAAGAGAGAGCTGCTGGGAGTAATTGTTCCTTCTTGTGCGGAGTCTGGTAAGGACAACTTGAGCGGGTTTCGTCCACGTGACCCCCCTATCGCAGTCTTTTCTGATTCTACGGTGGGAAACAATACCCACAGGATGATTCATCCCCAAGGCACTCTCACTTAAGGGCTTTTTTATATTCATCCTCTTTCCTTGGCACTTATTCACTTCGAGTTAACGTGCAGGGAGTAAAAAGTGTATGTGTGACAGTGTATCTGAAAGGAAAGGTAGCTTTGATTACAACACCATCAATTCAAAACACTGGTTTGTAAATTACTTTACCAACATAGATATTAGCACACTTGGTATTATACCAAATTGCTGACTGGCTTATCAATTATCTTCAACATCATCCATTGTATATCGTTGAACATGATATCAGTTCTATGGTTTGTTCGTAAGGGGTTTGGTTATTTTTTATCTACTTCTAGGTTGGTTGGGTCCCTAGTGGTGACGGTGGTGTGGTTCTGCTCTCACGAGGGATCCCTCAAAATCTGCCGTCGGGCCTTTGGCATCATTTTCTTGGCTTAACTACCCAATGGAAATACCCCCACCATCTCGGTGTTGAGAAACGGATTTCACTAAGTTTCCTGTTTAAAATGCCATTTACAATCCCATTTCCTCAAGACTTCTAACAAAGTAGTGATGGGTTAATATAATCACTCCTTTCTTGCTAAAAAGTAAGTTTGGGTCAATTCATCCCAGGCAGCTGGGATTTATATCGGAAAAGTGTTTAGTCCCCAAATTCCTCAGCAATGCAATAATTAATTTTCAACCAAGCATATTTGCGAACTGGAGACATGTTTACGATAAGGTGTAGTTGATTTACGCTCGATACTTGCGTCATCCCAGCCCAGGGGGCCATGATCCTGTAGCTCTGCTACATCAACCTTTTTGGAAAAATCCACCTCGCCTATACTTTCACCGTTTTCTCACTTTTTTCTACTTTTCACGCCGCTGATCCAATTAGATCCTCACCTATCTAGCCTACTGCCATGGCAGGTATCGTCCAGCACACTATGGATTCAATATCCGAATGATCTGGTATGATGCACCTCCGCGTGCCCAGCTGACTCGGGTAGAAAAAATCCGGGTCACTGATTTTCAGGCTTCCCGATTTTGGCTAGGGATTCCTATCGCAAGCAGCTAGCCCCTCTTATATGAGACAGCTTAGATTCGCATGGTTGCACACTTCACCGGGTTCTCCTTTCGCGTGGATGATTTATTTCCTAAGATTTATCACAAGTAAAAATACACCTCGCTATCCTGGGTTCTGGAATTTTCGGATCGGATGGAGGGATAGGGATCCCTTGCTGTGATGTTAGGGGCATTCGGGGCTCCCGGTTCGGTTGTCTAAGGGAAAATTTTTAAGTTGGCCAAGACAGTTACACCATTCCTTTAGGGATAGCCTAGAGAGTCGGGCTGGTCGGAGGCCCTATTTTTTCTCAGAGATTCCTGAGAACACAGACCCATTTTTCCATAGGTAACCCTTAAATAGCCAAGCCCCCAGGACCGTGCCGAACTTGGGGATTTCCCTTACTTAAACAACCAAATTGGGGGGGCAGAAGGTCTCTTTAGAGGGTTTGCGTATAGGGGGAGTGAGGTAGCGGTTAATAGGAAACGGGCCTATTCGTTCTCAGCATGAAAGAACCTGAACATTTGGACCCGAATTTAGTAACGCTTCTGACCGGGTTCTTGCCTATCATACTTGTACCACCTACGAGTACTGTACTTGTACTGTACTCGTACTAGTAGACTAGCTTGCTCACTCATTACAGCGGGAAAAACTTTTCTTCTCGACGATTCTAGAAGAATTCTTGGTAAAAAAAACGGTATCATAGATGGATTCCAGGTTTGTTACAGCGGCGCTCAGTTCTCAATCAGATGCGCAGGGCTAATAACCTGATAGAGGTGCTTGGATCGTGTGCTCGCGTGTTGACGGGAAGAGAGGTTCTAGTGTGTGTTCACTGGCCAAGGTTCACCTAAGTATGATACTCGTAGTGAAAACTCTGCTAGTACATGTGTACGGTAGCCCTATGTCTCCGCATATTCCTATGTACAGTATCCGTTCATGCCCTACGGTAGAAGGTTTGCTTGTCCACACTTCAGTGTTCCTCCATACCATGTGTGCTTCCCTTTGCCTGCGCTCCGCTCTGTTCCTGATACAACATTCTACTACTGGGATTATTATACTATCATTAAATTTGTTCCGGAGGGTATGTTTTGGCCAATGAGGGTATTGGAAACTTGAATGTATGCAATGCGCCGGAGGGTGTGGGAAAGGTTTTCTCGTTTTTTTATTTTATTTTACTTTTTGATACCCAGGTGCTTATCTGTCCCCACACACAACACACTAACCACCACTTCCCCCATCCCCGGATTATTAGCCGATTTTCCTTTCCCCCTCCCCTTGTACCCTAAGCTTACAACGGCTTAACCCTATTTTTCCCTACTTTTTTAACTTTGACGGTTTTCACCTCTAGGGCCAATATAGATACCGTATTATTTAGTGTTATCTGATTTTTCGCCAAGACTGGGCTTGCTTAAGGTTAGGCTGTGCCTGGGGTCTGGAATTGGCCCCTTTTGACTCCCAACTGCCAATCCACATGGTACCCCAGGGGTGGGTTTTAGATGCCCACAGTAATGCGGCTGGGTGTTTGACAATCGCTCATCTACTAGTACTTGTACTAGTAGAGTACAGTACTGAGTAGAGCACAGTGCTCGAGTACTCGTACAAGGGTTGGGTGGTGGTCGGACAAGCGCCACACACTTGGGGGCCAAGTAACGGACACCTAAAATCTGTTCCTTGTTTACTATATGATTAGGAGCATTGAAGGGGCCCATTTCAGACTCCGGGCGCCGTCAAACCTTAAGAAACGCCAGGTCTTGGCGAAGAACCGGATAACACCAAATATTACTGTTTTCGCTCTGGTTGTCGCAACTTTGGAAAACAGAGGTTGTCGGTTTCTTTTTGAGGGAATCTTTTTTTTATACCCTAATTTTAAGTACGCCACAGGGTAACTTTGGGAACTGAGGGGGGCACTGCTGGCCTTTCCTCAGCAAATATTGGACCTTTTTTCTTGGGCAGGGCCTTAACGTAGGTTTCGGGAAATTAATCCGACAAATCAATCACCACCTGTCGAAACAAAACAGCACCCTCAGTTTTCTAAAGTTGTGACAACCAGAGCAATAATGGGGGCCGAGACCATGCAGTACTGTAGGTAGCGTTGTTGGCACTTAAAGTGCCTTGTGCCATGCCAATGAGCCCGGCAAGGCACTATGAAATGCACATGCCCGGGTGTGGTGAGATTAGCTGATGGCACTACCTGTGCTGGTTTCTGTTATTGAGGAAACAAATATTGGTGTTCTTCAGCACAGTGAGAACTCAGAAGGGTGGGAAATAGGGTATATTTGATATGAATTGGGCTGGTAGATAATTTCTTTGTTTTTTGCTCTTAAAAGGTCATTTTATTTGTACATGTACCGCCTGGGCACTATACTACTATGGTGCCCTGCCGAGCACATCGGTTTGAATGGTTGTGCTCACAAACTCTCGGGACTTAGTGCCAACCCGCTAACTATATGGTGCTGGTCGACCAAACCTGCCCTCAGCCAAAAGCTCTTGGAAAATCATGGCGTATCCAATTGTCAGCATCCGGAGAAAAAAGAAACTTAAAAATGGTTCCTGGGCAGTTCCGCAGAGAGCCCCTCGCAAAGCCTCTGATCGCTTTGATCTTTCTGTTTTGTCGAAGCCTTCAGAATCAACAACTGAAATCATGCTGAGGCGATTTGATGGGGATGCTTGACATCTCCCATTCCGACTCCAACAACAGCGGCTTCCTGGATGATCTTAGGTGGAAGGAAATATCATAGACCAATTCTAATTTATCGTTTGAGCGCCATAGAAGGTTGCATCATAACTTCTCAAGAAAGGGGTATTACCAGTTCGGGAACGTGGGCCGGCATATGCGGAAGGGTAGGTTTTGGTTGTCAAGTACATACTGATGAAAGAAAACCGCTCAATAACCAGTCTGCTGGGTACTTCTAGGTGAGAAAACCGGTACATACTGGCTATTGTATTGGAATACGCACCATGTATCCCTTCCTTCCACCTCCCCCCTACCGTTTACGTTCTTATTCCCCATCCGTGCACCCGGCAGTTCTTTCTTGCCGATTGGGTGGGTGGATGGACGGGGGGAAGCAAAGGATGGAGCGGATCATCTACCAGCAAATATTAGCCTTCCAGTGATGCGTAATATATAAGTTCATGAAATCCCAAGTTTCCCTCCCCCCATCCCCACTAGGACCCTCTTCTCCTGTTTGATTAGGGAGGGGTATTTTTTCAATCCTCTATCCGGTTAATTGTTCGTTCCTATTTTCATTTTTATCCTTATTCCTCGTTTCTCCTCTCGCCTCTCCTCTCGCTGGCGCCTCCCAAACATCTAAACAATTAACGAAAAAACTAAGAGAAGGGGCCGGAAATTACAGAATTCAACTATGTCGAGCGAAAAAGTAAGTTACGATGAGGCTGAAATTCCGAGAGCCGTTACTCCGCCTCAAACTTCCTCCGTGGCGGAATCTGGTATCGATCCAGCTCTTGAGAAGAGGATTATGTGTGTTTTCCAATATTCACCTCTTTTTTATCAACTGCCCTAGTTAAACTAATGCGTAATACAGGCGCAAGGTTGACCTTCGTCTCCTTCCGATTCTCGCGGGCATCTATTCCGTTGCAATAGTGGATCGTATAAACATGGCTAGTGCTGCTGTCGCTGGCATGACGGGGGATTTGAAACTCCATCTAGGAAATCGGTATTCCATTGTTCTGCTGGTGTTTTTCATCCCGGTGAGGAAGCTTTTGTTTATTTCCCTGCGAAGTTTTGCGACGAAAATTGGCTGATTAATATGCTGGATGAGTAGTATTGTATTTTCGAACTCCCCAGCAATCTTGTTCTCAGGAGGGTTGGGTCTGCGCTTTGGTTGAGTTTAATTGCGTTTTCCTGGGGAGTTGTGACAATCGGGATGGGGTTCCTCAATGATTGGAGAATATTGGCTTTCTGTCGTGCTCTGTTGGGGCTCTTTGAGGCTGGTGAGTTTTCCACCTTCTGGGCAGATGCAAGGAGGCGGGAAAGGTGGTTGATTTTTTTCTTTCTTTTTTTCTTCTGTAGGATTCCTCCCAGGGTGCATCTACTTGATCTGCTCATGGTATGTCCGATATGAAGTGCAACAACGGTATCAAACTTTCATCCTCTCTTTCTTAAATCTATTTCTCAATTCCACTGGATTAACGCCATGATAGACTTGCTGGATTCTATCTTCTCGCTACTATCATTAGTGGATTCTCGTCAGTACTAGCCTATGGGCTTATGCAAATGGACGGAATTCAAGGAATAGCTGGGTGGCGATGGATCCTCATAATGGTAAGTTTTAAGACATCAATGAGTGTTTTTCATGGACCGCTGTGCTAACGAATGTCCTAGGAGGGTGTTATTACCGTCGCTATTTCTTTGCTGGCATACCTCTTTGTCATCGACTTCCCGGACAAGGTCCTCCAACGCAGCAGGCCGTTCCTTACTGCCTCTGAGGTTGAAATTATCAAGTGCCGAATCAACCGAGACCGTGATGATTCCAATGCAGACCCCATAACCTGGCGCTTAGTATGCCGCCATCTCACAGATTGGAAGCTCTGGGTCTAGTAAGTTTCTTTTCCCTACCTGCTCAGCGTCGCTTGTGGCTGCACAAAGCTAACATTCCCCCCCCCAAAAAAGCGGTGTGATGCTTATGAACCTTGGCGTCCCAGGTTATGCAATGGCTTTCTTCCTACCAATCATTCTCAAGGGGATGGGATACACTACCGGCATGTCTATGATCTTGTCCGCAATGCCGGCTATTCCATCAGTAATAGTTTGCGTCGGCCTCGCCTGGTGGGCCGACAGGTGCCGCGTTCGAGCGCCGTTTATCGCACTTGGCACTCTTATGATCATTGCAGGGTTGGCCATGACAGCCTATTCTACCAGCCACGCCGTCCGCTACTTTGGTGTCTTCCTTTGTGCAGCTGGCCAGCTGAGCAACGTCCCGGCGCTGCTTGCTTACCAAGCGAACAACATCCGGATGGACTCTAAGCGTAGTGTCGGTTCGGCTTTACAAATTGGCTTCGGAGCCGTCGGAGGTGTCTTTTCTAGCACTGTGTTTAGACAGAAAGACGCCCCTGACTACCGTAATGGATTCTGGGCAGCTATAGGCTGTCAGCTGCTTACTTTGGCACTTCTTGCTTTTATGACTGTTTATTTTAAGAAGAAGAACCGACAGCACAAGGAAGGGACTCTGGACAAGCTTCTCGAGGGCCACCCAGAGTTTACTTATACTATTTAGCTTCCTTCTTGCTTGCCAGGTTTTTTTCGGGTTCTCAGGTGTCTTGTTTTTCATTTTATGATTCCTAGCTTCTTGTTTTGTGACCTAGAGGGATTCTGTTAAAGGCGCGGACGACATGCGTGAATTTAGCCGACTCATGAGAATGCGAGATCGCTGAAAACATTTTCTGCCATCCTTATTTTGCGTGATCTGGTGAGGATGTTATCCTGCGGGGGTGAAGCCTGCGCTTTCTTTCTCCTATGTGCGGCGGACATGTTTCCCTAGACCCGCATAAGGCGTTGTAGATCCCCTGCACGGGATAAATATTCCTACCGTGCACAGGCACCGGTCCTTGCTCCCACTCTTTTGGTGTGAAAACCCCGCGCCAAGAATCACGAAAAATGACTCGCCTTCATGCTCGCAGGCTGGCTAGGTACTTGTATAGCCCAGCCATCGACATGGGAGAGTAGATCGGCTCAAGGTTCAGGGGTTTGCTTTTGCTTTTGTATGATATGCGTGGAAGCTGGAAGAGTGGGGTAAGGGTAGACCCTGGTTCGGTTAGACCTGGTATTACCTCTTCGCTGGGACTAGAGGTGTGCTCTTTTCCTTCTAGGGTTTAGAGTGGTTGGGGTGGTGTAGGCTTAGTTGTGGTGTGAAAGGCTGATAAAGGTTGGGGGGCCTTGGCTTAAGAGGCGGTTTGGCTGCGGGGAGGTTAGGGGGTGTAGAGTTTTTTTCCCTTTGGTTGTCGGGGTATGGATGAGGGCTCTGATGATCTGTGGGAACTTCTACTGTACTCGAGTACTACCGAGTGTTGCATGATCGAGAATCACCTGCATAAACTCGCCATCCTTGTTATTACTATTTTCTTTTTTTTTTCTCCGGTCGGCTTGATCTCAACATCTCCTCCTGAATCTGCATTGGATTGCTTCTTCTGATAGAGCTAAATTATTGTCGTACTCCAGCCCGCCTTCACAGTAGTACGAGGGCCTTAGCTGCGCATCAGGGAAGTTTGCATACCGTAAGAACTCGAATAAACGATCCGTGTGCTAGGACGTTGGAGTTTCTTTAAGTAAGGTCTAATGTTTTTCTTTTTTTGTCTCGGGGGGCCGATCTTTGATATGTTTCTCGCCCCTTTTCTAGAGGAGGAGAATCCGGACTGCTTAGCAAAAGGATAATTTATTCGAGTTCTTACGGTAGTTTATAAGGCATATGTATGCATAAGTATGAACATAGTCCCTGATTTGCTGGTCTATCTTAGGCTACAAGGAGTTGCCCTTGCTCCTCCAAGAGCCTTATACGTCCCCGAGTGCCCCGCTATAAGGGGGTAACTTTCTCCCTCCATGATCCCTCGTCCGGATTGTTGGTTGTAGGTATGCCATCGTGATGAGCGGGACGGGCATCTCGATTGAATGGTAATTTAACACAACGAGCAGTATCTCCATTTTTTCAGCAAGGCTGGTGCATTTTATAAACCCCTCCCAGCCCCCCCTCCACTACCACAGATACTGATGCTAGGGTAGGGGGGGCAATCAATACTTTAAGTTCTTAATCCAATGTAATCTCGTAATCTGTCGGGTAACGTTAGGCTCAGTATCCCAGATGGCCCGCCAGCCTTTATTAGAATAATCAACTAGTTTAAGTAATACAAGGCATGCTAATGACCGCAAGCAGTTAGTCCGGCCGCGCTGCAGATGTTGTCCAGAATGTGCTGCGCTTGTTGGAGCGTGGAATGATTGGTGTTGCGGGAATGGATGAAACCCTGATGGCTTCGCTGGACTTGGAAGTTTGTATATATAGCCTGCTATAAGTCGATGCGGATGATAATAGGCGAGCGAGGCAGAACGAACGAATACGATTCTATTTAGGGTTGAGTTTTGATTTCAGCAGATATCTGCAGGCCTCCGAGTGACTAAGCGCGATTACCACCCGAGTCGGTGCTCAGTCAGAAAGATGCAGCTGCGTCTTTCTGGCTTGGCACCCCCACCTTGCTGCACCATCGGTTGCGGCAGCTGTACACATACGGAGGTACAACTCCTAAGTTTTGTAGCCTTCACGGGTAGAGGTGTGCTGCAAGCAAGGGGCCAGGGCAGCGGGCCTCCCTCGTGGAACCTACAAAACTTAAACGCTGTACCTCCGTGTATGTGTAGCTTCTGAATGTACAGTGCTCGAGTCTCCGCGCCAAGATTGGGCATTCGTTTTGGAATCGCCACCACAGACCCACAAGACATATAGAGTTCCTGCTGATTGAAAGAATCTGGTGAACTGTGCTAGTTTCCGGTGAAGGCCATATATGAGAATAAACTCACACTTCACAGCTGCATTGCGTGTATTAAATTTAAAGGTATAATTGCTGGTCCGAGCATGTAGAGGGGATAACAGAGCCGGCGGTTAATGGTTGCGTAGAGCTCTTTGTTCAGGAGACCCTAACCCCACTCGTTCACTCTTTCTACGAGTCCTGGGCTTACCTACTATCGCGCATCTTGAGAGAAGCAGCATCAAGGCTATCCTCCACATGGGTCTGGAAAGGATGTTCCAAAGCAAGCGCCCAATCTTGGCGGGCGCACACAAGCATACTTGTACTCTCGCATGGATATGTGTATCCAGTCCAATAATTGGCATCGAAATTTAATAATCCTATTTATACTGGACAAAGTATGAGAGCAACCACCCTTCCAGGCATATACGCAACCCGACAGTATTACAGTCCTGAGGTAGCCCAACTCAACTCCCCTATCCCTCGGTACGTCTGGAAGGTACCGCCTGCACAATGTGCAGGAGATCCACCACAGATACCCGAACATCCTGCCAGAACACGATATTCTACAAAGTAAAAATAAAACACTGCTGGGTGCAGTCCCGTCTTGCGTCCTTCTTCCCAAACCTAAATTCATAGACCTCTCCCAAAATGGTTGGAACAATTCGTGACGTAGAACCATCTTGATGAAGAGCCGCTGAAAAACCATGTGGTGAGGAGAAGTCGCTAGAGAGAAAAAAAAAGCTGGATAGAAAGATAACACAACTCTCGAAGAGTAATAGTCGAAGGATGAGTAATTTATTTCAATTTTGTGCGCAAGTCTAGTTATACGGTAGGAAATTGGAGGGTATCCACATTACAGAAATGGTATTAAGGCCGTCACTCGATTTGGTTGTTGAGCTGGGAAAACATAATATTATATTCGCATAATGTGTAAATATTAGTAATCATCCAAAGGCATCTTCTAGCGCGGGAAAATATCTGCAGTGATCGTCAGATATCTACCCGCATCATCCGATACCGGTATTAGCTACGCACAGACAAAATGTTTACTAATCTGATGGAACATCCCTCAAGCCTGTCGGCACCCCTAGGCATCCATGAAGCTCGCGTGCTTTCTAATGGCCGTACCTACTAAGCCTAGGTCAGTTTCATCTCAACCGGGCGTTGCCAGACTACGGTATGCATCGGCAAGCTATCCACAAGCCGGCCTGGCCGCCTATGAACGCTGATGGCACCCAACATTCTTTGATAATAAAGAAACTATTCCGTTCTTGAAATAAGCCGTTATAGCTGCCGGATCCTAGTCGCGGCCTCCTGGTATTAAAGCTCCAAAAATGCAACTTCGTACCTAGTCACTAGGCCTGGCGCATCCAGCTTAATTCTTCACCAAGTTAGGACATCCCAATCATCAATGGGGCCGAATTTTTAATTGGAAACTCCCTAAGCCAAATGAGTTGTTTGATAGCTAGGATAGAAGGTATCTGATATCACGAATACCCTCAAACAAGACTTTATGTACTAACTTATGTAGATCTGTTAGATCTAGAAAATATGTATGTACTGTACAGCGCAAGCATGTTTATAGTGATTATGCCGACTAACCAGGTGGCCGGGATCTCTTTCGCGTTAGCGCTATAGCTTGCATGGAGCGGTGACGACAAACTTCTTGGGGGCAAGGTCCCCTGCTACTCGTAATTGCCATGACATTTCCGAACAAAGATGGTATTACATAACACTAAAATCCTGAGACTCTACCTAATTTTGGCTGTATGCGATAGAAGCCGGTTCTACAAACGCCACTACGTTACTAGCGCTGTGTAGTGCGTCCGGGCCCCAGTAGGCCAATTGCAGAATGGGGCAGAAATGAACACTCAGAAGTATCAAGAGACAGCCGGTAACCTTAGGAAAAATGGCTGCTTAGTCCAAGTAGATGAGCGGGGACTGCTGGGCCTGAAGGGGGTTGGAGCGATCTACTTAGTCTGTGTTAGCTAGAGATCCTGCAACCTAACAACACCCAGCTCCCGGCAATTCCGAGAGCCAGCGGCAACTGCCCTCCACCTTATTTCCAACCAAGTCAGTGATATACATAAGAAGACTCCCTTTTTACCCCCTCTTACTTTCATTCCCTCTTTTTTTCGACCCAGGCTGCCTTGGGATGACCGGCTGGACGACTGGGCGGCATCTTTTTTTTAATAAATGGTATGCCAGACAATTGGACTAGCGAGGCTTCACTTGAATCCTCGAGCCTAAGCGTTTGCTCCCACTGGCGTTAGCTCAATGTTGTGTTCCGCCCACCGCTGTGACTTTGCTGACTCTGGGGTTTCGTATAATATATGCAAAATTTCCTTCCTTGCCCACGTTCTACCCGCCTGTCCAGGTTGCCGCGCTTTTGGCGGGCCTTAGGGGCTCGCTCCTCTCAAAAAAGAAAGTGCAACATTGGGTTGTGGCATGGGGCAGAGGCTAATACTGTTGGAAATGGCAGTTTAATGGCCGCACTTGATGCGGGATGTGCCCGCACTCTGTGGCCGCAGAGGCATACGTACGCACTAGTCAAAGGACGCGCAAGCTCTGAAAATGTTTTCACCCCACTTGTTTTTCTTTCCTTCTCACCTTTCCTCGCTTCACACCTTCCTTCCTGTACACAACTTTCCTCAAGCCTTTCCTTTCATCAAGTTATCATCGATCAATCATGATCCTCATCTTCACTTAAGCAGTTTCACTCCACTGCGTAAATTCCTCACCGTAAATCATTACCTCCGCAACCCAGGTTTTCAACAAATACCCAGGTCACTATACACGAGTGATGCAATATGAATCTTGTCGACCCCCTTCCTTTTTATCGCACCCAGGCCCCTACCACAACACTAGATAGTAATTACCCTATATAAGAATGGTGGGATGTCACCGCCGTGTGCAGTGCACACAAAGGGAGTATATGAGTAGAAAATAACATCCGAGCCAAATTTAGACAGTAAATTAAAGGAGCAATTATGGTCTAGCCACAAGCCCCAGTAAAAGCTAACGACTTTGTAGCTGAAACTTAACCAGCCACGCAAAATTCCACAAGTTGGAACAGGAATGCCCAGTCAACCACGATGTGTCGATTCTCATCTCATCCGGACTTATCAACGCCATGGGATCTGCGTCAACACATAAATCATGGGGACAGATGATTCACAACCCTAGCGTTCGGAAACGATTGGGTTCAAAGGGTAATGAAAACAGCCAAGCATTGTGAAGTAAAATCGAGCAACCCTGAAGGTTGGTAGGCGGATCTCCGATCAAGCTAACATAGGAATGTTGTGAGACGAAGTATCTCTCTGCCTTTAGTATTAGTGAGGGGAGGAAAATACCCCCCAGGCATCGAACACTAGGGTTGCATATTTCCGGGGAGCTAGGAGCTTAGCCACATCCTCATGTCCGTTCTCCGGAGCGCGGGAGATAGATGTTTGACCGCGCGCGTCATGCCCGTTAGGGTTGACGTCTCCCTTCCCTAGAAGCATCCTCACCATTTATTTTTCATCCCCGCTCTTATCGACCGAGGGGAGCGCCTTTTGGAAACCGTGACATCGGGAGCCGGGGTTGACATTTTTTCTCGCTAGGAGAAGTTGAACTACTCTAGCTAATCCCTTTCAGAGAACGATCATGAGTGGGTGTTTGGTCTGCGTTATCTGGTGCTTTAGTGCTGAAAATTTCCTGCGCTAGTAGTTGCTTTATAACGCTTATGTATCGGCAGCTAGTGGCAAGAAAGAAGGGTGTTTGGCGATATACATTTTGTCTATTGGACCTAATATCTTCCCGCTGTAGGAGTGGCTTCACTACTCCCTCATGCCCTCTCCCGGCAACCTCCGTGGGTGCTGTTCGGTTCCGCGCATTAGGCTGGTCGGGGCTGTGGGCTGCCGGTTGGAGGGGTAGTTTCCCTACTTCCCCATACCCATTTCTAGCAGCAGGCAAGAGTGGTGTGGGTTGCAGGCTGTTCGGCTTGGTTTTGGCGCCGAGGTATTGAGGCATTTTTCCCCTTCCCTCTAATTCTAACTATCAAGTACTTGGGTGTTATAGTGAACGGGTGTTGTCCATGAGTGGGTCCCTTAGTAGACTGTATCTGTGGCATGTGGATGAAGAATTCAGACGATGATATTATGATATCATACCCATAAACTTCATCCATAAATTCCTTAGCACTCTAGCATCCTTGTTACTTAAACTCTCCGAATAGGCAACTACTCGAGTGACTTACCTGGAAGTTGGCAGGCAAGCAGGCAAGGAACTCATCTATTTAGGACATTTACTGTGGCAGCCACACCCCTTAACGTTCGCGTTTGGACTTCTGCCTGACATTGGTTCATTTCCTGGAGGCTCTGAAAAAAATAGCCACGGGTCAATAGAATCACTCTTTTCTTGCTAACAGATAAGCCCAAGGTTAATCCATGGTGGGTAATTGAGATTTAATGTACATCGGAAAAGAGCCTAATCCCGAAATTCCTCAACTAGCATACCGGTATTTGTAAACTAGAGACATTTGAGATAGTGTGAGTTTGGTTTACGCTCAATACTAGTACTTGCGTCGTCCGGGCCCAGGATACCAAGATCTTGTAGAAAAGCTAACCCTCTACCCCATTTAATCTTTCTGGAAAAATCCACCTCGCCTATGCTTTCCTCAGTTTTCTCTCTCTTTTTTCTTTTTTGGAGCTACTGATCTAATCGACTTTTTGCCTAAGCTAACTTCGCCACTTTGACCATGGCTAGATCTCGTTCTCGTCCAGTCCACTCTACATTCAATACCCGAATGATCTAGCATGATGCGCCTCCTGGTCCACAAGCGCGAGTCACTGACCCCCAGGCTTCCCGATTTTGATCTGGCTTTCCCAGCGAAAGGATCCAGGCCACCTTAAGTGAGACAACTTAGATATCGTACAACTGTGCCATGTCGTCCCGGATTTCTCTTCACTAGGCTCTCCGGCCCCCAGGGCGGTTGTTCAAGATTTATCAATATATAAATACACTCCACTTTCCTGGGTTCTGGTATTTTCGGATCGGGTGGAAAGGTAGAAATCTTTACATTCCTCAGAAAATTAATCCAGTTCCCTGGGTGTTTAGGGAATTATAGCCTAAAATTTAACTTCTAAGCCATAGCTGCTCAAAGAGGCTGTTGATGTCATACCGCTTTGGTCCACTTAGTAGGAACACAGGTCGAATGTTCTTCCTTTTCTCTATCCCCATAATTACCCTTCTTACTGTTAGTAGGGTTGTTAATATCTACTGACTCTAGGTTCCGGTTTATTCCTACGAATGGACCTTTCGGGCCCAGGGAGGGGCGTTGGACCTTTGCACCCGTTTGAGAGATTTCCCAGGTGGCATCAGGAGTAGGGCTCGGTAATGGGAAAAGGAAATTGTCTACAATAATAATAATAATATTATGATATTATTATTATCAGAGCCCTGTCCCCGGATGACTAACAGTTCGCATCCTCCTGGTGCCAAGATTCTGCCTTATTGTGATTGTAATTGTAGTCTTATATACCTAAAGGCAAAGGACAGCCCATGATGAGTATCGGGTTCCCACTTGGCTTAAAAAGTTATCAACCTCTACCCGTGCATAAGTAGCCTTAGCATTACACCTTGCGTAATTATTTATGCATGCTTCTTATAAGGGGCTAAGAAAACGACTGATATTAGCCTCAGGCATCATTTGACTTTGCAGCGCCAGCAAGCAACGAAGTACTGTACTCATATTCCTACGGTTTTTAGGTACCGGGCGCTTCTGGGTTCACATCACAAGTGGCGGTCACACCACCTCAACGAACCGTTTATTTTGGCCTGTTTCCGGACTTTCCAATGTGCTCGCCGACTCAATTCACGAACGGCTACTAAAACTGAGTCCCCAACCAGAGAGTTTCAACAACCGGTACACTGGGGAGATTTAATAGGCCAAACCCCACCGGGGAAGGCACCAATTCTCGGGGTCTCTAGGGGAAGATTGCTAGTATATTGGGTACCATCAGATTATTTATTGAAAACCCCGGTCCATTCCGAGTATCTATTTTTGTCGCCCGATTCATTACCTAGACCATAGAATGGATGGGAGCTTGTCATCACTACTCGGTTATCACTCGGTACCAATTTTTCAAATAAGACTCCACCCACCATTTTACTTTCCTAGGTGTTTCCTTGTCCCAGAGAGTTTCTACTCGGGATCCTGACCGTCAGGATGATAGGGTGCTACTCTGGCGTACTAAATATGGTATTGTCCGTTAACAAATTTAAACGTAAACAAAAGATCTATGGCAACGTAGCTCCCCTCACCACCCAGCATTTTCAATACCTAAGATATCCGATCAAATACTAATACCTACTTGTATTCTACTATATTTACATTTTATGTCTTTTCTTTGATTTTCATGACAGTGGGGTTGGTGGGGGGGTGCTGTTGCCATCGCAGGAGTTTTTCCCGCTCGTTGATGTAAGGTTAATCTTGTTAAGGCACAATAAGTACAGCCACAGACACATAGACCATTTCCCCTTTCCCCGACCCCGCTATCTAGTGCCCGTGTTTAGAGGAATAGACTTGACATTAGTTTCTCAATTACCTTAGAAACCCCATGGAGACCATTGCTAGGGCAAGGTGTTTTGGAATTGGGGTTTTCCTGTCTCGAGTACTAAGGATAGATGAAAGAAAAGAAGACAATCAAAAGGAACGGAGCGAACGGGGCGAGACCTGATTTCTCTCCTTGATTAGCTAGAAAGCGCTCAGGTGATCCTGGCAGGCTCCGAAAGTGCGCCGGTGCTTGTACTGTACTCGAGTACAGTGCATTGATATAATAAATTTATTATGACGCATTCTGGAGAGCTACCTCCTTGGTAACGGTCTCTGCCGACGGTTCTGTTTCCCCATCCCAAACTTCTGGGACAACCGTTTCTACCGGTAAAATAGTAACAAAACGGAACGGTTGCCCCCCCCGCTATTTTTGCCAAACAGCTCTTAGTGGTTGCTGGTACTGTGACAAGACCAATTAGGATTCCCCCTTTGATTGCCCTAGTGATGCATATAACTCGGTGGCGGGCAATGCGAGAGCCCGTGGATTGGTTGAGGCTGTAGGACGGTAGAGGACAAACATAGTTTCTTATAATGCGATTAGTACAAGAAAAAATACTCTCACTGGGCTTCGAGGTCTCCAACCCGAAACTCTACCGAGGTTCATTTCCCCATGTTCCAAGTTGCGGGGCGTCTTAAGACCATAGCCCGCGGAGATGTCCCGTCTTATGGGAGCCAGGACCATACAATACTGTATGGCACTGTATAATACTAATCGACCAAAGCCCGTTTTCCGCCCCGAGCTCTTGGAACATCATGGCATATCGAATCGTCAGTATTCAGAAGAAAAAAGTGTTAAAAAAGGTTCCTTTAATAGTTTCGTACAGAGCCCCTCGCAAAGCCTCTGACCAATTTTATCTTCTTTCTATTTTGTTAAACCCTTCAGAATCAACGACTGGAATTTTATTGCTGTAGGTCGCTTGATGGGGATGCGTGATATGTCCAATTCCGACTCCAAGAGCAACAAAGGTTTCTTGGATATTCCTAGTTTGGGCCAGCATGGGCGGAAGGGTACCTTTGGTTGTCCAGAGCATACTGATGAAAGAAAGCCGATCGGTGGCCGGTTTGTTGGATATTTCTGGGTGCATATTGGCTATTGTGCTGGAGTACGCGCTGTACCCCCCGCCTTCCCACTTCCCTGTACCTTCCCACACTCCTATGTGCACACGACAGTTCCTTCTTGTCAACTGGGTGGAGGAATGAATGAATGGATGGGTGGAAGTAAAGGGTGGAGCCGATCATCTACCAGCAGATATCCACCTTCCGGTGGTAGAGTAATATATACTGTATAAGTTTGCGAGATCCCAAGTTTCCCTTCCTTTTCCTCCTAAAGCACTTTTCTCCTGTTTGGTTAGGCAGGGGAATTCTTTCAATCCTCTATCCGGTTAATTTTGGTTTTCGTCCCCATTTCTTTAGCTTTATTCCTCCTTTCTCTTCTCACACTTCATCTCGCAGGCGGCTATCAGGAAACTAAACAATTAACGAACTAAGAGAAAAGGCCGGAAGTTACAGAACCCAACCATGCTCCCCGAAAAGGCAAGTTACTATGAGGCCGACAATCAGGAAGCCGTTACTCCGCCTCAAACTTCGTCCGTAGCAGAATCTGGGGTCGATCTAGCTTATGAGAAGAGGATTATGTGTGTTTTCCAATATTTGCCGTTTTCCTATCAACTGCTCTGGTTAAACTGATGCGTTATACAGCCGCAAGGTTGACATTCGTCTCCTCCCGGTTCTCGTAGCCCTCTATTCCGCTGCTGCAGTGGATCGTATAAACATGGCCAGTGCTGCTGTCGCCGGCATGACCGCGGATTTGAAACTCGATCTAGGAAATCGGTATTCCATTGCTCTACTAGTGTTTTTCATCCCGGTGAGGAAGTTTTCGTTTCTTTCCCTACGAAGTTTCACGACGAAAATTGGCTGACCAATATGCTGGATGGGTAGTATTTTTTTTTCGAACTTCCAAGCAACCTTGTTCTCAGGAGGGTTGGGTCTGCGGTTTGGTTGAGTTTAATTGCGTTTTCCTGGGGAGTTGTGACAATCGGGATGGGGTTCATTAGAGATTGGAGGATATTGATCTTCTGTCGGGTTCTGTTGGGGCTCTTTGAAGCCGGTGAGTTTTCCTCATGGGCAGATAGAAGGTGAGAAAGGTGGTTGGTTTTTTATTTATTTTTTGTCTTGTAGGATTCCTCCCCGGATGTGTCTACTTGATCTCTACATGGTATGTCCGATATGAAGTGCAACAACGGTATGAAACTTCCTCCCCCCTCTTCATGAATCGATTTTTCTGATATACGGGATTACTAACGCTATTATAGACTTGCCGGATTCTACCTTCTCACTGCTACGGTCGCCGGATTCTCGTCAATACTTGCCTACGGGCTTATGCAAATGGACGGAATTCAAGGAATAGCTGGGTGGCGGTGGATCCTTATAATTGTAAGTTCTGAGACATCGATGAGTGTTTTTCATGGATCGCTGTGCTAACAAATATCTTAGGAGGGTGTTATTACTGTCACTGTTGCTTTGCTGGCATACCCCCTTATCATCGACTTCCCGGACAAGGTCCTCCAACGCAGCAGGCCGTTCCTGACTGTCTCTGAGGTTGAATTTATCAAATCCCGTATCAATCGAGACCGTAATGACTCCCAGGCAGATACCATAACCTGGGGCATAGTAGGCCACCACCTCTCAGATTGGAAGCTCTGGGTCTAGTGAGTTTTCTCCTACCCGCTCTATATCACCAAAAAAAACGTTGAGCAAAACTTACGTTTTCCCCAAAAAGCGCCTTGATGTTTATGAACACTGCCATGCCATCTTACGCGCTAGCTTACTACCTACCAATCATTCTCAAAGGGATGGGATACTCGGCGGGCATGTCGGTGATCATGTCCTCTCTGCCGTATATTCCAGCGGTGGTGGTGGGTCTCATCCTGGCCTGGTGGGCCGACAAGACCCACCTTCGAGCGCCCTTTATCGCACTTGGCACTCTACTCATCCTTGCCGGGTTGGGCATGATAGCGTATGCTAGCGACCATGCCGTCCGCTACTTGGGTGCCTGCTTTTGCGCAGCTGGAGCACTGAACAACGTCCCGGCAGTGCTCGCCTACCAAGCAAACAACATCCGCACGAACTCTAAGCGCAGTGTCAGCTCAGCATTACTAATCGGCTTCGGAGCCATTGGAGGTGTCTTTGCTAGCACTGTGTTTAGACGGCAGGACGCCCCTGACTACCGTAATGGATTCTGGGCAGCTATAGGCTGTCAGCTGCTTACTTTAGTACTTCTTGCTTTTATGACGGTTTACTTTAAGAAGAAGAACAGACAGCATAAGGAAGGGACTCTGGACAAGCTTCTCGAGAACCATCCAGAGTTTACTTATACTATTTAGTTTCACTGTTGCTTGCCACCCCTTTCGGGGTCCAGGGGTCTCTTGTTTTTAATTTTCATTTGACGCTTAGCTTCTTGTTTTGTGATTTAAAGTGGCTCTGTTAAAGGAGTGGACGACATGTGTGAATTGAGCGCTCATGAGGATGTGAGGTTGCAGAAAAAGTTTCTTCTATCCCTATTTCCCATCCTTAGGTTTGATTCCTGTGTTGTGTTGCGGGGGTGGAGCCTGCGGTTTCTCTCTCCCGTGTGGGGCGGACATGTTTCCCTGGACCCATGCACCGCGTTGTAGATCCCCTGTGCGGTATGATACAAACATACCGGTATTCCTTCCTTCCTCTAACCCTTTCTGTGTGAACCCCGCTCCAAGAATCACGAAAAATGACTCGCCTTCCTGCTCCCAAGCAGGAAATATATACTGCCCAGCCATCGACATGGAAAAGTACATATGTTAATACTTGGAGGACTTGATGATATATTTAACCTTCTTCTCTTTCCCGTAGGAATATTACATACCTTGTCTGCTACATTGCATCATAATACATCACTCATATTTCATCTAGGGTCCCCTGTCGGAAATAGCAGTTTGATTGCCCTACTTGGTGGGGGAGATTCCCGCACTCTATGGCCGCAGAGGTACGCGTATGCACAAGCGAAGTAACATGCAAGCTATGAAAAAAATTTCACTCCCTGTTTTTTTTCTGGTCTACTCCCGCTTCACACATTTCTCTCTGTACACAACTTTCCTCAAGTCTTTCCCTCCGATAAACTTATCACAATCAGTCATGGCCCTCCTCTCCGCTTAACTCAAGCCTTGTGTCTCCACTTAAGCTATTCCACTCTGCCACGAAAAACCCTCACCTTCGATCATTACCTCCGCAGAGATACTCCCCACAGAAGACGCCCCCCCCCGTCCCTCTCCATAACAAGCCCCCTTATCCTTCCATTCACTTTCCATTCACACCCGGAAAACCTATCACTCAGAGTTCACCACTTTATATCACATACCAATACAGATACTTAACCAAACGCCCCCTTCTCTACAATGATATTCAACATCCCCCGCAGTCATCAGCCATCCACGGCAGTCCCCTGCAATCCCCCTCACTTTCCGTTCCCTCTCCCGGGCCGTCATCCCTAATACCTACCGTGTTTGGCCACCCCTCGCAGTCCTTTCCTACACCCCGCAGTCTTCTAATGCCTCCTATGGTCAATCCCCGCCGGCGTGCCATCTCCCCTGCCGTCTACCCTAGCGGTGGCTGTCTAGTGCATCTGACTATCCTGATAAACGAATAGCATGTCTTCACCGGTGGTGAGAGTCAAGGACGGCGGTCTCCTAGGTAATTTTCCTGCACAGGACCGTTTCTAGCGGTCCCGTCCCGTTTCCTTGGCGGTATCCCCGCAGCCCCAGGGCCCCCGGACGGTTCGGAACATGGACGATATCTGCTTTAGGGAGGAGCCTGAAGAGCCCATCACCGGCATTGATGAAGCTGGCGGTTTCGAGAGCGAGGGCGATGATCAAGACGACGAAGAACTCTATGACGAAGACGAAGACGAAGAAGAAGACGATGAGGACCGCGAAGCATAAGAGGACCGTGACGACCGTGAGGCTGGTGAACATATATGATATCAGGGCGGGCATACTAGTGGGTTGTGGCATCTCTTTTTTGTGCGTTCGGCATCTAACATTTTCAGGCAACCGCAGTGCAGCTGCTGCAGCTGCTGCAGAAGAGGATCACCAGGAGAATCTGATCCCTGAGGCCGACCAGAGAATGGCCAGCAATGAAGCTTCAACAATTCCTGGTATTCCCGAACCTGCCCCAGTGAATGAAGACCACTGGTTTCTTTCCGAATTCCCATGGATATCTGGTAGATTCAGTGTTCCCAAACGTCCAGTCGGTCCCTCTTTCTCTTGGGACGAGGCAGGCCTCGGATCTGGGACTCTGTCCGGGACTGGCGCCCGTCCTATAGTCTGTCCTGTTGCGGGGAATAAATCGCGTAACGGTCAAACGGTCGAACTAGAATACGGAGCAGCGCACTCAGGACTTCGCCCTCATCAAGGTCGACCTCTCCAAGATTGACGGCACCAAATTCGAGGGTAATGCCATCGACCTCAGTACCAAGATCCAGCCTGACGTGTTCACCTGAATGGTGTATCCCAACCTACAGAGCACCCACACCTTTGAGCTATTAGATTACATATAGGTCATGCGGTTAGATGGTTGTGCGGATATGCATGTATCGGGCGGATATGCGGCTAGGAGAGAAACGGTTTAGGGCAGGCGGTTTCTTGGATTTCCGGCGGTTAGGTATTCTCCCATGGGTTGTTCTCACATCCTATGCCTGCGGCATAAGATATTCCTTTCATAGTATGATATTGTTGATGTGTTTAGCCATAGGATATGAGGCATTGGGTATTTGGTTTCATTGTTTCTTTCATACCCATTGTCACTAGGCATATTGGGGTTGGCACACCGGCAGGGCATAGGCCTTAGGATCACGAAGGATCATGGGATATCATATCAGGATGAGTCTAGATTGTTTGTGATCATTAGGGATCAGGTTTAGTTAGCTGCGTGTGTTTCTTTAGAGTTCGTTGAGTTTCTGGAGTTCCTTGTTGTTGTTAGACGGAGAGATATATCTCCTGGCCTGTCCGTAGTTAGAGAAAGAGCGGCTATCTAGTCCACCGTTCCTCCATCCTTGATCGCTCCGCTTAGAGTCTGTTCTGATCGCACTTTCGTTCCCTTCATCTTTTGTGCTTTCCATTAGTTTTATCATGAGTATCCGGAGGACTACCTCCTGTTACTCAAGGGCGCCATCTGGGAGGATATGCGGCACCCTCCTCCGTTAGACCAGAATAGCCAGCCCTTCCTTAGAGTGGTCAAGCACAGCAGTGCCGCGACCGCCGGCTTGGCAATCAGCTGTGCCAACGGCATCGGCTCCAGTGTCCATAACTACCACGAAGATAGCATTACCAATTTCTCTATGAAGTGGGCTATTCACCCTTATCACGACAAGTCCGGTGCCTGCTCCACCCTAGGCGACTCAAGTGCCTGAGTCGCCAATGGCCTCGAATGCATCCGCGGAATTATTACTAGCGGTGCTGACTGGACGTATGCCATAGACATTACATATGAAACGAGCATCAGCTCGATAATGGAGGGGATAAAGCTCAAATACTCCAGGGATCCACTTCAACACTTACCTCTGGGCCCAGACGCCACTACCGAATTCATTTGCGACGAAATTCACTGATTTATCCCAGGGACGCTGGAGAGGTTGTAAGAAGTGGATCCATCTCCTTTCTCTTCTACAACAAATTTCAAAGAAAGAAACCTTATGTAGATACTTCTGCAGAGAACAATCCAGAGGGGTTTTCTTCTTCTTCTTGAATCGGGTATATCTGTAAACCCCACTCCACGAATCACGAAAAGTGGCTCTCTTTCCGGCTCCAAAACAGGCAAGATATAATGCCCAGCCATCGACCTGGAAGAGTATCATACTCGAGCGTAAGGGTAAGTTGGGCGAAATACTATTGCCGGCCTTGGAGCTTGTTTTTGATCCTGGTAAGATGGGCCCTATGTCAATCGCAGGATTTCCACCCAGACCTGATTTACCTCCCTCTCCTCCCATCTCCGTGTTCCCTGGCCTAGTCAACAAACACCAATCAAGCAGATATGATTCTAAGTTATAGATACCGCCCTTTGAATGCAAGTAGCAGTAAAGTCAGACTGGTGATCCTATAGGTCCCTATGCCTTCTTGTAGAGGGGGGGGGGCACTACACTCAGAAAGAAAAAGTTACAGTTGCGCCCGGCTTTTATCATTCACCCGTTGCAATCATCGGAAATTGCTCGGGGCTCCTAATTTGTGTGGGTCTCCACATGGATTCTCTACCCGTTCCGGAACTACGCCCGACTTATGTTCACCCCGAGTGCCTTGGTTCAAGGTCCCAGAGCTTCTGTTTTCAGTGAGGCAAATTTGGACAAACCTGGTATGGTCCTGGGGTGTTTCTTTTGGGGGGATTAGAGAGTAGGTATAGTGTGACGCTTGCAAGGATTACTTCCGAGAAGGGTATGGCTGGGGTTGCTCTCGGGTGTGACAAAGTATTCGTGGGCGGGATGGCATACCGGTAGTGTGGGATTCGGCTCCGAATTGTGAGTATTATGCTTTGAAAGCTTCAGGATGGGATAGGAATCTAGTTCTTCCTTCGGAGTCAACCATATATTAGAGCTCCTGGCCATTCCGAAAAGCAACAAACGCCGCATTTCAGGGGAAAAAACTTGAACTTCAACATTTATCTCATTACTTAACTTATCCATCACCCCCGCCACCGTTGCTATTCTAACATTCCACACCCAGCCCGAAGCAGCAAACTAGGGAGGTAAAACCGAGTGACAATCTATGAACTAATCATATGCCCATGAAATGCTCCAAGAGAACAAGAAATAGCGCCGTACAAATTGCAATCTTCGAAGAAAAGGAGAGAAGAAAAGAAGCAAAGAGAAAAAGAAAAGATGGCCAGCATAAATCAACCCCACCCAACCAATCAACATACCTATCAACCCCTTGTCTCCATCATCAAAAGCTATCAGCATCTCTCCGATAAGAGCGTCCACATCTCGCTGCAGCCTTCACCTCCGCTTGCATACCCGCTCATGAGCTCTTCATTTACCAGCCCAATGTCTTCAGTGGCTGTGCGGTCTCCCGGCTCTCTAGTCTTATAATGGGCCCCGCGCAGTCTCCACTCCTCACCGTATACCGGCCCATGCAGGGTGAACAGCTCAACGAGTTCTTTTTTGCGGCTAGCAAGGGTGCAGAGAGGGTCCGAGTCCAGGAGGGTGGGAGCATATATGTGTACATCTCCAGTGCCATAGTCGCGGCTCTGGTCGGGTGCGCCCTCATCATCATTACCAGACGGAGAGGAGGAAGGGATTGGTGTTTGAGGAGGTGTAGGTATGGCTCCGCTATTTCCACCTCTATTTCTGCCCGGGCTCCTTCCCCGCTTTGGAGCGCTCTCGATAAGCGCGACCGGACCGACACTAGCGCTATCCCTGGGTGATCGAATATCGCTCCCTTTATTTCCTCTGAGGGAGCTCTCGCTGTAGGTTGTCCAGGATTGTACCTCGCTGCGGGTGCTTTCGGGCGGTGTTAGTGGGGATGTTGTGTTCTGAGAAATGGATGATGTCCTCTTCGAAGATACAGCGGGAGTAGGCTCGGAAGTCCTATGTGGAGTTGTATGTGGAGACACTGAGCGGGAAGGAGGGCGAAGACTGGAAGGCGAGGAGTAGTTTGGGGTGTATAGGCGAGGGGTATTTTTTCTGGAGAGCGGGGGTGGGGATGCATCGGTGCGGAAGGTGGTGTAGGTTTTCTTTTTTCGACGGCGGGTGTTTTGGGTTTTTAGCCAGGTTATGAGTGCCATTCTTGGAGGATCGAGGACAAGATCCTAGGATAGGCGTGGGGGGAGGAACGAATGAAGGAATGAAGGGTTGAATGGATATATTGCTGGGTCTGGGGGGGATAGAAGTGGTTGCTAGGGTGGGGGTAGAAAGAGGGTTTGCGGGCAGTGCCAAAGAGGGAGCCGCTGGGAGGAAGTGTTCCGTTTTGGGCAAAACGTGGTAAGGACAACTTGAGCGGGTTTCGTCCACGTGACCCCTCTCGCTCCTTTCTTGTTTCTATAATACCTGTGAGAAACAAGGTCATAGGTCAATTTATCTCCCAAAAGCCCCTTTCATTTAGAGGAGTTTTTTTTTTCCTGCTTTTTTTGGTGCGGTTTGTTCACTTCGAGTTAACCGGGAGAGGTTAACAAAGTGTATCTGTGACAGTGTATCAGAAAGGAAAGGTGGCTTCGATTACAACATCATACGGCTCGAAACATCATTTTGGAGATCATTTTACCAACATACAAATCACCACCTCAGCACCCTACTACTAACTGGCTTGTCAATTACATTCATCATCCGTTGTATAATATATGTTATCATTGAACATGTTGTCAATTCTATGGTTTATTGGTGAGGGGTTTGGTTGCTTTGGTCTACTTCTGGGTTGATTGGGTTCTCAGAGGTGACGATGATATGATGTCCTCACTCGAAATCCCCTACAACCGGTGGTCCGGCTTTTGCCACCTTTTTCTTAGCTTAGCTACTTTACTGAAGTTCAGCCCCCCCCTCCCCCCCCTTCACTATCCCGATGGTGAGGAAGCGAATCCCGCCGAGTCCCATTTTTGTAATGCAATAGAATCTTACCGATGCCCGCAATTCCATCCCCTTGAGACTCCCGAAAAAAACAGCCATGGGTCAATAGAATTACTCTTTCCTTGCCCAAAAAGCCCAAAGTCAATTCATCATGGGTAATTGAGATTTATAACAGAAAAGGGTCTAATCTTGAAATTCCTTAACCGGCATATTTGTAAACTGGAGACATGTTTAAGATAACTTTTTGTTTACGATACTTGCATATTCCGGGCCTAGGACACCAAGGTCTTGTAGGGAGGCTAGCCCTCTACCCTATTAACATTTTTGGAAAAATCCACCTCGCCTATGTTCTCCTCGCTTTTTTCGCTTTTTTCTTCTTTCCGCGCGGCTGGCTCTTCACCTAAGCTAGCCTCGCCACTGCTGCCATGGTTACCTTATCAACCTGAATAAGAGCAACACGCACGTCTCAGGACGTCTGAGCTTCCTATTTCAGCTGAGACGGGAGAAGGTATTGTACTAGTAGGATATAACCACACCACACTATACTTAGAGAGGAAAGTCGGACGTCCTGGGACGTATTGCTCCTATTTACGTTAATACTGTTCTACTATTCAAGTTAATGCTGTATTCACTACCCTATTAACTGGTTAAATTCGACCCGCCACTAGAGACAACTAATCTGTGTCAGATTAGTAGCTCCAGATGCGATCATACTTCCTAAAATTGTTTAATATTATTTACCTCAGGTTGAGAATAGATACAAGTTTAATTTAAGCATGAAAGGAGGAAAGGAGCAAATGGGATATAATATGTCAAACTGAGTGCGCCTCTACTATATCAATGTGGGGTTGGAACAACCCATTGCCAATGGGGCAAAGCGCACAGTCTTGCCCGGGGGTGGTAGAAAACAGGTTAGTCTAAGTCGACGCGTCCTCCCCCGGGGGCCATAGCTCCAGCTCATATAGG
>Ga0307513_10001986_pt1 | contig 28948 bp, 20 predicted proteins | sample 15_EM_MG_FD_202174 | JGI IMG/M metagenome (GOLD analysis project Ga0307513, IMG submission 202174) | Populus trichocarpa ectomycorrhiza microbial communities from riparian zone in the Pacific Northwest, United States - 15_EM | ecosystem: Host-associated > Plants > Roots > Unclassified | place... | reverse complement strand
GCATCCGGCGCCAGCGCATGCGCGGCCCGCACATCCGCCGCCGCCTGCGCCGACGTCCGCAACAACCCCGACCGCAAAAACGTCTGCGCCACCGTCCCCGCCCGCGCCCCCGGCACCGCACCAGGACGCCCATCCAGATCCGCGACCAACCCCAACCACGCCGACTCCACCGACGCCAGCACCGCAAACCCCGCCCGCACCCCATCCCGTGCTGCCGCATCCGAGCGCGACCACAACCGGGCACCCTTCAACTCCGCCACCGCGTCCCGGATCGAGACCAGCGCCCGCAACACCACATCGCCATCGGGCGCGCCAAAGTCACTGGCGCCGTGCGCATCACGGTCACCGATGCCCCCGCCACCGCACCCCTGGCCCTCACTCATACAAGAACCCTAGTCGCCACCACCGACAGTCCCGGAACTTATCCACAGGTGGAAAACACGGCCACAGAAACAACTTTCAGCAAGCCAGCGACACGTTCGGTGATCGACCGAGGTCGGCTACCGAAGCTCACATCACCGAAGCTCACATCACTGGAGCTCACATCACAGCGGCGCGACCGGCTTCGAGTCGGGCGATCGGAACCCGGAACGGCGAGCAGGACACATAGTCGAGCCCGACCCGGTGAAAGAAGTGGATGGACTCGGGATCTCCGCCATGCTCGCCGCAGATTCCGAGCTTGAGGTCCGGGCGGGTGCGGCGGCCGTCGGCGACGGCGATCTGGATCAGCCGGCCGACACCGTCCACATCGAGGCTCTCGAACGGCGACACCATGAACACGCCTCGGTCGAGATAGGTGGCGAAGAACGCCGCTTCGACGTCATCGCGGGAGAATCCCCAGGTGGTCTGCGTCAAATCGTTGGTACCGAAGGAGAAGAACTCGGCCGCCTCGGCGATCCGGGTCGCGGTCAGCGCTGCTCGGGGCAACTCGATCATCGTGCCGATCGGGATCGCCTGCGCCACCTGCGTCTGCTCGGCCACCGAGCGCAGGATGGCATCGGCCTCGTCCCGGATCAGGAAGAGCTCCATCACCGAGCCGACCAACGGAATCATGATCTCCACCTTGGGATTGGCGCCCTCCGAACGCAGTTGGGCGGCGGCCTCGGCGATGGCCTTGATCTGCAGGGCGAACAGGCCCGGCACCACCAACCCGAGCCGGACGCCGCGCAGGCCGAGCATCGGGTTGGATTCGTGCAACCGTTCCACGGCCGCGAGCAATCGCTCATCCGCCGGGTCCACCGCACCGGACGCCGCGGCGAGGGCCACCTTCACCGTCAGCTCGGTGCGGTCGGGCAGGAACTCGTGCAGCGGCGGGTCAAGCAGCCGGATGGTGACCGGCAATCCGTCCATCGCGGTCAGCAACTCGATGAAATCCTGGCGCTGCAGGGGCCGGAGCCGCTCGAAGGCCGCCTCCCGCTCGTTCTGCGTCCGGGCCAGGATCACCTGCTCGATCAGCTCCCGCCGGTCACCGAGGAACATGTGTTCGGTGCGGCACAGCCCGATTCCCTCGGCGCCCAGATGGCGCGCCCGGTCGGCGTCCTCACCGTTGTCCGCGTTGGCCCGCACTCCCAGTCGCCGCCGGAGATCGGCGTGCCGCAGCAGCCGGTCAACCGAGTGCAGCAGGTCACGCGTCTCCTCGTTCACCCCCACCAGCGCGGCGTCCAGGCCGCTCTCCAGATAGGTCGCGACCGGGGACGCCACCACCGCGACGTCGCCGGCGAACACCTCCCCGGTGGTGCCATCGATGCTGATCAGGTCGCCCTCGCCGAGGACGACGTCACCCACGCGGGCGGTCTTCGCCCGTTCGTCCACGTCCAGGGCGGCCAGCCCGCAGACGCAGGTCTTGCCCATCCCCCGGGCCACCACCGCGGCGTGTGAGGTCTTACCGCCGCGAGCGGTCAGTACCCCGCTGGCCGCGATCATGCCCTCGAGATCGTCCGGATTGGTCTCCTTGCGGACCAGGATCACCGGCCGGCCCTCGCGCGCAGCGGCGATCGCGGCTTCGGAGTCGAACACCACCGCACCCACGGCCGCCCCGGGCGAGGCCGCCATTCCGGTGCCCAGCAGGGTCCGCTGGGCACCGGCAACGTCGAACTGCGGGAACATCAACTGGGCCAGCTGTGCGCCGTCCACCCTGGTCAGCGCCTCGTCCAAGGTGATCAGATCCTCGTCGACGAGCTGGGTGGCGATCCGGAACGCCGCGCCGGCAGTGCGCTTTCCGACCCGGGTCTGCAGCATCCAAAGCTTGGACCGCTCGATCGTGAACTCGATGTCGCAGAGGTCCCGGTAGTGCGTCTCCAGCCGCCGCATCACCTTCATCAACTGCTGGAAGGATGCCGGGTCCAGCTCCTCCAGATCGGCCAGGCTCAGGGTGTTGCGGATCCCCGCGACGACGTCCTCGCCCTGTGCGTTGACCAGGTAGTCGCCGTACGCACCGGAGGTGCCCGAAGCTGGGTCGCGGGTGAACGCCACCCCGGTTCCGCTGGTATCACCCAGGTTTCCGAACACCATCGTGCAGATGTTCACCGCGGTGCCGGCGTCGTTCGGGATCCGCTCGCGACGGCGGTAGATCCGCGCCCGGTCGGTGTTCCAGGACTCGAAGACCGCCCGAACCGCCAGGTCCAGCTGCTCACGCGGGTGCTGCGGAAACTCGGATCCACTGTGCTTCAGGATCGCCGCCTTGAACTCGACCACCAGGGCCTTCAGGTCCTCGGCGTCCAGCTCGACATCGGTCTGCACACCACGGACCGTCTTGGCCGCGTCCAGGGCATCGGAGAACACCTCGCCGTCAATGTCCAGGACGGTCTTGCCGAACATCTGCAGGAGCCGGCGGTAGGAATCCCAGGCGAACCGCTCGTTGCCGCTGGCCTCGGCCAGCCCCTTCACCGAGGCGTCGTTCAGTCCGACATTGAGGACGGTCTCCATCATCCCGGGCATCGACTGCATTGCCCCGGAACGGACGCTGACCAGCAGCGGGTCGTGCCGATCGCCCAGTCGCCGGCCCAGGTCGTCCTCGAGCCGGCGCAGCGCCATGGTCAGCTGTACCCGCAGCTCGCCCGGCTCCTTGCCGGCCGCCAGATAGGACCGGCACGCCTCGGTGGTGATGGTGAAGCCGGGCGGTACCGGCAGACCCAGGTTGGTCATCTCGGCGAGGTTCGCGCCCTTGCCGCCGAGCAACTCCCCGAGATCCTTGTTGCCCTCGGCAAAACCGTAGACGTACTGGGTCATAACCGTCTCACCCCTTGCCGTGGCCACCCGGACACTGCGTCATCCGCTCAGCGAGCATGTAACAGGCGTACACCCGGCAGGCCGTTCCGGATAGTGGTGCCGGTCACTCCGACCGCGACAGGCCTAGAGCGGTTCGTGGCGGTTCATGGCAGTCCAGGCAGGTTCGGGCCAGGAGGTTCAGGTGGTCCCTTGGTCGAGCAGTTCGAGGATGTGCCGGTAGGTCTGCCCGGTGGCCCGGGTCATGCCGATCTCGCAGGTGCGATTCGTTGAGGCGTAGCCGGCGAACCGCGTCCCGCTGAGGTCGGCGGCCTCTCGGGCAGTGGCCGACGCGGTCAGCTCGGGGTGCAGCATCCCCCGGTCGCCGGCGAAGCCGCAGCAGCCCCAGTCCTGAGGCACCACAACGCTGTCCGCGATCGCGTTCGCCAGCCGCAGCAGGGCACCGTCGATCCCCAGCCGGGTGGACGAACAGGTGGGATGCACTGCCAGGGACGGCAGTTGACGGCGGACCGTCAGCCGTGGGAGCAATTCGGTGTCGGCGAAGGCAATGGAGTCGATGACCTCCAAGCCGTGGTACCGCTCGTCCGCCTGCTCGATCAGCTGCCGCAGGCCCTCGCTGCACGAGGAGGCATCCACGACGACCGGAATCCGCCCTTCTTCGGTCGCCTGCCACAGGGCCGGAAGCACCGTGTCGGCCATCGTCTGATAGCCGGCCGACAAGCCCTTGGACTTCCACGGTGTCCCGCAGCACAGCGACCCGATCCGCGCCGGGCTCACCAGCCGAACACCCGCGCGTTCACAGAGGTTTCGCAGGGCGACCGGCACGCCTCCGGACCCTTCCGGCGGCCCGAACATCGAGCCGATGCAGGCCGCGAAGTAGACCGCCTGTGGGTTGCCCAGCGAGTCATCGGGCGAGTCATCGGAAGGATGACGGGACGGCATCGGGGTTCGTCGTCGGCCGCCGGTCGGCAGGTCCGGGCTCCACAACGGGACGACGTCGTCCCCCAGAGTTCTGCGGGCAACCACGCTCGGCGCCGTGACCAGTGCCGCCGGAAGGTGACTCGCCAACGTCAATCCGGCGGAGGCGGCCCGGGTCGCCCCTTCCCAATGCCGGGCGGCCTGGTTCCAGACCCGTTCCTGCACCGGCCGCTGCTGCTGCGATCGGAGCCGCTTGACCAGCTGACCGGTGTCGATCAGGACCGGGCAGGCGGTCTGGCACATCCCGTCCACGGCGCAGGTGTCGATCCCGTCGTACTGGTATTCGGCGGTGAGCTCGCGGGCCAGGTTGTGGTCACCGACCTGCTCGGCGCGGGCCAGCTCCCGGCGCAGCACGATCCGCTTGCGCGGGGTGAGGGTCAGATCCTTGCTGGGGCAGACCGGTTCGCAGAACCCGCACTCCACACAGCGGTCGACCTCGGCCTCCACCGTCGGGGTGCTCTTCAGGTGCGTGATGTGCGACAGCGGATCGTCGGTGAGGATGCTGCCCGGGTTGAGCAGGCCGTGCGGGTCGCAGGCGTGCTTGAGCTGCACCATCACGTCGTAGAGCTGGTCGCCGTACTGCCGCCGGACGAACGGCGCCATGATCCGCCCGGTCCCGTGCTCCGCCTTCAGCGTCCCGCTCTGCCCGAGCACCAGCTCGACCATTTCTTCGGTGAAGGCCACGTACCGCGTGACCTTGGCCGGGTCGTCGAAGTTCTCGTTCAGCATGAAGTGGATGTTGCCGTCCTTGGCATGACCGAAGATCACGCTCGCCTGGTAGCCATGCCGGTCGAACAGCCCGGTCAGCTCCTCGCAGGTCCGGGCCAGCGAGGCGACCGGGACGGCGATGTCCTCCAGCAGGGCGGTGGTTCCCGACGGCCGGCTGCCCGCGACCGTGGCGTACAGGCCTTTGCGAATGTGCCACAGGCCCGCCCGGATCTTCGCGTCGTCGTTGAGCTGGGCGGGCATGGTCAGCGGCAGCCGCTCGAGCAGGCCGGCCCCGGCGCCGACCCGGTCCGCCAACGCCTCCGCCGAGGTCTCCTGATACTCCACCAGCAGGGCGGCGTGCCGCTCGACGGCGATCCCCCGCAGCATCGGATCGGCCTGTGGGTCGCGCTGCGCAACCCGCAACGAGGTGGCATCCATCAGCTCGATGGTGGCGAATCCGGCCGCGACCAGTTCCGACAGGGCGTCCGTGGCCAACCGGAGATCGGGGAACACCAGCAGGCCGGTGGACAGGTGCGAGCGCACCGGGATCGTCCGGAAGGTCGCCTCTGCGACGAAGGCCAGCGTGCCCTCGCTGCCGACCACGAGATGCAGCAGCAGGTCGAGCGGGGTGTCATGGTCGAGGAACGAGTTCAGCCCGTACCCCATCGTGTTCTTCAGCGAGAACTGCTGCTCGATCAGCCGTACCGAGGCGGCGTCGCCGCGGACTCGGTCTCGCAGTCGCAGCAGTTGCTCATGCAGGCCCGGCTCCAACTGGGCCAGGCGCTGGTCGGCGTCCCGGTCGGCGGTGTTCAGCACCGTGCCACTGGGCAGTACCAGGATCGCCGACTCCAGCGTCCGGTAGGTGTTGAACTCGGTACCGCAGGACATTCCGCTGGAGTTGTTCGCCACCACCCCGCCGATGGTGCACGCCGATTCGCTGGCCGGATCCGGACCGAGCTTGTAGCCGTGGGCCGCCAGTCGGTTGTTGACCTGGCGCACGGTCGCCCCCGGCTGCACCCGGACCCGGGCTCCGTCGTCCAGCACGGTGATGTCCCGGAAGTGCCGGCGGGTGTCGACCAGCACCTGGTCGGTGCCGGCTTGGCCGCTCAGGCTGGTCCCCCCGGACCGGAATGTCAGCCCCACCCCGGCCCGGGCGGCAGCGCTGAACAGCGCGGCCAGTTGCGGGACGCCGGTCGGGGTGACCACCGCCTGCGGGGTCAGCAGGTAGTGCGACGCGTCGTGCGCCATCGCCAGCCGGTCGCTGGCTCGAGCGCTGACGCCGTCCGGCACCGCGCCGCCGAGCACCCGCAGCAGCCGGTCATCGACGCCGGGAGTCATGGGAACGGGAGTCATGGGAACGGAGTCATTCGGAGGGGTACTTCACACCCAGGACGGCCCGCGCCTGGTCGAGCAGCTCGAGGACAGCAATCGTGTCGGCGTGCGGGATCAACGGGCTCTCCGCCAGCCCGGCGCGCAGGCACCGCTCCACTTCCTCGATTTCGGGCCCGTAGCCGGGACCGACGCCGGCGATCGGGTCCTCGATCCGGTACTCGTCGGTGCCGCTGTGCACGGTCAGCCCGGTCGGCCGGAACATCGGCGACTCGAACCGGATCCAGCCACCGGTGCCGTAGATCGCGGCCTGGTTCGGGGCCGCGGTCGAAGCCGAGCACCACAGCTGCGCTTTCGGCACGCCGTTGTACAACCACTGCAGGTGCACGGTGTCGTCGGCGCCGGCCGGCGACAGGGTTCCGAAGGTGAGCGCCTCGTCCGGACGGCCGAGGAAGAGGTAGGCGAAGGTGGCTGGATAGATCCCCAGGTCGAGCAGGGCACCACCACCGTTGTCGAGGTCGTAGAGCCGGTGCCCGGGATCAAACGGCAGGCCGAGACCGAACTCCGCGCGTACGCCGACCACGTCGCCGATCACGCCGTCGGCCACCAGCTCCTGCGCCTTGCGGATCAGCGGGTTGGTTCGCATCCACATCGCTTCGGTCGCGAAGACGTCAGCGCCGGCCGCCGCCGCGAGGACCTGCTTCGCGTCCTTGGCGTTGAGGCACATCGGCTTCTCGATCAGCAGCGCCTTGCCGGCCTCGATCGCCAGCAGCGAGAGCGCGTGGTGACTCGGGTGCGTGGTGGCGACATACACGACGTCCACATGGTCGTCGTTCACCAGTGCCTGGTAGCTGCCATAGCTCCCGCCGACATCGAAGCGATCCGCGAAGTCGGCGGCCCGCTGGGCATTCCGGGCGGCGACCGCCGCGATCACGTTGCCACTGGTGAGGTTGATGTTCTCGCAGACCTGCTCGGCGATCCAGCCGGCTCCGAGGATTCCCCAGCGGATCGGGCGGTCTTCGGTGATTGCTCGCGGCATCAGAGGTCTCCTGTGACGAGGTGGGTGATCGATCAGTGGGATTCGCGGGAGACCTGGGCGCCACTCGAGCCGAGCAGGAAGTCCAGGTCGGCGCCGGTGTTGGCCTGCTGGACGGTCTGCACGTACAGCCGTTCCCAGCCGCGTTTTGGATTAGCGTAAGCCTCAACGGTGGCCGGGTCGGCGGTGCGCAGCGTGAGTTCCTCCAGCGGCACGTCGAGTTCCAGCCGGCGGCCGGCGACGTCGAGGATGATGTAGTCGCCGGTACGGACCAGCCCGAGCGGGCCCCCGGCGGCGGCCTCCGGCGCGACGTGCAGGACGACGGTGCCGTAGGCGGTTCCGCTCATCCGGCCGTCACAGATCCGCACCATGTCCCGAACCCCCTGCTGCAGCAGCTTGGTGGGCAGTGGCAGGTTCGCCACCTCCGGCATACCGGGGTAGCCCTTCGGCCCGCAGCCGCGCAGTACCAGGATCGAGTCGGCATCCACATCGAGCTCCGGGTCGTCGATCCGAGCGTGCATGTCCTCAATCGAATCGAAGACCATCGCCCGGCCGCGATGGTGCAGCAGGTGCTCGGAGGCCGCCGCGGGTTTGATCACCGCACCGTCCGGAGCGAGATTGCCGTACAGGACCGCGATTCCGGCCTTGGGCTGCAACGGTTCGGCTCGGGGGCGGATCACCTCGCGGTCCCAGATCTCGGCGCCGTCGAGGTACTCCACCAGCGGCTTGCCGGTGACGGTCAGCGCGGCCGGGTCAAGCAGGTCCTTTACCTCACGCAGCACGGCCAGCAGGCCACCGGCCCGGAACAGGTCCTCCATCAGGAAGCGTCCGGCCGGTTGCAGGTCCACCAGCAGGGGGACGTCGGAGCCGGTCCGGTCGAAGTCGTCCTGGGTCAGCTCGACGCCCAGTCGACCGGCGATCGCGAGCAGGTGCACCACCGCGTTGGTCGAACCACCGATCGCGGCCAGCGCGACAATCGCGTTCAGGAACGAGCCGCGAGTGAGCAGTCCGCTCGGCCGGCGCTGCTGGGCGACCAGCTCGACGGCCAGCCGCCCGGTCTCGTGGGACTGTTCCAGCAACCGGCTGTCCGCGGCCGGCGTCCCGGCCAGACCGGGAATCACCATCCCGAGCGCCTCCGCGACCAACCCCATGGTGGACGCCGTCCCCATGGTGTTGCAGTGCCCGCGGCTGCGGATCATCGACGACTCGGACTTGATGAACTGCTCCTGCGACAGGGTTCCCGCCCGGACCTCCTCGGACAGCCGCCAGACATCGGTCCCGCAGCCGAGCGCCACGCCCCGGAAGGTGCCGGTCAGCATCGGCCCGCCGGGGATCACCACCGCCGGCAGGTCGACCGAGGCGGCAGCCATCAGCAGCGCCGGAATCGTCTTGTCACAACCACCGAGCAGAACAACGCCGTCAATCGGATTGGCCCGGAACATCTCCTCCGCGGCCATTGCCGCCATGTTCCGCCACAGCATCGCGGTCGGCCGGACCAGGGTCTCCCCCAGCGACACCACCGGCAGGTTCAGCGGAATGCCGCCGGCCTCGTAGACACCCTGCTTCACGCTCTCGGCGACCTCGTTGAAGTGCGCGTTGCACGGCGTCAGGTCCGAGGCGGTGTTGGCGATGGCGATGTGCGGACGGTTGTCGAACGCGTGCGACGGCAAGCCCCGGCGCATCCAGGCCCGGTGGATATAGGCGTTGCGGTCGGTACCGGCGTACCACTGCGAGCTGCGCTGCTCCATCGCGGGACCTTCCCCTGTGCTGAACCTGTGCTGGACAACCCGAATCTTCCACTTACCGGAACAATGGTCTACAGTGCGGAACGTGAGCGAGCCTACTGGCAAAGTACCCCCGGGGGAACCGGCCGGCACCGCCGCAGTGCCGCCAGGGCTCGTCGGATCGGACCGAGTTCTGGCCGTGCTGACCGAACTGGCGCTGCACCCGACCGGGGCCGGGCTGGACGAGCTGGCCCGGATCCTGGACTCACCCAAGCCCACCATCCACCGGGCCCTGGCGGCGCTGCGCCGGGCCGGGTTCGCCACCCAGAACGGGCGTGGCCACTACGTGCTCGGGGACGAATTCCTGCGCCTCGCCTTCAGCAACCACGAAGCCCGGCCGGACCACCTGCGGGTCCAGCCGATCCTCGAAGAGCTCGCCGAAAAATATGGAGAAACTGCTCATTACGCCGTTCTGGAAGACCGCTATGTGGTGTACCGGTCCAAGGTCGACCCGATCGCCGGCGCGGTGAAGCTGAGCTCGAGCGTCGGTGGCCGCAACCCCTCGCACAGTACGGCGGTGGGAAAGCTGTTGCTGTCCTACTTACTTCATGACGAGGCCGCGGTCAGCGACTGGGTGCGCGGCGGCGACCTGTCCGCCAAGACGGAGCGGACCCGGACCACGGCGGCCGAGCTGTCGGAGGAGTTCACCTTGATTCGGCAACGCGGCTTCAGCACCGACGACCAGGAGAACGAAGCGGGCATCAACTGCCTCGCGGTGCCGATTTTCCTGAGTTCGCGGACCGTTCCGAGCGGCGCGATCAGCATCAGCGCCCTGACCTACCGAACTCCGCTGACCCACTTGATCGACGACGTGCCGGCGATCCGGTCGATCGTGGACCGCCGGTCCCAGGCGGTGGCCTCATGATCAGGCATTCCGCAAACCCTGCCTCGGACGAGAGCTACGTGCTGGCCGAGGGACCGGTCTGGGACGGCGCCCGGAACCGGGTGCTCTGGGTGGACATCAACGGCCACCATGTGCTGACCGGGGAACTGCTGACCGACGAGCTGCAGGGCGACCGGATCGTCGAGACCGAACGGCTGTCGTTCCCGGGGACGGTCGGTGCTGTGGTCTGCTCGGCCGCCGGTGAGCTGTTGTTCGCCGGCCCGCGTCAGCTGCTCACCGTCGGCCCGGATGGATCGGTGGCGACGGCTCCGGGACCCGACCTGATACCTCCGGACAAGAACAGCCGGCTCAATGACGGCGGCTGCGATCCGTCCGGTCGGTTCCTGGTCGGCAGCTTGAACTTGGACGATCGGCCCGACCCTGACAACACAGATGCTCCAGACGACGAGCAGTTGCTGCGGATCGATCCGTCCGGGCGGGTCACGGTGATCGACGATGATCTCGGCCTGTCCAATGGGCTGGCCTGGTCTCCCGACGGCAGCTGGTTCTACAGCATCGACACGAAGCCGGGGCTGATCTGGATCCGCAGCTACGACAGCGATTCCGGGCGATACGGCGAGCGCCGGGTGTTCCTGAAGATCAGCAACGGCTCCCCGGACGGGATGTGCCTCGACGCCGAGGGAAACCTCTGGGTCGCGATCTGGGGGGCCGGCGAGGTGCGGTGCTTCTCCCCCACCGGCGAACCGTTGGCGATCGTCGAGGTGGCGGCGCCGCACACGACCAGCGTCGCCTTCGTCGGCCCGAACCTGGACACGCTGTTGATCACGACGGCGACCGAGCAGCTCTCCACCGCCCAGCTCGACCAATACCCGGATTCGGGAAAGCTTTTCACCGCCTCGGTCGGAAAGACCGGACTCCCTGTGCCCTATTGGTCTGGTTTCTAGAAAAGAAATCGAACGAGAAATCGGAGTCTTTCATGTACTTGATGCGCATTGGTCAGCCCGGCGCGGAGCGGCCCGTCGTCCGGATTGACGACGAGACCTATGTCGACGTGTCCGACGTCGTCCCCGATTTCAACGAGGCGTTCTTCGGCACCGGCCCGGCCGAACTCGCTGCGCTGTCCACCCTGGTCGCGAGCCGGACCGCGGCCGGGGAGACGCGCCGGTTCGCCGGCGAGCGGATCGGCGCACCGATTGCCCGCCCGCACCAGATCCTCTGCATCGGACTGAATTACAGCGACCACGCCGCCGAGACCGGCCAGGCCGTCCCGGACGAGCCGATCCTGTTCACCAAGTCCCCGAACACCTTGGTCGGCCCCAATGATGACGTCCGGATTCCGCGTGGATCCACCAAAACCGACTGGGAGGTGGAACTGGGCATTGTGATCGGCACCCGGGCCAGCTACCTGGATGACGAGACCCAGGCCCGGGACGCGATCGCGGGGTACGTCGTGGTGAACGACGTCAGTGAGCGGGCCTTCCAGATCGAGCGCAGCGGCCAGTGGTCCAAGGGCAAGTCCGCCGAGACCTTCAACCCGGCCGGTCCGTGGCTGGTCACTCCGGACGAGATTGCCAACGTCCTGGATCTGGGCATGCGGCTGTCGGTGAACGGAGACCTTCGGCAGAACGGGTCGACCAAGACGATGGTCTTCAACCCGTATTTCCTCGTGCATTACCTCAGCCAGTTCCTGGTCCTCGAGCCGGGCGACCTGATCAACACCGGCACCCCGCCCGGGGTGGGCATGGGCATGAATCCCCAGGTCTGGCTGCAGCCCGGCGATGTGATGGAGTTGGCGATCGACGGCCTCGGTACCCAGCGCCAGAGCGTCATCGGCCCCCGATAGCTCGCGGATCATGCGGGCCTACGTCGTCACGGCGCCGAACACGGGTGCGGTTCAAGAGGTTCCGTCACCGGTGGCAGATCCGGGTCAGGTTGTGGTCGACGTCCATCGAGTCGGCGTCTGCGGCACGGATGTCGAGTTCTTCACCGGTGAGATGGCGTACCTGCACCAGGGCCACGCGGCCTATCCGATCCGGCTGGGGCACGAATGGTGCGGGGTGGTCTCGACCGTTGCCGATGACGTCGACCCGGCCTGGCTGGGTCGACGGGTCACCGGGGACACGATGATCGGCTGCGGGCACTGCGAGCGCTGCCGGTCCGGGCGGCACAACGTCTGCGAGAAGCGGTTCGAAATCGGTATTCGTGGCGGCTTTCCGGGCGCTCTCGCCGAGCAACTCGCCGTCCCCGCAACAGCCTTGCTTGCGCTGCCGGACGAGGTGGACGACCGGGCCGGCGCGATGGTCGAGCCCGGCGGCAACGCGTTGCGCTCGGTCCAGGCCGCCGCGCTGCAGCCCGGCGACCGGGCGCTGGTGCTCGGGACCGGCACCATCGGGCTACTGGTAGCGGAGTTCGCCCGCGCGCAGGGGGCCGAGGTGCACCTGCTCGGTCGTTCCGAGCACAGCCTCGGCTTCGCCCGCACGCTCGGTTTTGCCGGGGTCTGGGTGGCCGCGGCCGTCCCGCTGCTGCCGTGGGACGCCGTCATCGACGCCTCGAATGCGCCGGCTTTGCCCGCGCTGGCCCTGGAGCTGGTGGAGCCGGGGAAGCGGATCGTCTACGTCGGCCTGTCCGGTACCCCGAGCCTGATCGACACCCGGGCGCTGGCGCTCAAAGACGTGACGGCGGTGGGAATTCTGGCCGGATCGCAGGGTTTGGCCGGTGCCATCGCGCGGTATGCCGCCGGTGATGTCGATCCCCGCCCGCTGGTGGCGGCGACCGTCGGTCTGGACCGGGCCGGCGACGTCCTGGCCGGCTGGCGCCCCGACCTTGATCGACAACTGCCCGATCTCAAACTGCACGGCCCAAAGTTGCACATCGATCCCCGAATCTGACGTTTCGCTCCTGCGCATTGTTCCTGAACATTCTACGAAAAGGTGGCTCTGATGAATGATTTCGACGGACTGGTAGCTGTCGTCACGGGCGGCGCCAGCGGCATTGGTGCGGCCACCGCCCAGCTGCTGCTCGCCCGCGGCGCAACGGTCGCGGTCCTGGACCGGTCATTCTCTGCGGTGGAAAAGGTTGCAGTGGAGAAGTCAGGGACGGAGAAGTCCAGCATGCTGAACGTGCCCTGCGACGTGTCGGACTCGGCTTCGGTGGCGTCCGCCATCCATACCGTCGCGGACTCCCTCGGCGGCATCGACATCGTGATCAACAATGCCGGGATCGGCGCCGTCGGAGACATCACCGCCAACGATGACGACGAGTGGTTCCGGGTGCTGAGCGTGAACGTGGTCGGGATCGCCCGGGTCAGCCGCGAGGCGCTGCCGTTCCTGCTGAATTCGCAGCACGCCGCCGTGGTCAACACCTGCTCGGTGGTGGCGAATGTCGGTCTGCCGCAACGGGCGCTGTACGCCGCCAGCAAGGGCGCGGTCCAGGCGCTGACCCTGGCGATGGCGGCCGATCACGTCAAACAGGGGATCCGGGTGAACGGCGTCACCCCCGGGACGGCCGACACCCCCTGGGTCGGACGGCTGCTGGATCAGGCCGACGACGCCGAGGCCGCTTCCACCGCGCTGCGCGCACGCCAGCCGATGGGTCGCCTGGTGACAGCCGACGAGGTCGCTCACTCCATTGTCTACCTAGCCAGCCCAATGTCGGCGTCGACCACGGGCACCATGCTCCCCGTCGACGGCGGCCTGGTCGGCATCCGGGTCGTCTGATGGTGACACGGATCGCGATGTGGTCGGGTCCGCGCAACATCTCCACGGCGATGATGCGCAGCTTCGGCGCCCGGTCCGACAGCGCGGTTGTCGACGAGCCGCTGTACGCGCACTACCTGCAGGTCACCGGGCTGGACCACCCGATGCGGGCCGAGGTTCTGGCCAGTCAGCCGCAGCGCTGGCAGGACGCGGTCGCCCAGCTCTTGGCGCCACTCCCGGATGATGTTCAGGTGCAGTACCAGAAGCACATGACCCACCATTTACTGCCGCAGATCAACGAGGACTGGATGGTCGGGCTACGGCATGCCTACCTGATCCGTGACCCGGCCCGGGTGATCGCGTCCTACGCCCGGGTGCGTACCGAACCCGATCTGGCCGACCTGGGTTTCGAGCAGCAGGCCAGGATCTTTCGTCACTTCAACGGCCCGGTGGTGGACGCCGACGACCTGCTGCGGGATCCGCCGGGGGTGCTGACCCGGCTCTGCGAAGCGCTCGAACTGGAGTTCCAGCCGTCAATGCTGAGCTGGCCGGCCGGGCCGCGGGCCAGCGACGGCGTCTGGGCCCCGCAGTGGTACGCGTCGGTCGAGGCGTCCACCGGGTTCGCGGCCGCTCCGCCATCGCCGGTCTCGGTGCCGGATCGGCTGCAGCCGGTGCTGGACCAGGCGCGCCCGTACTACGACGAACTCGCCGCCCACCGCCTTATCTAAGAACCAGCCTTACCTAGACCAGCGGGACGCCTTCGGCGGCGGCGTGCTCGCGGTACAGCTTCGCCATCCGCAGCGTCAGCGGACCGACGTCCCCACTACCGATGGCGCCGATACCGATGGGGCGGCCGTCAATCCGGGTGATGCCGGCGATCTCGCCCATCGTGCCGGTGCAGAAGACCTCGTCGGCGGTGTACAGCTGGGTGAGGGAGAGATCCGCCGTCCGATGCTCGATCTCGTGCGTGGCGGCGAGCCCGAGCACGGTGGCGCGGGTGATCCCCTCGGGGCAGGCATGCGTGAACGGTGTGCTCAGCACGCCGTCCGTTACCGCGAACAGGTTGGTGGCGTTGGTCTCTGCGACGAAACCGCGCTGGTCCAGCATCAGCGCGTCGTCCGCCCCGGCGAGGTTGGCCTCGATCTTCGCCAGGATCGAGTTGAGCAGGTTGGCGTGGTGGATCTTCGGGTCGAGCACGTCCGGCCCGGGTCGGCGGACGCTCGCGGTGACCAGGCTCAGACCGCGGGTGTCGTAGACCGGGGCCTTGTGCTCGGCCAGCACGATCAGCGTGCAGCCGGCCTGGTTCAGCCGCGGGTCCATTCCGCTGGTCACCTTGACACCGCGGGTCAGGGTCAACCGGACATGCACGCCGTCTCGCATCACATTGGCGTGCAAGGTCGCCGTCAGCGCCTCGATGATCTCCGCGTCCGAGGGAATCGCCGCGAACGCCAGCGCCGTGGCCGACTGCCGCAACCGGGTCAGATGTTCCTGCAGCCCGAAGACCCGCCCGTCGTAGAGGCGCAAACCCTCCCAGACCGCGTCACCGCCCTGGACGACCGAATCGAACGGGGACAGGCCCGGCTCGTCCCGGTGTCGCAGGACACCGTTCACGCTGTAGATCAGGTTGGCATTGCGCTCGTCGTACTGCTGCAACACAGGCAGGTCCTTCCTTCCGAACTGGCCCTTCCTTCCGAACAGACGACACCATCATGGTCGGTCACGTACGCCAGCCTGGTCGTGTGCGCGACCCGCAATTTTCGTGTCTAGAAATCCAGCCCTAGCGAACGACCCGATCGAGGTAGCCGAACAGGTTATCCCGGGTGCGCTCGATCTGCTCCTGCACAGACAGGGCCTCCTTGATCCGACCTCCGGGCGGCGGCGTCTTCAGCCCGCGGACGTAGAGCGAGCAGGCCAGGTCGGAGCAGATGTAGGTGCCGATCGAGTTCCCTTCCCGACCGGACGGGCCTGCCTTGCGGGCGGTCAGCAGGGCGACCCCCTGACCCGGGTGAGTGGTCAGGCAGAACGTGCACATGGTCGGTCGATGAGCCTGGGCGGCGGCCGAACGCATGACCAGGCCGACGAATTCGCCGTCCCGTTCGGTGACGAGGTAGGCCCGTTCCGGGGCTCCGGGCTCCACCCAGCCGAGGAAGTCCAGGTCGCCCCAGGGCCGTTCGGCCAGGTTCCGCGGCACCGCCAAGCGTTTGGCTTCGCCCTTGGAACAGTTGACGAACGACGCCCGGAGATCCTTTTCAGTCGCGGCCTTCATACCACCGAAGCTAACAGTGCCCAGGTTTTCGTCCTATTGCTTTTCCATCAGCTTGCTTTTCCATCAGCGCACGCTGGTCGAGCTGAGCGCTCAGTACCGCCGGGGCCTGTTCCAGGCTGGGTCCGTACCAGGTCAGGTAGCGGCCGCTGACCAAGGCGGTCGGGATACCGGCAAACGCCTCCGGTCCGTCGTCCGGGGTGAACCGGTAGGGCTCGTCCGGCAGCACCACCAGATCTGGTTGGACGGCGCGCAGCTCCTCCAGCGGCACCTTCGGGTAGCGCTCCGGATGCGTTTCGAAGGCGTTGGACACGCCGAGCCGGGTGAGGACGTCGCCGGTGAACGTGTCCCGGCCGACCACCATCCACGGACGACGCCAGATCGGGATGACGGCCGTCCCGCGATCGGCATCGGTTGGCAGCCTCGCCCAGGCGGCCTCGGCCCGGGCCAGCCAGTCCGGCGACTCACGCCGACACGCCAGCGTGAGCATCCGCCGCAACGAGCCGAAAGCCTCGGGTACCGTGCGGATTCGGGTCACCCAGACGGCCAGCCCGGCATCCCGCAGGGCTTGCAGATCGGGCTCGCGGTTCTCTTCCTCGTTGGCGATCACGAGGTCCGGGGCCAGCGCGACGATGCCCGCAATGTCCGGGTTCTTGGTGCCGCGGATCCGCGGCAGATCGAGGTCGGCCGGGTGGCTGCACCAGTCGGTCACGCCGACCAGCAGGCCGGGCGCGGTGGCGGCGACCGCTTCGGTCAACGAGGGGACGATCGAGACAATCCGCTGCACGCGCTCGGGGACCCGGACCGGGTGGCCGAGGTCGTCGCGCTCAGAAGTCACCGTGCCCAGCCCGGAATCGCCCGAGCACGTCGACCAGCGAATCGACGTCCGCGCTGCTCAGGCCGAGGCCGGCGAAGATCTCCCGGTTCATGCTCTCGGTGGCCTTCACCACGAGGTCGCGACCGGCCGGGGTGAGCTCGGCGAGGGTGGCGCGGCGGTCGCTGGGATGCGGCATGCGCCGGACCAGGCCCTGCGCCTCGCACCGGTCCACCGCATTGGTCACGCTGGCCGGGTGCACCTGCAGGCGAGAACCGATCCGGGACAGCGGCAAGGCACCGGTCCGGGTGAAGTACAGCAGGGTCAGCAACTCGTACCGGGCGAAGGTCAGCTCATACGGGCGCAGCACCTCCTCCACCCGGGCCATCATGATCTGCTGCACCCGGACCACCGAGGTGACCGCCGCCATCCCCGTCGCCGCATCGTCCCAGCCGTGGGCGCGCCACTGCCGGGTCGCCTCGGCGATCGGGTCGAAAGGCAGTGGTCTAGACATTGCGCCGGTACTGGCCGCCGACCTCGAAGAACGCGTCGGTGATCTGCCCGAGCGAGCAGTGCCGCACAGCGTCCATCAGCGCCTCGAAGACGTTGCCGTCCGCCGCGGCCGCCTGCTTGAGTCGGTCCAGCGCGGGCTGCGCGTTCTGCGCATGCTGTTGCTGGAACCGGCTCAGCCGCTCCAGCTGCGAGGCCTTTTCGCGCTCCGTCGCCCGAATCAGCCCGGTTGGCGCGGCGGCCACCGAGCCCTCCGCGGCGGTGAAGGTGTTCACCCCGATGATCGGCAGCGAGCCGTCGTGCTTGCGCTGTTCGTAGAGCATCGACTCGTCCTGGATTCTGCCCCGCTGATATCCGGTCTCCATTGCGCCGAGAACGCCGCCGCGGTCGTTGATCCGGCCGAACTCGGCGAGCACCGCCTCCTCCACCAGGTCGGTCAGCTCGCTGACGATGTACGAGCCCTGCAGCGGGTTCTCGTTGCCGGACAGCCCCCACTCCTGGTCGATGATCATCTGGATTGCCAGCGCGCGCCGTACCGAAGCCTCGGTCGGCGTGGTCACCGCCTCGTCGTAAGCATTGGTGTGCAACGAGTTCGCGTTGTCATACAGCGCACAGAGGGCCTGCAACGTGGTCCGGATGTCGTTGAAGTTCATCTCCTGCGCATGCAGCGACCGGCCGGACGTCTGCACGTGGTACTTCAGCTTCTGACTGCGCTCGTTCGCACCGTAGCGCTCGCGCATCGCGACCGCCCAGATCCGCCGGGCCACCCGCCCGAGCACGGTGTACTCGGCATCCATGCCATTGCTGAAGAAGAACGACAGGTTCGGCGCGAAGTCGTCGACCGCCAGCCCCCGGGCGAGATAGCTCTCCACGTAGGTGAATCCGTTGGACAGCGTGAACGCCAGCTGACTGATCGGGTTGGCCCCGGCCTCGGCGATGTGGTAGCCGCTGATCGAGACCGAGTAGAAGTTGCGCACCGCGTTCTGGATGAACCACTCCTGCATGTCCGCCATCGCCCGGAGCGAGAACTCGGTACTGAAGATGCAGGTGTTCTGTCCCTGGTCCTCTTTCAGGATGTCGGCCTGGACGGTGCCCCGGACCGAGGCCAGGGTCCGGGCCCGAATCCCGGCCGCCTCCTCGGTTGTCGCCTGACGACCGTGTTCCGCGCCCCAGGCGTCCAACTGCTGCTCGATCGCGGCGTTCAGGAACATCGCCAGGATCGTCGGGGCCGGGCCGTTGATCGTCATCGACACCGACGTCGTGGGCGAGCACAGGTCGAACCCGGCGAACAGTTCACGCATGTCGTCGAGGGTGGCGATCGAGACCCCGGAGGTGCCGACCTTGCCGTAGATGTCCGGGCGCTCGTCCGGGTCCCGCCCGTACAGGGTGACCGAGTCGAACGCCGTCGACAGCCGCGTGGCCGGCTGCCCCTTCGAGAGCAGATGGAATCGGCGGTTGGTGCGGGCCGCGTCGCCTTCCCCGGCGAACATCCGGGCCGGTGCCTCGGCGTCGCGCTTGAACCTGAACACCCCTGCGGTGAAAGGAAATACCCCGGGGAGGTTCTCGTCCCGAAAGAACCGGACCAGCTCGCCGCTCTCCCGAGTGCGCGGCAGGGCCACCCGAGGGAAGGAAGAACCGGAGAGGGTGGTCCGCCGCAGCTTCGTCACCTGCTGCCGGCCCCGGACGTCGACGACGTACTCGTCCGCGCCGTACTGCTCAACCGTCGTCGGCCAGGCCTCCAGCTCGTCGCGGATCGCCGGGTCGAGGTCGGCGCGGGCCTTCTCGATCATCCCGGCGAGGGCGGCCGGAACCTCGCCCACCGCCTCGAGTTCGGCGGCCGCGGTGCTGAGATGCTCGGCCCGGCGCGCCGACTCGGCCATCCGAGCGGTGCGGGCGTGGTAACCACGCACGGTGTCGGCGATGTCGGCGAGGTAGCGAAGCCGGTCCAGCGGAACGATGGCCGACGAGCCGGACGATGTCTTCACCGCAACCGTCGGCAGGAGCCCACCGACGATCGGCAGCCCGTGCCCGGCGAGCAGGTCACGCAGGTGCTGGTACAGCGCGGTGACCCCGTCGTCGGCGAACCGCGCTGCGCTGGTGCCGAACACCGGCATCTGCTCCCACGGCACCCCGAAGGCCTCCCGGTTGCGGACCAACTGCCGGGAGACGTCGCGCAGCGCATCCTCACCACCGCGGCGCTCGAACTTGTTGATCGCCACCACATCGGCGAAGTCGAGCATGTCGATCTTCTCCAGCTGGGACGCGGCGCCGAACTCCGGGGTCATCACGTACAGCGAGACGTCGGCCAGATCAACGATCCCGGAGTCGCCCTGGCCGATCCCCGGGGTCTCGACGATGACCAGGTCGTACCCGGCGACACCGCAGGCGGCGATCGCATCGGCCAGGTGCTGCGGCTGACTGGCCGAGCCGCGGGTGGCCAGGGAGCGGAAGAAGGTACGGCCGGCCTGCAGCGCGTTCATCCGAATCCGGTCCCCGAGCAGCGCTCCGCCGCCGCGACGCCGGGTCGGATCGACCGCGATCACCGCGATCCGCAGCTTGTCCTGCTGATCGGTGCGGAACCGGCGGAGCAGCTCGTCCGTCAGCGACGACTTGCCGGAACCGCCGGTCCCGGTGACCCCGAGCACGGTGGTGCCCGCCTCCCGGGCGAAGGCGCGCAGTTCGTCCAGCCAGACCTGCCCCGCGGCACTCGCCGGACCGGCTTCGATCACCGAGATGGCGCGGGCCAGAGCCTGGTCGTCGCCGGCCCGGACGGCGTCCAGCGACGGCAACTCGGCGGTCAGGTCGACGTCGGCCTCGGCCACCATGGAATTGATCATGCCCGCCAGCCCGAGCCGCTGGCCGTCCTCAGGAGAGAAGATCCGCACTCCCTGCTCCCGGAGCAGGGCAATCTCGTCCGGAACGATGACTCCCCCGCCGCCGCCGAAGACCTTGATCCCGCCGGCTCCGCTTTCGCGCAGCAACTGCACCAGATATCCGAAGTACTCGACGTGTCCGCCCTGGTAGGAGCTGACGGCGACGCCGTGCGCGTCCTCCTGGATGGCCGTTGTCACCACCTCGTCGACCGAGCGATCGTGCCCGAGATGGATGACTTCACAACCCTGGGACTGCAGGATCCGCCGCATGATGTTGATCGAGGCGTCGTGACCGTCGAAGAGACTCGCCGCGGTGACAAAGCGGACCGGCCGCTGCGGCACATGCCTGCTCGGCGTCCCCGTTGTTGTCGCCTCGGTCATGACTCCTCCTGCTCGATTTACTATGACGCCATACTATATGACGTCCAAGGTACGTCGTCCGAAGCAAGAACGGAACCCGGCTATGACAACGCTCCGGCCGACTGGCTGACGTTCTGGCTGACGTTGAAGTTGTCCCGGAAGACGTTGCCCGGGTCGTAGCGGGCCTTCAGGTCACGCAGCCGGCGCAAAGTGTCCGGCGGGAAGGCGTCGGTCAGGCGTTCGGGCCGCAGGTCGGTCTCGAAGTTCGCGTAGAGGCCGGTGAAGTGCGGGTACAGCTCGTCCCACGCGGCGTTGACCTCCTCCCGGTCGGCCCCGACCGCCGCCACCGAGAAGTTGGCCGAGCGGTGCGGATAGGCGGTCTCGGCCGGATCGACGTCGGCCACCGCCCCACCGACCGAGCGGATCTGGAAGAAGAAAACCGCGCCGCCAGCCAGCATCCGCGCTGTGGCGGCGGCAAACTCCGGGGTGAGGTGCTCGATCAGCCCGGACCGGAAGACCGGATCGCCCTGGCCGTGGTGCACGCCCTTCGGGACGTTCATGATCGCCGAGTAGGGCAGGATCTGCGCGGACTGGTCAAGCAGCGGCGCGACGTCGGCCAGCGGTTGCAGTCGGGCAACCACAATCTCCGGGTCGTCGGCGGCAACCACCCCGAACACCTGCGCGATCGCGGGTTGCCCCGGCCGGGGCCCGCCCATCAGCAGGTTGCTGGTGAGGTCCCGCGGGGCGGCCTCCACCGTCGCACCCCAGCGCTCGAGCAGGCCGGCGGTGTCGCTTGCATGCAGGACGAACTGGCCGAAACCGACATCCCTCACCTCGTCAACCTGGAACTCGAAGGACGTCACGATGCCGAAGTTCGCTCCGGCGCCGCGCACACCCCAGAACAGGTCCGGGTTCTCCGTCCGATCGGCGCGTACCTGCGTCCCGTCGGCCAGCACCAGGTCGACGGCGAGCAGGTGATCGATGGTGAGACCGTGCTTGCGCACCAGCCAGCCGATCCCACCGGAGGTCGCCAGCCCGCCGACGCCGACGCCGCCGTAGTCCCCGGAGGTCAGCGCCCAGCCGTGCGGGGTGAGTGCGGCGGCGACGTCGGACCAGCGGGCGCCGGGCTCGATCCGAACCCGGCGGGTCGCCGGGTCGAGGACCTCAATCGCGGTGAGCCGGGAGAGATCGATGACGATCCCGCCGTCATTGGTCGACCGGCCGCTGATGCCGTGGCCTCCGCTGCGGATCCCGAGCGGGACCGGCTGCGATCGGGCGAACGCCAGCGCGTCGGACACCTGATCGGCGTTCTTCACCTGGATCACCAGACCCGGCGAGCCGCCGCGCAGGTAGGTGGATCGGACCCTGCTGTAACCGACGTCCCCTGGTTGGATCGTCACCTCGGCCAGTGCTGCGGGGAGGTCGTCGTGAGCGATAGGAGGCTGTGAACCACGTTCGGCGGCAACGCTTTCCCGCAGTGCCGGGATCACCTCGAGGGCAAACTGTCGCATCGTCTCCGGGTCGTCCGAGGCCAGGATCAGGGTGCCGGCGCCGTCCTGGAGGATCAGCGGAAGCAACTCCTCCACCCACTGAGCGCTCGGCCCGTTGAGGAAACCGGCGTTGGACGAGGAGAACCGACCGCCGATGTTGAGCAACCGGCGGATCTCCCGAGGATCGCGGCCGGCCTCCAGGGCAGCCTCGTCAATGATCTTGTGCCCGGCCTGGAACTCCCCCGGCTTGAGATAGGCCAGCGAGGGCAACCAGCCGTCCGCCTTCGTGCCGATCAGCCGCAGCATCCGCGGTTTCAGGGCACCCAGCCAGATCGGCATGTCATGGGCCGGGGCCGGTCCGCGCTTGGCCCCGCGCAGCCGATAGTGGTCGCCGTCGAACCGCAGCGGCGCCGGCTCGTCCACCGCCCAGATCGCCCGGATGACGTCGATCGCCTCGCTCAGCGCGTCAACCGCCTGGCCCGGCGTGAGCCTAGCGGTGCCCATCGCCTGCATCGCGTCCCAGAAACCGCCCGCACCCAGCGCCAGGTCGAACCGGCCACCGGACAGCAGGTCGAGGCTGGCCGCCGCGCGGGCGGTGACCGGGGCCGGCCGCATCGGCATGTTCAGCACGTTGGCCGAGATGTGCACGGTCTCGGTACGGGCGGCGACCCAGGTCATCAGCGTCCAGGCGTCGAGGAACCCGGGCTGGTACGGGTGGTCCTGGAAGGTGACCAGGTCGAATCCGAGCCGTTCGCTGAGCAGCGCACGCTCCACTGGCGCTTCGGGTGGGCTGTTCACCGGGGTGATGAACGTGCCGAACTGCAGTGGGTGATCGTAATCCATGATCCGAATAGTACTTCTAAAAAGCTAGCAACGCCAACGAAGCTAGTCGATTGCCGTGAATGTCGATTGCCGTGAATGTCGATTGCCGTGAATAGAGGAGCTGCGGCTTGAGCTGACGACGCTCAGGTGGGCGCGTGCAGGAAGAAGAACTCGGGACGGGAACGGACGACGAATCCCAGCGACTCGTACAGCCCGATCGCGCCCGTGTTGCCAGCGGCGGCATGCAGGAAGGGCGTCTCGCCGCGCTCGCGGATACCGTGGGCCACCGCCCGGATCAGCCGACCCGCCAGGCCCTGACCGCGGAACTCCGGGTCGGTGCAGACGGCACTCACCTCGGTCCAGCCCGGTGGGTGCATCCGCTCCCCCGCCATCGCCACCAGCGCCCCATCGCGGCGAATGCCGAGATACCTGCCCATTTCCGGGGTCCGGGCCAGAAACGGCCCCGGCTCGGTCCGACGGACCAGGTCGAGCATGTCCGCGACGTCCTCGTCCTCGAGCAACACCGCCTCCGGGTCCGGCCCGCTGACCAAGCCCTGAGTGGCGATCATCTGCACCCCGGGCAGGCGCAGCCCGATCTTCCAGTCCGCGGGCAGCCTGGCGACCGTGCGGGCCGGGCCGGACAAGGTGGCGACGCCGCCGCGACCGACGAGAGTGGTCAGGGCGGCCCAGTGCTCGTCGTCCCTGTCATCACTGTCGGCCTGATCACTGTCGGACAGGGCGGGCGCGAGTGCGGCGAACGGCGACACGTCCGGCGGATACCGCAGTGCCCCGGCGGCGCCCTCCGCGAGGTGGCGATGCGGGCCGGTCAATGACGACCAGACGACCGAGTCCAGCGGATGAGTCACAACGGCATCCTTCCCGGACGGAAGCGGTGAGCCAAACGATTAAGCTGCTTTCCTACTAAGTTGACAGACATTGACCAATATTCCCGCGGTCGGGTTACCCTGGCCCTTCGGTAGGCGGTACGGAGGGCAGATGAGCATGTCCCGCAAGCAGATCCACCTCGCGGTGCACTTTCCCGGGGTGAACAACACCACGGTCTGGAGCGACCCGGCCGCCGGCAGCAACATCGACTTCAGCTCGTTTGTGCATCTGGCGCAGACTGCCGAACGGGCCAAGTTCGACTTCTTCTTCCTTGCCGAGGGGCTGCGCCTGCGCGAGCAGAACGGGAAGATCTACGACCTGGACGTCGCCGGCCGCCCGGACACGTTTGTGGTGCTCTCCGCGCTGGCCGCGGTGACCGAGCGGCTCGGACTGGCCGGCACGATCAGCTCGACGTTCAACGAGCCCTTCGAGGTGGCGCGGCAGTTCGCCACCCTGGACCACCTTTCCGCCGGCCGGGCCGCCTGGAACGTCGTGACCTCGTGGGACGCCTTTACCGGCGAGAACTTCCGGCGCGGTGGGTTCCTGCCGCAGGAGCAGCGGTACGAACGGGCCCGGTCCTTCCTGCAGACGGCGCTGGAACTGCTCGACTCCTGGCGCGGTGACGAGATCGTCGCGGACGCCGAGACCGGGGTCTGGCTCGCCGATCCCGAGGCGGGTCGGTTCGCCCACCACGACGCGCACTTCGACATCTCCGGCCGGTTCACCGTTCCGCGCAGCCCGCAGGGCCGGCCGGTGATCTTCCAGGCCGGTGACTCCGAGGAAGGCCGGGAGTTCGCCGCCGCCGAGGCGGATGCGATCTTCAGCCGGCACGCAACCCTGGAGGCGGGGCAGCCGTTCTACGCCGACGTGAAGGGTCGGCTGGCCCGGCACGGGCGCTCCGCGGAGGACCTGCTGATCCTGCCGGCCGCCACCTTCGTGCTCGGCGATACCGACGCCGAAGCCCAGGAACTCGCCCGTGAGGTGCGGTTTCAGCAGGTCAGTGGGCAGACGGCGATCCGGTTCCTGGAACAGGTCTGGGCCCGCGATCTCAGCGAGTACGACCCCGACGGACCGTTGCCGGAGATCGATCCGGAGACCGGGGAGAACACGGTGGTGCAGGGCCGAGCCAGCGCCCGCGCGTTCACCGACCGACTGGCGACCGCGGACCAGTGGCGGGCCCGAGCCGCCGCCGAGAAGCTGTCGATCCGCGAGTTGGTGGTCGAGGTCAGCGGTCGGCAGACGTTTGTCGGCGCACCCAGCACGATGGCGACCGAGATCAACGACCTGGTCCAGCGGGACGCCAGCGACGGGTTCATCCTGATCCCGCACATCGTCCCGGGCGGACTGGACCGATTCGCCGACACCGTGGTGCCGCTGCTGCAGGAGCGCGGCGTGTTCCGCACCGAGTACGAGGGCAGCACCCTCCGCGAGAACCTGGGCCTGAAGCCGCTGGATTCGACGGAGCTCAGATCGCCGCGGTCCGGCCGAGCCGGGTGAAGGACAGGGCGAACACCGTCGACGTCACCCAGCCCAGAATGGTGCTCGCGCTGAGCCACCATTCCAGCCAGCCGCCCCCGGCGTCGCGGCTCGGATACCAGGTCGCCCGCTGCTTCAGATCGATGATCGGGATCACCGTGTCAACCGCATACAGCACCGGGTTGAAGCAGCGCACTTTGCCATCGCCACAGCTGCCGGTGGAGCCCGCCGATTCTGGGCTGACTGCTTCTGGGCTGACTGCTTCTGGGCTGACTGCTTCTGGGCTGCTGGCGACGATGCCGGACGGGCTGTAGACCACGCCCGCCGGGTCGACCGCGCGCATCGACGCCTGCCCATCGGCGGGCAGCAGGATGATCGATACCGCGGCGATCAGGGTGAGCATGATCAGCAGCACCCGCTCAGGCCGATAGCCGTAGCCGACGGTGAGGTCGGCAAGGACGTCGAGGCTGCGCCGCCAGAGCCGGCGTTGCACCCCGATCCGTCGGCGGCGCTCGCAGCGGCGCTGAGCGATCAACAGGTCCTCGGCGCCGGAGCCGTTCCCGCTGTTCCGCAGCACCGCTGCGACCTGGGCCCACGGCCGCGGATCGTAGTCCGCCAGTCCCGCCAACCAGCGTGCGCGGACCAGGGGTCGCCACTCGCCCTGGCCATGCAGGTTGTCCAGCGGGGCGAACCGTTGGTACGAGAATCCGGCCAACCAGGACCGGCTGGGCCAGTCGATGGCCGGATCGTCGGCGATGAAACTGCTCTGGGCATCGGTGAAGTCGACCGCTCCGGCGCGAATCTGCCAACCGAGACTGACGCCACTGCGGAACGTCGCGGAGATGGCCTCGATCGCCGCGCCTCGGGGGTTCAGCTCGGACGGGGAGTCATCCCCGGTGACCGGGTTCAGCCATTCGAGAACTGCTCCGTCGCAGCGCAACCGCCCCTCCACGGTGACCCGAGTGAGCATCACCGCCCCCACCGAGGTGAAGCCCTGGCACAGCCGGACGTTTCCCTGCACCCGGGCATGATGCAGGCTGAGCGTCCGGTGGCCCGGATTCACCAGCTGGGCGCCCTCCGCATCCACGATGCCGGCGACGGACGACCCGCGCAGTTCGATCGAGCCGTCCCGGGCCTGCAGCTCCTTGAGGGACACATCGCCGTCGACCCGGATCCCGATCGCGTTCAGGCAATGGCGGTGCTTCGGATCGGCTAGGCGGGTTCCGTCCAGACTCACAGGTCCGACGACCCGCGCGTTCGACAGATCCACGGTGCCGTCGATCTGGGCATCGGCGATGCTCAGCCCCGCGCCGAGCTGGGCTTGAGCCAGATCAAGCGCGAGATCGCCGCCGTTGCGCAGGATGACCCCGTCAAACACCGCCCCGCTGTGCAGTTCGGCGCCGGCCAGGATCACCGCACCCTCGATCACCGCCCCGACAACCACCGGACCGTGCACCGTCAGCCCCGGTGCGACGAGCAAGGCGCGGTCGGCCGAATCCTTGCCGTGGTACTCGTAGCGGCTCGACGACCCGGCCGGAGGTGCGGTCAGTCGGGCGGCACCGATCCGCACCCCGCCCTGGATCGTGGCGCGACCCATCTCGATCCGGCCGTTGATCGTCGTCGGTTGCCCGGTGTCCGGGTCCTCCAGCAGGAAGAGCGTGCCGCGGATCGCGGTTTCGGCGATGTCGAGGGCCCGCCCGGTGCTGGAGTTCAGCGTCGCGCCGTTCAGCACCAGCGATCCACCGATCTGCATCGCATGCAGCCGCACTCCGGCGTTCGCCCGAAAGCCTTTGGCCAGCCGGATGTCACCGGTCACGATGGTGCGATCGGCCTGGAGCGCTCGGTCCGCGGTGGTGTTGATGACGGTTCCCAGCGCCAGCAGCCGACCGCCGATCTCGGCCTCGGTGAGCCAGACGGCGGAGAATCTGCCCGGCGCGGCGGATGTCGTATGCGCACCGGTGATCCTCGTGCCGGAGAGCACGAGGTCGCGGCGCAGCCTGATGCCGTTGGCCAGAAGTCCGGGCAGCTGGGAAGGCGCGCCTGGATCCTCACTACCGGCGATCACCAGTTCGTGCAGGTCGGCGCCGTCCAATTGCGGGGCGTCGGTGAATTCACAGCCGAGGAAGTGCAACGGCACCCCGACACTTGCGGCTCGAAGATCGAAGACGCCGTCAATCACCGCATTGACGATCCGGATCCCGAATGGATCCAGCTCGGGAGCGGGGGTCAGGCAGGCCCGCCGCAGATCGTCCGCCGAGATCGTTTCCCGCCGCCGCTGTCCAGCCCGCTCGTTCTCCTGCTCGTTCTCCGCCAGGCAATCAAGCGCGCACCGGGCTTGCGAGGCGGCCAGGATCTGCGCGACGACGTCGGCATCGGTGCGCAGGCGGAGCGTTCTGGTCGCTTCGATATGGGCATTTTAGGAGGCGATCCAACGCCCTTCGTCCCATCGAAGGGTCGCGCCGTCGTGCATTCTGCCGACCGACTCGGCGGCCGCCACGAACCGGAGCGCGAGGCTTTCCAGTGGCTTGGCGGCAGCGGCAGCCGCAGCGGCTCCGCAGGGACGCTGCGCCGTCAGCAAGTCGCTCATCGCCAGCCCGAGCGCCTCGGGATTCGGTGCCGCGACCCGAACCGTGCCCACGGCTCGATCCTTCGCCAGTTGCGGATCGACCGCGATCACCGGGGCGCCGGCAGCGATCGCCTCGGAAACGCAGAGGCATTGCGTCTCGGACAGCGACGGCGTGACGAAAGCCGCCGCCGATCGGTAGATCTCGCCCAGGTGGGTGCGTGGCAGCGCACCGATCAGGACGATCCGGTCTGGCAGCTCGGCGGCACGCGACTCCAGCATCGCCCGCATCCGGGGATCGTTGGCCGGGCCGACCAGGACCAGCCGAATGGGGGCCGGCACGGCGCGGGTGAAGGCTTCGATCAGCAGTTCCAGGTTCTTCTCCCGGCTCAGCCTCCCGACGAACAGCAGGTACGGAATCACCCTCGCGTCCGGCACTGCTCGCAGGGCGAGATGAGCTGCCTCGCTGCCCATGCCGAGATTGGCGGGATTGACGTCGGCCGGCATCACGAAGACCGGACGCTGCAGACCGAAACGCCGCACCTGATCGGCCGAACCGCTGGAGGGCGCGCTGACTGCCGACATCCACCGGGATGCCCGGCGCAGACTTGCCGGAATCAGGCCACGGCTGGTGCCCGGCTGCGGAATCGGCCCCTTGTCGGGCGCTCTGCGCTGATCCAGGATGAACGGGCAGTACGAGCCGGCGGCAATGAGTCGCGGGGAGATGCGGTAGGTCTGGCCGTAGGTCTCGAAGTCGGTGTGCCAGGAGAACAGCGACGGGACGCCGTGTTCGCGAGCGAGCGCCAGTCCGCGCAGGCCGACCGGGCCTACCGTCTGTGCCGAGACGACGTCCGGGCGGAACAGCTGCAGGGTGCGATCCATGGTGGAGCGCAGCGGAACGGCAAGACGGTAACCGTCGAACGGGGTACGGATGGACGGAAGTCGGAGGAATTGCGCTCCCTCGGCGACGTTTTCGCCCGGTCCGATCAGCAGGACCTGATGCCCGGCCTGAACCAGGCCGACCGCGAGTTGCTGGACGGCGACCGCGATGCCATCCAACCGCGGCGGTAACGAATCCGAGAAGATAGCGATCCGCATGGCCGGAACAGTAGCGCTGATGGATTCGTGATCTGGGGTACCGAGAATGGCGGTTGGGCAAACCAGTGATGGCGGCCACCCTTGCGGGTGGCCGCCATCCTGAAAGGTTGTCCGGCGACGTCCTACTCTCCCACACCGTAACCAGTGCAGTACCATCGGCGCAGTCAGGCTTAGCTTCCGGGTTCGGAATGGGAC
>Ga0307513_10001985_pt1 | contig 28972 bp, 41 predicted proteins | sample 15_EM_MG_FD_202174 | JGI IMG/M metagenome (GOLD analysis project Ga0307513, IMG submission 202174) | Populus trichocarpa ectomycorrhiza microbial communities from riparian zone in the Pacific Northwest, United States - 15_EM | ecosystem: Host-associated > Plants > Roots > Unclassified | place... | reverse complement strand
TCCGCCCATGGTGAACCACTTTTGGTAAATTTTGGGTAAACTTTGGGGAAATGCTGGGTACATTCAAAATGTCCCCAGTTTTCCAGTTTCCTTGACATGTCCTTGCAGTGTTCCCAGAGTTTTCCCACTTTGTCAAGACCTGGTCTGTGCACATTCCAATAGCATATAAGGACTAGTAGTATAGTGCTGTATTCCTTAGATTTGATAACTCAGACTTCTCCCTCCTAGCTGACCACAGCCTAGAGAGGTGGGATCTTAGCCTTCTTAGCATCTCCCCTCTGTCCCCTTCTGTGTGTTCTCTCATCCACTCCCCCTACACCTCTTGGTCACCTGATCCCCTAGCCTACCTCACTGGTGCTCAGGGTTAGCTGTCGAGGTCTGCCTGACACTAGGCATAGTGATAGGTAGAGAGGTAGAAGGGAGAATTGCAAGGAGGCATGGGTATAGTGGGTTTCAGAAGACAAGCAGATAATGAGTTGTCACCCTAGGACACCCTCTTTTATCCACTTCTCTTCAACTAGGACACATCATTCAAACTTCCATCAGTTTCCCTGACAACACAGTGGTACCACTTTCCCTCTTTTTCCCATTGGCTGTTCCCATGCTTCTCAGTTCCTCTTTGTCATGAATTTTTCACAACCCACATTCCTTCCAATCATTCTTTGTCATGCTATTCAGATGACCCACATTTGTTCCTACAATGACTCATTATGACTTTAGGTCAGATACCTTGACTCAGTGTTACTAGTCACTTACCACAGGCCACTCTGCCAGTATATAAGGACCTCAGATAGTGCTTGTATTCGCTAGTTTTGTTATTACAGGATTTCCTCTGCCTGAAGACCCTCTTTGGACAAGATCAGGGACTTACTGTAAGATACAGGACACCAGGCCTGTTCTCTTCCGCTCTATCCCCTCTTCCCTCTACTGTTGCATTCCCTGCCTCCTTGACCCATCGTCCAGCATTGTGCAAGACCCTGCTACACCTCCCATACCCATTGGTTTGAAGACCTCTATCCACCTTCATGGCTCATTGTTGTCTCTGTTCAGCAAGGACAAGCTATTCAAGAATTGGTTAGTGACTCCCAGTTGGAGTTGCTTCCTGGAGAAGGTCTCGGTGCAGAGTGGCCCTGACACCAAGGTGAATACTTTGTAGCTGGAACTAATTGTGGCAAGACTAACTAATACTTAGGTTACCGGAACCAGTGATTTTTCCCAGGATACCCAGGTCTTGGCAGTCATTACAGAGGAATTGAAGGCAATGTGGGATTGCATGACTGATGGCCCATGCTATGTGATGCCAAATGATACCCATGTCCCATAACCAAGTTTCAACTCTCCACTTGGGCAAGTGAAATTGTAGGTCACCTCATGTAAAACATCTGTGCCAACTGCTGATTGCCCTGACAGAAAGCTGGTCAGGGTACTGCAAGTAACCCACCCACCAATGGTCTCCTAGCTCAGTGGGGGGTTACAGCATCACTTCCTCCAAAGACCTGTGGCCATAGTGGTCACTCTACCAATCCCAATACAAGTCCTCCAAAATCTGCCATGGATGCACTTGCTGCCATCATTACATTGGCTACCCCTTTGATTGTGACACTCTTGACAAAGTAGATTGACACAATTTCTGCTCCCCCTGCCCCTTTGACCACCCGCTGTCATGAACCCTTCATTTCCATGTCTGTCTAAGTCTTCCCTTTGGTTGTTCATTTTTCCTTTCCCAAGTCCTTTTTCCCACACTCAAGTCCTTGGTAACATGATTCCATAAACATGAGACATACTACATGGAACATACAGAAGACATCTAGAAGAATACCAGGCCATCTATCCAATTCTGCCTCAAGCAGTAGGTTCTATAGAACTCCTCATCAAAGACCTCCTCCCCAGTCTGAGAGTCCTCCCTGATGAACCTCTCCATGAAGTTCAACCAATCCCTGGTTGCCCCATCCCTCTCCTCTGCCACTCTCTCCTCCTCACTGTCAGCCACACTGGGGTCCTCTTCCTCTTCACCTGGTTGCCCAGGATCATAAATGACCTCCTCAGAGTCCTCCACCTCTACCACCTTAGGAGGAAGGTTTACCATCCTGGCCCTCATCATACCCATGCTGAGGAATGGCTCCTCCATCCTCCCCTGCATCCTGGCATTCTCCTGCCTCAGGTCCCTCAACTGCCCAGCCTGTCCCAAGAAGGAGACAACCAGCTCCTCATGTTCAGCCCTCAATTCAAGGAGGTGTTTCTCCTGACCCTCAATCTAAATGTCACATGATCAGTGTTTGTCACAAACAAATAAGAACAAAGAAAGACATACATGGGTCTGGAGATTGTCATTCTCCTCTTGAAGGCAAACCCCAATGGCACTTGCATGACCAATGGCAGTCTCCAACAAAGCATTACCATGATCCTCTGGGTCCATGGCAGCTTGGGTTCCTCTCCTCAACAGTCCTCTCAGGAAAGGACTTCCTCCCACAAACTTCAACTTCACCTTGGCAACATGATGTTCAGCCAAGACCAAGTCATTGAGGAATAAATCCCCAAAGTCATCATTGTTGGCCATGGCTGTGTTGCTGTGAAGGAAAACATCCTCTGCCAAGGGATAGGGATGTCCAGAGTGATGACAGCTGTAGTGAGGGCGATCAATGTTGAAGGAGGCCAAAGCGTAAGACTGACAAAGCTAGTAGTTGTGATCAGCAGTGACAGAGGAAGGAGTGTTTCAAATAGCTGGCACCTTGTATGCAGAGAGTGGTGTAAGGAAGAAAGGAAGTGGATATGACAAATGAGAGATTGATCCAGCTGGTGGAAGAAGTGACTGATGGGAGTTGCTGAGGGGAAGTCCTGTCAAAGGAACATGCCTTATGTCAGGGCCACTCTGTGCCAAGACCTTCTCCAGGAAACAACTCCAACCAGGAGTTACTAACTGATTCTTGAGTAGCTTGCCCTTGCTGAACAGAGACAACAATGAACCAAAAATGTGGGTAGAGGTCTTCGAACCAATAGGTAGGAGAGGTGAGGCAGGGCCTTGCACAATGCTGGATGATGGGTCAAGGAGGCAGTGGATGCACTGAGGAGGAAAAGAGGGAATGGAGTGGAAGAGAACAGGCCTGGTGTCCTGTTTCTTACAGTAAGTCCCTGAGCTTGTCCAAAGAGAGTCTTCAGACAGAGGAAATCCTGTAATAACAAAACTAGTGAATACAAGCACTATCTGAGGTCCTTATATACTACCAAAGTGGCCTGTGATAAGTGATGAGTAACACTGAGTCAAGGGGATGACCTATAGTCATAATGAGTCATCATAGGAATGAATGTGGGTCATCTGAATGGCATGACAAAGAATGATCAGAAGGAAAGTGGGTCGTGGGAAAGTTATGACAAAGAAGAACTGAGAAGTGTGGGAACAACCAATAAGAAAAAGAAGAGGAAGTGACACCATTGTTGTCAGGGAGACTGATGGGGAACGTGGGAATGACCAATGAGAAAATAGGGAAAGTGGCACCACTTGGATTGTCACGGAAACTGATGGAGAACTTGATGAGGTGTCACTGTCGGATAGAAGTGGATAAAAGAGGGCGTCCTAGGGTGCCAACTCATCATCCACTCATCTTCCAAAACCAACAAACCTAACCCCTTCTGCTCTTCTCCCATCTACTCTTCATCCTATATCACTATGCCTAGAATCTCCAGCAACAAGTACTGTCTCTTTGACGTGTCTGTCTCTTGCACTGTTCAGGGCAAGTATTGGCACTCCAGGGAGAACATTGTCACACCCTACCCTCATCCAGCATCTATCATTGACCACCTTGATGCTCCTGGTATGGAGTACTTTGAGGACAAGATGGCTGACCTTTACAATGAAGACTTCTTGTGGGGTACGTCCATTCAGACTGCTCATCTCCAAGGTGATAGGAGGGTCCTGTATCCCAAGAGGGATAAGGTTTTGAACTGGTTGATTACCATGGGCGTACAAGACATCCCAGAGAAGTTTGAGGAGGGGATGTCAACAAGGGGTAGGGATGTGCCGATCAGTTTGGAGATGAGGCATTCCTCTTCCATTGGTAACCGGCTGCTCCGTCGTATAGAGATCATGGAGAAGGAGGTGGGGAGAGCTGATTCAACACGATGTAGCATTGAACTAACTCTTTCTCCTAGGTGTGACAGGAGTGAGAGGAGTGCAAAGACATGGAGGAGGCCTACGAGCGAGATGTCTTGGACATGGAGGACTTGGCTTGTCAGAACAGGGAACTTGGCAACCATCTGGAGCAGATGGAAGCGATGTGGGAGAAACAGGAGTGTTTCAGTGTGGACCTCCGTGGGTGGAATGAGGCATTGCAGGTCCATTTGTTTCTTGGGGGATGTTGTTCCCTAATGATAACAAATGTTCTTAGGATCAGGCCTGCAAGTGTGGGTTGGACGGGAGTAGGGAGGTTCCCATTGAGGTACATCCAATGTTGCCTTCCTTGTAGAGGAGTTGGTGTTGACGTGTTTCCTAGATTCTGGATGACGAACTGGAGTATACCTCCTACCCTTCTATGGTTGAGGAACAACCTGTAGTGGGGTTGGACATTGTGGGATGCTCTGGGTGTTCTGGGGAATCCTCGTCTGTGTCCTCTCCTGTGCCTTTGCCAGTGATGGCCGAGATTCATCTGGTTCATACTGGTCAGCGTGCCTTTCACCATGGTCATCGCCAGCCACTGATTGGGTACATGGTACCAGGTGGTTCATTTGTTCAGCAGCAACCATCATCATTGGAGAGTGATTGACCAGGGACGTCAAGAGGATTGTCCACCAGCGACTCCTCCAGGGTGGAGAGTCCGGGTTGTCTGGGGGAGTTGCCTGAGCATGGTCCGCCTAGTAGGTACAAGGTGGAGAGGGTCTTGCTAGGGTATGATGTCCTTCAATGGTCCTCTTATGCCAAGTTCCGAGAGGTGGTGTGTCTGGAAGCAGAGATGGAGTGGATGGTAGATACCCTTGTAGACACCCATCTTGTATCTCCTAATCTCCCTGAGTAGTCCAATGTTGATCTTGGTGTCTGGTTGTGACGTGCAAATGGTGAAACGAATAAAGAGTGTGGGGTGGTAAGGAATAAAAAGGTCCAAAAGATGTGGAGACATAGAGAAAAAGGAGTCTGAAAATCGTGCACAATAACACCTTATATGCATGCTCCAGGTCTTATCTCCAGCCAATCAGATCTCTCCCAGGAAACCCTGGACCCTGACTTCTGATCTTCTCTTCTTTGATGCCATCAGCATCCCCCATTTCACATTCATTGAGTCCCTCTTTTGATGGTCATATTTGTATTGTTTGTATTGGACTTCTCCTCTCTTCCCTTCCTTTTGATCCAGACTCTTCTCTTCTCTTTTTTTCCATCAGACACCTCTATCTAACGCTTCCACTTCCCTTCCTTTCTTTGAATTGGACTTCTCTTCCTTTTGATGTGTTTCATCAGATATGTGTTTGTTATCCATTGTCCTCATGGCTGTTTATCATTGACTCATACCCTATCCCCTGCAAAACATCCCCAAACATGGTCTGTGTGCTGTTCCCTCTGTATATATACCCTTGGTAGTGTAGCACTGTACTCCCAAGTTTTGATATTCCATAGGACTTCTGGTTACCCCCTAGAACCCTACTCTCATCATCCTCCTGTGCAAGCTTTGGTCTTATTCCCTTTTCCTTGTCTGTGAGACTCAGACAAGCATCCCTACCCTTTGTTGTGTGGCAGTGATTGCTCAACAAAGGTCTTCCACTTTGTATCCCTAAAGGGCCTTGGATCTCTTTGGTCAAGCTCATTGTGTGTTGACTTGGTGTCATGCCTAGCTCATTTTTCTGGGAGTCCAGTCGCACTCCTAACAGCTTGGAGCTTAGACCTCTTGATCAGATTTGCTTTAAGTCTAGAAGATGGTCAGACTGCTATTATATAATGTGTACAGCTGGTAGACCAACTTACCTGAATCAACTTCCCATTGGCATCTCACATACTAATCTCAATGTCAATCTTGACAAGTTTGTCTCTGTATTTTTCTGGGCAATATAATCCTTGTTTCCCCTGGAAACAAGCTTTCCCTGCCTCTGATCCTCCTCCCCCTTCCTTTTCCCAACTTGATCAGCATCCTTCTCTTCAGAGTCTACCCTCTTTCTCTTTGCTTGTACAGCTTGAATTTCATCCTCAGTTAAAACCCTGAAGAACTGATGGATTCCTGTTTGTTTTTGGGGCCCAAATGTTTTGATCTTAGGTGGAAGTAAGAGGGAGTCTGGAGCCACTGCTGATGGAAGATCAATCTCTGAGGTTACTGCAGAATTTGGTTCTGAGGGTATGCAAGAAGATGGGGGGTTGAATATATCTGAATCATAGTTACTGGAGGCAGAGTGGTTGTGGTAATGGGGAGAGTGTGTTGCAAGTGAGGGGGATTCTGCTAAAGCTAATTTTTTGAGTTCTGGATAGGAGCATATTGAAGGGTTTGATTGATAGAATAATCATCTAGGATTATGAGAGGAGGTAGGTTATAGTGGTACATTGGGGATAGTTTGGATATGGTATTCTGGAGTGGTTGAACAGGGGGGAGAGAAGGTGAGGGGAAGAGGAAGGAAAAGTCAATTATGATGGTATCACCATCAAGATTGACAGTCTGTAGTGCATACTAAGTCAAAATGCAATATACTATGTAGTGTAGAACGTACTGTGTTTTCATAGATGAGATCCGATGTGATCTGCATTCACCCACAAGCCAGCAGTTTGTGATCAGGAGAGAGAAGTGGCTGGTCAAGGTGGTGGTGGCCAATAGCATTCAGAGTGAACAGCCCACAGAAAGCACCATCATTCTGGTATCCAGTAGATAGTGAAGTGACTGAGCTAGACTCATTAACACTCCTGCCAGACCTCTGGTATAAGGTCCTAATCCACTGGGCAAATGCATTGTGTTCTTATTTTGGTATTTGATAGCCAATTGAATCACCATAGAGGATATACCCTCACTGAAAGTCAAAGACAACTAAGACCCAGTGGGATGGAAGATAGTATACCCCACCAATACCATCAACCTCCCCCTTGACAATCTGGTTCTCAACCCCCATAAGATGCTCCCAACAAGGATTCTGTTGAAAATAAGTGTTTCTGTTCTCTTCTACATTGCCTTTTATGAACATTCTACAGTTCCTAATTTGGACTCTTACTGTTGTTACTTGTTTGGCTTCCTTATATGAGTTACATAAGTAGTTGCTGTTGCTTTCTTTGTCTCAGTTCTTTCCTTCATCTGAGGAGTACATATGCTCTATTGGTCTTTCCCTTCATACCCAAGCTAACTATTGTGTAGTATTGTCTCATCTAGTTATTGCTAGATTTCAACAGATTTCCATTTCTGGCTGATGGATGCTTGTACCGTAGAATATAGTGATTGACCCAAGGGTGTCCACAGTTGTAATGGGGTGTCACCTAGAAATCTTCTGTCCATACAGGCTGTCATCGTGCACGATTTTTGGACTCCTTTTCTCTATGTCTCTACATCTTTTGGACCTTTTTATCCCTTACCACCCCACACTCTTTATTCATTCCATAATTCACGCTTCATGACCAGACACCAAGATCGACATTGGACTATTCAGGGAGATTAGGATGCACAAGATGAGTATCTACAAGGGTATCTACCATCCACTCCATCTCTGCCTCTCAATGCACAGCCTCTCGGAACTCAGCATAGGAGGACCATCTGAGGATGTTGTACCCTAGCAAGACCCTCTCTACCTCATACCGACTAGGCAGACCATGCTCGGGCAACTCCCCAGACGACCCGGACTCTCCACCCTGGGAGGAGTCACTGGTGGACAATCCTCTAGATGTCCTTGGTCGACCACTCTCCCATGACGAAGATCGCTGCTGGAAGGATGAATCACCTGGCACCATGTACCCAATCAGTGGATCCCCACGATGACCATGGCAAAAAGCCCTCTGCCCAGTACGAACTGGACAAACCTCTGCCATCATGGGCAAGGGGTCAGGAGAAAAAGCACTGAAAGGTTCTCTGGTACACCCAGAACAGTGGGCCACATCCAAACCCAACACCAGCTGCTCCTTGGACATGGCAGGATAGGAGGTGTACTCCAGTTCATTGTCCAAGACCTAGAAGAACGTCAACACCAACTCCCTGCATGAAGGTAGCGTTGGACGTACCTCAATGGGAACCTCCCTACTCCCAGACAGTCCACACTTGCAGACCTGATCCTAGAGACATTTGTTATCATAAGGGACTAATCACCCCGAAGAAACAAACAGACCTGCAGTGCCTCAACACGTCCATGCAACTCCATGGTGAACTGCTCCTCTGCCAACCAGAGCTTCTTCAACTCAACCAGATGATCACTGAGCTCCCTGTTCTGTTGGAGTTGGAGCACATTGGCCATATCTAAAGCCTCCTCCATCTCCTTACACTCAGAACGCTCTCGATGTATCTATAGGGAAGGAAGTCAGTTCAATGCTTCAACGCATTGAATCAGCTCTCCCCACCTCCTTCTCTATAACCTCGATACGACCGAGCAATTGACTCCCAATGGAAGAGGCATGACACATCTCCAAGCAAGTAGGAACGCTTCTCCCCCTGGAAGACATACCTGGCTCCATCCTCTCACTGATGTTCTGCACCCCCAATGTGATCAATTGATCCAACACCCTATCCCTCTTTGGCTGCAAAACCCTCCTGTCATTCTGAACATGAGTGGTCTGGATGGCAGTCCCCCACAAGAAGTCCTCATTGTAAAGGTCGCTCATGGGGTTGTCAATATAACCCATCCCCTCACCATCCAAACGATTGATGATAGTGGCATTCTTGGGATAGGGAGTGACAATGTTGGAGTGAGAGTGTGGGTACCTTCCCTGGTCAGTACGAGAGACAGACATGTCATGAAGACGATAGGTGTCTTGGCAGATTCTAGGCATGGCAATAGGTGATGAAGAGATGGAGAGATAGCAGAAGGGAGCTAGGTTTGTTGGTTTTGGAAGACGAGTGGATGATGAGTTGGCACCCTAGGATGCCCCCTTTTATCCACCTCTCCCCAACCAGCACACGTCACCCATTGATCTCATCAATCTCCTTGGTGACACAAGTGGCACCACTTTCCCTATTTTCTCATTGGTCATTCCCATGCTCTTCCATCAGTCTCCCTGATGACAATGGTGTCACTTCCTTTCCTTTTTCTCATTGGTTGTTCCCACGCTTCTCAGCTCCCCCTTTGTCATGAAATTCCCACGATCTCTTTTCCCTTTGTTCTAATTTTCCCATGACCCACATTTGTTCCTTTGATGACTCATTATGACTATAGGTCATCCCATTGACTCAGCGTTACTTGTCACTTGTCACAGGCCACTCTGCCAGTATATAAGGATCTCAGATAGTGCTTGTATTCACTAGTTTTGTTATTACAGGATTTCCTCTGCCTGAAGACTCTCTTTGGACAAGCTCAGAGACTTACTGTAAGATACAGGACACTAGGCCTGTTCTCTTCCACTCCATTCCCTCTTTTCTCTACCAGTGCATCCACTGCCTCCTCGACCCATCATCCAGCATTGTGCAAGGCCCTGTCTCACCTCCCCTCTATTGGTTTGAAGACCTCTATCCACCTTTGTGGCTCATTGTTGTTTCTGTTCAGCAAGGGCAAGCTACTCAAGAAATGGTTAGTGACTCCCAGTAAAGAGTCGTCTCCTGGAGAAGGTCTTGGCACAGAGTGGCCCTGACACAGGTCATGATGCTAATTTGAGATCTGTTTGATCACATGATCAATGTGGAAGCTGGAGAGATAGGATTGTAGGGGGGATCCTGAGAGGAGGGAGGTGATGTCTTCAACTGATACATTGTTGCCAGACCATAGTACCCTTCCACTTCTCTAGATATAATGCAGCTAGCTCTATCTCTCTCAAATAGTGAAAGATCCAAACAGGTAGTCTAATTGGTTCCCCATGTCTGGGAGATGGTGTGAGGGTAACTAAATGGACTAGGTGCTGAGTAGACCTGGTTGCATGTTGATACACCTGTGAGATTGAAGAGTCAACAAGAGGGCCCAGTTGAAGGAGAATGGCGTAATCAAAGTCTGAGATATCTGCCTCATGTAACACAGGTAAGATCTGGGGGGAAAAGATAGTGGGTTTTGCAGACTGGGTACTGGTCAAATGTAAAGAGGTGGAGAACAGATTTATCTCTGGTAGGAAGCCAGCCTTCCTGAATATCAGATGGTAGGTGGTCTTCATGATCCTCTGTGGGATCAATAGGAGATAACATCTTGAGGGGAGGAGGCAGAGTACAGATGGCTCAGACTAAATGTGTAGGGACTAGAGGCAGGAAAGTGTGCAGAAGGGGTACCCAGAGACTAAGAAGACCAAAGTCAGCACAAGAGCTAATGCTTACAGAAGTAAACAAATACCAGGGTTAGAGACAACAAGTAAGCAGATGGGACAAGCAGGAGTGAACACAAATAAGATACTGAGAGAGTGTGGTTGGGATTGTGCCTTATTGCAAACAAAAACTTCAATAATCTGTCAGTTTGAATGAATAGTAACTAATTTATTGTATTCATACACAGTCTACAAATTTTTGACTTACTGCCCAACTGGTGGATGAACCATAACCATTCAGCTATGTTTTGTTACAAGCCAGACACATTGGACAGATGAGCTGAGGGCTGTGTCAGCCTGGGAGCTGCAAATGGCTTATTACATGGCTGGCTGGTGGCCCAACACACAATTATGTAGCTTACCAGCAACTTCATTTACTGTCCCATAACCTGCCAGCACCCTAGGGTGTCATCATAATATCTGCTGGTACCCTAGGATAGAATTTATCATTGTGGTGTCTGCCAGTTGCCCTTGGGTGCTTGTCATCATATTTGGCAATTGCTGTTGCAGCTACAGTTGTGTGAGTACAATACCACCATATGACTATAGTGGCAGTCATCAGATTGGTCATTGCTAGGTCTGCCATTATCACAGGTTCATCATCACTAAGTCTGCTGCTGCTGTGGGGTTGCTTTTTTGTTGCTGTTGAGTCTGCAACTGATACAGGGCTATTTCATTGTTGTCAGGCCTACTGCTGCTGCTGTAGTATCATTTTATTTGTCATAATCAGGTCCATCACTGTCTCAGAATTGTGTTATCTGACATTTGCCATGCTTTGACAGTACTTATACAAGGAGAATTCCTGGGACTGTAAGTCTCAGGTCTTACAGTTTTTCATGTACCCTTGTCCTGCAAAAAACTCAACAAATTGGGCAGTCATGTTAGTCTCAGCACAAGACAACCAGATCTGGCCACTGGTGGATCTGCCTCATGCAGAGTATGAGAGTCTTGTCAGAAAGTGTCACTTTCCATATGGGTCAGCCATGTCACAAATTTTGTAATCAATACTATGAAACATTTGTATGCCACTTGATTGGACTACAAAATAAACATAGTCCAATATTATGCTCTGGCTCACTTAACATGCCTTGTCATGTCCCACCCCCCCCCCCACCATTCCCACTATGTCTGTGTGTACCCCACACTCCAATAACCAACCCATGACAGTCCACTTGAACTCCAAAGACCAACTAAGGGCCCAGATACCCCCAAGGAAGAAGTGGCCTCAGCTCAAGAAGGAAGTGAAGGAGGAATGGCTGAGGGAGGAAACAAAGAAACACCTTGACTACTATCCTCACTATTGAAAAATGTGAGCAGCACTCAAAGTCCTTGAGGAGAATGATGGAATGGGTATTGTTGAGCAAGCAGTGGTATATCCTATGCTACCACATGGTACTCTAACTTTATGTCACAAACTCCATAATTGCCTACCAGGATTAAGGAAATCACATGCAATATTTGTGACATAAAGGAACAAAAGAAGGCTTCACCACTTTGCATTGCCTACACTAATGTTCACAACCACAAACCAAATGGTCCTCTACAAACACATCATGAAGAAGATGATGAGGATGGTGTACACTATGGGGACAGTACTGAAAGTGACCATCAACCACCTCACAATAGGTGTACCCTAGGACATTGTGCTCCAACTCAATGCCCAACTCCAAAAGACTCCACTTCATCTTCTCCACTGCATCCTTCAACCCATCCCTCTAAAGAATGGAATGAAACTCTTGAAGGCAAGAGGCCGTGGAAGATAGTGCTTTCTGTCAGGGCCTCTCTCGCCCTAAGCTCCTGGTACTCCGACTTCTCTAGGTAGAAGTCCTTCAGGCGATCCAACTCAAGCCTGGGACAGACCAGTAGGTATCCTATAACACAAAGGACAATAGCGAGCACGCTCAGGGTGATGCTTGCCTCGAACCTGGGTTCCACTTGAAGAGAAGGACTTGACTCGTCCGTTCGACAAGGGGGAAGAGAGAGAAGGAGAGCGAAGAGAATAGAGTTCTCGGCAGAAAATAGTCTCGCTTGTCCGTAACAGCACTAGGGGCTGAGAAGGGGAGAGGATTTCCCGAGATTCAAAAGCTAAGGAAAATACAGCAACTATCAAGGGAGTTAAATACTTGAGAGAGACGTGACAGTGACTGTAACTACTTCAACTAGAATCTCAAGGAAGGGGAGAGAATAATTGGAAACCTACAAAGGTTGTGTGGGAACACTAGTAACTTGAAAAGTTCTAGTGGGTCTGCTGACAAAATGAGTGGTCTGGAAGTGAATAAGAAAGATGCGCCCTATGAAGGTGAAACCGGAACAAAAGTGGGGCATCTGGAAGATAAGAAAGGTCCGAGACAAGAGTCTAGAATCATGAAGTCATAAAAGGCGTGATAAGTCGTAATCATAAGACAAGAATGAGGAGAGAATGACGAATGATAAGACAAGATGATGCAATGAAGGTGGAATCCTACTATAGTGCTGACCAAGTGGGTGGTCACTAGCCTCGAGCGAGGGGTGAGGTACAACCTTGAGCGGCGTTGATGTTGATGGGAAGGAATGATGGGAGATAGGTATGTCGGACCGAAGGATGGGCCCTAGATATATAAGTCTGGCAGAGATGCCGGACATACCTCATTGGATCTCTTCCAACCCTTCCTACCATCGCTCTAACCCAAAATGTCTTATACTGCTCCTTTGTCCAACCGCACCTTCCTGACTCCCAACAAGGAGAAGATCTCTTGGACCGATGGTTGTTCCCATATCGCCGATGCCCTTGGAATGACTGGCTATCCTACAAACCTGGAGGTCGGTTGACTCCGAATTTGTAATTGATCAAATTCTGAGCCAATTGTTTGTAGATGCAAAGGTTTATCATCCTCAGAGCTTCGAGTCCGACTCCTGAGTTTCGTCTAAAGACTTTTGACGAATACTTCATGGATGATAACCTCTGGTGTCAAGCCATGTCCACTGGACAGTTTCTAGATGATCATCGACGAGGCCAGATGATGAATGGGGATGAGAGGGTCCTCTGGTCGATGATTTGTCTTGGAGTCCTGGATAAGGAGGAAATCGACAAGCCCTGGGACGCTTCGACAAGGTTGATGAGGCACAGTGCTATTATTGGAGATCGTCTCTGGTCCATGATAGAGGCAGAACACACCCGAGTGGGTGAGTTTAGTCCCACGGATGAATGTGGACTGAATTTGCCTCTTTCTAGGGAGATCGCCTCGAGAAGGACTTGGGAGAGGCTCAAGAGACCTTGAGCGAGTTGAGGGTTGAGGTCGAAGAGATGAAGATAGCCCTTGAGATCATGGCAGCTTCGAACAAGGCCTGCGACGACAAGTATAACCATGAGCTCGACAAGCATCAAGAGCGCTTGAATCGTCATGGGGAGCAGATTTGAGGTCTTGATTTGAACACCATGAAGTTGGACATCCTCGAAGATAAACACTATCAACTTGCGGAGGAAGTTGCCGCAATGGAGGATCAATTATGTCATTGCCATCCTTCCGTAAGTCGATCAATCGTTATGATCTTCGATTATTAATGGATCGCCTCGATCAGGGGTATCGCCTTGATGGCTCGAGTCGCATTGGGGATGAGGAGGGTTCGGAACTCGAGTATGCTGAAAATGACGAGTATGTGACTCCACCTGAAGAGGGTCGACTGGTGCCTGTCGAAGAAGTGCTTCCTCCTGCGGAACTGGTGATCTATGCTCCAGACAATGAAGGGGACTCAGACATTGAAGTCTTCGAATCGGTTAGAGATGGAGAAGCGGACTGCCAGGTATGGCGCCGCTCAGTACAAGCTGACTTGTTACTGACAATTGCCATCTTGTTAGATTGCCAGCGTTCTCGAGGAACAACCGATTCTTGGAAGGGACACTTCGAGGGTCGAGGATGAACATGATGTGTTGTCTTGAAGGCTCGAGGAACATAAGATTCTCCAAGAGGAGGTTCGTGGTCGTTGGAATCCCAAGCTTGGGTATTGAAGGGCTCGAAGGACTAAGCCCTATCAAACAGCCTGAAAGACCTGTTGTGGCGGTCGAGGCGTCGAGACCGAGGAGGTCGTTGCCTTCGAGGGCAGTAGTGACGCTGGCAGCGGGGATTCCTCTTCCTCCAAGTCCAGGGTCAACCGATTCCATCACCTCGAGCCCAACCGTGAACTGCGACACGCCCTTCGAAGAGCCGGGGTCAAGCTCGATGATCGATCTTCAAGCGAGTGTTCTTCTGATGAACGTTCATCCTCGGGTGGAAGCACTCCTCGAGGAAAGGTCGATCACGTTGCCCGAGGATAATGAGAGGTTGAGGGCGCTCATGGAGCAGGTTCGTCTCCAAAGGATGGATGAGTGGTATGGTCGAGTGTACTGGAGGGTTGATGCAGGTCGGTGGGAGTTGCAGCTTCAAGTTCCTCTCGAGCTCGAGGAAGGGGATCGCATCATCAGTGTTCTGACTGATGATCACGATGACTTGTTCTCGAGGTCTGCTTCTCCTTCTTCATACCACGGTGAGGTCTTGGACTTTGATCAGAACGAAGAATAGTAGTTGGTGTATCGTATTGTTGTATCATCGAAGAGGTGGTAAGCCTCAAATCAATTCGTCTTCTTGTCTTGTCTTGGTTGTTCGTGAGGAGAAATGAGTCGAGTGATAAGGAATGTGTTTGAAGAGGGAAGGTCTTCGTAGATTGTTATGGGTTTGTAGATGGTTTTGAAATTTTTATTTCGGCTTTTCTGTTAGCATTGCAAGCGCGCTGACACTTTCAACCTCTGACAAGTTTTTGAAGACTGTGGAAGACAATGCTGCCAAGAAGACCCCTGTGGATAGGGCTGGGTATGTGAAGTCTGCCAAAAAGACCTGTGGTGATGGCAGCAATGGTGGGCCTCACTGGGAAGAGTGCTTGGAGGAGGAGGACTGGGACTCAATTGAGGGGAGGGAAGAGGGAGTGGAAGATCCAGATGCTCCCTTAAGGACAGTTGACTCATGGATGACATCAGGGAAGATGGGGTCTGCAAAGAGGGAGGGGCTCTCCATACAATTGTCTTCACCAGCAGAAGGGAGGCTTCCACAGGAGAAGAGCTCTCCAATCTGAGTAAACAGTTTAGCCATCAGTGACCAATGCTTCTCATCATAATGACAGAGAATGGCTTTGAGGGTGACTAACAGGAGTTTAGACAGGGCCATCTCCCCTTCATGGGAGGCCAGTTGTTTCTTCATCATCTTCAACTCCACCAACAGTAAGTTGGTACCAATAAACCACTTTACTTCATATACTTACATATTTGGCAGGTTGTTACCTGCCCTTGTATGTTGCCTACCTCTTGTCCCAACCCCAATCTCCTTTCCTCCTTCCCTCTTAATCCCATAAGAGATATCAGGAACAATTTGTGGACTCAAAACTTGTTGACAAGCCTACAGGTTAACCAGACCTACGGCCAACTTGTGCACTGTGACTACTATTGCTCTTTTAGTTCTTTGGATTTAGGGTATCCCACACCATCTTTTCTTTCCACCACCAACCATTACTTTGAGTGGCAATCCAAGTTTGATCCCAACATTGCCCAGGTTTCCATAGTGATGTTCTATTCAACATCCAAGTCACTAATCCAATCTTCCAGTGCCCTTCCATCATTGTTTGTTGGTGGGACATCTCTATTGCTTTACCAGGACAAGTTTGTGCTTGGGTTGATGAATTAGGTAAAACCCTCAAAGTAGATGAAGACATCTGGTTTTTCAAACACCAGTTGTTCAAATTCATTGACAAGTTTTGGAAACCAGTTTATCCATACAATCACAAGAGTCCCAACCTCCATCTACCCCACTCACTAGGACTACCGCTCACCCCCTTTCATCCACTCACTATCCATCCCACTACACCTCTTGTCAGGGCCTCTCTCGCCCTAAGCTCCTAATACCCCGACTTCTCTGGATAGAAGTCCTTCAGGCGATCCAACTCGAGCCTGGGACAGACCAGTAGGTATCCTATAACACAAAGGACAATAGCGAGCACGCTCAGGGTGATGCTTGCCTCGAACCTGGGTTCCACTTGAAGAGAAGGACTTGACTCGTCCGTTCGACAAGGGGGAAGAGAGAGAAGGAGAGCGAAGAGAATAGAGTTCTCGGCAGAAAATAGTCTCGCTTGTCCGTAACAGCACTAGGGGCTGAGAAGGGGAGAGGATTTCCCAAGATTCAAAAGCTAAGGAAAGTACAGTGACTATCGAGGGAGTTAAATACTCGAGAGAGGCGTGACAGTGACTGTAACTACTTCAACTAGAATCTCGAAGAAGGGGAGAGAATAATCGGAAACCTACAAAGGTTGTGTGGGAACACTAGTAACTTGAAAAGTTCTAGTGGGTCTGCTGATAAAATGAGCGGTCCAAGAATGAATAGGAGAGATGCACCCTATAAAGGTGAAACCGGAACAGAAGTGGGGCATCTAGAAGATAAGAAAGGTCCGAGACAAGAGTCTAGAATCATGAAGTCATAGAAGGCGTGATAAGTCGTAATAATAAGACAAGAATGAGGAGAGAATAACGAATGATAAGACAAGATGATGCAACGAAGGTGGAATCCTACTATAGTGCTGACCAAGTGGGCGGTTACTAGCCTCGAGCGAGGGGTGAGGTACAGCCTCGAGCGGCGTTGATGTTGATGGGAGGGAATGATGGGAGATAGGTATGTCGGACTGAAGGATGGCCCTAGACATATATAAGTCTGGCAGGGATGCCGGACATACCTCATTGGATCCCTTCCAACCCTTCCCATCACGTCTCAATCAAATCCACCCATTCCACTCGACACCTACTATCTTCAATGGCTTTTACTGCTCCTAGTTCTGCCCGTGTTTGGAATGCTCCTATGGGAGGTACTGTCCGCCGTATGGATCCTCGTACGCACAAGCAGAACAATCATGGGGCTCAGGGATACAAGTCCAACCAAGAGGTGTCGGAGTTTGTCCTTCTGTTTGATTGAAAGACTAAACTCCGATTCAGATGATTGATCTCGCAACAAGGGTTCATCCTGAGTTACCGTTGATCTATCGGATGGCCACATATGATGGTGGCTATCTCGATGATCGTCTCTGGGTCCAGGCTATGAGTACTGCGCGTTATATGGATGAAGTCCGTCGAGGAAACCTTCGAAGTGGTCCAGACGAGAATATCCTGTGGAGGATGATTCGTTGTGGCGTCTTGGATCATTCCAAGGAAGATAAGGTTTGGGACAGTTCCACCAGGGCTATGAGGCAGAGTGCGGTTATCGGGGATCGCCTATGGTCTCTGATCGAGAAGGAACAAGAAAAGGTTCTTCTTCTTTTCCTCCTCTTAATTATGGAAGGAAGAATTGAAGTTGTTCCTAGAGCGATCATTTGGAACGCGAGTTGTGCATGGCGAAGATAGACCACGGTCTCTTGGTCACCGAGGTAGAGCAGATGAAGACAGCCTTAGGGCTCATGGCCGACAACAACAAACAATGTGACATGAAGTACGATCAGGAGTTGTCCAAGCATCAAGATCAATTGGATCGCCACAGGGATGACATCGACAGGGTCCGTCGATACAAGGATGAAGTGATTTCCATCAGGGATGATCTCGTTAAGGTGGAGAGCGAGGTCATTGACATGAAAGATCACTTGTGTCATTGTGGGGATTCGGTACATAATCAATCGAATTGAATTGATGTCGATCTGATTGATCTTCAGGGGTATCGCCTTGTTCGTACTAGCCAGATCGGGAGTGACCATGGGGATGACGAAGGTTTGGAGTTGGAATACGCTGTGTCGAGCACGTATCATACTCCTCCGGTCGAAGCAGTCGAGCAGCGTCCATGAGATGTCGTGTTCTTCAGACCATCGTCTCATGTTGAGGGTGAACATCCTCAAGAGGAAGAGATCAGGGATGGGGAATCTCTGTCAGGGCCACTCTGCGCCGAGACCACTCCAGGAAACGACTCGTCAATACAAGTCACTAACCGATTCTTGAGTAGCTTGCCCTTGCTAACAGAGACAACAATGAACCACTAAAGTGGGTAGAGGTCTTCAAACCTAGTAGGGGGATGAGGCAGGGCCTTGCACAACGCTAGACGATGGGTCGAGGAGGCAGTGGATGCGCGTGATAGATGAGAGGAGGGATAGAGTAGAAGAGAGCAGATCTGAGGTCTGATTTCTTGCAGTAAGTCTCTGAGCTTGTCCAAAGAGCGTCTTCAGGCAGAGGAAATCCTGTAATAACAAAACTAAAGAATACAAGTGCTATCTGAAGTCCTTATATACTATCAGAGTGGCCTGTGACAAGTGACTGTGACATGAGATCATAATCGGAGTAAGTGTGGGTCGTGGGAACGTTATGATATCATGATCGGAGTGAAAGTGGGTCGTGGGAAAATAAGAACAAAGGGGAAATGAATCGTGAGAATATTCATGACCAAGAAGAACTGCGGAACGTGGGAATGTCCAATAGGAAAATAGAAAGGAAAGTGACACCATTGTCGTCAGGGGGACTGATGGGGGAACGTGGGAACAGCCAATAGGAAAATAGGGAGAGTGGCACCACTTGTGTTGTCAAGGGGAGTGGTGGCAACCGTGGTGATGTGGCCTGGTTTGGGAGAGGCGGATAAAAGGGGGCATCCTAGGGTGCCAACTCATCATCCGCTCGTCTTCCAAAACCAACAAACCTAGCTTCCTTCTACCATCTCCTCATCTTCTCATCACCATGCCTCGTGTCACCCAGAACACCTATCGTATCGCCGAGGTGAATGTTTCTCGTACCGACCAGGGGAGGTACCCTCACTCTCGCGCCAATGTCATTGATCCCTATCCCAAGAATACCTGCATCATGGACCGTCTGGATGGGGAAGGTAACGCCTATCTCGACAATCCCATGAACGACCTCTACAATGAGGATTTCTTGTGGGGGACGTCCATCCAGACCGCTCGGCTCCAGAGTGAGCGTAGGTTTGCTCATCTGAAGAGGGATAGGGTCTTGGATCGCCTGATCACCATGGGGGTTCACGACTTGGATTCGAGTAGAGAGCCGGGTATGTCGACGAGGGGGAGGGGTATTCCGACCAGTTTGGAGATGCGGCACGCGTCGTCCATTGGGAGTCGGTTGCTGAGTCAGATTGACGTTCTTGAGAAGGAGGTAGGGCATCGAACGTCTTTGTTGACTTGACGTTTGACTAACCCTTTCCTTTAGGTGACTCAAGAGCGTAACGAGCGGAGGGAGATGGAGACGGCTTTTATGGCGCAGGCTTCCAAGGTGGAGGAAGTCTTCCAGCAGAACAGGGATCTTTCCCAACACTTGGTGGACCTTGAGAAGCTCTGGATGGAGGAGGAGAAGTTCACCATAGAGTTGCGTGGACGTGTTGAGGCCTTGCAGGTGCGCTGGTCCCTTTGGGGGTGTTTGTACCCTTATTGATGACCAATGTTCTTAGGATCAGATCTGCAAGTGTGGCTTGTCTGGAAGCAGGGAGGTTCCCATCGAGGTAACGCTGCCTTCATCTTGGAAAGCCCAAGTGTTGACATCGTTTAGGTCCTAGATGATGAATTGGAGTACACCTCCTATCCTGCCATGTCCAAGGAACAGCCCGTGTTGGGTACCGAGGAGGGAGACATCGAGGTAGATGTCGTTGGGGCCAATCCTTGGTGTTGTGGCACTAACACATCTTCTAGGTTCTGGAGGTTGCCCGTTGTTCCGGGTGTACTGGGGAGTCTTCAAGTGCTCCATCTTCAGTTGCCCTTCCTGTGATGGCGGAGATCCTGCCGGTTTGTATCGGTCAGCGTGCTCGTCGTACTGGTCGTAGACAGCCTTTGATGGGAGGTTCTTTTCTAGGCGAGTCGTCTTGGGAGCAGCGACAGGCGTCGTCAGAGGGTGGTTGACCAGGGACATCTAGAGGACTGTCCACCAGTGACTCCTCCAAGAGTGGAGAGTCCGGGTCGTCTAGGGGAGTTGCCAGAGCATGGTCCTCCTAGTAGGTATGAGGTGGAGCGGGTCTTGCTTGGGTACGACGTCCTTAGATGGTCTTCCTATGCCGAGTTCCGAGAAGCCGTGCGTCTCGAGGCAGAGATGGAGTGCATGGTTGATACCCTTGTAGATACTCATCTCATCCTTGTCAATCTTCCTGAATAGACAAGAGTGATCTTGGTGTCTTGATATTTGGTATGAAATAAAAGAGTGTGGGGGTTTCGAAGGTAAGAGAGTCCAAAAGATGTAGAGACATAGGAGAAAAGAAGTCCGAAAATCGTGCGCGATGACAATCTCCTTATCCCAGTGTCTTGGCCGAGCAACCTTTATGGAACAACATTGGAGGTTGGGAGGCAAACAAGGATCTTCCTGTTTATGACGAGAGTCGTGATCTCATGAAGGTGGTTGAAGAAGAAGAACACAAGCTTCGCAAAGAAGAGGTTCGTCATCGTTTCGTCAAAGGCGCAGGGTATTGTAAGGCTCGAAGATCTAAGCCTTATCCTCCTCAAGGTCGAATGTCCTGTTGTGGCGGTGGAAGAAAGGCCGATGATTCCCCTGCCATCGAGGGCGAGGAGGTTGATCGCTTCCGGGACCTTGCTCCCAATCGAGAGTTGCGTCAAAACATCCATCGAGCTCGAGGATCAGTTGGGGATCAAACACTCGTTGGAGACATTGGCCTTGGGGGACAGATCACTATCGAGCCACTTTCTCGATTCTGTCAGGACGAGCTCGAGGCCTTCGGAAGAGGCGGTGGGTCGAGTTCCGTTGATGAACATTCTTCTGAGGTTCGAGACGATTGTTGAGGAGAGGAATCTCTCGTTGTCTTTGCCTGACGATGAGGTGCGGCTTCGAGGGATCATGAGTCATGTGCCAGTGAGGAGTCTCGAGGGTTGGCGAGGGAGAGTGGTGTATCGCATGGACGCCAGTCGTTGGGAGATGGAGTTGCATGTTCCCTTGGGGTTGGATGAAGGGGATCACATCTTCTCGACCTTGACTGACGCTCATGATTCTCCTGAGCTTTCTTCTTCTCCGGCGTCGTACCACGGCGAGATTCTTGATTTCGAAGAGGGCAACGAGTAGAATATTGTATCTTTTGTATCATCGAAGAGGTAGTAAACCTCGAATCAATTCATCTTCTTGTTTTGTCTTGTGTGTTTGTGAGGAGAAATGAATCGGAGGGTAAGGAATGTGTTCGAAGAGGGGAGGTCTTCGTAGATTGTTATGGATTTGTTGATGGTTATGAAATTTTTATTTCGGCTTTTCTGTTAGCATTGCAAGCGCGCTGACACCTCTGGTGCCTAGCAACAAGTAAGCAGGCATCCAACCCTGACACCTTACCTTAGGAGAGTGTTAGAGTTGGTTGCTTCTGGTGGGAGAGGAAGAGAAGTGATTTTTGATATTGGACATATGTGGGGGTATATATACATAAGGAACTCTATAGGGGTCACAGCTATACAGTGTTACTGGTATCTGTGATGGGTGGCTTACACTGGGAGCAGAAGGGGAGTTATCTGGCAGGCAAATTGAGAGTTTTTTGAGAGTCTGTGATCAGTTTGCTCCCAATTTGCCCAGCAGGTAAGTTGTGAGTTCATTCAAAACTTACCCACCACACTTATCTCAGTTTTATCAGTGGGTGGGTTGTGAGTTTATTCAAAAAGAACCTGCCAAATTACCCACCAGACATCCTTTGAATGAACCCCTTGGGTTCTTTAACAATTTGTTCAAAACTTAGCCACAATCTGACTGAGCCACTCATTGAGTTCCTTCAAAAATTACCTACCAATGTGATCACAATGTACTCAACTATGTGTTCTTTGAGAGTTTGTAGTAAAATTGAGCTGCATTGAAAGTTTGTTGTGAGTTCTTTGAAAGAACCCACCAGGCATATTGTGATCACATTGGTAGGTAATTTTTGAAGGAACTCAATGAGTGGCTCAGTCAGATTGTGGCTAAGTTTTGAACAAAACTGTTAAAGAACCCAAGGGGTTCATTCAAAGGATGTCTGGTGGGTAATTTGGCAGGTTCTTTTTGAACAAACTCACAACCCACCCATTGATAAAACTGAGATAAGTGTGGTGGGTAAGTTTTGAATGAACTCACAACTTACCTGCTAGGCAAATTGGGAGCAAACTGATCACAGACTCTCAAAAAACTCTCAATTTGCCTGCCAGATAACTCCCCCTCTGCCCCCAGTGTTAAGGCACACTGTAATAGAACTTATAGAATGGTATCTGGCATGGCTTGCTTATAGTGTTAGCCAGTTGAATTACATGGGCTAAAAGAAGCCTCTGGTTCAACAGTTATTGCTGGGACTGGAAAGGGGAAGATGATAATATTCACCCTCCTTGAACTCATGGTAGAATTATCAGGGTCCTTAGGTCACTATATTATCATCCTTGTCCTTGAAAGTACTGGAGGGAAACTAGGTACACATCAAAGCCTGAATATATGAGCCAGTATTCATCAATTGACTTGCTGAGTACAAGTTGAACACATGCAGAAAGCCAGCATCAAAGCTGTAGCTCTCAATAAAGATGTGTCATGGGAGGGGGCTTCCAGGGCCTTAAAGTCATCACAAGTCTGTCTGATATTTACTTCTCTAGAATATCTCCTCCAGAACTCATATATGAAGAAGTTGTACATTCAGGAGGAGTCCCATATCATATACAAGTGGGCAGAAAACTTCTGAAAGGACTACAGTGAGCTCAAGACACTTTGAGAAAAAGGCAATTTTACTTCTCCAGACCAAAGGGTCTTTCATCAAAAAATTCTCTTTTTGGAAAATTATATAATTGCTTACATAGTCATCCACTTCCACCAGCCTATCTAATCTCCTACTAGTATTATCCATTTTGAGAAATCCCATCACTCTAGGTTACATGACCTATTTATCTGATCTACCAATAGTACCGAGCATGGGAGAAGGTAGAGTGAACTTGCTACTCATAAAGTAGTATGATAAACAGATGGAGAAGGGAGGTGTCAGGGTTGGATGCCTGCTTATTTGTTGCTAGGTACCAGAGGTATAGTGGCTGAGAGTAGGTGGACAGTAAGAGGGTGGAAGGGGGTGAGAGGTAGTCCTGATGAATGGGCTGGACACAGATTGGGAGATGAATTGTCATAGGGGTAAACTGACTTCCAAAATTTGTTGATGAAATTAAACAACTGATGTTTGAACAACCAGATGTCTTCTTCAAAACAAACTTGTTCTCCTAGTTTATCAACCCAAGCACAAGCTTGTTGAACTAGGTTGATTCCAGTCTATCCTGGGCAACCACCTGATTGGATTTGCTCAGGTTTGTTCCTGCTTGCCCAATTTCTCACTGGGGGTGACCGGTGACTGACAACTGGACTAATGGCCATATGAACTTCTGGGTTGTTGCATTCTCCTGCCATGTGTTTCTCTCTTCTCTGGGCACATACAGCCCCCAAAATCCAATGCTTTCTGCAGTTGGTATTCTACTCCTCTTCCATCCAATCACTATGCCCTTCAGTTGTTTCTTTAATTCAATTTACCTTGCTTTCCTAGAATCCCCTTGTATTTTTATTCCTCTGTTTCTCTAGTGTAGTGGACCTCTTCAATATATTTATATACACATCTGCCATGCATGCAACCCAGTTTTATTGCATGTATGGTAATACCTAAACACCAAGAAATATGTCCTCACATCTCATTCAGCATTGCCATTACCTCCATTGTTGTCCCCACCACCATTGCCATTTCCATCACCATTGCCTTTGTCACAGCTGTTGCTGCTGCTATTACCACCATGACATCAGCATTTTTACAAAAGTGCTGATCGTGCTTAATGCTTAACTGCGCCTAAGAAGGGCAACAAAATGTATTAAAATGTGCTTAAGATGCTTGATGGAAATTATCTATGATGTATTCTCAGCATGCTTACATGCTTTTATGTGCTAAACTTGCTAAACGTGCTGAAATCAGCACAATCAGCAAATTTGTAAAATTCCTGATGCATCATTACCACCTTGGTGATTGGGAACCGATGTGGTGAGGGCTGGGTGGAGATTGTCAGGTGCTATGCAATGAGTGGGTATAGTTACGCACCACACAACTGAGCTCCCTGTCAAAGAATTCTTTAAAGTGTTCTTGAAAGATCATGTTCACTTCTGTCTCATTAAACAGTGGGATTCCCTGACCCTGTAGGCATCGCAAAGCCATGGTCACCTCCATGATGTAGTTGTAGGTTTCCAATGTGAAGTCAAAGTCTTTCTTGGATGTGATATTGGACTGTCCAATCAGAACTGAAAGATGCCAGAGGGCTTCACAGGTATTGAGAAGGTTCCTTTGGTAAGATGGAATACACATTGGGTGGAGGGGGTCTTGACTAAGGTAAAATTTAGTGACCTAGGCAATGGTAGGTTTGTCCCCACCTCAAGTGACCACACTTCAGATGGATTGGCCATATGCATCAGGGACACTGTAAAGCAGGTGCTGGAGGACAGGAGTGAGGACCTTTGAATGGAATTCACCTGCTGCCCCTTCAAATGAATCAAGCTCTTTGCCAAATTCATCAAGCATTACCTGTGCATAGGTCTTATGATGGAGAGACTTATGGCCCATGTCAGTTTTGCCATGATCCTTGAAGGTGAATTGGTGGACTATCTGAGCATATGGGATGGGGATCTTCACACTCTTTGTGAACCAGGTAAGCATTTTGTTGTTTGGTAGCCTCCAGAACTTCTTGTAACAGATAGATTGCAGTTCATTCTCTTTCCAGTCCATGAAGGACTTAGGTGTGACTGTACAGAAAAGCAGTACTTGGGACTAAATACTGCAGAGGAATCAGTGAAGGTAGATGATGGTTATAGTCAGATGGACACACCTGTAGCCATTCCACTTATATGGTTGGAGGGATAACATATCATCTGAGTCCATGACATTGGCATCATCCAAAAAGTTGTAGTTGGGAAATAGGTCAGGATCTCTCTCATCAAACTCTGTCCCCCTCTTGAATAGCCTGACTGGATTAACCACATCAAAGAGGATATACATTGGGAAGTGGTGGGAGATCTCCCAGACATCAGACATGGACTTGATAACATACTCATCAACTGGCTCTGTGACCAGGAATTGGTTGGTTGTGTCTTTATCTTGGGAGGTGGGTGGGGGGTGGTGTTTTTACAAGTGGCTTCACTAGATGCCTTGCATTTCCCATGTATCATTGGGGCTGTTGCTGTTCAAGACAATTGGTGGGTAGCCACTGTCCTAATGTTAGGTTTTTTTTGTGAAGATCACCTCATTGCCAAAACCAATAAGAGAGATAGTTGTGTTAGACACTGGGGGCAAGGGTACCCAGAAACAAGTGGAAACATTCTAGGAACATTTCAGAGTCTGGGTCAATTTTACTGCACTGTAACCAACAGACACATTTATGGTACATTTGGAATGTGTTTTTAAGATTAAACTGAAATGTTCCCAATGGTAACATTTAAAATATTCTCAGACACACTTACAAAAATATTCCTAACTTGTCACCACAAATAATCCTCCAATGTTTTTGGCAGGAATGAGCCTTGTATCTCATGTTCCTTCAATGTTCCTACAAACAGGCCATGATGTTTCCACTTGAGAATGGACCTAAGAATATCTAAAACTCATTTCTGGCAACATTTTAAATGTTACTATTGGAAATGTATCAGTTTCATCTTAGAAACACATTCCAAATGTGCCATAAATGTGTCTGTCAGTTACAATGCAGTAAAATTGACTCAGACCCTGAAATGTTCTTGAAATGTTCCCACTCATTTCTGGGTACCCTTACCCCCAGTGAGAGGACCAGACACATGGTGGGGGGGAGTGAAATAGACCAGATAAAGTAATCAATATTGACCATATGGGTCTGTAACACATGACTGTTTACAAATTCAGGTCACTCAAGATATGTTACAATGCAGCTGAGTTACAGTCAGAACCACGTCCTACTCCAACACACTGTGGTCCACTCCTATAATTGATGGTGCAGGAAGTTCATTTTGGCCTGACATGGGAGGCAGGACTATTGTTCATCCTAAAGCAAGGATTTCAATTGTTATCATCAAGTGGAATGCAGAAGATCACTCATGATGAGTGGAAGAAGCACTGTAATCCCATGATCCTTACACCCTGACACTGGGCTGATGAACCAGCACTAAGTGGAGTGAGCAAGAATATCACCAGAACAAATCCTCCCAAGTGCAGCAAAATCTATTGTCTCTGAAGATGTATGATGTGGCTGATATGCCAACAGAGTTGGTGCAAATGAGCCAGTGTTAATGGCACCATCTCCAGATCCAAGCAGGTACTCACTGGTAGGCAATGCCAGTTTCTACCCTTTCATACCATACTTACTAGCAACAGTGGTGTTCATCTTGCGACAACTTTAGGAAAATTCTATCCTATGTACTGGCTGCAGGAGTAGTCTGTGCACTGCCAGCCTAGGTATGACAAAGGGCCACATTGTCTGGGATCCCAGTTTCAAACAGGATGACTTTTTCTTCTTCTGTCCACTTTACATTTGGTCTCAGATGCCATCATATCAGGTTGGTTTCTGGTGGTTTTATTACATATTCAGAGTTGGTGACCCTCTTATAGGTCAAGTTGATGGAGCCAAACAAACAACTCTCAAAATACAACATTCTATTCTGATATAATCCAGTAGTTCTTGTCATTTCTGTCTGGTGCCAAGGAACTCTACATGGCTTTGGGTGGCTCTGAGATTGTCTGTACCTCTCATATGCCAACAATGAGAAGTCTGTGGGTGCACTCTGTGTGTGTGGTTGGTGAGGGGATACTGACTCACTGATAAGTTATATTTACGGAGCAAGACCTTAACTGCACCCCAGATCCCAATATCAATTTCTACAAGGTGTCAAAGAACCCATTGGATGCTGAAAACTTTCTAAAGACTCATAGTATGGCAAAGATCATCATTATTGTTGACACACACTGCTTTGAGGCTGGGGCCTTTGTCTGGAGGAAGAATGACACCCCAGAAGGTCCTGGCAATGGATGCACACTCCTGAAGGTAAGTACATTACATCACCCTACCTATTTAGTGACCTTATCCTCCACAGGTCCTAAAGGAGTATTCAAATATGTTTCTGATGCAGAGGGAGCACCAAACCACCACCATAATAGCCTTATCCTGAACCTTGCATGTGGCACCTCCATCTCACAGGTCACCCCATGAAGTGAATTACTTAATGGGTGAGTCTAAAACACATTCCCTCCCACCACCAAGATGTTAGCTCACATCCAGTAGGCATTGTGCAAATGTCCTTTTACCGGCAAACAGTGCAACCATTGTGGGGATGGTTGTTGCAATGCTACTTGATCTGTTTGCATGCTGGGTCCAGACTTTATTGGACTACAATGTTATTATGGCCAAGAAAGTGCCATCTAAATAGGCTAGGGAACATATGCCTATCCTATCCAGACACAGTCACAATCCTGCACACTACACTACCTTCATCTGGAAAGAACCTCCACAGCCAATTTCCATTCCCATCTCCTGCCAGGATGATCATATCCACTTCACACAGTTCAACATTGGTCAACCTGAAGGGCAGTTAGTCAAGTGCTACAACAGGTGTGAGCAGAGCATATCCCCCAAACAAACAGCAGCCAGGGTCCACATCAGGTGCAAGTCCAAGTGTATGGTGAAGAAATTCAAGACAGATATAGCCACAATTCTTGGGAGACACACTGGTTGCAGTTAGGTATCCACAAGATCAGTATCCCATTCAGTGGGAGTTGCCCAAGCAACCCTCCTCTTCCACTGGATTGGTCCCTCCTGATGTAGTGGTACAGTTGGCCTCCTTACCTGGTTCAACTGGGGCAACACCTACAGTCACACCCCAGCAATCTCCCCCTCCCCTTTTCATCCAGATCCATCCAATTGCATTAGCTCCAAACCTCTCCCTAGCTGGGTCATTGGGGGAGGGAACAGGGTGCATAGAAGGGTTTTCTGAAGCAGAAGACTGTAAAGAAAATGTAGTAGAGAGTATAAATACTATTAACCTATTCTGCATCTTAAAAAAGTGTAATTAAGTTGAAACCTTTCTTATTATGCCATTCAGGATCTTGGGAAAAGTCTGAATTTAATTACACTTTCTGGAACACAAAATAGGCTGATAGTATTTATACTTTCTACTACATTTCTTTACAGTTTTCTGCTTTGAAAAACCCTTCTATACACCCTGTGGGGAGGCATGCATGGCATCAGTCCAACTCCAACCCCTCTACCTCCCATGCCTCAAAAGAGGTTTAGTTCCAGGTTGGGAGGTAGAATGGTACAGAAGCGGCAACAACACCAGGAGGAGCAGGGTTGAATCTACCCCCTGCTGGTGACAATTCAAGTTTTACCTTCACACTACATTAGTTCATATGTGCATTTATTGAGTGCTAGATAGTGCAATAAATGCACATCCACCCATCTTGTATATATGCTGTATGGATGAGACAAAAAATAAGTAGCAATCAAAGGGCCCTTTAATGGCCATTTTTGTAGTATTGAAGTCTATGTATCTCTAAGTTGTATAGCGGCTGCTGCATACGGTTTTGTACGCGGGAAATAGTCCTCACTAGATGCAAATTGAGGCTATTCGCGTTTATTGCAATGAAATGGAGTGTGTATTGAAGATATAGGTTT
>Ga0307513_10001984_pt1 | contig 28973 bp, 32 predicted proteins | sample 15_EM_MG_FD_202174 | JGI IMG/M metagenome (GOLD analysis project Ga0307513, IMG submission 202174) | Populus trichocarpa ectomycorrhiza microbial communities from riparian zone in the Pacific Northwest, United States - 15_EM | ecosystem: Host-associated > Plants > Roots > Unclassified | place... | reverse complement strand
CGGTGGACCAGTCCAGCTCGTGCCAGGTCACCGCGATGTCGAACAGCTCCACGAGCACCTCGGGATCGGTGTCGACGCGCAGCAGCCGGTCGTGGTGCTCCCGCTCGGGGCCCCATGGACAGGCGCCCCGGCACGTCACCAGGTGGAGAGTCGGCTGGGACATCATCGCGGTCATCGATCGCCTCCGATCTCGCGCCACGCGGTGTGATGCAGAGCACTCTGAAAGGAGCACTGTGAACGGGTCCGGTTGCACCGGTGTTGCACGGAACGGAAAGAACCGATGACGGTGAGCCAGCGCAGCGTCTCGGCCCGCTGGACCGGTGGATTGCGGGCGGAGGTGGACGCCGGCGGGTTCGCCGTCATCGCCGACGAGCCGGAGTCGGTTGTCGGCGGTACCGGCAGCGGACCGCAGCCGACCGAGCTGCTGCTCGCGTCGATCGCCTCCTGCTTCACCATCGCCGTGGCCTACACGGCCGCCAAGCGGAAGATCGCCCTCGACGGGCTGACGGTCGACGTCACCGGGCACTACGACGGCCCGCGCTTCGACGCGTTCCGCATCGAGGTGCGGGCCACGGCGCCGGTCGGCGAGCAGCTGGAGAAGCTCGTCGAGGTGGCGAAGCGGGTCTGCTACGTGACCCGCACCCTGGCCGAGCCGCCGGAGATCGAGTTCGTCATCGTCTGAGTTCGTCAACCTTCCGGTTGCGGATGCTGCAGTCGGGCATTACGTTCGTCGTCAACCTACTAGTTGAGGATGGTGTGGAAGATGAACGAGCGCTCTGTGGTCGCGTACGTGAGCACGTCGATCGACGGCTGCACCGGCGGCCCCGACGGGGTCGAGCACGACCAGTGGCTCTACGAGCACGCCGCGACGACGGGCTCGTCGATGGCGCACGAGCCCGTCTGGCGACGCTGCGACACCGCGATCGTCGGACGCACCAACTACGAGGGCTTCGCGTCCGTCTGGCCTGGCATCGAGACCGACCCGGCGACCGATCCCGACACCCGTGCGCTCGCGCACTGGCTCAACACGGTGGAGAAGGTGGCGTTCAGCCGCACCATCACCGAGCCGGTCTGGGCCAACAGCCGCATCGCCACCGACGTCGGCGCCACCGTGCGGGAGCTCAAGGCCGCGCCCGGCCGCGACATCCTCGTGCTCAACAGCGCGTCGATCGTCCAGGAGCTGCTGCGCCTGGACCTGCTCGACGACCTGTACGTGGCGATCGTGCCCGTGGTGATCGGCGGCGGGGTGCGGCTGCTGCCCGACGGGTTGCCGGCCAGCCGGTGGGCGCTGGCCGGCACCGTCGTCATGGAGCACGGCGCGGTGGCGCTGCATTGGCGACGGGATCGCTAGAGGCGATCCGGGGCGGCGATCCCCAGTAGGCCCAGCCCCGACGCCAGCGTGTCGCCCGTCAGCCGGCAGAGGAGCGCCCGCCGGGCCCGCACGTCGTCCGGTGCACGCAGCACCGGGCAGACCTCGTAGAAGTCGCTGAACGTGCGGGCCAGCCCGAGCAGGTAGGTCGCGAGCCGGTGCGGTTCCAGCGCGTCGGTCGCGGCCGCGAGCGCCGCGGCGTAGCCGTCGAGCTGCAGGGCGAGCCGGCGCTCCGCCGGCTCCAACACCCCGTCGATGACGGGCTCGGCGCCGGCGGGGAGCCTGCGCAGGATCGAGCGGACGCGGGCGTGCGCGTACTGCAAGTAGACGCCGGTGTCGCCGGTCAGCGACAGCATCCGGTCCAGGTCGAACACGTAGTCGCGGGTGCGGCCGGTGCTGAGGTCGGCGAACTTGACCGCGCCGATGCCGATCTCCGCGGCGCGCCGGTCCAGCTCGTCGGGCGGCAGGTCGGGGCTGCGCTCGGCGACGGTCGTGCGGGCGTGCACCACCGCCGAGTCCAGCAGCTCCAGCAGCCGCACCGTCTCCCCGGCCCGCGTCTTGAACGGGGTGCCGTCCGGGCCGAGGATCGAGCCGAACGCGACGTGCACCGCCTCGACGTGCGCGGGGAGGTAGCCGGCCCGCCGTGCTGCGGCGAACACCATGCGGAAGTGCAGCGCCTGCCGGGCGTCGACGACGTAGAGGATCCGGTCGGCGTGCAGCTTCTCGACCCGGTACCGGATCGCGGCGAGATCGGTGACGGCGTAGCCGAACCCGCCGTCGCTCTTGCGCACGATCAACGGTGTGGGGTCGTCCTCGTGCGCATCTTCAGGGAAGACGCACAACGCCCCGTCCGACTCGACGGCGATGCCGCGGGCCTCCAGGTCGTCGGCGATGCCGGCGAGCTCGGCGTTGTAGAAGCTCTCGCCGACGGCGTCGGCGGGTGCCAGCAGGACGTCGAGGCGGCGGTAGATCTCCTCGAAGTAGTCGGTGGACTCGGCGACGATCGCCGACCACGTCGCCCGCGCGGCCGGCTCGCCCGCCTGCAGCGCGACGACGGCCGCCCGGGACCGGTCGGCGAACCCCGGATCGGCCTCGAAACGGGCCCTGGCCTCCCGGTAGAGGGCGTTGAGGCGCGAGATCGACGAGCCGCCCGCCGGCGCGGGATGCTCCGCCAGGTACTGCACGAGCATCCCGAAGTTGGTGCCCCAGTCGCCCAGGTGGTTCTGCCGCAGGACGGTGGCGCCGGCGTGCCCGAGCAGCCGCGCCAGCGCGTCACCGACGACCGTGCTGCGCAGGTGCCCGACGTGCATCTCCTTGGCGATGTTGGGCTGCGAGTAGTCGATCACCGTGGTCGCGGTGGACGTGATCGGCACGCCCAGCCGCGGATCACCCGACCGTGCGACGACCTGCCGCAGCAGCGCGGCATCGGTGAGGGTGATGTTGAGGAAGCCCGGCCCGCTCGGCACCGCGGACGCGAGCACGTCGTCGGCGGGCAGCGCGGCGGCCACTTGCGCGGCCAGCTCCCGGGGCGCAACGCCGTGCCGTTTCGCGAGCGGCAGCACGCCGTTGGCCTGCAGGTCGGAGTGCTCGGACGGCCGCACGATCGGATCGGCGTCGATCGCCTCCGGCAGCACCGCCGCGAACCCGCGTCGAACCCGGAGCTCCACCGCGTGCGCGAGGGAGACGACCGGTGTCCGGGGTGGGTTCATGGGCAGTGGGTACCGGCGTTCGGCAGGCGCGGCAACCGAGTTCGGTCCACTACGCTCCGTGAGTGGACACCGCCGCGCGCCGCCTGCGCGATGCCCTCGAGCCCGTCGCCATGCACGCCGTGTGGAGTGCCAGCACTCGTTCCGCGCTGGATGCGCACGGCCTCGACTTCGCCCAGGCCTACGTGTGCGGGCGCGGCGCCGCGCTGGGCGACACCCCGTCGGCCGTGCTGGCGGCAACGTTCGCGGTGTTCGAGCCCGGCTGGATCGAGGCGGCGTGGAGCGCGCGGCCGTCCGACCTGGGCACCCTGATCGCGACCCGCGACGCCGCCGCGGCAGCCAGCCTGCGCGCCGTGATCGGCGACGCCGACGAGCCGGCGGTGGCCCGCGTCGCCGGCCTGCTCGAGGCCGCCTGCGCCGGGCTCGACGTGACCGGTCGCCCGCTGTTCGCCGCCCTGCGGTCCCGGGCCCGCCTCGGCGAGGCGTACGGGCGGCTGTGGCGGGCCGCCGATGTCGTGCGCGAACACCGCGGCGACTCGCACATCGCGGCCTGCGTGGCGGCCGGCCTCGATCCCGTCTCCATGAACGTGCTGACCGAGCTGTGGGTCGGCTTCCCCGTCGGCGAGTACACCGACACCCGCGGCTGGCCGGTGGCCCGACGGAAGGCCGCGGTCGCGCGACTGGAGGCCGACGGCCTGGTCGCCGACGGCGCGCTCACCACCGCCGGGCAGACGTTCCGTGACGGGCTGGAGGCCGCCACCGACACCGCTCAGTCGGCGCTGGTCGCGGCCCTCGGCGACACCGTCGACGAGGTGGTCGAGCGGCTCGACGCCTGGTCGGCACTGTGCATCGCGGCCGGCGAGTTCCCGGAGGACGAGCGCAAGCGCGCTGCCGGCTGAGCTCCCCAGCGGTCTCCAGCCCCCGCGCGAGTTGCGGTTCTCACGACATCCACAACTCGCGGTCGACGTTCCACGACCCGCGGGTGTGCGGTGGCTAGAAGGTCCCGACCTTCAGCAGGTAGCAGGTGCCGCACATCGACTCGTAGCCCACGTCGCCGTCGATGGCGACCTGGTCGCCGGAGCTGGTGAACGTGCCGTCGACCGTGCGGGCGTTGAGCGTGGCCTTGCGGCCGCATCGGCAGATCGTCTTCAGCTCCTCGATGGAGTGCGCCAACTCCATCAGCCGGATCGACCCGGGGAAGCCGCGGGTGCGGAAGTCGCTGCGCAGCCCGTACGCGATGACGGGCACGTTGTGCTGCACGGCGAGCCGGAACAGGTCCTCGACCTGCTCGTCGGTGAGGAACTGGGCCTCGTCGACGAGCACGCAGTCGATGCGCGGGCCCGGGGTGGCGAGCACGGCGTCGCGGAGCACCGTGCGCTCGTCGGCGACGAGATCGACCTCCCGCGCCACGCTGATCCGGGAGAGCACCGCGGGGCTCTTCGTATCGGTCGCCGGCTTCACCACGAGCACGCGCTGGCCGCGTTCCTCGTAGTTGTGCGCCACCTGGATGAGGGACGTCGACTTGCCGGAGTTCATCGCGCCGTAGCGGAAGTACAGCTTGGCCACGGTGAGAGTCTCTCAGTCGCGCGTCCATAGCCTGGACGGGTGCGGCCCCTCGCGATCGTCTCCGGTGTGCTGGCGTGCGTGCTGCTGGTCGTCGTGACGGCGATCGCGGTGCTCGCCGGGCAGCGGCCGACCCCGTCCCGCAGCGACGGGCTGGTGCCGGCCGAGGTCGCCCGCAACACCCCGCTGCCGCAGCCCGACCCGTTGCCGGCCGGCACCGACGTCGCGACGTGGGCCGCGACGAACGCCACCCGCACCGGCATCCCGGCGCGGGTACTGCGCGCCTACGCCACCGCCGAGATCGCGCAGCGGCGGACCACCCCGCGCTGCCGGCTCTCCTGGGTGACGATCGCGGGGATCGGGCGGGTGGAGTCCGACCACGGCCGCTACGGCGCGTCGGAGATCGACGCCGACGGTGTGACCCGGCCCGGCATCGTCGGCATCCCCCTGGACGGCTCGGACGGCACCCGCCGCATCGCCGACACCGACGACGGCCGGCTGGACGGCGACGCCGAGTACGACCGGGCCGTCGGGCCGATGCAGTTCCTTCCGGCGACGTGGGCCCGCTACGGCCAGGGCGATCCGCAGCACATCGATGCCGCCGCGCGCGCCACGGCCGCCTACCTGTGCGCGGCGCGCCGGGATGTCGCGACCGGTCGCGGCTGGTGGGACGGGGTGCTCACCTACAACTCGTCCAACGAGTACGCGCGGCTGGTGTGGGCGGCGGCCAACCGCTACGCCCGCGGCCCGGCCCCGCAGTAGCCGAGCGGACGTCGTCGATCAAGGGCAAAAGGTCGCTCTGGGTGATCAACTAGCGACCTTTTGCCCTTGATCAACGCCACATTCCGGCCGCCGCGCCCCGCCTCGCTACTCGATGAGCGACTGCCCCCAGTACGTGCCCTCGCCCAGCCCCGGCGGCACCGCGAACACCGCGGAGCTGGTGTGCTCGATGTACTCCATCATCGTGTCGTTGTTGGCCAGCGCGCTCTGCATCGGCACGAACTGCTTCGCCGGATCCTTCATGAACGCCAGGAAGAACAGGCCGGCGTTGAGGTGGCCCTGCCCGTCGCTGCCGTCGACGAAGTTGTAGCCGCGGCGCAGGATCTTGACCCCGCCCAGTGCGTGCGCCGACGCGAGCCGGATGTGTGCGTCGAGCGCGATCGTGGGCTGCCCGTCCTCGCCCTTCAGCTCGTAGTCGGCGAGGTCGAACTCCTTGCTGCCCGACAGCGGCGCGCCCTCGCCCTTGTTGCGGCCGACGAGCAACTGCTGGTCGTTGAGCGACGTGCGGTCCCACACCTCGATGTGCATGCGGATGCGCCGCGCGACGAGGTAGGTGCCACCCTCCAGCCACGGCTGTGCGCCACCCTTGATCCACACGTGCTCGTCGAGCCCGGCCGGGTCCTCGGCCTTGAGGTTGTTGGTGCCGTCCTTGAAGCCGAAGAGGTTGCGCGGCGTGGCCTGCGTGGTCGACGTGGACGACGTGCGGCCGAACCCGAGCTGCGACCACCGCACGGCGGTGGTGCCGAACCCGATCCGCGCCAGGTGGCGGACCGCGTGCACCGCGACCTGTGGGTCGTTCGCGCAGGCCTGGATGCAGATGTCGCCGCCCGACAGTGCGGGGTCGATGTCGTCGAGGGTGAACGGGGGCAGGTCGAGCAGCTCCGCCGGCCGCTTGGCGGCCAGCCCGAACCGGTCGACCCCGGCCTTCGCGAACAGGCCGGGTCCCACCCCGAACGTGATCGTGAGCTGCGAGGCCGGCAGTCCCAACGCCTCGCCGTTGTCGTCCGGCGGGGCGTCGGGGTTGCGGTTGACCGCGCCACCCGGGGTGACCTCGGCGCCGGCGGTCATCCGCTCGGCCGCCGCGGTCCACTTGCGGAACAGGCTCTGCAGCGCCGCCCGGTCGCCGTCGATCACGTCGAGGGCGGCGAAGTGCAGCCGGTCCTGGGCGGGGGTGATGATCCCGGCCTGGTGGGTGCCGCGGAACGGCACCACGTCCGACGGCGACGGGGTCGTCGCCGGCGCCGAGCAGGCCGCGGCGGCGGCGCCGGCCCCGGCGAGTGCGACTCCAGCACCCGCTGCGCCCAGCAGCCGCCGCCGTGACACGCCACTCATGACGTCACGACCCCCGCGACCTGCGAGATCGGCTCCGCCAGCGCGTCGACGGCCTCGGTCATCTTCTTCTTGTCGTCGTCGGTGAGCTCGGTGTAGAGCTTGAACCCGTCACCCACGCGGTAGCCCTCCAGCAGCTTCTCGATCGCGGCGAACCGTTGGTCGAGCTGCGGTCCGAGCTCCTTGTTCTTCTCGTCGATCACCGGACGCAGCGCGGCCACGGACGCCTGCGAGCCCTCCACGTTGGCCTTGAAGTCCCACAGGTCGGTGTGCGAGTAGCGGTCCTCCTCACCGGTGATCTTGCCGGTGGCGACCTCGTCGAGCAGCTCCTTCGCGCCGTTGGCCAGCTGCACCGGGGTGAGCTCGACGGTGGCGACGCGGGTCTGCAGGTCCTTCATGTCGGCCAGCAGGTTGTCGGCCATCTGGTTGGTGTCGGGCTTGATGCCGTCCACCCACAGGTCCTTCTCGATCCGGTGGTAACCGGTGAAGGGGACGCCGGGCTCGCCGTCGTCACGGCCGTCGACCTTCGGGTCGATGTCGCCGAAGGACTCCGCGACCGGCTCGATCCGCTCCCAGTAGATGCGCGAGACCGGGAACAGTGCCTTGGCCTCGTCGATCTTGCCGGCCTTGACGGCGGTGACGAACTCCTGCGTCTTGACGACGAGCGTCTCGATCTGCGAGGTCACGTAGCGCTTGTAGCCCGCGGTCGCCTCGGCGAGCTTCGCGTTGGCGTCGGTGGAGCGCTGGGTGTTGCCGGTGACGGTGAACTGGCCGCGGATGCCGTCGCCGATCATGCCCGGCTTGCAGGCGGTGGTGTACGCGCCGCCGTCGGGCACCTCGACGATGAGCTGGCGGGTGATGCCGGGGCCGATGTTCTCGACCTCGCCCATGATCCGGTCGCCGACGCCGTACAGGTAGAACTCGGTGACCTTGCTGCCCGCGTTGTTGATCGAGAACGTGATGTTGCCCGCAGGTGCCTCGGTGGCGCCGACGTCGCACGCCGTGTCGGAGGCCTTCACCGCGATCGGGCCCCCCGCGGCCCCACCCCCGGCGTTGTTCTGCGTCGGTGCCGTGCTCGTGCAGCCGGCGAGTGCCACTGCGGCGATCCCGGCACACACGATGCCGGTCGAAGTTCTGCGGGACATTGGGGATGTGCTCCTCGGGGTCAGGACGTCGTGCCAACGGGGCGCTTGCTGCGGGTGGATCGCAGGAACAGGGTGAGCACGACGGCCACGTAGGCGACCCAGACGATCGCCTCGAGCACCGTGGTCTGCGGCGAGAAGTTGAAGATCCCCTTCAACAAGGTGCCGTACCAGGAGTCGGGCGGGATCGCCGCGCTCACGTCGAAGGCCAGCGTGGTGAGGCCGGGCAGGATGGCGGCTTCCTGCAGGTCGTGCACGCCGTAGGCGAGGATCCCGGCGGCCACGAAGATCAGCAGCACGCCGGTGACCGTGAAGAACTTCCCCAGGTTGATCCGCAGGGCCCCGCGATAGATCAGGTACGCGAGCGCGACGGCGATCGCGATCCCGATCAGGAAGCCGATCAGCGGTTGCGTGGTCTCCCCGGCCGCCTGCGCGGCGGTGTAGAAGAACAGGGCCGTCTCCAGGCCCTCCCGGCCCACCGCGAGCGCGGCCATCACGACGACGGCGGTGGAGCCCATCGCCACGGCGCTCTCCAGCCGGCCCTCGAGCTCCTTCGAGATCGTGCGGCCGACCCGGCGCATCCAGAAGATCATCCAGGTGACGAAGCCCACGGCGATGATCGAGAGGCTGCCGCCGAGCGCCTCCTGCGCGGTGAACGTCAGCGCCTGCTGCGCGAGGCCCAGCGCGACTGTCACCGCGACGCTGATCGTGACCGCGATAGCCACGCCGAGCCAGACCCGCGGCAGTGCCTCGCGCCGATCGGTGCGGACCAGGAAGGCGACCAGGATGCTGACCACGAGCGCGGCCTCGAGGCCTTCTCGCAACCCGATCAGCAGATTGGCCAGCACGGCGGCTCCCACAGTCTCGTCGGCCGTCGTTAGGGCAGCCTCATCAGTAGCTGCGCCAGGCTAGCCTCTGCTCTCCGAGAGCGGAAGCCGTCCGAACGGCGTGACCTGCGTTGACGCCGGTTTAGTCCGGTTCGGTGCCGTCGAGGGCCATCCGGGCGCGCACCTCGCCGAGCGCCTCCTGGTACTCCGGGCGCGGGTCCATCGCGGCCGCCATCTTCAGCTGCGCGTGCGCCTCCTGCAGCCGGCCCTGCCGGTGCAACGCCTTGCCCAGTCCGAACCGCGCGTAGTGATCCGACGGGTGGTGCGCCAGCACCCGCTCGAACGCCTGCTCGGCCCGTCTCAGCTGGGCGGAGTTCAGGTACGCCCGCCCGGCCAGCAACTGCACCGACGAGTCGTCGGGCTGGCTCTCCAGCACCGGACCCAGCGCCGCCAACGCATCGAGCGGACGGCTGTCGGCCACGAACATCTCCGCACGGCGATACGACTCGAAAAGACCCTCGGGCTGGCTCGTCATGGTCGTATACACGTTAGGTGGCGACGCGGTGAACTGCGAGAGTTGACAACCGCGGTGAGGGTTGCTCCACGGCGTGTCGGTACCCGGCCGTTAGGCTGGGGCCCCGTTACGGTGGATCACTTGACGGGAGCACTGGTGGCGGTCATCGAAGAGGTCGGCGCACGCGAGATCCTCGACTCGCGGGGCAACCCCACCGTCGAGGTCGAGGTGGCACTCGACGACGGCACCCTGGCCCGGGCGGCAGTGCCGTCCGGCGCGTCGACGGGCGAACACGAAGCCGTCGAGCTGCGTGACGGCGACCCAGCCCGCTACGGCGGCAAGGGCGTCGAGAAGGCCGTCTCCGCGGTCCTCGACGAGATCGGGCCGGAGCTGGTCGGCCTGGAGGCCTTCGAGCAGCGGATCGTCGACCAGCGGCTGGTCGATCTCGACGGCACCCCCAACAAGGCCCGGCTCGGTGCGAACGCGCTGCTCGGGGTCTCCCTCGCGGTCGCCAAGGCGGCCGCCGACTCCTCCGGGCTGGAGCTGTTCCGCTACCTCGGCGGACCCAACGCCCACGTCCTGCCCGTCCCGATGATGAACATCATCAACGGTGGCGCGCACGCCGACACGTCCGTCGACGTGCAGGAGTTCATGATCGCGCCGATCGGCGCCGACTCGTTCAAGGAGGCCCTGCGCTGCGGCGCCGAGGTCTACCACGCGCTCAAGTCCGTGCTGAAGAGCAAGGGACTGGCCACCGGCCTCGGCGACGAGGGCGGCTTCGCCCCCGACCTGCCCGGCACCCGCGCCGCGCTCGACCTGATCCTCGAGGCCATCGGCAAGACCGGCTACGCCGTCGGCAGCGATGTCGCGCTGGCCCTCGACGTGGCCGCCACGGAGTTCTTCACCGACGGCACCTACTCCTACGAGGGCAAGAAGCTCTCGGCCGGCGAGCTCACCGAGATCTACGCAGGGCTCGTCGCCGACTACCCCCTCGTCTCGATCGAGGACCCGCTGGCCGAGGACGACTGGGACGGCTGGGTCGAGCTGACGAAGAAGGTCGGCGACGCCGTCCAGATCGTCGGCGACGACCTGTTCGTCACCAACCCGGAGCGCCTCGACGACGGCATCTCCCGCGGCGCCGCGAACGCGCTGCTGGTGAAGGTCAACCAGATCGGCACGCTGTCGGAGACCCTCGACGCGGTCAACCTCGCCCACCTCTCCGGCTACCGCTGCATGATGAGCCACCGCAGCGGCGAGACCGAGGACACCACGATCGCCGACCTCGCCGTCGCGACGGGCTGCGGGCAGATCAAGACCGGCGCCCCGGCCCGTTCCGACCGCGTCGCCAAGTACAACCAGCTGCTGCGCATCGAGGAGGCGCTGGGCGACGCCGCACGTTACGCGGGCGACCTGGCCTTCCCACGGTTCCGCACCGAGAGCTGATCGATGGCCGAGGAACGGGCGCGGGCGCCCAAGACGCGGCGCAAGCCGGTCCGACCGGCGGGCACGGCCAGCACGGCCACCCGTCGGCGGGTCGGCCGCGAGCCGCAGCTCACCCGCACCCGTCCCGGTGGTGTCGTCGCCGCCACCACCGGGTTCCTCGGCATCTCCTCCGCACGGCGCGCGGCGATCCTCGCGATCGTTGTGTGCGCGCTGGCCCTGTCGGTGGCCGTGCCGCTGCGCAACTACGTCGCGCAGCGGCAGGAGCTCGCCGCCGTCACCCAGCAGCAACGTGATCTCGCCGCCGAGGTCGAGCGCCTCACCGGCGAGAAGGACCGGCTCTCCGACCCGGCGGAGATCGAAGCACTGGCCCGCAGCCGGCTCGGGTACGTCCGGCCCGGCGAGGTGCCCTACGTCGTGCAGCTGCCCCAACCGCCCGCCGCCCCGGCGGCCGATGCCGGCGGTGGCACGCCCTGGTACGCGGTGCTGTGGCGCGAGGTCACGGCAGGTTCGCCGTGACCGTCGCCGATGCGGACGTCGCCGCCGTCGAGGCCCAGCTGGGCCGGCGGCCACGCGCGATGCTGGACGTCGCCCACCGCTGCCCGTGCGGGCAACCCACCGTGGTGCGCACCGCGCCGCGGCTGGAGGACGGCACCCCGTTCCCCACGCTCTACTACCTCACCTGCCCCCGCTTGGCGTCCCGGCTCGGCACGCTGGAGGCCGAGGGGCGGATGCGGGAGATGACCGAGCGGCTCGCGTCCGATCCCGAGCTGGCCGCCGCCTACGCCCGCGCGCACGAGGCGTACCTGGCCGAACGCGACGCCATCGACTCGCTCGGCACGCAGGTCACCGCCGGCGGCATGCCCGATCGCGTCAAGTGCCTGCACGCGCTCGCCGCGCACGCGCTCGGCGCCGGCCCCGGGGTGAACCCGCTCGGCGACGAGGCCGTGGCCGAGGTCGGGGAGTGGTGGAGCCCCACCTGCTGCAAGCCCCCGGAGTCGTAGCCCCGCGAGTCTTGCGTTCTGGTCGGCGAGTCCTGCGTTTGGTCCGGCGAGTTTCGCGTTTCAGTCGGTGAGTTCGGCGTTCTGGTCGGCGAGTCGCGTTCGCCCGTCTTCGCGGGAGGAAGCGCGCAACTCGGAGCGCGAAACGCAGGACTCGCCGCGCCGTTTGCAAGACTCGCCGCGCGGAACGCAAGACTCGCCGGCCAGAACGCGAGACTCGCCGACCCGATCGGACAACGTGGGCCGTCGCGCTGACTCAGGCCGTGGGGGCGATCCGCGCCAGCAATGCGTCGGCGTGCGCCTCTGCTGGGAGGGTGCCGGAGGTGCGCCACGGGCCGTCGGGCAGGAACCGCGACATCACGAACGCGGACGCGACCTCGGTGGGCGCGTGCCGCAGCAGCAGTGATCCCTGCAGACACAGCGCCAGCGTCTCCGCGAGCCGACGGGCCCGGCGCGGCTCCCGGCTGCGCAGCTCGGTGCGCAGCTCACGGACGCCGCGGTCGTACCAGGAGTCGCCGCCGGTGGCGGCTTCGATCTCGCCCATGACGGCCTCGACGGACCCGGGATCCTTGGTGACGGCGCGCAGCACGTCGAGGGCGGTGACGTTGCCGGAGCCCTCCCAGATCGAGTTGAGCGGCGCCTCCCGGTAGAGCCGCGGCATGCCCGATTCCTCGACGAATCCGTTGCCGCCCAAGCATTCCAGCGCTTCGGCGACCATGGTCGGCGTGCGCTTGCACACCAGGTACTTCGACGCGGGGAGGGCGAGGCGCAGGAAGTCGCGTTCCTCGCGGTCGACGGCGCCGGCGAGGCGCATGGCGAGCACGGTGGCGGCCTCGGACTCCAGCGCGAGATCGGCGATGACGGTCTGCATGAGCGGGGCGTCGGCGAGCCGGGTGCCGAACGCGCTGCGGTGCAGCACGTGGTGGGCGGCCTCGGTGAGCGCGGCGCGTTGCAGCGCGGACGAGCCGATGACGCAGTCGAGCCGGGTCATCGACACCATCTCGATGATGGTGTGGACCCCGCGACCTTCCTCGCCGAGCCGCCAGCCGACGGCTCCGGCGTACTCGATCTCGGCGGACGCGTTGGAGCGGTTGCCCAGCTTGTGCTTGAGCCGCTGGAGGTGGATGGCGTTGCGGGTGCCGTCGGGCAGCACCCGGGGCAGGACGAAGCAGGTGAGCCCGCCCGGGGCCTGGGCCAGCGTGAGGAACAGGTCGTTCATGGGCGCGGACGTGAACCACTTGTGTCCGACGAGCTGGTAGGTGCCGTCGGCCGTCGGCACGGCCTGCGTGGTGCCGGCGCGCACGTCGGAGCCGCCCTGCTTCTCCGTCATCGACATGCCGGCGAGCAGGCCCGCCTTGGTGGACGGCTCGGCGAGCCCGAACTCGTACGTGGTGGCGCGCAGCCCCGGTTCGTAGGCGGCGGCGATCGCGGAGTCGGCGCGCAGCGCGGGCACGGCCGCGTACGTCATGGAGATCGGGCAGCCGTGGCCCGCCTCCAGCTGGCTCATCAGGTAGAAGCCGGCGGCCCGGGCGACGTGCGCGCCGGTGCCGGACTCGGCCGTCCACGGGGTGCCGTGCAGCCCCCATCCGACGGAGGTGCGCATCAGCCAGTGCCACGACGGGTGGAACTCGACCTCGTCGACGCGGTGGCCCCAGCGGTCGTGGGTACGGAGGACGGGCGGGTTCTCGTCGACGAGCCGGGCGTGCTCGCGCGCCTCCGCGGAGCCCACGAGCTGGCCGAGCTGCGCGAGCGCCGGCAGCGCCTCGCCGGCTCCCTCCCGGGCGACGGCCTCGGTGAGGGCGGGATCGCAGGCGAGCGGGTCGTACCCGGCGAGGGGTGGTGGCTGGTTGTCGACCACGTGCGTGCGCCCGTCGCCGGCCTGCAGCGGCGGCTCGACGGGCCGGGCCGGTGCGAAGGATTCGACCTGCACAGGGATGTCGTGCGCCGGCGGAGCCGACGGGATGAACCGCCGCGGCAGCTCCGGCTCGACCTCCGGCGCTGCTGCCTCGGGCTGGGGTGCGCGGCGGCCGCGCCGTGCCGCTGCCACGCTCGTGACCTGCCTTTCAGCCATTCTCGGAGCCTAACCCGCCGACTCCCGGTCCGGGTGGCCTTGAGCGGATCCGTAGGGTCGGGGGCCCGAGGTGAAGGAGTGCGCATGGCACGGGTGGCCGCGATCGACTGCGGGACGAACTCGATCCGGGTCCTGATCGCCGATGTGACGGAGGCCTTCGACGGCCGCCCCGAGCTGCGGGATCTCTACCGCGAGCAGAAGGTCGTGCGGCTGGGCCAGGGCGTGGACGCGACGGGCGAGTTCGCGCCGGAGGCCATCGAGCGCACCCGGATCGCGCTGGCCGAGTACACGGCCATGCTGCGCCGCAAGGGCGCGGAGCGCGTGCGCATGGTCGCCACGAGTGCCGCCCGCGACGTCTCCAACCGCGAGGCGTTCTTCGGCATGGTCCGCGACACGCTCGGCATCGACGCCGACGTGATCTCGGGCGACGAGGAGGCGCAGCTGTCGTTCGTCGGCGCGGTCGGCGATCTCGACCCGGACGACGGCCCGTTCGTCGTGGTCGACACGGGCGGCGGCTCCACGGAGCTGGTGGTCGGCACCCTGACCGACGGCAAGGCGACGGTCACGGCGGCGCGCTCGGTCGACATCGGCAGCGTGCGGATCACCGAGCGCTGCTTGCACGGCGACCCGCCCACGGCCGACGAGGTCGCGCAGGCCCGCGAGGTCGCGCACGGCATCCTCGCCCAGGCATTCGACGCTGTCCCGGTCGAGGGCGTGCGCACGTGGGTTGGGGTGGCCGGCACCATCACCACCCTGTCCGCGGTGGCGCAGCGGCTGGAGCGCTACGACCCGTCCGCGGTGCACCTGTCGCGGCTCTCGCTCGACCAGCTGCACGAGGTCGCCGAGGACCTGCTCGGCCGCACCCGTGAGCAGCGCAAGGAGCACAAGGCGATCGACCCGGGCCGCATCGACGTGATCGGCGGCGGCGCACTGATCGTCGACATGCTGGGCAAGGAGCTGCACGCGCGCGCCGGGATCACCGAGCTGGTCGTGAGCGAGCACGACATCCTGGACGGGATCGCGCGCTCACTTGTCTGATCACGGGTACGGCTCGGTCGCCGAGCTCGATGCCGCGCTCGTCGACTGCCGGGCCTGCCCGCGGCTGGTGGACTGGCGGGAGCAGGTGGCGCGGGAGAAGCGGGCCGCCTTTCGCGACGAGACGTACTGGGGTCGCCCGGTGCCCGGGCTCGGCCCTGCCGACGCACCGCTGCTGATCGTCGGGCTCGCGCCCGCTGCGCACGGCGCCAACCGCACCGGCCGGATGTTCACCGGCGACCGATCGGGGGACGTGCTGTTCGCGGCCCTGCACGCCGTCGGCCTGGCGAACCAGCCGACGTCCGTCCATGCCGGCGACGGGCTGGAGCTGCGCGGCGTGCGCATCACGGCGCCGGTCCACTGCGCGCCGCCGGAGAACAAGCCGACCCCGGCCGAGCGGGACAACTGCAGCAGCTGGCTCTTCGCGGAGCTCCAGCTGCTGCGCCCGCGGGCTGTCGTGGTGCTGGGCGCGTTCGGCTGGCAGTCGTTCCTGTCCGCCCTGCCGACCTTCGGGTGGCAGGTGCCGCGACCGCGGCCGCGCTTCGGCCACGGCGCACACGTCGAGATCCCCGGGGTGCTCGGGACGCTGCATGTTTTCGGCAGCTACCACGTGAGCCAGCAGAACACGTTCACCGGCAAGCTGACGCCCGCGATGCTGGAGGACGTGCTCACTCGGGCGGCTGAACAGGCGGCCCTGACGTAGTGGGACTCACGCCCCCGAGGGAGGTGAACCGGTCCAGTTAGTGGGAGCATGAAGGCATGGCTCGCAACACGCGCATTGTTGTGGTAGGCGGCGGATACGTCGGTATGTACACGGCTCTGCGCCTCCAGAAGAAGCTGCGCCGCGGCGAGGCCGAGATCACCGTCATCGACCCGCAGCCGCACATGACCTACCAGCCGTTCCTCCCCGAAGCGGCCGCCGGCTCGATCGAGCCGCGGCATGTGGTGGTGCCGCTGCGGCGGGTGCTGCGCAAGTGCCACCACCTCACCGGCCGGGTCACGTCGATCAACCACGCCGCCCGTGAGGTCACCGCGGACCTGTCCGCCGGCCACGTCACCACCGTCGGCTACGACGTGCTGGTCGTGGCGCCGGGCTCGGTGGCACGCACGCTGCCCATCCCAGGCCTGGCCGAGCAGGGCATCGCGTTCAAGACCGTCGGCGAGGCGATCCTGCTGCGCAACCACGTGCTCTCGCGCCTGGACGCCGCGGCCACCACGATCGACCCGGCCCTGCGGCAACGGCTGCTGACCTTCATGGTCGTCGGTGGCGGCTACGCCGGCGTCGAGGCGCTCGCCGAGCTGCAGGACATGGCCGTTTACGCCACCCGCTACTACGAGAACATCGCGCCCGACGACATGCGCTGGGTGCTCGTCGAGGCGGCCGGGCGGATCATGCCCGAGGTGAGCCACGACCTGGGCGTCTACACGGTCGAGCGGCTGATGGAGGCGGGCATCGAGGTCTACCTCGACACCCGCGTGAAGTCGATGGTGGATGGCCACGTCGTCCTCGACGACGCCACCGAGTTCGACGCCGACACCATCGTCTGGACGGCGGGTGTGAAGCCCAACCCGATGCTGGAGCAGACCGATCTGCCGCGCGACGAGCGCGGCCGCGTGGTCTGCAATACGGAGCTCCAGGTCGAGGGCATGCCGGAGGTGTTCTGCGCGGGCGACTGCGCGTCGGTGCCCGACCTGACCAAGGACGACCCGGAGGCCCGCACGGCGCCGTCCGCGCAGCACGCCGTGCGCCAGGCGAAGACGCTGGCCGACAACATCGTGCGGCACTTGCGCGACAAGCCGCTCACCCCGTACAAGCACGCGAACGCGGGCTCGGTGGCGAGCCTCGGCCTGTACAAGGGCGTCGCGATGATCTACGGCATCAAGATGCGCGGCATCATCGCGTGGTTCCTGCACCGCACCTACCACGTGAGCCGCATGCCCACGTGGAACCGGCGGATCCGCATCGTCTTCGACTGGACGGGCGCGTTGTTCCTGGGCCGCGAGGTGGTGTCGCTGGGTCAGATCAACGAGCCGCGGGCCGACTTCAGCCGCGTCATCAGCACCGGAGCCCGCCCGGCCGCCCCGGCCCAGACTCAGCCCGAGCCCTCGGAGCCGGCCCGCACCGCCTGACCTCCGGCCGCCGTCTCGATCACGTCGTCCAGCACAGCCCGGGAGCGGGCGAGATCGGCCATCGTGCGGTCGATCCGCTCGCGCTCGGCGACGAGATCGTCCACCAGCTTGCCGTCGGCGATCTCGCTCGGCCCGCCGTCGGCGTCGCGCATGCAGGGCAGCAGCCGGGCGATCCGGGAGCTGGAGAGCCCGGCCGCGTAGAGCTCCTGGATGCGGATCACCCGGTCGACCGCCGCCTGGGTGTAGCGGCGTTGCCCGCCGCTGGTGCGCTCGGGCGCGATCATGCCCTGCTCCTCGTAGTAGCGCAGGGATCGTTCGCTGACGCCGGTCCGTGCGGCGAGTTCACCGATTTTCATCTTGAACCTCACATTGATGTGAGGATCTAGCGTACCTGGGTGACGAACCTCTTCGCTCCCGTCCGACTCGGTGAACTCGACCTGCCGCACCGGATCCTGATGGCACCGGTGACCCGCAACCGTGCCACCGCCGACGGCGTACCCACATCGATCATGGCCGAGTACTACGCCGAGCGCGCCTCCGCGGCGCTCCTCGTGGTCGAGGCGACCACGCCCAGCGCGGTCGGGCAGACCTACCCGAACATCCCCGGCATCCACACCGATGCGCAGGTGCGTGGCTGGCGGTCGGTCACCGGCGCCGTCCGCGCCGCCGGTGGGCACGCGTTCCTCCAGCTCCAGCACGGTGGTCGGGTCGGGCATCCGGCGACCAGTGGGCTCGTCCCGGTCGCGCCCTCGGCCGTCGCACTGCCGGAGACCCTGCGCACGCCGCTCGGCGAACTGCCCGCGCCCGTCCCGCGCGCACTCACCGAGGACGGCATCCGTGCCACGATCGGCGAGTTCGCCACGGCCGCCCGCAACGCCGTCGCCGCAGGCTTCGACGGTGTGGAGGTTCATGCTGCGAACGGTCACCTGCTGCACCAGTTCATGGCCGGAACGACCACGAACCGCAGGTCGGACGGCTACGGCGGCAGTGTGGCCGGCCGGATCCGCTTCGTCGTCGAGACGGTGGCGGCGGTCGCAGCGGCGATCGGGCCGCAGCGCGTCGGCGTGCGGATCTCGCCCGGCAACACCGTGAACTCGATCCGTGAGGACGAGCCGGACGAGCTGTACCGGGCGCTGCTCGGCGCCCTCGATCCCCGGCTGGCGTACGTGCACGTCGTGTTCGCCGATCCGGCCGACCTGCTCTACCGGCTGGTGCGGGCCGCCTGGCCGGGGACGCTCGTGGCCAACCCGGCGCTCGGCTGGGGCGGGCCACTGCCCGCCGACGGCGGCCGTGCGGCCGGGGAGCGCCTGCTCGCGGCCGGCGCCGACGTCGTCGCGCTGGGTCGGGCGTTCATCGCCAACCCCGACCTCGTGGCCCGGCTGCGGGCCGGCGCGCCGCTCAACCCCGTCCGCGACGAGTTCTTCTACACCGGCGGCGAGCGCGGCTACCTCGACTACCCGTCGGTCGCCGGGGCGAGCCCCGCCGGCAGCGACGGCGGCGGCAGGGCGCCGGTCTGCCACAGCATGCCGAGCTCGTCACGCACGCCCCAGTGCTCGGCGAGCCGGTCGCCCTCGGCGCGGTAGAGGTGCATCGTCGACATCGCGTACGGCTTGCCGGTGGCGGGGACGCCGAACATCTCGACGTTCTACACGCCGTGCGCGGTGGCGCGGATCGCGACCTTGTCGCCGACGGCCACGACGTCGTGCACCTCGTAGCGGAGCTGCAGGCTCTCGGTCAGCCAGCGCAGCACGCCGATGTAGCCGTCCGGGCCCGGCGGTAGTCCGGGCGGCGCGCCGTGGTCGACGAAGTCGGCGGTGACGAGCTCGCGGATGCGCTCGTACTCCTTGGTCTCGAAGACCCGCAGTACCTCGAAGGCGGCGGTCTCTGCCGGTGTCATGGCAACCTCGTTGGGTTAGAGTTGAACGGGAATCAATCCATTAGAGGTTGATTCCACTCAACTGTCGAGGAGGTGGGCGTGGTCGAGAAGCGCCGCTACAACACCGCGCTGCGCGCGGAGCAGGCCCGGCTCACCCGGGCCAAGATCCTCGACACCGCCGCCGCGCTGTTCGTCGAGCAGGGCTACCCGGGCACCACCCTCGCCCAGGTCGCGGCCGCCACCGGGGTCAGCGTCCAGACCGTCTACAACCTCGTCGGCGGCAAACCCGACGTGCTCAAGGCCGCCTACGACGTCGTGCTCGCCGGCGACGACGAACCCGTCCCCATCCAGCAGCGGCCCACCGCGCGCGCGTCCATGGCGGCCACCGATCCGCGCACGTCGCTGATGCTGTACGCCAAGCTCGGCCGCGAGCTCAGCGAACGGATCCTGCCGCTGGTCGTGGTACTCATGGGACAGGCCGCAACCGGCGACCCCGATCTCGTCGCGTTCGCCGAGAAGATCGAGGGCGAACGCGCCATCGGGACCCGCAACGTCGTCGCCCACATCGACCACCACTTCGGCCTGCGCCCCGGCCTGGACGTCGACACCGCCGCCGACATCCTGTGGGCCCTCACCGCACCCGACGTCACCGACCGCCTCGTCCAACGCCGTGGCTGGGGCTGGGACCGGTTCGAGCAGTGGCTCGGCGAGACGATGGCCGACGCCCTGCTCGGCCCGGCGCCCGCACCGACCGCCACACCCGCGACGTTAGGCTGACGTAGCCGCCCCTGTAGCCCAACCGGCAGAGGCAGGCCCCTTAAAAGGGTCACAGTGTGGGTTCGACTCCCACCGGGGGCACGGGTCGATCTTGAGCTGTTCGGTTGCCGCCGTCCCGGCCCGTCACGGCCGGTCGGCGCCTCACGGCACGAGCAGCACCTTCGTCGCGCGCCGCTCGTCCATCGCCCGGTACGCGTCGGCTGCCTGGTCCAGGGGCAGGGTGAGGTCGAACACGACGCCGGGGTTGATCTCGCCCCTCATGATCAGGTCGATGAACTGCGGCAGGAACCGTCGCACCGGTGAGGGTCCGCCGTGCAGGTGCACCGAGGTGACCAACACCTCGAACAAGTTCAGGGTCACGTCGTGCGACATGCCGACGTAACCGACGTGGCCTCCGGGACGCGTCGAGTGGATGGCCTGCATGATCGACTCCTGCGTGCCGACCGCCTCGATCACCGAGTGGGCGCCGAACCCGCGGGTGAGCTCCTTGATCTTTGCCACACCCTCGGCGCCGCGCTCGGTGACGATGTCGGTGGCTCCGAGCTCCAGGGCCAGCTTCTGCCGGTCCGCGTGCCGGGACATCGCGACGATCCGTTCCGCCCCGAGCTGCTTGGCTGCCAGGATGCCGAGCAGGCCGACGGCGCCGTCGCCCACGACCGCGACCGTCTTGCCCGGTCCGGCCTCGGCCGCCACCGCTGCGAACCAGCCGGTGGCCAGCACGTCGGACGCGGTCAGGAGGTTGCGTACCTGTTCGGGCGTCGGCTCGGTCGGCGTCGCGACGAGCGTGCCGTCCGCCAGCGGGATCCGGGCCCGCTCCGCCTGGGTGCCGATCTCGCCACCCATGATGACGCTGTGCACACAGTTGCCTTGGTATCCGGCCAGGCAGTTCTCGCAGGTGTTGTCGCTCGCGTTCCACCCCCCGACGACGAAGTCGCCGACCTTGATGTTCCGCACCTCCGCACCGATCTCCTCGACGACGCCCACGTACTCGTGGCCCATCGGCGTCGGACCGCTCACGGGGTCGATCCCGCGGTAGGACCACAGGTCCGAGCCGCAGACGCACGACGCGGTGACGTGGATGATCGCGTCCGTCGGCTCGACGATCGTCGGGTCCGCCCGCTCCTCGACACGGATGTCCCCGGGGCCGTGCATGACGACTCCACGCATTGACGTTCTCCCTACTGGTCGGTCGTTCTCGAGATCCACTGAACAATCGACCGGCGCGGCGTGGGAGTCCCTGACAAGAGGGGTACTGGGAGGGACTCCCTCGCCCGCGGACGTCGCCTATTCACGGACGGTGGGGCGGTAGGTGAGGAGCGCCAAGGTGTCACCGACCGTCCGGGACTCGACGAGGCGCAGGGGTTGCACGGTGCTCGTCCCGCCGAACAGGCGTCGCCCTGCTCCGAGGACGCAGGGGTAGATCATCAGCCGCAGCTCGTCGACGAGCCCGTGATCGAACAGTGCGGGCACGAGCCCCCCGCTCGCGTAGACGACGATCTCGCCGCGCACTTCGTCCTTCAGCTTCTCCGCGGCGGTCGCCACCTCGCCGCCGAGGACCGTCGTGTTGGACCACCGCGGGTTCTCCAGGGTGGCCGACACGACGTACTTGGGCATGCTGTTGATCCGTTCCGCCAACGCGTCCCGGCGGGACGGATACCGCTGGGCGAAGAACTCGTAGCTGCGCCGACCCAGCAGCATCGCCTCGGCCGCTGTCGCCTCGGCGATCAGCGCCGCAGCCCACTCCTGCCGATCCCGCTCCCCGATCAGGGTGAACCAATCGACGCGGCCGATGCCCTCGTCGCCCCTCGGGTCCTGCATGACGCCGTCGAGCGAGACGTTCTCGCTCACCACGAGCTTTCCCATGTCATTTCTCCGATCGATGTCGTCTGCCGCAAGAAGGTCGGCACTGATGGAGAACCCGCGACGGGGGGAAACTGGGCGCCGCAACACCGCCCGGTTCGCCGCGTCGCCGGTGTCGGTACCTGTCGGACGTGCCACGAGCGAGGAGGTGCCGTGATGGTGGTGACCAGCGACCTGATGTCCCGGGCCCGGGCCGGCGACGGCGACGCGTTCCGGCAACTGACCGCGCCCCATCGGCGGGAGTTGCAGGTGCACTGCTACCGGATGCTGGGCTCGTTGCAGGATGCCGAGGACGCCCTGCAGGACACCCTGCTGGCGGCATGGCAGGGCCTCGACGGGTTCGAGGGGCGCGCCTCGCTGCGCACCTGGCTCTACCGCATCGCGACCAACCGGTGCCTCAACGCGCGCCGGTCAGCGCGTCGACGTCCGGCCGCCGAGTGGAACATCCCGGATGTCGATCCGCCCGAAGCGACCCGGATGGGCGAGATCGTCTGGCTGGAGCCGATCCCCGACGCCCTCGTCGACGGCGGGGAGGCCCGCTACGAGCGGGCCGAGTCGATCTCGCTCGCGTTCGTGACGGCGCTGCAGGTGCTGCCGCCACGGCAGGTCGCGGTGCTGGTCCTGCGGGACGTCCTCGGATTCCGCGCGGCCGAGGTCGCGGACATGCTGGACGCGACCGTCGAGTCGGTCAACAGCGCCCTCAAACGAGCCCGCGCCGGCGTGCAGCGCAGGCTGCAGGTGACCGCCGATCGCGAGCCCCCTCCCCGGACCGGTTCCCTCGCAGAGGCCGCGATCGTGGCGAAGTTCGTCGACGCGTGGGAGTCCGCTGATCTCGACGCGCTCGTGGCATTGCTGACCGACGACGTCTTCGTCTCGATGCCGCCGCTGCCCCTCGAGTACGAGGGCATCGACGTGGTCGGCCGGCTCTTCGCCGGCATCTTCCGGGCGGGCCGCAGGTTCGACCTCGTGCCGACGAGGGCCAACGGCCAACCCGCGTTCGGGGCGTACCTGCGCGGGGCGGCCGGCACCAGCCACGGCACCGGCCTCTACGTGCTGACCTTCACCGGCGACCGGATCTGTGCCATGACCCGGTTCGACAACAGCACGCTCGCCCGGTTCGGGCTGCCGCGCTCCTTCCCGAGCCGGTAGCTGATCGCCCCGGACCTTGCCGCACCCCCGCCAGCCGCACGAAACTGAGCTCCGGTGATCCGCGGGCGGCCGCGGTACGTGCTTCAGGAGGCGGCGAGGTGCGCACAGCCCGAACCGCCGGTCCGGTCGGTCGACGGGACGAGATCTCCCGCATCGACGGGCTGTTGGCCGAGGCAGCGGCGGGCACCAGCGGTGTCGTCGCGCTGGCAGTTGTGGCCGGGGTCGGGAAGTCCCAGCTCGCGCGGCACTGCCTGGCACGGGCGGCAGCGCAGGGGTTCGTCGAGCTGCACGGCGCGGCCTGCGCGTACCAGGAGGATCTCTCCTTCGCACCCGTTGTCGAGGCGCTGCGCCCGCTCGTGCGCGGTGGTGACCGCGAGCTGCCCGACGGCCTGACCGATCTCGGGCGGCTCTTGGACGGCCTGCCCCTGCCGCCCCCGATCGCGCTCGGCGATCCCGGTCTGGAACGGGCCCGGCTGTTCGAGACCATCGCGGAGCTGGTGCAGCGTGTCGCTGACATCGCGACCGCCTCGTCATCGACACAGCCCACAGCAGAGTGCGCGGGCGATCGCGGATGCCGTCGAGCTGGCGCGGCTGACAGTTTCCTCATGACCGGCGGGCGACCGCCAGCATGTGCGGGCTCGCCGCGATAATCAGGCCCTCGCGTTCGACGAGGCGTGGGCACTCGACGGCCGCCGGCAACATCCCGTCCACCCCGTCCAGACCGTGCACATCCAGCGCTGCGCACAGCGGACCCTCGACGCCGTACACGTCGACGGGCCCGAAGCCGGCCGCGCTGACCTCCTCGGCGAGCTCGGACGGGAGGTGGAAGTAGGCCGTGGTGAAGCCGAGCCGGGGATCGTGCCGCCCGGTGGCGATGACGCCGCGGACGGTCTCTACGGCCGCGGCGTCGAGCCGGCCCTGCGTGGCGTAGTCGAGGAGCCCGGCGTAGCGGCTGATCCCGGCCGCGATCAGTAGACCGTCAGGGCGAAGGACCCGCCGTGCCTCGGTCAGCGCGGCGATCCGGTCGTCGCGTTCCGGCAGGTGGTAGAGCGGGCCGAACAGGAGCACCACATCGACCGAGTCGGTGGGCGCATCGAGTGCCCGCGCATCCCCGAGAGCAGCGGTGACGCCCGGGATGTGCGCGGCCTGCGCGACGTGCGCGGGCACCGGGTCGACGAGGTGGACGGTGTACCCGTCCGCGGCCAGCCACTGCGCGTGCACCCCGGTCGCGCCGCCGACGTCGAGCACCGTGGCCGGCGCGGCCGGTAGGAGCCGGCGCAGCAGCTCTTGGGTCCGTGCGAACTCCAACCTGCCGTGTGGCGAGCGCTGCAGCCGGTCGTCCTCGACGTACTGCGACTCGTAGAACTCGAGGATGTCGGGTCGGAGCTCCATGGCGGTCAGATCCCGAACGGCGCTGCGTAGTGGACCCGCCCACCGGGGATCGGGCTGCCGTCGAGCGACAGCACCATCAGCGCCTCGTCGGACACCTCGATCGACAGCGAGATGCCGTGGACGGAGGCCCGCCCGAAGCCGAACCGCGGGTAGTAGGTCGCATGCCCGAGCACCATCACGAACCGTTCGCCCATGGCGCGGGCCGCGTCCAGCCCGGCCCTGATCGCGGCCGATCCGGCACCGGTCCGCTGGTACTCGGGCGGCACCGCGCACGGTCCCAGGCACAGCGCCGGGGTGTCGCCGATCAGGCAGCGGGTCAGCAGCGCGTATCCGGCCGGCGTGCCTGCACCGTCGATGGAGAGGACGGACAGGCCGGGGATCCATCCGGGATCGGCGCGCAGCGCGTCGACGAGATCGGCCTCTTCGGCGGTCTCGAACGCCGCCAGGTTGATCTCACGAACGGCGCCGATGTCGGCGTCGGTCTCGGCGCGGGTGATCCACGGGGACATGCGCCGAGCATCGCCCGGACGGACGGACACGTCGACCGGATAACGCGATCAGGTGCAGATCGCGGCCAGCCTGCGCAGCGACTCGGCGAGCTGATCACGCCCGACGATCGGGACGCCGAAGTGGCGGATGTTCTCCGCCGATGTGCCGGTCCAGTCGTACGTGAACTGCACCTGCGTGCCCTCATCGACGGGCTCCAGCTCGTAGCGCCACGTCCACCCGAGCGGTGATCCGCCGTGGACGGCCGTCGCCCACGCGATGGCGCGGTCCGGCGAGTACTCGGTGACGTGGTTGTCGGAGCGGTAGCGCTCGACGGTCGTGCCGTCCGTCCAGGTCATGTGCATCGTGAAGACCTGGCCGACCGCCGAGAGCAGCGCCGGCGTCTCCGGTGCGCCGACCATGTCCGATCCGTCGAAACGGCCGTGCGCCGCCGGGTCGCGCAGCACCGCGAACACCGCGCTCGCCGGCGCAGGCACGAGGACGGTGGCGACGTGCTTCACGAGAGCTCGGCCAGCTCCTTCTCGACGCGTTGCCGCAGGGCCGCGCGCTCCCCGTCCGGCAGCCAGCACGCGTCGACGCCGGCGAGCGCCATCTGCCGCAGCCGCTCCTGCGGGACGGCGAGATCGTCGGCGAGGATGCGGTACTCCGCGGTCAGGGACGTGGGGAACATGCCCGGATCGTCGGACGCCGGGATCACGTTCAGGCCGGCGTCGATCATCGCAGCGATGGAGGCGCGCCGCCACGGCCGCCACGAGCGACGCGAGGTGGTGGAGGCGACGGTGAACGCCACCCGCTCGTCACGGACGCGGGCCACGACGTCATCGTCCTCCAGGACGAAGTAGCCGTGGTCGATGCGGTCGCAGCCGAGCACGTCCAGGCAGGTGATGGTGTTGGCGGCGATCGGCGCGTGCTCCGACGAGTGCGCGGTGCGGCGCAGCCCCGCCTCTCCCGCCAGCCGGTACGCGTCCACGAAGCGTTCGGGCGGACCGGCCGTCTCGAGGTTGTCGAGCCCGATCCCCGCCACGTACTCGTGCGGGTTGTCGACGATCTCGCGCACGACCGCGACGGCATCGGCAGCGCTCTCGCTGCGGTCGATCCCGACGAGCAGCCGCCCGGTCATCCCGAAGTCGCGCTCGGCGAGCCGGATGCCCTCCGCGTACGCCTCGACCGAGCCGTGGTAGCCCAGGTGCGGCGGCGGCTTCCCGAACGACAGCTCAAGGTGCCGCACGTTGTTCGCGTGCGCGTCCTCGAACGCCTCGTAGACGATGCGGGTGAGGTCGTCGGCGTCGCGCAGCGCGTCGACCACCCAGTTCGACACCTGGAACAGCGAGTACGACACCGTCGGCTCGTCCGCAGAGCGCCCGGCCGGCACCGGGATGCGGGTGTCCAGGTAGAGCGCGGGATCGGGCGGCAGCGAGTTGATGTCGGCGTAGATGCGCTCGGGTGTGTCCGGGAGATCGAGCTCCGCGCGGCGGGCCAGCTCGGCGAACGTGCTCGCGCGGACCGTGCCGATCAGGTGGCAGTGCAGCTCGACCTTGGGCAGTGCACGGACGAAATCGGTCACTTGCCCGTGACCTCGCGGGCGAACCGGTCGACCCAGTCCTTGCGGGTGGGCACGAGCTTCGCCGGGTCGAGGGTGGCGTACCCGGCGGCGATCGGGTCCTTGGCGATGTCGCCCACCACCGCGGTGAGCGACGGCGCCACCGTCGCTGCCGGGTTGACGGGCAGGTCGCCGACCAGCTCCGACGACTTCGCCTGGGTCTCGGCCGAGAGCAGGAAGTCGATGAACTTGTAGGCGTTCTCGAGGTTCGCGGCGTTCGTGGGGATCATGGCGCGGTTGGTGGCCATGAACTTGCCGGACACCGGCGGCGTCCAGGCGATGTTCTTGCCCTGGCCGACGAGGGTGGTGGCGAAGCCGTTGAGCGCGTCGGCGGCGACGATCTCGCCCTGCGTCAGCAGGTTCGTGACCTCGGTGGACGAGCTGTAGAACTGCAGCACGCCCGGGGCCCAGCCACCGAGTGTCTTCAGCGCGGCGTCGATGTCGTACGGGCCGGAGCCATAGCTCGCGGCCACGCCGGAGACCATCAGCTGACCGGCGGTCACGGAGATGTCGGGCAGCGCCACCTTCTTGGAGTTGCCTCCGGCGTAGACGTCCCACTTGGCGGCGTCGGCCGCGCTCATCTTCGTGGTGTCGTAGACCGTGCCGTTGAGCTGGTAGCTGTACGCCGGGCCGAAGTAGGCGTCCTCCTTGGCGAAGGCGGCGATCGTCGCGAGGTTCGGCACCTTCTCGGCGGGGATCTTCTGGAACAGGTTGCTCTGCTGGCCCAGCGCCGCGTAGTAGTCCGACATCAGGACGACGTCGGCGCCCGCCTTGCCGCCGTCAGCCTGCATCTGCGCGAGCCGGTCGGAGTTGGAGCCGGTCTCGACCTCGACCTTGATCCCGGTGGCCTTCGTGAACGGGTCGACGACGGCCTCGGTGAACTGATCCACGCCGAACGGGAACGTGCTCACGACGAGCGTGCCGGCGGCGCTCGGGGTGTCGCCGCCGGAGCAGCCCGCGGCGCCGACCACGGCCAACGCGGTGGCCGCGGTCAGGAGGGCACGGCGTAGGGAAGCCATGATGGTCAGGCCCTTTCGTCGAGGGTCACGAGGTGCTGCGGGGCGGCATGGACGGTGGTGCGCGCGCCGGGCGTCAGAGATGGCTGCCCGCGCAGATCGGCCAGCAGCCGGACGGTGCCGGTGTCGTCGACGGCCTCGAGGGTCACGAGGACGTCGACGCCGCGGAACGCCGTGGACACCACGGTGACGTCGAGGCGGAGCTCGCCGCCGCCATCGCCGAGGGTCAGGTGCTCCGGCCGCACCGTGAGGTGGCGACCGCCGACCGTCAGGAAGTTCTCGTAGCCGAGGAAATCGGCGACGAACCGGTTGGCCGGCCGCGCGAACACGTCCTGCGGCGAGCCCTGCTGCATGATCGTGCCCGCACGCATGAGCACCATGTCGTCGGACATCTCCAGCGCCTCGTCCTGGTCGTGGGTGACCAGCACGACGGTCAGACCGGTCTCGGCCTGGATCCGGCGGATCTCCGCGCGCATCTGCACCCGTAGGCGGGCGTCGAGGTTGGACAGCGGCTCGTCGAGCAGCAGCAGGCGGGGGCGGATCGCGATGGCACGGGCCAGCGCGACGCGTTGCTGCTGCCCGCCGGAGAGCTGCTTCGGCCGGTTGGCGGCGAGGTGGTCCAGCCCGACGAGCCCGAGTACCTCGGCGACCCGCTTCGCACGCTCGGGCTTCGGCACGCGGCGCACCTTCAGCCCGTACGCGACGTTGTCGGCGACGGTCAGGTGCGGGAAGAGCGCGTAGGACTGGAAGACCATCCCGAGATCGCGTTTCTCCGGCGGCAGGCGCGTGCTGTCGGTGCCGTGGATGTGGATGGTGCCGCTGGTAGGTGCGCTGTAGCCGGCGAGCATGCGCAGCGAGGTCGTCTTGCCGCAGCCGCTCGGGCCCAGCAGCGTCGTGAGCTTGCCCTCGGCGATGGCGAGGTCGATCCCGTCGACGGCGGTGAAGTCGCCGAAGCGCTGGGTGACGCCCCGGAACTCGGCGGCAGCAGTGGTCATCGGTTGATGCCTCCGAAGATCTGGGCGAAGCCCACGGTGCGTTCGGCGACGACGGCGATGACGACCGTGGCCGCGAGGATCAGCGTGGCCATCGCCGCGATCATCGGGTTGTAGCTCTGCTGGACGTAGTCGAGCATCGTGACCGGCAGCGTGCGGAACTCCCGGTCCTGCAGCAGCAGCGACAGCGGCACGTTGTTGAACGAGGTCACGAAGCCGAGCAGCCCGGCGGAGAAGATCCCGGGACGCAGGATAGGCAGCGTGACGGAGAAGAACGCCCGGGTCGGGGACGCGCCGAGGCCGCGGGCCGCCTCCTCGATCGCCGGGTCGGCGAGCGCGAGCGACGCGCCGGTGACGCGCACGGCGTAGGGGAGCAGCAGCGCGGTGTGGCCGAGCAGCAGCGTGGTGCGGTTGTCGAGATCGAGCCCGATCATGAGCTGCTGGTAGAGCGCGAGCCCGACGACCAGCTCCGGCACGATCAGCGGCGAGAGGAACAGCCCCTCCAGGAACCCCTTCCCGGGGATCCGGCCGCGGTGGATCGCGATCGCCACCGGCACGCCCAGCAGCAGCGCAAGCACCGTCGCGACGACGGCCAGCTCCAGGCTGGAGACCAGCGAGTCCATGAACGGGCCGTACCGCAGCGCGGCCCCGAACCAGCGCGTCGAGAAGCCGTCCGGGGGGAACTGCAGGGTGCTCCCGGACGTGAACGCCACCGCGACCACGAACAGGATCGGCACGATCATGATCACGTAGCCGAGGACGGCGAGGGTCGCGGCGACGGGCCTGCGGGTCGTCATGTGGACGCTCCCCGTCGGGAGGTCAGCGATGCGATGCCGGAGAGCAGGAACACCAGGATCGTCATGATCAGGGCGGTCGCGGAGGCGGCGGCCCAGTCGA
>Ga0307513_10001983_pt1 | contig 28984 bp, 30 predicted proteins | sample 15_EM_MG_FD_202174 | JGI IMG/M metagenome (GOLD analysis project Ga0307513, IMG submission 202174) | Populus trichocarpa ectomycorrhiza microbial communities from riparian zone in the Pacific Northwest, United States - 15_EM | ecosystem: Host-associated > Plants > Roots > Unclassified | place... | reverse complement strand
ACGCTTTCTGCTTTACTATTGGTTGAACTATCTATTCACGGTTTCTATTGGATATTTGCCACTTTAGCTCATGCTCAGAATAAATCCTGGTGTTCGCGGACTAACCCTGGTATCCGAGTATATATTCAAATGTTCTAATCTAGCCTAAAATGAGCAACACACCCGTTCTGTCCCAAAAACGAAACATTACGTGTGCAAAGAAAGCCAATCGATGGGGTATGATATGACATATTTTATTAAATGCTTTCTTGGTGGCATGGGCGGCAAAGTGCCACGGGTGGTCCCGTGACTCCCACAATGTTTGACGTGGTTCATTATAACCCGGCGCTTGCGCTTAAGTATCAGGCTCCACAGAACTCCCCAGCTACTAAAACCCCGCCTTCTCTGACAGTACATTCCTCTCTTCACAGTATCCTTTCGTTTTATGTGCCCTCCCGATCGGTGTGTAGATGGTTTTTCTTGGAGCATCGTGCCTTTGCTGTGTTTCTCGGGGGTTTTCTCCTCCGGTCCCACTCTTGAAAAGTACAGTAAGATACTCTAGTAGGTATTCGTCATTTCATTCCGCACGGACTTCTTGGGATGACCCGCTGTTCCCACGCAGAAAGGGTTACCTGTGGCGCGGGAAAGGTGGGAGGGAAATGGAATCCGATTGGATGGGCTAACTACTAGTAGATCGAACTGATACTAATTTTGGACAAAAAGGTACTTGAGCACGCAAATCTATTTAGTCTATTCACTAGAGAATTCATATACAATTCGGAGCCTACAGTTGCTCTTCTCCCCAAATCAAAGGAGGCGAAGCATCTTTATTCAAAAAAAATATAAATATAAATATAAATTCTTGTTTTTTTTTTCTTTTCTGCCGCCCCTCCGATCGCGGACCTCACCTTTAGGGGTGAGGTCTAGGGTCGGATTTTACCACCTCGCAGCAGGTCTGATTTGCGCTACAGCCTTATTAGGGCTTAAGGTCTTCAGTCTCCCAGTTCCTGTAGGGCAGGATTCCTTAGATCTCCTGCCCTACGTGACGGATCGTTCGATAATAACCCAATCCGAGGGGAATCGACATCCTGGGCTCCTGCTAATTGCAGCAGCGGTCAATTGTTTCTTGGCATGTTAACCACTACGCCAGCTGGGATTTTTTACATCATATCGCTGCAGGAACTAACGTTAATATTTATCCTGTTGTCTTTTGATTTTCTGTCTGGTGAAGGATAATGATGGCATTGTTATAATAATAATAACCACCATCCATTAAACGTTTGGTGCACGTATAATATAGAGAGAAGAGAGATAGTTATATAAAAAAGCCAAAAAAGCGATCTTTTTTAAGTCTACGTTGCTATTTCGTGAAAACCCAGGGTGCACAAAAAAGGTTAGCTTAGCATTACTTCATCTTAGTCTCCGGCGCTATTTTTTATTTTTTCAGGATATAGGAGCACGGTCAAAAGGTCCGTAGCGAGCATGAGATATCATACCTAATGTGAAATGGGACTTTGGGAGTAGAAAATCGTGTAGAAAATATTATGCACTCTACGGCAAGCCACCATACAAAAAATGCTGTTTTCCCTAAGGCCTGTTTGGCACGCGGTGATTTGAGATAGCCGTAATCTGAAATCATGATTTCCAAATCATAATTTGGAATCACGATTTGTAAACAGCCATCTTCTAAACATGGCAACGGTTTTCGATTTTCCAAATCAAGACTCGCTATAATAGCATTTACTAACAAAAAGAAATAAGGGTATGATATCATACAAAACAAGAATTTTGTAGCACTAAATATTCACACACATACGCACAGACTATAAAAACCCCCAAAACCACGGCATGCCAAACCGGCCCTCGGTATTTGCTAAAGCTTAGACTCCATTGACCCTCAGGTATAAAAAAGATCCATATCCAGATGGGCTGCCATTCTGACTGTGGTGCCGTAGAAGTCGAAATAATCGAGAATGAGGCCAGGACGTCCAGACTTTCCCCCTTCGGATTAGGGGGGTGAAAACACAGAAGATTCTCTTGGACCCCTCACTTGAGACAGGGAAAAATAAATGATACGACAGACATTAATTTACTAGGAGAGGCAACTCCAACCTCCGAGCGTAAGGTCCGGTTTTTTGAGTTCTTACTGCAATTGGTCGTTCGTGGTCTGGTACCACCACCGGTGTCATAACACAACAAGGTATCATACCAGCCACTTTCCTGTACTTTACGAGTACGATATAAGAGATATGAGTGCGAATGCAATGGAGTCTACAATCGCTCACAAAGCAGGAGAGAAGGTCTTCAGAAGGGGTTCCCGGTTTTTCCAGATTTGTAACCGCAGTGAAAGTATAGTTCTTGGACAAAGTCATCGTTGGTGCCCCCAAGTACCTACAAAACACACCGAAATCGCCGAAATTCGAGGTCTCAAAAATCGCCATCTTGACCTGCACCGCTGAATTAATTAAAATGAAGATTATATCAATCGCTAGCAAAGAACCCAGCAATACAGTAATTAAGAATTTTATAATGATCTTCATAGTTTTGTGTCCTGTATAGCTTGACAAGATAAGCTCATCGATATCCAGGCGCCAAGCCTCCGGAATTTGTATGGTGACCATAAAAAAAGGTACATGATTTCAAAATGGCGAATTTCAAATGATTGCAGTTCACTCAATCTGATACCATTTGCTCCAATATTTAAATTAACCGTTTACAATTGGCAGAATTACGATTTCACCATGAATTGAACTATTTGCATAACAGATGGTGGAGTTCTCGGCCAAAGAATGGCATTTTTGGTGTAAAACAGGCCACCAAGGATAACATTTGTCCAGGTTCTGTAGGTATTGGGTGCGAGGGCAATGGGGCATGGAGGTTGGGTACAGCTATATCAGGTGTTTGAGTTCTCGAGGGAAACCTTCGGGGAGACTTTTAAAACCCCTGTTTGTAGGGCAAATTTTACCGCGCTTTCCGGTGATGTTCGTGCTAGAACACGGTATGGCATGGCACGATAGAGGAGCCGGGAAAAGGTGGCTTAAGTGTGAGGTATTGGTTGCTATGTATCATATGTGTACAGTACATTTTTGCACGGAGTCCCAGACAAAATTTTAGGCTACTTTCACACTGGTTGATGCAATCATAAGCAATGAGCAGAGCTTTGGCCGCCTGGGTCCCTATCTCTAGTGCCTTAAATTCATAGTAATTCTCTCGCTGACAGAACTATTGGAGGTGCTTTCATGGAAGTAGCGTTGGGAATTGCCTACTTGAAAATGTCCATTTTGCATTGAATTCGGTGGAAAACCCTGTGGGACAAATGTCTTCGTCCTGGTATTATACTCTGTTTACAAGATTAGCAAATATCGAAATAAGCACCCCCCCTAATCCCCCATACAAAAAATCACAATTTTAAATCCGATAGGCGCAGCCGATTCTACCCTCGGAACGTAGAAATTTACAGTCTTGGCGGATATTTTATCCTTTAGGACTCGGACTCTGATTTGCTAGCAATTTCTCTGACTTGGCTTTGACTATGCGAATCGTTGGGTTAAACTCTCATTCAAGGATCCTCGGATCTTTCACCTCTCCAACTCTTCTGTTCTAGGCAATTGCATCTTAGAGAAAGGCAATTTTGTATGGGAAGCCTTGAGGTGGGATATTTCTCTTGCTGCAAACATCCTAGCGTGTCTGCCACAAGCTCTCTACAGTCTGTAGCCCAACAGTCGAGTGATAATTGATGAATAAGTGTAATGTTATATGCAGAATAAGAGCATCAGCTCGAAGGTATGACTGTGGGCTAAATAGCATACGGGTTGCTGAGTTTTTTATAACAAAATCGGACGCTAATGGTGGATTGTCGATAACAAAAACGAAAGTCACCTGTCCTGGAAAAAATATGGAACTATATTTTCTAGATCTGTTTCTTATCTCCCATAGGGCCGTCCGAGAGCACCAGAAATACAAACGAGCGGCCACGCAACCATATAAGCCCACCGGAGGGTGGGTTGCTGACCGGGCGTGTCTATGAGAATGGGAAAAGAAAGAGATCTGTATAGAACCACCGGAATGCACGAGCACAGTGCTACAACTTCAACCAACTACTGTACTGGTAGTGCAGTATCAGGAGAAGCCACGGACAGCCTAATATAATTTCGTCTTAGATTCCCTTTACCACCTCCCCCGTCCTCTCTCCGTTCCCCAGTATTTCATATGGAATTTATAACAAAGAAGATGAAAAGAGGGTTAAAGGAAGAAAGAATCGATCCGGACCATTATGAGCCTATACTATAGGCAGAAAATAATTCAAGAAAGAAATCTAACTACAAGACATAATATTTCTAAAAGATACAAATTAAAAAAACTCCCTCCAGAGACTCCCGAATGGATTCCCTATCATCTCCTACTGAACACTGTTGCCGTCTAGCGCAGCGTTATCTAGAAACCACCGTTGTTGATATTCTGCAGTATCCTCGTACTCTAGTGAGGAGCCCACCTCCACTAGGGGCCCAGCCATTTCGCAGCGGGTCCGTTCCCACTCCCGAAGCTCTAGCCCTTATGTCGGGCCGATCATGCCTTGCATGTCCTCTTTGGTGGAGCGTCAAGAACGATGTTTTTAAGGGAGATGGGAATGGCGCTAGCCCGGCGAGCCATCTCCTGTTCTCTAAGTTGCCAATGCATAGCCTCTGCGGATCTCCAGAGGATCCCCACCTCTTTGGCCACCTAGGCCCATATCTCTGGCTCGAATACGCTGTTATTTACCTGCTTGTTGGCGGCCATATTATAAGGGTATTGGGATGATTCCTGGAGACTTAATAAAAATCTTTGGCCAATGTTGGAAGGGGAGGGAAAGGGAAAATAGGAAAATAAACAAAGTTAGGGATATAAATAATATTTAATACCTGACCACTCTAAAAGTATCCAGATATCATGACATTTCCTGGCCCTCCACAGCCCTGGGATTTGCAGATACCTTTAGGATGGGCAAGTGCTCGAGCATATATAGTGTTCCATCAAATGTGATGATTCTATTCCAAGCTTACATAATCTAAAGAGAGAGGGGGATTGTTGATCCAATTCTTGGCACTCAGCTCGAACAGAATGCTCTGGAAATTCATAAACTAACATAACCACTGAGTGTGATAGTATAAGAATAGCAAGTGTAATCTAGAGTCATAATCTGAGGTAAAAGCCCCTGCCAGGAGATGGCCCCTATGGCATAGGGATTGGGTTGGGATTCCTAGAGGAAGGGCAGGAGCCGGGGATGGGGGTGTTTGTACCCAAACTTCGCACCCTATCCAGAATAGAAGAATATCCTTTGTGAGGGGCCCAATTTCCATGAGCATCGCGTACACGAGAAGTTCAGACAAGAAACAGAAGAGGCAGTTGATAAGGTCAAGGTTATAATATAATATCTCCTCGGCGCAGTGGTTGGGTTAACGAACTAGATCACCCAACTCTGTGGTATACAACAGGAAGGCCGAGAGATATTTTCATGGGTTTCGTTATCCCTAAAGTAACATCAACAGAAAAGACAGAACAAAATGGAAGTAACTAGATCCTAATCGTCACACATGATTCCGTTCCTCCGCACACTTTCATCACTGCAAGGGAAAACAAAGGACAGATACCCTTCTGGGAAATCGCTTGGACAAAAGCACGAAGGGATGCATTCGCAAAACATAAGAAACCTGAATCCTCCACAATCGTCGTTAACGAACTATTACGTGTCAGTGCCTTCATCAATCGACTGTAATAAATATGTCCAAAAACATGTTGCGGAATCCACATACAGTACATTAGCCACTCCTCCAACCTGCAAGTACTTTATTTAAGGGCGGTTTCTAGAGTACGGTCCCCGTGACTTATCCAGTAGCTTGCGAAGCTCCAGAGCAGATCGTGGATGCGGATCCCCCGGGCTAGTGCAACTGCAGGGGGTTATTACAATCCGGGGAGATTCTGCACCAGCATTGGCACACGAGGTAGATTTGGGTTTCCAGACCAAGGTTGGCATTACCATGATTCTCGATTTGCCTTTTGTAGTGGTGGAAGGCGTTGGTTTATTATCTGGTGGGGCTGGTACGATGTAGTATAGTATAGTTGGTTCAGATAATTGTTCTCGAGAGGAGGAATGGTTTATCTGCTCATGTGTATTTGAGATTAGTCCTACCTCTTCGATTACCACCAATAGATGTGGAAAGATACCTGTTGACCGATGATATCCCCGAGCGGTTCCCTTTCTCGAGGGCTTTCTTTGATGCTGTACAGAACTTTGGTATCTGCAATCTATCTACGGCAAGGGGTGCCGTCGCTTCAGGTCGGATCTTACGTCGAGGATTAGATTCGGTGCTTGAGTGTGAATACTGATAAGCCCGGGTGGCAATCTGAAGACGTTGAGTAGAAGTGAACTATAACACTGCACGCAGAAGAGAGATAAGTTACTGCGAAATATAACTGCTAGAGGGGCTTATATAGACTCCCTAGGGGCTAAAGGAGAGCCCAAACTGGCATGCGTAGCTCGGCGGGAAACTACTAGTAATAACTGATTCCCCGACCCCCAATGCTTCCGGTACCTTCTGCATGCAATCCCTTCTACACCAGGTATCAAGGAGAGCTTGACGCGTACGTGTAACATAGACCAGGTCCCGCCCAATCAGAACTGGCAGTGGAAAAAAGAAAATCCAATTTTTTGATCATCGTAACGGCCCATGCTAGTTAGACAATCGGTAATCTAAATTAATACAATAAAACCTCATTACCCACCCACTATACTCCGCAACGTTCCACTCGGCTTCACCCCACCAAGTGAAGCGTGATTGTTACTGGTTGGGTTTTGCGCCACATCTCCGATATCTTGCAGAGACAACTCGTAGGGCACCAGCTTCTATTCGACAAAACCCTGCAAGTAAAAAGATTTATCCATCGGGAACAAATAAGAACTCTCGGCGCCACGCTGATTGCGGCTATGTGCGAACGCCTGGAGTTGGCAGCTTTCCATACTGTATATGATAACTACTTTTTTCTATGGGCCTTATAAATCGATGGTGCTCACTCTGATATTTAGAGCTCCTCTGTACAAAATTGCCTACACTCTGGGTCCCCAGATCGTTAGCTACTTGAAGATATATTTATATAATAATTTATAAGAGGGTCAACATGGAAAACCTAAAATCCGAGAAGCCGTTTTTTCAGTGTTTTTGCAGTACCGGTAGTTTTACTCATGGCCGAGTTGAGGCCAGAGCAAATTTTCTAATTGGTTATTGGCCCTGAGGCCCTGACAGCTTAAAACGACCCAGGTGGCCTGGCTGACCCAGACGCTTTGTCTGAGGGCGTTTTTTTTTACCGCCTGTGAGGTATGACGCAGTGACCGACCGGTATGCACCGCCATGGAATCCCTTCCATTTTGTTAGCCATCCCAAACAAGCAAACAGATACGCACCCCGCACACCAATAGCGAAGTTCAGCTCGCGAGTTAGCAAGATTAGCAAGGCCCGATGAAATAAGGTTGACAGAGAGACACACAGACACACACACATTCCGACAGACCAGACACAAACAGACACACCCACACACTCCGAAGACCAGACACACATAGACACACCCACACATTCCGACAGACCAGACAAGATATCCGCTGCCGACAGTAACGTATCGGATCTAGTAAGTTACACAACGCATCCAGCACAAATCAAAAGCCACAACATTCATCTGGCCCACCACACTCATCCAACTCATCACCACATTTATCAAAACCCACCACACTCATCCAAACCCACCATCTTCATCTAAACCCACCAAACCCCACCAAAACATGCAAATCCGCACACCCAAACCCATCCACCCCACAAACCCATCCACCCATACAACCTGACACATGCCCAACCACATCCGCACACATTAATTTCGAGCCAGAAGTCATGAAAAAATGATTTGAAGTTAACTTGTCAAATTTATCCCTCTCTATTCGGGATAGTGAGCCCCAACACTTGTACGCACTTAGTTATTAACTGGGGGAGGTTTAGTGCAAGGATATTGCCTATTAACAGGGACAGACAGGGATATATTTAGCTGGTTAACGCCAAATAACTATTCCATGACTTCCCGCAAGACCTTTTATCAGAAGTACTCATAAGTAGCAACCCTGGATAGCAAATACCCCCCGGTGATCCATCGGCCATGTCACAGTCGGGATCCATCGCCCTTCCTACAGTAGACACCACCCCATCAGACGCACTATGGTGGTACAAAGCCCGGCAGGAAGTAATGGAACTGTTATTTGAGGTTAATCAGCCGAACATATTCTCTCCCGTTCCAGTTAACGGGCTCCTGCCTTGTGCTTGAGCACGGCCTAGGACAAAATGCTTCTTCCGACACAGGTTTCTCGCACCAAATTTAGAGAAAAATAGACACTTTCAGACAAACGATTCCCAATGCTACCCTTTAAATCTTTCCACAAGTTAGATAGTCACTATGCACTTAACCCTCCAGAAGTGGAACTGCAAAGTATTAAGGCTGTGCTCATTGTTCACGACTGCACCATTTGGTATAAAAGTGACCTAAATTCTGGCATTGAGCCCCATGTAAAACAGTACAGTACTCGAGTACACGGCAACAGACTCTATACCTCACATTGAAGTGGCCCTTCCCCATACCTCTATCATAATATTATTAAAAATTCCATAATATCCCTTTTCTTATGCACAGGCTCATTGATGCACTTCCAGGTTCTAGCACATTCCCATACTTGTAGACGTTTTGAAGCAAGAGGGGGCGGGGGAAACCGACACCCCTGGTGTGAAAGGGCCTCAAATGAAATTACTGCACTACTGGTAAGCGAAAAAACCCACCAGCACCATAACGGAGCCAGGAAAATTTATTCAAGTCGCAGGATTGGAGCCGCTCCTGTTTGGTGGTGACGCACCAAAAAAAAGCAACTCGAGTCGGGCGATAGGCGCAGTGTGATCCTGCAAGAAGCACGGAGAATGAAATCCCAATTGATCCGTTACTGGTGCAACCCTCCTAAAAGGATTTATTACTAATTACACAGCCCACGATTCGTGTTTTCTACCAATCGCCCATTGCGAGGTTCGCTTCGCTTGACAGTTGATCACCGACCTCTTCTGCGAGGCAAGCTGGGTGTTAAGCAGAACACTAAGGGAGATCGAGGGGAAGACAAGAGAGATGGAATTGCTGCTGCAGTCCGAGTCTGCATCAAAGGATTCCTCCTTACTGACATCAAGTAAGTTTTTATATGGTGCTGGTACTTGAAATCAACACTAATGGGCAATTCATTTTACTTACATAATATGTATACAAAATACAAGTAGTTGTGCTTAGCTAAAATAGCCCCGGAAAGGACCCATGTGCGTAACCCCGGATTTTACCATCTCCACGAATCTTACTCTTGGTGAAAACCAGAAAATATAGAACTAGAGAGGAGTGTCTTCCGAGCACTTCTATGAAGCAACATCTTCCCCGAAACGCAGTTCCGACCGGAAACCTCCAAAAATTATTATTGGGTTGGTCACCGGTTGATTTCAAGTGCCCCGCACCATACCGTGTGAGACTACAGAGGTTAAGGATGCTGTAGTTGAGGGTCTCCAGCGCCTGGCTACAAGATCCCTTGTGTAGAAATTGGCATACTAGACACAAATCATAGCAGTTGGCAAAAGGTGAAGAGTTAAAGAGACAGACAACTATCAATTCTATCAACTTCTCGAGCAACCAAACTTGACCAGCTGGAGCCCCACACTTCTGGCGCAACAAAGTGAGTATTTCTTGTCTTGAAGGTATACAGTCACATACTAGCAACGCTTAACTAACATCCATGGTAATTAAAAATTCCCGGTCGTGCCCTTGCCACCCAAGTATGATACCAAAACTAGGATCCATCCAATCCCAATACCCGACATCTACACAAGCCGGCGCATAACTAGTCTCAATTCCGTCTTCAACCGATTGATGAATAGGGAGTAATAATGGTGCTATCAAGGAAAGGATATATCCACAATAACTTCAAGAAGTGGGGCCCAAATGGAGGTATTGAGAGACCTGTCATCAATGGACCTAGAATCTTGTGCGCTTTCCCCCCACACCCTTGCCCTATCTTCCAAAGTGCATCAAATTAGCCAAGAACACTCGGGGGCTTAAGGGGGGTCAATATGTTCGCCTCACCAAGGTCCTTAGTACCCCGTCCTGGGCCTCAGCCCAATGCCTATCCATCCCCCAGAATCACTGATTCCCTAGGGCGCCCCGGGTATCTTTGAGGCTGTATTTCTTTTTCTTCTTATTTCCTCTTTGTGTCCCCGTTCCATGCTATGACAGCCACACCGCAATGATACTTACTTGTTTCTAAGCAAGAGGGGCCTAGCGGAAGGGAAATGTAAGAACCCAGCCAGATCTTGAATTCGTCCTATGGATAATACCCTAAATCAATTCCTAGCTTCTAGCAAACATTCAACATAGACAACAGGAGACCCTGCATGCTAGGACACGTTGGAAAGCAGCGGTAATCCAACATATCGGAAATAGAAAAAGAGAGCATAACCAGTGAAACCCTTCCAAGTTTCTTGAATGTCCAAAAACCATTGTTTAGTATTCGGCAGTATACAGATCTTCTATTCAATACTTCAGCTAGATCTATACCAATCGAGCGTCCTTTCACCTTAGTCCACTCTCCCCTGCTTTCGCCCTCAAGAGACACTAACTCCAGGACTCTAGCTACACGCATCTCTTTAAGTTTGGCACCTCCAATCCAAGAGGGCCGGTGGGTGACATCTCAAGTCCCCTAGTATGGTACGTTAACAAAATTAACGGCGCACCAACGATCAGGAAAAATTTCGGCGACAACAGCACTTTCCCACCAAACCTACTATTGTCGCGATGAATTAAAAAAAGTAAATGCGTAGTGGAATAGATACAGGAAATTGATATGATTTAGGGAAATTTCTTCAGGTGGGTCGAGGGTGGAGGGGCGTTGCGTCGCTAGTGATCTCTGGTGCGCCGTTATTTTTGTTAACGGACCATACTTGGCAGTTAGCCACATGTTATTTCGCCTTATTCCAGCACAATGAAGGAATAGACAGTAAAGATATAGATTTTTCCATAGAAAATTAAACCCCCATTTCCCGAAAGGCCCCAGACACGATCCGGGGCCAACACGCCAAGTATATCTAGAATAAGAGGTTGAGCTTTCAGACAAAATATCAATGCTTCAACTACCCAATACATGTGTTCCATTTCATGAGTAGCTAGATCAAGGACTAGGTTTTGCACCAGTCTGCACGAAGAGATCTAAACAAATTTCGGCAAGGAATCATGGGGCAAGGGGGAAGGTGATTTAGAATCATCTACTATCACTCGATGAACCTATCAGCTGGCATGCCAAGAAGTGAACGTTTTGTTGTTCAGCGGAAGATTGGTGATTAAGTTCTCTAGCTAGCTAAGCAGAATGTGAACGGTATAAGCATACCTTATCGTGATGAGGCAACCCATGTTGTGGAATACAGACTTCCGCATACACTCCCTCATACGCAATAGTGAGTAGGAAGCCTCAAGCAAATCTCTCGTGCCTCAGGACCATATCTCAACATTTCTCAACATTCTATTAGAGCGTCCTTCCATATCCAGCATGGTCGGCTATGAGGGAGTACGTCAGCGGGCAAAGTGGTGGGTGAGGCCACGAGTGAGGCCGCGTGAACCTGGGAAATTGTGGCTGGTGCTTTCTTGTGTAGATAGCCGGGGATGTCCCCCATTGTTTCTCTCAATCAACAACAGTCGTTTCAACATTCTCTACAGTTCAACCGTCGAGTGATAATTGATGAATAAATGTAATGTTGTCTGTAGGATCAGAGCGCCAGCTCAAGGATATGGCTGCTGGCTACATATCATACGGGATGCTGAGGCTTTGTTAAAGTGGATGCTAATGGTGATGGTTCTATGATATAATACTTGTATTCCAAGCTTACATAATCCAAAGATCCAGGGGAATTGTTGATCCAATTCTTGGCACTCAACTCGAACAGAATACTCTGGGTATTCATAAATCAGCATAGGCAGCTGGGTGTGACAGCGATGGTATAAGAATGGCAGGTATAATCTAGAGTCACAATTTGAGGCAGACCCCTGCCAGGAGATGGTTCCTACGGCATAGGGATTGAATTGAAATTCCTGGAGGAACCAGGCAAGAAGTATCCGGAAACAGGGGTGATCCTGGAGTCCGAATTTCGTATGTGACTTAGATAAGCACGGATTTTGTACCATACAAAACTCCGACTCCAGGATCACCCCTGTTTCCAGATACTTCTTGCCTGGGACAAGTACCCAAACTTCGCACCCTATCCAGAATAGAAGAATATCCTTTCTGAGATGCCCAATTTCCATGAGTATTGCATATGCCAGAAGTTCAGACAAGAAACAGAAGGGGCAGTTGATAAGGTCAAGGTTATAATATAATATCTCCTCGGCGCAGCAGTTGGGCTAACAAACTAGATCACAACTCTGCGGTATACAATAAGAAGGCTGAGAGATATTTTTATTAACTTCGTTATCCCCAAAACAACATCGACAGAGAAGACAGAACAAAGTGGAAGTAACTAGATCCTAACAGTTACACACGATTCCGTTCCTCCGCACACTTTCATCACCACAAGGGAAAACAAAGGACAGAAACCCTTCTAGGAAATCGCTTGGACATAAGAACGAAGGGAAGTATTCACACCATTCGCAAAGCATAGGAAACCTGAACCCTCGTCAATCGTCGTTAACGAACTAGTACATGTCAGTGCCGTCATCAATCGACAGTAATAAATATGTCCAGAAACATGTTGCGGAATCCACATACAGTACATTAGCCACTCCTCTAACCTGCAAGTACCTTATTTAAGGGCGGTTTCTAGAGTACGGTCCCCGTGACTTATCTAGTAGCTTGCGAAGCTCTAGAGTAGATCGTGGATGCGGATCCCCCGGGCTAGTGCAACTGCAGGGGGTTATTACAATCCGGGGAGATTCTGCACCAGCATTGGCACACGGGGTAGATTTGTATTTCCAGATCAAGGTCGGCATTACCATGATTCTCGATTTGCCTTTTTGTAGTGGTGAAAGGAGTTGGTTTATTATCTGGTGGGGCTGGTACGATGTAGTATAGTATAGTAGGTTCAGATAATCGTTCTCGAGAGGAGGAAAGGTTTATCTGCTCATTTGGGTTATTTAAGATTAGTCCTACCTCTTCGATTACCACCAATAGATGTGGAAAGATACCTGCTAGCTGATGATATCCCCGAGCGGTTCCCTTTCTCGAGGGCTTTCTTTGATGCTGTACAGAACTTTGGTATCTGCAATCTATCTACTGCAAGGGGTGCCGTCACTTCAGGTCGGATCTTACGTTGGGGATTAGATTCGGTGCTTGAGTGTGAATACTGATAAGCCCGGGTGGCAATCTGAAAATGTTGAGTAGAAGTAAACTATAACACTACACGCAGAAGAGAGATACTGCGAAATATAACTGCTAGAGGGGCTTATATAGACTCCCCGTGGGCCAAAGGAGAGCACAAAGTTGGTCGACGAAGCACCAGGGTTGCCGGCAACTGATTCTTTGTTCCGTGGATTTTCATTTTCATTTTCATTACCTGTCAGATTGTGCTGCAGGGAACTACTAGTACTAGCAGATTGCCATCCTCCCCAAGACTTCGGGTACCTTCTGCATGCAATCCCTGCTATACCGGGTATCAAGGAGATACTCTTGGTTCCCCCTCGAGGGCAAAATGGATGCATAACCGGGTTGCGCAAATGTGTGCCCCACCCCAATCAAACCGCAGAGGAAAGCGAAAATTTCTTTTTCTTCCCCACTGGACCATCTTACCAGTCCTGTGCCAAATTTTACCTCAAATTGTCCTCACCAACAACCGCCACGCTCTACGCCTCACGAATTGTAATGCAAATAATTGCACTTTGCAAATCCCCTATCTCGCCACCTCAGGGCACGAGCTACTATCCGATGATCACAAAACCCTGCAAGTAAAAAGATTCATTGATCGGGAGCAAAATACAGAACCTTCTGGGCTTCCGCACTCATTGCTGTGTGCGAACACCTTGAGTCGGCGGTTTTCCATTTAACTACCCTTGTCTATGGGTCCCCTATAAATTTCTGGTGCTTTCTCTAAAATTCAGAGCTCCTTAGTACAAAATTGACTATGGACTAGATCCTTAGATTATTAGCTACTTAGAGACACATTTATATAATAATTGATAAGAGGGCCATCATAGCGGGCGCAAGGTCAGAGTAGCCCCTTTTTTTTCTTCAGCGCTTTTAATCGGGTGACCGAGTTGAAGCGGAACACCATCCCCAGACAAAGTGTCAGGCTTCAAGATAACCACGCGAGTAATTTCAAACCGTTACTTGTCCCAGGAAAGAGGTATCCAGAGATGTGATATGCACGGATTTTTGCCATATATCTTGCCAATCCCTGTTTCCAGTTCTTGCTTATGACAAGAAGAGCCTCTCGACAAGGGCAAACAGCCAATTGGAAATTTTGGCCACGGGGGCGTTTGTTTACTGCTCACCCTCTTAAGACAATACCTGCATCGTATGAGGTATGACACAATGACGACCGGTACGGTATGCACAGCCTGAGTACGGAATCCCTTCCTTTTTGCACACCCTCGGACACAAGCAACCAACACCCTACCCCGCACACCCAGACGCATCCACCCCCACAAACCCAGATACCCATATGGTGAGGGAACTCTGTAGGCGGAGTGCGGTCGGTCCTCAACAACCAAAGCAGTTTCCACCACCAGTCTAATGAGAATTATGGCTCTGTTAGGTGATAGATTGGGTGATTCTCTATACACTGATCGAGAGAAAATAGAAATATCTCAAGCTTTCATTGAGATATAAGGGTTTAAAATGTTTAAAATTTTGGTGGAAAAAAGATGGATATCCGCAATAGGTTAATTATAGTTAACTTCCATGAAGGGACAGTTAATTGATATTTGATAATACATTAACCTATGATAGAAGCCAGTATTGGCAAATTAACCTACTGTTAATACCCAAGAATGAATGTCCTCCTGCTCCGACTACAGAGTTCCCTCACCATACCGTACATCCAGATGCCCATAGATTCAGAAACCCATGTATCCGGGCACCCACACATCCAGACACTCACACATCCACACGCAACCGCATCTACACACATCAATCCCAGGTAAGAAGGCACGAAAGGATGACCCGAGATTAACTAGTCAAATTCACCCCACACTTTGTACGTGCTCGGTTATTAACTCCGCCATCAGTGGTAGCGAGGTTCAATGCAAGGATGCATATAGCCTATTAACGGTAACAGACAAGGATATACTTGTATTAGCTGGTTAACGCCAAATAACTACTCCATGACTTTCCGCAAGACCCTCTATCAGCAGTACGGTGCTCGTAAGTAGCAACCCTAGATAGTAGATACTCTCTAGTAATCCACCGACCAAGTCACAGTCAGGATTTATCGCCCTTCCTACACCAGCACACCCCATCAGACTCACTACGGTGGTACAAAATCCGGCAGGAAGTAACGGAACAGTTATTTGAGGTTAATCAGCCGAATATATTCTCTCCCGTTCTAGTTAACAGGTTCCTGCTTTGTGCTTGATTACAGTCCTAGGACAAAATGTTTCGTCCCATACCGGTTTCTCGCACAAAATTTAGCGAAAAATAGACATCTCCAGACAAGCGATTCCCAATGCTGCACTCTCGAAAACGCTTTAAACCTTCCTACAAGCTAGATAGCCATAATGCACTTAAACATCCGGAAGTGGAAGTGCAAGGGATTAAATATGTGTTCATTGTTTATGATTGCATTAACTAGTATAAAAGTGACCTAAATTTTGGTATTGTGCCCCATATAAAACAGTACGCGGCAACAGATACTGTACCTCACACTAAAGTAGCCCTTCCCCACCCCTCTATAATAATATTACTTAAAAATTCCATAATATCTCTTGGGTTATGCAGAGGCTTATTGATGCACTTCCAGATTCTAGCACATTCTCAGACATTTTCCAGCGAGAGGGGGCAGCGGAAACCGACCGCCTGAGTGCAAAAAGGGCAGCTGAAACCACAGCCTAAGTGTAAAAAGAGAATCAAATGAAATGTTTTAGCATGGTATATTTACTGCAATAAGTGAAAAAAAGAAAGACTTCATTCACCAGCACCATAGCGGAGTCAGGAAAGTTTAACACTAGCGTTGTTCTAGTCCTTGTTGTCCAGGCAGCCTTAGCGCCACCCAACTGTTCAAGGCCAGGCTACTGAGAATAGTTCCCAAGTGGCCGGATTGAAGCCGTTTCCGTTTGGTGGTGACGCATCAAAAAAAAGCAACTTCAGTCCGGCACACATACAGACAAAATGCGATCCTGCAAGAAGCATCTTAGAGGGTGGGCAGAAGGAAATCTAAATTGCCCCGTTACTAGTGCAAACCTCCTAAACGGATTTTTTACTAAATACACAGCCCACGATTCGTGTTTTCTACCAATACCATTGCGAGTTTGGCTTCTATGGCTTCATTATAGCTTGACAGTTGATCACAGACCTCCTCCGTGAGGCAGGCTGGGTGTTAAGGAGAACATTGAGGGAGATCGAGGGGAAGACAAGAGAGACGGAATTGCTGCGGTCCGAGTCTGCATCAAAGGATTCCTCCTTACTGACACCAAGTGAGTTTGTTATAACTTGAAATCAACACTGATGGGCAACCCATTTTACTTACATATACATACAAAACACAAGTAGTTGCGCTTAGCTAAAATAGCCCTGGAAAGGACCTATGTGCGTAATCCGGGATTTTACCACCTCCACGAATATTACTCTTGGTGAAAAACCAGAAAGCATAGAACTAGAGAGGAGGAGCGCTTCTACAAAGAAACATCATCAACGGACCTAGAATCTTGTGTGCTTTCACCCCCCCTATCTTTCAAAGTGCATCAAATTAGCCAAGAACACTCGGGAGTTTGAGGGGGGTCCATATGTTCGCCTCACCAAGGTCCTTCGTACCCCGTCCTGGGCCTCAACCCAATGCCTATTCTCCCAGCAACACTGATTCCCCAGGGTACCCCGGGTATCTTTGGGGCTGTATTTCTTTTTTCCTTTTTTCCTCTTTGTGTCTCCGTTCCAGCATAACCAGTGAAATCCTTCCAAGTTCTTGAGTATCCAAAAGCCATCGTTTAGTATTCGGTAGTATGCAGATCTTCTGCTCAATACTCCAGGTGATCCATACCAATTGTGCTCTCTTCCACCTTCTCCCTCAAGAGACACTAATGTCCGGGACTCTAGCTGCACGCATCTCCTTAAGTTTAGCACCTCCAGTCCAAGGGGGCCGTGGGTGACACCTCAAATCTCCTAATATTTGGCGGTCAGCAGTAATAGATTTTTATGGTAGGGTTAATTCTAAGATAAGTTATTAGACTTTAATTAGGCTTAATGAAGGAATAGATAGCAAGGATATAGATTTTTCCATAGAAAACCAAACACCCGTTTCCCGAAAGGCCCCAGACACGAGCCAGGGCCAATACACCAAGTATATCTAACGTAGAAACTTGAGTATTGCGACAAAATGACAAAGCCTGAATTACCCCATACACGTGTTTCGTTTCTTAGGTATGATAGCTAGATCAAGGATTGTATTTGGGGCGTTTAGATTTTAGGGCACCAGTCTGCACCAAGAGATCTACTTAACAAATTTCGGCAAGAAATCATGGGGGACAAAAGGGGGGGTGGTTAAGAATCACCTACTATCACTCGACGAACCTAGCAGCAGGCAGGCAGTGCGAGAGTAACCCGACAAACGAAAAGAATTAACATCCCATGAGCACACTATACTTACGAAGCTTAGAGGGAATGGAATGGAAAGGAGACGGTAGACAGCAGAGGAAAAATCTAAGAACGGCAATATACGGAAACGTAGAAATCGAGGGAAAAGCTGGAGGAAAACAACTGAGGACCCCTCATAATGGGTCGATGCCCAGGGCTAGCCTACAAGGTAGTACAAGCTCCAAAAATACAACAAATTCATACAAATTTAACGGCATAAACTCAGGGTTTAGTGAAAACCAAAAGGGCAAGTGGCTAAGCAGACAGACCCGATTGTATACCGTATAAGCTCTTTATCCGAGGGAGCTACAATAACAAAGTGCCTTGGGTCCGCAAATCGACTACCCCGCGCTACCCCGTACGATACTCTGTAATCCCTCGACAGAGCACAGTTCCTGGGAGAGGCTGAACTGAAGGATCTCAACAGCAGCCCAATCCACACACAGTATAATCTTTCACACTAATCATCACCGGATGTCAATTCCATCCCCCTATCAGGACCTCCAAGCACGATTATGTAGTGGAAATATCCATAACATGATGGGTGTACTCGATAACCACAAGGGCGCTCATACCCGCGCTGTGAGAGCCCAGTCCCAGTTGCAGCCGAGCTCTTCCATACATCAAACCGAGCTACTGCCCGACGAGCAAAACAGATAAAGAGACTAGTCCCCACAAGGGCTTTATCGCCCTACTGAGAGCTGGAAAAAAAGAGAATGTGTATCCATCCCCACTGCTAAATTTCAAAAACAAAAAAGCATTATCAACCGGTCCTCGTAGCCTGATTGCTAAGAGGCCGGTCGCTACTAATATTCACAGGGAAGGTTGGGTGTTCGACTCCCCGCCGGGGGGGTGGATGCAGCAGGCATTAAAAAAAAAAAAGTAAGTCCCGGCGAACCACCCTTTTGCCATCAAGACTACCAAGCTTTCTGCCCTAATATATCTTGTTAGAAGCTTAGGAAAACCTTGAGGAATGATAGCTAGTGAGTATAGTAAGGATAGGAATCCATTTGCTCACGATGCCCAATTTTTTAATAACCCATCTCCATGACCCTATCCAACAGCTATTGTTCTACGTTAAAGGGGTGCGATCGGCCCGATTGGATGTGTATATTTTCCATGAGACCTCTTGAAGAATATACGCCTCATATTCCAGGCGAAGTCGGTTATGCCAGGACGGAATATGGAAGACTGGATAGAAGAGAGTGCAGGAAAGATTAAAGAGGGAAAGTCTAGAGCCTGGATGAGTGAGAGCGCGGTGGTGAGTGACGTCGGGTGTTAAGGAACTCACAATAATTGGGGGATCATAGACAGATGTTGCTTTGAAGCACATACAGCCGGGAAACTGTCATGAATTACACCAATGGGCAAAGAAAGACCTAGCCCAGACCTCAACAAAGATAGGTATCGCCAGTTGCACAGCCTGTGATTATGTGCCATATCATCGAACAGAACCAGCATAAGTGAACACTAGTTAGAGCAGAGTTTGAACACCGAATCCAACAGTTTTCCAAGCACCAAGGTCAGTAGCCGTCCATTGAAAATTTTAGTAGAGCTTGAATTTCTCCATTCCCAGATATCCTCCCCACTCGGAGTTTACATCCAACCGTACCACCGTTATTGCTTTTAGTAGGGGAGCAATACCAGAGACATAATTCCATAATAGCAGGGGTCTTTCAGAGAATTCTGCGTGGAGACATTACTTACGGGACAAAAGGCTATCCCCAAGTAGGATACCGGTTTAGCTCATACCCCCGAGCGTTGACGAACACCCTTCGGAGATTCGGAGTCCTACAGACGCTCAGCCAGGTGCCCTTATGAGGCCCGAAGCCTAGGTACAGACCCCCACCAACGGAAATGTTCCTCTTGAATCCTAGCCCCACTTTCTCCCGAAACCATATCCTTTTGTTCCCCTCGAGACCAGCATGATACCATACGATCCACCATTGTGGCACGTGAAATTACATATCAGCACCCCCACCAAAAACCCAGTCCAGAGCTCCTCAGTGCTATATTATAACCCGAGAAACCCCTACCCAGCTCGCCTATTCCTTATTTAAATGTATCAATCAAGGATAGTAAAGGCCAGGGTATTGCTTTCTCCTTCCGAGTGATTTATCATGAACCTAAGAGTGCTTGGCAGTTCAGTGAGAATCAGTGCGGGGCTCTGTGAGCGAGTGCGCGATATCTTATGGCCGGGAGGCTGCAGGGCGCAAGATGCAATGGTCTCTGGCTAAGTGCTGAGAATCTGTAGTCTCGTGGCTCATAATAGGAGGGAGGACTTAGACAACTTATATATCTCGGTCTTGTGAGATACGATTGCGGAGGTCCCGAACGGTGCTGATGTTTATATAAAGCATTATATGGTGAGGGCGCAAGGGGAGCGCAGCAGATTGCTGATGATGACGACTTTGAGTTCTCCATACCGCTGACATTATGGGAGACCCCACGAGGAATACGATTCGGTACTCGAGTACTGTACTGTACAGCCTACCCATGAAATTCCCCGATATACATATTGTGTATCTCTAGGTTTTTCGTGATCGGCTTAATTGTCAGATATAACATCAGATCAAACCCAGTTTTGGCTATATCTGCGAACAGGATCGAACCCCCGACAAACGGTAAAACCACAGTTCTAGAAACTCACCCCATGGCGCAAAATCCTAATCCAAGAGTCTCCCCACACGAAAGAGCTGCACTTCTTCCGCCGCTCCGTGGCAGATACAGTAGTACAATATCTCACCTTGACTTGTGGGTCCGGTAAGCATTCGAGATCAATCCCCCAATAATCTCAATTGATCAAGCAGACTGAACGGATAATGGAAAAAACACATTTATTAATAAAATTTGAGGAACAAAACAAGAGAGCCCGCCCAAGGCACACCATTTCACCTTGCATTCGTCTCCTGGAAAGGTTTACTTGTGCCGTGTAAGCTCCTTATCATAGCCCCATTTTGTACCCTTCTCCCCATTTCTCACCGACCTCACATAAGTTTACGGCGCTCGTTCAGCACCCGTACAAGTACCCATTTCCAACAAGGAACAAAAATTCCCCTCTCCCATCGAGAGCAGAAGTTTTACGAGCCGGGTAACTGCTGGAGGCCTGTAAGCAGTCGTACCCGCTGTCAGACTACTTGCGCGCGATGGAAATCACCGCACCACGCCACAATCGGCCTAGCAGAATAGGTCAACATAACGAATACCAGTTCATAAGATCCAGTAAGCTCAGCCCGCCCAAGTTATACCGCATCTAAGAACACTATTCCTCTCCTCAGAGCATCTAGTCTTTAATTGCCGAGATTTGAGGCCTCTGAAAAGTAGCAAGGGAAACGTCTCCATGCAAAACAGGAACCACCTTGCAGGTTAACCTAAATTAACGGTTTACTCCCTTCCCGATAGGCACTTGATCATGCTAGTATTGTACAAGTACCCGGTGATATGTTTTCGTACACTACTAGTAGTTAACCAGCAAAATAATCCCTCTCTTTCACCAAAACATATCCGTGGGCACTTGTGCTGCACTTAACTTGATGATACTTGCCCCCACGGGCCTTCGGGGGGAACCACAGTTCATTCGCAGTCACTCGCATCCCGAATCTATCCTAGCGCCAACAAGATAGGAAGAAAAAAGAAACGTTCCCTGCAGAAGGGCCTTTCCGGAAATCTTCCACACGGCAAAATCCCGGGGTTATTAGGTAATCTACACGTGATCGCAGAAAGACCCTCTAACCCGAAAAAGTGTTAGGGGGATAAGTTAATATTGGAGGAGGGGTTTGGCTCGGGGAAGGAAAGTCAAATACCCTTTTTATGCCATGATTTTCAAATGCCATAGTTGACGTTTCCGGGGATGCTGAAGGCTAGAGAGCGACACGCGATGTATAAATGGGATGCTTGCCGTACACAGACGGGATCGTTTGGTGGGAATGGAAGGAAGGAACGAAGGAACGAATGGAGTGTTGGTGGGGGCCGTTCTTCTTCCACTTTCTTTTTTCCCCTCCCCTTTCCTCCTCCCAGAGTTGGATCAAAGACAAAACAATGCCAAGGAAAGTCTAGATATCGCAAAGGGGGGTCGCCTTATGATAGCTGTATTCAAGCGAAAGAGTGCTTCACCGCAAGGTACTGATCTAATTCCCCGGGAATCCACCAGCGCTCCAAGGCTATTCTTTCGATGCAGGGTAAGCCGCAGGAGCAAGTATCACCCGCTGAAGCACTTGCACCTGTGCCTATTTATTTCACTCGTTCTAGAAAACTGTAACCAGAGCCTTATCTCAAAGCTTTAGGAAATATTGCGACATCGAAAAGAAATGAATTATTTATTTTTGGAACCCATACTGCATGATCGCTGCAGAGCGAGGGACCTGTGTCATAATTAGTCTGATATACGGTACTGTAGATTTCGCGAGATGATGCCTCTCTATCAATGCAATGCCACAATTTTTGGACTGATGGATGTGGCGATGTGATGGAAGCATGCACCGCGGCGGGCATACCCAGCTGGCAGATAGGGTGCCCAACGACGTCTATCAAATTGCGGTACCCGGTCAGCTCAGAAACGCTGCAAACGAACGGATAAGAGCAGAGACCAATATGCCCTGATGGAGGCTGTAAAAAATATAATGTTCCTGAAGTTCAGGGGCTTGTGTTGGTTTATGTAAGTACTATGCGAGTAGAGAGCTTGCGGGTACGGCACTGCACTGATATCGCAGTGCTCATGGCGCTGAGCCTGATGCCCAAAATAGGAGGTATCCTGATATGATCATACCCTGTTCCACTTCAAAGGTATCGCCGCGATAGGACAAGATAAATGTTCTTGTGGCCTTTTGCTTGATTTACCGTGCTTGTTGGATTGCGCGCCATCTGGCTTGTTGGATCTGCCAATACTCTACCAGCATATGCATTAAGCGAGAGAATGAATCCACCCCAAACCTCCGAGTAGAGCATAAATTGGGGCTCGTAAAGCATTATCCGCATATTTCTGTTTGTTTGTAATATTCCACCACATTGTGGTCGCCGACAGTACTCAATTGTTGTGATAGTGATTTTGCGGTGCTCGAGCAGACTACCACGATTAACTCAAGTTGTATTTAACTTGCCAGTGAGGGATCATTGTCGTGTCTTCTCTTGGGGCAATAGAAGTTGGGCCAATATGCACCTACCCACAGAGCACTCGAGTAGGGTATCATTAGATGAATAGGAGGTTTCGGTTTATGGAATTGCTTTCTGGTAGCGGGGATGTAAGACGGTGCTCGAGGCATTTTGAAAATTGGCTGCCGTTCCTCATTGGTCACAGGGTCTAGCCAGTGATCGTCAAGTATAGAAGGGTTGTTGTTCTCCTTTTAGAATACCGTGTGAGGTCCGGTGGAGAGACCAGCCTTTGGCCATGCCGGTCTGAACTAGAGAAAATCGAACTAGACAACGAGCCAAGTCTGTCACTTGCTTTCCTCTCACCTCTCCTACTCTCCACCAACTCCAACTGGTGCCTGCTGCTCCTCCATCACTTTGCTCTTCCCCTCCGGTGCATGCTGACTGCTGAAAAAGCCTTGCCTTCATATCTGCTTCCTTCCCTTCTCCTTGTGGCTGACTCGCGCGCCCTATTTCTTCCTCCTCCTCCTCGCCCCCTTTCACCGTTTTTTTCCCTCTACCCGCCGCCGCCGTCTGCTGCGCTGCTCCCTCCTTTCCTCACTCCTCCCCCGCCATCTCCTTAAACCCCCACCACTTTCTCCCCTTGCACTAGATACTCACTCCTTTTCGTCCATCACCTGTTAGCCAGTGTCGATTGCAAGGTAAGTATCACACAACGCCCCTTGCTATGTACCACTATGTACCGGCAGTACCTCCCTCCTCCTCTCCCTTTACTAACTTGCTACTCGCCGCAGATCAGCCTCCTTAAAATTTCAAAGCCTCAATACCGAAGTCCTGAATTTAGGGAGTTTCCTTCTCGCGACCTTTACGTCTTTTAGATTGCTGGACTCTGCCGTTCCTTCATTAAACTAATCAACTGGGCTCTGTGCTTCGTTTTATCAACTTCCGCTGGTTTGGCTGGTATTGTTTCTTTTCAATTCAACCAACCAACCCATATATACGGATTATTCCTTCAAACGCCGGAAATCTCGGCCTCTTGGTAGAAGACAAACAAGGAATAGAATCTCATTTATCGGAGTGTTCGGTTCACTTCTGTTCGCGGAGGATACAAGCCCATACCCTTCAAGAGCAAGATAGATTGTTACAGAAAACAGCAGCAAAGCTCCTTTGAGGTCAGCAGGCACTGCAGGAGAAGCTCCAACCGTCGTCTTCTTCAGTACCGCCCGCCTTAACTATTCTTGTCACAGCGGTCGATCTTCCTCCTCGGCATACCAATAATTATTATCCATTTCGGATTAACCTAGTGTTTGGTAAAATACACAGATCTAAAGGAAACATCCTCTCCTTTTTCGTGCGACCCTTTACAGATTTTCCCATTACTCGCGTTGCATTCACCCTTTGGAACATAATATAATCCTGTATTTGCACGGACCATACCTAAAAACCTTCAGTCGGACATATCCTCCCCCCAAACAAAACCCTTTTCACTGAGATCAATTTGACCACCTGAAACAGTCCCAGCCATGTCAAACCGAAACAGCACACCAGACCAAAGCTCGGCCACCGGTGGGTCCTCACTGCGTCCCCCATCTTCCCGACCACTTGGTTCTGGCCATCATTTGAGAGCGTCTGCAGACATGTCCGGTGCTTTTCAATCTCCTCTCGCAGGTCGGATTCGTCCTTCCTCTGAAATCTTCCTGAACCCTCCCCAGATTACTTCGCAAAATGCGGAGACCGAAGCATTGGACAAGGCAGCACGAGAGTGGATTAATGATTTGGAAACATACGAGAATACCCTTGAGGAAATGGCATCCGCGGCATTGGACCAAGACTTCAAAGATGAGCTGAGTGCTATCGAGCAGTGGTTCCGGGTCCTTAGTGAGGCCGAGAGAACTGCCGCTTTGTATGCTCTGTTGCAGCAGACCACTCAGGTCCAAATTCGGTTCTTCATCACGGTTCTACAGCAAATGGCGAGATCTCATCCAATGTCCAACATCTTGTCCCCCAACACGTTTGAAAAAGGTACAATTCTCTTATGATGCGGGTTCGCCTACGATGCTAATATCAGCTGCAGACGCTATGGCTTCTCGTATGAATGATGCAATGAATAAACTGAACATGGGGAGCACTCGTGACTCGTTCTCCTCCCGCCCCCCACCTTCCCCTGGAGCACCGCCGAATAGAAGCTCTGGTGTAGATCCATCTGTCCAGTCAATGTTCCCAGACGCGGCTGCTGCAATTGCGGCTCAACGTGCACTGATCTCAGGCCAATCAGGAGGCAGTAGCGGAACCAAGTCCAACCGCAATAGTGCATTGTTTGAGTCCCGTCCATCTTCCTCGTTGGCCCCCACCCCTTCCATTTCGACCCCCGCCAACAAGGAGAATAACCCGCCTTCCTCCCCGTGGAATCGCCCGACAAATGACGGAGGTAGTGAGCAGAACCGCCCTAAGTCTGCGGCAGACTCTATGGGTAACTTTCAACTTCCTCCGCCATCTGCCGGCCTTAGGTCTCCGAGGAATCCTCCTCCCCAGATTACTGGAAACACGAACCTTCAGACTACCACCTTGAATGCACCCACAGCTACCGGCATTGAGATGCCTCAACTCTCTCCATATGGTGATACATCCGGCAATTGGGCGTCAATGGTCAACACACCCGTTGCACCAATGTTTTCGCAATCACCCGGAGCAGATATGGTTGCCAATGCTGCTGCTATGAAATTAGCTGCACTGTCTACCGTCAACAACAGGATCATCCTTGACAACGATCCGAAGGGATGGGGAAAGCGCAGAACCGGAAAGGAGCCTAACGGAAGCAATGGGCATAGCAATGTCGGGCTCAATTCTCCTCGTAACAACGGAAATATGCCCACCTTGTCCCCGAGCACCATCACTATGTACAACGAACATGGCCAATTAGTTCAGATTCCGGCAGCTGCGGCGGCTGCAGCCATGGCACAGCAGCAGAACAATGGCTCACCACTTCTTGGGGGGCGTTCCCGCCCTAATTCACCCGGTGTGTTCAACTCTCCTGCTGCCCAGTGGGGCGGTATGGGATTTGCCTCCCCTCAAGCTGGTGGTTTTCTTGCTGCTCAGTCACCCCTCCTCGGAGGCGGTCTTCTCAACACATTCAGCAGTCTTACTGGGTCGGCCGAAGGTTATAATTCTGATGATGTCAGTGGGCGCGGAAGGAGCCCGAGGGGTAGACGAGGAAGCTCTAAGCCCCCAGAGGATCCGACTGACCCTAACCTTCTGAACGACATTCCTGCCTGGCTGCGCAGTCTCCGTCTCCACAAATATACCGACAATCTCAAAGACCTCAATTGGAAAGACTTGATCGAATTGGACGACGATGCACTTGAGAAACGGGGTGTAAACGCTCTCGGGGCGAGGAGAAAGATGCTCAAGGTTAGTTTAATAGTATATCGCCATTCACAAAGCTCTTTACTAACGCATTTCGGTGCTTAGGTGTTTGACCAAGTCAAGGAAGCTAAGAATGAGGGCAAACTTCCTGCCTAGAGAGTCAATTGGTGAAAGGGGATCTAGTGGTATATTCATCAGAATCTCAGACCTAATATAACCACAGCTCTCGCCCGTTCAAAACCCTCGGTGGACCATTCTTACATGAATATTTCGTTGCTCTGTCTGTTTTTATTCCCTAGCTCTTATGACTAGGCTGTCTTATTCCCTAGTTCTTTTTTTCTCTTTTCAACTCGATCTTTCTTTTTCTTTTGCGTTCTGTTGCTAAACGAGGTCAGAGTAATGTGGTTTATGGGAAAAGGAAAATTGCGTAGCTTAAGATTAGCGAGTATGTCATGTTTCCTTTATAATGCCATAGCGCAGTGCTGGGAAGTTTGAAGAGCGGGGTGGTATGCTTCAAGTTAATCAATTGCGGACGCTGGGTAGGATCCCGAGGATGCGGTACAATATCGTAGAGTACCCAAAGATCTCTGCGGTGTGTGTGGGTCTGTGGGGCTGGCGGAGGGGGGGTATCGTAGGAAGAGGGAGGGACTTTTAAAATTAATGACCGAACGAATCTTACCATAACGGACGGAGTTGGGTTGAGTTGGAGTTAGTCCAAACGTGATATATTATGAAAGCGAGAAGTATGGTGAGGTGCTTACATCACACAGGCTATTGGATACAGCAAGGTGATCTGCCGCACCATTGCCAGTAGCCCAAGACGAGGTGCCATACCCAAGGCGCGATGGCTCCGTACCGTATATACATTCGTTCTCCCCCCAGAATTCTTCCCTCTCCCAGTCCTCAGCTTAACAATCCATCATATCATCCCCAACAAACTTTGCCGCCACCCACTCGCCCGCCCCGAAATGCACTGGGATACCCTGCCTTGTACTAGCACAAGTACCGTTATATCCTAGGGGTTTTATTAGGCTGCTGTATCTGAGGAGGAGTGCTATATGTACGGCGCTGTACTAGTACAGTAGGCCATGGAATAGCGTTGTACGATCGTACGTAAGAGAAGTACAGTATGATACCAGCACGGTACCGGGCTAGTATCATACGGTACTCGTCCCAGGCCAGAAATATATGGCAAAAAAATCAAATCAAATCTGAGGGCATGTACTGTACCGTGCTTATATCTGAGCACCGATACTCCCCGGCGGACCTGGCCTAAGGCATGATCGGTCGCTCTCGCTCAATGACCGAGTTACGCCCCCCCATCCGCCCCGCCCCCCTTGTGGTGGCCGCTAGGCTACGGTACGGTAGCTGATTAACTAGCTTCATGACTGACTAACCAACTTACGGTAGCTAAATCACCACCACCACTACCACTACCACCGCCACCACCACCACCACCAAAGAAGTGCCGGCGCCAGGCTAACGACAAGGAAGCAGGAACGAGGGAACGAGGTGTAAACATCCTCTCGCCCGCATTCTGGCCAGTGCAGTATTATATACTTGCAGAAATCGGGCCCTGGAAAATGTGATTACCAACCAACCAGTCAACCAGCCTCCCTCCGCTCCGCTCCCTTAATACGGTACAAGTACTACAGACCACTAGTATTGGTACTTGTACCGATAATAATTATTATTACTCCCACCGAACAGATAAGTTCCTTCCCTTTTTTCCCTTCCTTTCTTTTCTTTTTTTTTCTCTCCCTCTACGATACCGGATAGATGGATGATGAATCCCCTCGTTTATGCCGCAATACCGTACCGTAGTAAAGAGAAGAGAAGAGAAGAGAAGGGGGTATAAAGTACAAGTAATAACTTATGGTGGGGGGGGCGTAAGGTAGGTATTTCATAGGTACCGTATGATACAAGTACCTAGTACGAGGATTTAGTGCAAGTGCAAGTATCCTAGGTAATTGATTGGGATTGGATTGGTACAGTAGAGGATCCTGTGCCACACTTACACATAAGATCACCGGAGTTCCGGGGGGGATTTGTGTAACGTTTTTGTTTGGTTTTGGGGAACTGGGGTTGGAGGTTGCCAAGTCTCGGTGGAGGGAGGAGGAAGTGCTACGGTAGTAGAGGAGGAGGCTCAAGCATGGTGAAGCAAGTGGAGGGGAAATGTGAAATTCTCAAAAAAGTGTGCTGAGTAAGTGATTGTGATGCGGCGTTTTATATATTATTATTATGAATATAATATAGTGCTTCGTGGAGTTGGGTGGCAAGGTGCTCTAGATTTTTGGGCAGGAGTCTAGATCAGGATCTGGTATATTACCCGGTAGACTATGTTGGTACGGACCGTACGGGGGAGATTGTTTATGCAAAATGGTGACTTGGCTTCCGATGCACCTGATCAGGGTACTACCGTGCTTTGGTGGATGATATCTCGAGTACTAAAAATCCATGTCCCCCCCCCATCGTCGGTCGAAACCCCCCATTCTTTCCTTCCTTTCCTTCCTTCCTGCCTTCATGTCCCCTCTTTCTTTCTTTTTTCTCCCTTCCGCCCCTCTCTCTAGCCTGGGGAAATGCAGAATGGAGAGGGGATGGGGGGGGGGGGGGGGGGGGGGGGGGGGGAAAAAAAAAAGTACCCCCCCCCCCCCCCCCCCCCCAAAAAACCCAAAAAAAAAAATAACCCCCAATAAAGAGAAAAATTAG
>Ga0307513_10001981_pt1 | contig 28993 bp, 19 predicted proteins | sample 15_EM_MG_FD_202174 | JGI IMG/M metagenome (GOLD analysis project Ga0307513, IMG submission 202174) | Populus trichocarpa ectomycorrhiza microbial communities from riparian zone in the Pacific Northwest, United States - 15_EM | ecosystem: Host-associated > Plants > Roots > Unclassified | place... | reverse complement strand
GAGATCCTGTCCGATGGCGCCTCCGCTATCTACGGCGCCGACGCGCTGGGCGGCGTGGTCAACATCATCACCCGTAAGGACTTCAACGGCGCCGAAATCACCATGGGCGTCAGCAACAGCGAGCGTGGCGGCGATACGGAGACCGGTTCGGCTCTGTTCGGCGTTTCCGGCGACCGCGGCCGCCTGCTGGGCGGCATTTCCTACAACAATCGTGGCATCACCTATATCGGCGATCTGCCGTGGGTGGGCGCGGGCGCTTCTTCGTACGGCAACAATTACTACGATTTCGCCCGCAACCCGCAAGGCAAGCCCGTTGCGACCGCCAACCGCGGCGCGGTACCCGGCGGCTGCACCAACACCGGCTTCTACATGTCCGGCACCAGCTGCTTGTACGACTTCAATCTGGTGGCCGCCGATACGGCGTCCATCGAGCAGAAAGGCCTGTTCGTCCGCGGCGATTACCAGATCAACGACGACTGGAACATCTACTTCAGCGGCAACGTGACCCGCGTCGAGAGCTTCGGTCGCTTCGCGCCGACGCCCGAGTACATCTTCGTCCGCGCCGGCACGCCGAACAACACCCGTGGCGTGGATACGCTGATCAAGCACCGTTTCGCAGCCCTGGGCCCGCGCGACAACTACGACGACACCAACGTCTACGACTTCACCTTGGGCGCCAACTGGCAGGCTTCCGAGAAGGTCGCCGTGGACTTCGGCCTGCGTCGCAGCGATTCGACCTTCCAGTCGCACGGCTATAACTACGTCAACATCCCGCGTGCGACCGAGCTGTTCAATTCCGGCGCCTACAACGTGTTCGATCCGGGATCCAATTCGGAAGTGGTGCTGAACGACATCCGCGCCACCACCGCGCGCACCGGCCACTTCACCCAGGACGAGCTGTTCGCAGTGGCGAACATCGACCTGTTCGAAATGGCGGGCGGCACCTCCGTCGTTGCGGTCGGCGCCGAACACCGCAAGGAAGACTATGCGGACATCTACGACGCACAGTCCGCAGCCGGCAACATCGGCGGTTCCTCGGGCAACTCGTCGTTCGGTAGCCGTACCCTCTCGTCCGTCTACGGCGAGTGGATCCTGCCCTTCCTGCCGTCCTTGGAAGCCGACCTCGCCGTTCGTTACGACGATTACTCGGACTTCGGCGATTCCACTTCTCCGAAGGTGTCGTTGCGCTGGCACCCGATCGACAGCCTGACCTTCCGTGGTTCGTATGGCGAAGGCTTCCGCGCTCCGCCGCTGACCATCATCAACGCGCAGTCGGCTTTCTCCGCCGACACCGTGGTTGACGGACCGACGGCGATCCAGCTGGGCCGTCCGCCGGGCGCATCCATCCAGGTCGACGGCCTGGTGGTCGCTACCCCGACCCTGCAGCCGGAAGAGTCCAAGCAGTGGAGCCTGGGCGTGGTGTGGGATGCGGCTGACTGGGTGAACCTGAGCCTGGACTACTACAACATCGAGATCACCAACCAGATCAAGAGCTACTCGGCGCAGACGGTTATCAATCGTGCGCGTTTGGGCCAGTTCTTGCCCTCCAACCTGGGTGTTACCCGCGATCCGCTCACCGGCGCACTGGTGCAGGTCCGTCGTGGCGCCGGCAACGAAGGCGTCATCAACACCGACGGCCTGGATTTCGGCGCCCGTACCAACTTCGATTTCGGCGAGTGGGGCGAGCTGAAGAACTCGCTGCAGGTCAGCTGGGTCAACAAGTACGAAATCGCTGATCCGATCTCTGGCGCCGACGATCTCGTGGGCACACAGGGCGTTCCGGAATGGCGTGCCTCGCTGTTGAACACCTGGACCAAGGGCGACTTCTCGTTCAGCTGGACCGTGAACGCGATTGCCTACGATCCGGAGTTCTACATCGACTACCTGGCCGAGAATTATGGCTATAGCTGCCAGGACAGCATCGATGCGGGTTACGTGCATACCTGCGAACATAAGGCATATATCACCCACGACATCCAGGCTAGCTACAAGACGCCGTGGAACGGCAAGATCACGCTGGGTGCGCTGAATGTCGGCAACAAGAAGCCGTCGCTCGACACGTCGTACACGCAGGGCTACAACCCTTCGCTGTACAACGCGTTCGGCCGCCAGGTCTACCTGCGTTACACGCAGACCTTCTGATCCAACGTAACAGAAGTGGTTTTTCCCAAAGGGGCCCGCAAGGGCCCCTTTGCTTTTGCGTTCTTTCCAACCAGAATCGTCGTTCGAAACAACGAGATGAAATTTACAGAGCCATGAACGCCCCGACCGAACTGCTGCGCCAAGCAGAAAAAGCCGTCGCCATGGCCAACTGGCCGGAAGCGCGGAGACGTTTCCTGCAGGTGTTGGAAGTAGTCGAGCATCCCGATGCCTTGCTGCACCTGTCCTATATCGAGTCAAACGCAGACAATTACAGCCTGGCCAGGGCGTACGCGCTCCGCGCTTGCGCGCAACGGCCGCGCGCGCCCGCGACGGTGGTCCGGCTGCTCAATCGGTTGCGCAATTTCAACGAGATGGGAGCGATCAACTGGTTCATCGAGCAATCGCCGTTCTTACTCGATCTGGATGCCCAGGGGCTGCAGGTGGTATCGGCCCAGTTGAGCTACATGGGAGAGCAGCAAAAAGCGGTGCAGTATCTGGACAGAGCGATTGCCCGGCGTCCCGGGGTCCCGCAGCTATTGCTGGCGCGCGCTCAGGTAAAGGTGTTTCTTGGCCTGTTCGATGAGGCGGAACAGGACTTGGCCGAATGCCTGAAACTATCGCCGGGGATGCCCAATGCCTGGTGGACCTTGGCGGGCCTGCGCAAGCAAACCCTGTCTTCGAATCACGTCGATCAGCTGCGGAACCTCATTGCCTCACGCGCTCATCCGGCCAAGGACAAGACATATCTTTATTACGCGTTGCACAAAGAGCTTGACGATCTGGGGGATATTCCCGCCGCCGCCCAGGCACTGGACGCGGCCTGCAAGGCGCAGAGATCGGAGTTGAAGTACAGCGATGCGCAGACACGCGCCTTATTCCGGCAGTTGAAGGCGATGCCGACCGGCGCGAAAAGCTCCGCACGCGCTGGATTCACGCCTGTATTCGTGGTGGGAATGTACCGTTCGGGAACAACGCTACTGGAGCAATTGATCGGCGGAAATCCGAATATCCTCAACGCCGGTGAGCTGCAGGATATGACCGGCTGCATGCGTAACGCGGTCGACCATTACTGCCATGGCGTGACCGATGAGATGGTTATAGCGCGCGCCAAGGGCGTGGATTTCACTCAGGTGGGCATGCAGTATCTGCATGGAGTCAGTTGGCGCTTGAATGGACATACCCACATCACCGACAAGTGGCCGCCGAACACCATGAACGTTGGTTTCATCTGCCAAGCGTTGCCGGATGTGAAGGTCATCCACATGACCCGCGATCCGGTGGAGACCTGTTTCTCCATTCTGAGGGAGATGTTCAGCGGCGCCGCCCAGTATTCCTACGACCAGACCGAGCTGGCGAGCTACTACCTTCAGTACCAGGACTTGATGCGCCATTGGCACGAACGCTTCCCCGGCCGCATTCTGGACGTTGATTACGCTCGCCTTACTACCGACACCGAGCAAGTCATGCGCGAAGTGTCCGAATTCTGCGGCTTTTCCTTCCTGCCGACGATGCTCGATCCGCGTTCTGCCTCGCGCAGTGTGGCGACCGCCAGCGCCGTCCAGGTCAGGGGACCCGTGGTCTCCAGAGCGAAAGCGAAATGGGAGCCGTACCGGGAGTATCTGCAGCCGCTGATAACGGGATTGGGTCTGCAATAAGCGACGCGGTCAAAGCAGTCCGGCGCCGGACAGGCGCTCGATCAGCGGAGCCAGATAGTCGCGATAGGAAGACCACTTGGGCTTTGGCGGAAGGGCGGGCTTGCTTCGCACCTGAATTGCGCTAGCTGTGGACACGCTTCGCGAACGGTCCGAGGTGTCCAGCATGGCGGGAACGTAGTCCAGTCCGCAGAATGCGGTGATCCGTCGCAGACTGCCCTCCGGGTCCTGAATCAGGTCTCTGTAATCCACGTCCAGAATGCGGCCGGGGAATGCATTGTGCCAGTGCGCCATTAATGCGGCATATTCCTTGTAGTACTCCGCCAGCTCGGGCTGGTCGTAGGAATATAGGCAGGTCGTTTCCGAGAAAAATTCGCGCAGGTTGGAGAAACAGATCTCCATCGGATCGCGCACCATATGGATGATCCTGGCTTGCGGAAGCGCGCGGACGATGAAGCCGATATTCAGGAAATTGGACGGCAGTTTGTCGGTGATGTGACTCTCGGTCGTCCTGCGCCAGTCCACGGCGGACAGATACCCTTTTCCTACTTCTTCAAAATCCAGTCCTGGCGCGCGCCGGACTATCTCCGAATCTATTTCGCGCCGGCAATGATGGTTTGCCGCCAGCCGCATTTGGATGGTGAAGTCGTACAACTCTCCTGCGCAGTGGATCTGCGGATGGCCATCCAGAAATTGCTCCAGCAGCGAGGTGCCGGAGCGGTGCATGCCCACGATGAAGATCGGCGTCAGCGAGCCTTCTGCAGCGGTCGTAGCAGACGGTACGCCGTCGACCTGCATTGCTTTAAGCTGTTCGAAAAAGTCGCGTTCCTTGATGCCGGAATATTCGACTAGCCCACGCATGGACTTGTTGGCGGTGTCCAGGGCCTCCGACGCTTCCTTAATCTGGTCCAGGTCATCGAGTTCTTTGTGCAGCGCATAGCCGAGGAAAGCGATGTCCTGTGGATGCATCGCCTGGGAAAGCTCGTTTCTCAACGCGTCGACGTGGTTCGATGCGGGAGTTTGCTTGCGGAGGCGCGCCAGCATCCACCAGGCGAAAGCCAACCCTGGCCTTTTTCGCAGGCATTCCAGCAGGAACTGTTCCGCATCCTCGATCCGCCCGAGGAACATGAGCGTCTGCGCCTTGGACAATTGCAGAGGTATGGACTCGGGGTCGTTGGCTAGACCGCTTTCCAGGTAGGGCAGAGACTTTTCCGGTTCGTTGAAAGAGTTGAGCAGGGTGGCGACCAAATCCACCACTTCACTCTTTCCGAGCAACGACGGTGAAAGGGCCGAAATCGCGCCATGGATCTCCGGGGCAAGTCCGAATGTTCTAAGCCTACGCAGCAGGTTGACCGAATCGCGCTGTCCCTGCGCGCCCGCAGCGTAAGCCTCGAGCGTGGAGGCTCTGGCCAAACGGTAGTTACCCGCGATGGACTCTATCCTTGAGCGCTGGATCAGCGCGCCGGCATGCTGCGGATACTCGAACAGAATCCCGGCATTGATCTTTCGCGCCTCGCCGAGATTCCCGGATGCGATATGCCTGCGTGCAAGTCCTAGCTTGGCCTCAAGGCCATCCTGAGAGGTCATACGATCTTCAATGGGAGAAACCGGAACAAGGACGACTGCGGGTGATTACAGGTCTTGCTCGTAACGTACGTAGGGCACTGTGCCCTCATCACTGCCTTCGTCGCTTGGCGAGAAGGGATTCTTGCCGCGGGTAATGACGTTCTCCGCGCCGACGGTCAGCTGGCCGCTCCATGGGGTACGCCAGGTCAGGCCCAAGCCCAGGCCTTCCCATTTGCCCGGCTGGCCGGGGACGTCGACCACGCGGCCGACAATGTTGGCGCTGAAGGCGCCGTAGCCACCGCCGACACTGAGACTCTTGGTGTTCCAGCGATCGGCCATGGCGGGGACGTCGGCAATCGGCACTAGGCGCGCTCGGGCTACCGCGCCACCAATCCGCACGTAACCTTCGCGGCCGATGTTCTTCTGGCCGAATATAGCCAGATCGTTCTGTTCGACGCGCGCGCCGGCATTGGAGGACAGCCAAGCGGGCAGGGTGTCGCGGCCGCTGCCGGCCGACAGTCCCAGCTTGCCGCCCGGGCGAGTCAGGGAGGTGCCGACGCTGACCCGCTGGCTGGTCCCGTCGTTGCTATCGGTGATGAGTTCGGCGACGGCGCAGTTGCTGATCAGGCTGCCGATGCTGCTGGCGCTCTGGCGGTTGCAGACCAGGCCAAGGGAGTCGCCGGCTTCAAGGCCAAAGGCCGCTCCTAGGGTATTGCTGCCCAGACGCCAGCTGGCGCCCGCGGAGGCTTCGCCCGTCGGTTCCAGCAAGAGCACGGCTTCGACCTTGCCGCTGGTGTTGTTCCATACCGGAAGAACCGTGGGGTCGCGCTTCGAGGCTTGCGGCTTCTTGGATTGCGCGTGCGCGCCAGTTGCCACGCCAAAGGCGAGCAGCAAGGCAAACGGCAGATGCAGAAGACGCAGTTTCATAGCTCGTTTAAGACTCCCAACCCCGCGCTGGGGTTCCCCTCCCAGGGGATCTGATGCTATTCGGTTTATGTTTCTTTAACAAGTCCCCGATACCCACGCGAAAAGCTACTGGAGCCGTTCAGGGGCCTGTATTCCGACCGGCGGCAGGGCAAAAAGTTCGTCGATCTCCCTGGCGCTGAAAATATAGCGCTGGTCACAAAACTCGCAACGCACTTCGGCCTGGCCGTCGGCCAGGGCCGCATGGGCCTCTTCAGTTCCCAGCGACTGCAACATGGCCGCCACCCGCTCCTGGGAGCACGAACAGGCAAAGCGTAGGGGGCGTTCGGCCAGGATCGACCATTCCTCCTCGTGGAATAGGCGATGCAAAAGCTCGCCTACGGGAAGGGCCAGAAGCTCGTCGGACTGTAGGGTCTCGAACAATGCCCCCGCGCGGCTCCAGCCGTCGCTGTCGCCTTCGTCGCCCGGCCGGTTGTCGAAAGGCAATTGCTGCAGCATTAGCCCGGCGGCGGCGTTGCCATCGGCAGCCAGCAGCAGGCGGGTCGGGAGCTGTTCGGATTGATGGAAGTAGTTCTCGAACGCCTCCGAAAGAGTAGCGGCCTGCAGGGAAACCAGGCTCTGGTACCGCTGCGGCTCGCGCGGGTCGAGGCCGGGGTTTTCGATGGTGATGGCCAGCAGGGCATCCTCGCCCAATTCACGCAAGTCGCGCGGAGCGGCTTCGCCTTCCGCCATCCGGGCGATGCCGCGCAGGGTTCCTTGTGCGGTGCATTCGGCGAATAGCGTGCGCAGCGCACGTGGGCTTCGCAGCTGCAGGGACAGGCGACCGTTCACCTTGGCGTGGCCGGTGAACAGCGCAGAGGCCACACAGGCCTGGCCCAACAGATCGCGCGCCTGGTCGGGATAGGAAGCATGGGACAGGATCTCCTGCCAGGTGTTTTCGAGACGCACGCCGACTCCGCGCACGCCGGCTTTGGGCAGGAGGAAGCGGGTCTGGTTGTCGCCGGTGTCGCTCACAGTTCTCCGAGATCGGCGTTCTCGCCGTAAAAATTCATGATGCTCTCAACGGTGTGGGCTACTAGCTGCCGTTCAAGTGGCGTAAGCATGGGATGCCATACATCGAAGATCAGCACGACCCGTAACCGGTCGCTGTAGTTCCATGCTTCGTGGGTGATGGTGTCGTCGAACACAACCACCTTTCCGGGCTGCCAAGTATGGGTTTCGCCGCCAACGCGCAGGCCGCAATCCGGCGGAACGATCAGGGGCAGATGCACGGTCAGGCGTGTGTTGGTCGCCCCGTTGTGCGGCGGAATATGCGTGCCTGGCTTCAGCGCGGAGAAAAAAACCACAGGCGCTCGGTTGGGAATGACGTTCTGCGGTGTCTGGCTTATGGCCGCCTCGGTGCGTGGGCATAGATCGGCATTGGAACTGATGCGCGCTCCGTTTTTCCACAGGAAAAGCGCGCCCCAGTCCAGGTTGCGATCAAGCGCATCGAACTGCCCGGTGGGTGTTCCTGCTTGCGTTTGCACGTACGGCACGAAAAGATCGGGCTGCTGCAACAGCGATTCCAGCTCCCTGAGTATGTCGGGGAAAGCAGCCTCCACGCCCGGCACCCAGTCGAATGTGGAAGTGTCAAAAAAAGGAATGGCGGGGAGCCTGGGATAAGGAAGCATCAATGGGCGTGCGGTCACGAACTCACGGCGTCCGGTCACGATGTCCAGACAGTTCTCGAAGCGTTCCAGCTCAGGACGACTTCCTTTGCCCATCAAGCCATGCATGCGGTCCTGGAGAAACTCGCGTAATGCTTCCTGGTTTTCGCTTACGGCTTTTCTCGCTTGTGCGACGAGCTGCTGCAGCTGCGCCGACTGTGCGGCCGACTCGGGCATGTAGGCCAACGCTCGCCCCCAGGAGGCCGCTGCTTCCCTCGGCTGGCCTTTCACTTCCAGCAGCCGTGCCCTTTCCATATGAGCGCCCCAGGCCGCGGGGTCGGCAGCGATAGCCTGGTTGATCGAAGCCAGAGCGGCGTCGGTATCGCCTTGCGCGCCGTGCAGCCGCGACAGATTGGCGTGCGCCATGGCGAATTTGGGGGCGGCTGCCACCGCCCGCAGCAGATATTCGCGAGCCACGGCGAAATCGCCGCGCGCCATGCTGTAGACGCCGATGAAATTGAGTGCCGGCGGGTAGTCGGACTCGATGTCCAGAACCTGTTTCCAACGGCTGACGGCTGCCTCAGACTGGCCGCGCCGGGACAACTGGTCGGCTTCCATCATCAAGGCGGCTATCCGATCTTGTCCTTGCATGGGCGCCCTTCGATATGCTCACCGTGATGGACGAAAGGTTAACATTGCAGCCAGATTTCGAACCATTCGCCAGGACCCTCCATCATCGATCTACCTTCTCCCGGACGAACCCGATCACGTCGCCGCTGGTTGCGCTGGCTATTGGCGCTGCCATTCCTGTTCGCGGTGGCTAGCATCCTGCAGGTGGCCGTATTGCGTTTCGTGGATCCGCCTTTCTCTGCGTTCATGGTGGCCCGGCAATTGGAAGCCTGGGGCGCGGGCGATGGAAGCTTCCGAGTGGCCTACGACTGGCGGGACATGCGGGATATTTCCGCCAACCTGCCGGTGGCGATGGTGGCTGCCGAAGACCAGAACTTCGCCAGCCATAGGGGGTTCGATTTCAAAGCCATCGAAAAGGCGCGGATCAACAACGCGAAAGGCCGCAGGGTGCGTGGCGCAAGTACGGTCAGCCAGCAGGTCGCCAAGAACCTGTTCCTGTGGCAGGGTCGCAGTTGGGTGCGCAAAGGCGTGGAAGCCTGGTACACATTGCTGATCGAACTGATGTGGCCGAAGACGCGCATCCTGGAGGTCTACGCCAACATCGCCGAGTTCGGCGACGGCATCTACGGAGCCCAGGCTGCGTCCCGCAGTTATTGGCGCAAGGATGCGAGCCGTCTTTCCCCTGCCGAAAGCGCCCGGCTGGCGGCGGTGCTGCCTGCTCCACGACGCTACAGTGTTGCCCGCCCTGGACCCTTCGTGCAACGGCGCGCCAATTGGATCCAGCGCCAGGCGCGGCAGATCGGCGGGACCGGCTATGTACAGGCATTGGATTGAACATGGCCCACGATAGGGATCGCCTTACCGTGGTGGTGGCGGCGCGCAACGAGGCCGAGGCGCTCCCCGCACTGCACCCGCGCATCGCTGCCGTGCTCCATCGTCTGGAGGGTATGGACGCTCAAGTGCTGTACGTGGACGACGGCAGCACCGATGCCACCTGGGAAGTGATGCAGGGCCTAGCTCGGCAGGACCCGCGCGTCTCATTGCTGCGCCTGTCGCGGAATTTCGGGAAGGAATTGGCGCTGACGGCGGCCTTGGACCAGGTGGAAATCGGCGCGGTGCTGATTCTGGACGCTGACGGACAAGATCCGCCCGAGCTGATTCCGCAATTCGTTTCGAAGTGGCGGGAAGGCTACGACGATGTGCATGGCACGCGTATCCAGCGAGAAGGCGAGGGCTGGCTGAAGCGCGCCACCGCAGCCGGTTTCTACCGCGTGATCGGGCGGCTTTCCAAGACCCCCATTCCAGCCGATACCGGCGATTTCCGTTTGTTGTCGCCGCGCGCGTTGGCCGCGCTGCGGCTGCTACGCGAGCGGCACCGTTTCATGAAAGGGCTGTTCGGCTGGGTGGGCTTCAACCAGGTGGCCATTCCCTATCGCCGTGAGGCGCGTCTCGCGGGGCGCAGTAATTTCGGCCTCTGGAAGCTGTGGAACTTCGCGCTGGAAGGCATCACCAGTTTTTCCACCGCACCGTTGCGCGTGGCCACCTATTTCGGTCTGCTGACCGCGGTTTTCGCTTTCCTGTTCGCGGTCTGGATCATCGTCAAGGCCGCTCTGTACGGCGACCCCGTTGCAGGCTGGCCCACGATGATGGTGGTGATCCTGTTCCTGGGCGGCATCCAGCTGATCGCATTGGGATTGATCGGCGAATATCTGGGCCGTCTGTACGACGAATCCAAGCAGCGACCGCTGTATCTGGTGGATGTCTGGCAACCGGGCGTAGGAGGAGTATTCTCGGTGCAGCAACCCGGTGCGAAAGGAGAGGTCGATGCATACGCTACGCCAACTGTTGGGAAGCAAGACTCCTGAGGTCTACGCCGTCGCCCCCGGCGACTCGGTGTTCGACGCCATCCGCCTGATGGCCGAAAAAAGCGTAGGCGCGGTGCTGGTGATGGACGGCGCAAGCCTGGCCGGCATCGTTTCCGAGCGCGATTACGCACGCAAGGTGGTGCTGCATGGCCGCTCTTCCGCGGACACCTCGGTACGGGACATCATGACGGCAGGTGTGATCACGGTCGGGCCCAATCACACCGTCGAACATTGCATGCAGCTGGTGACCGAACACCGGATCCGCCACCTGCCGGTCATGGAGGACGGCGAAGTGATCGGCGTGATCTCGATCGGCGATCTGGTCAAGGCGGTGATCGAGGATCAGAAGGTTCAACTGGATCAGTTGCAGCGGTATATCGCCAGTTAGGCACTCAGATGACGTACCTCGGCCCCCTATTCCTTTCCATAGCGGCGATCTTTTTGGCAATTGGTGGCAACTGGGTCGTCGGTCGCGTTCATCTTCGCAATGGCCGACCACCCGTCGGTCGCAGAGGTTCAGCTTTCAAGGATTTCACCAAGCAAGACTGGCTACTGTTTTTGGTGTTTGCTGCACTTGGCATCTTCTTCCTTATGCTTGCCGCAGCATTTGGCTTCTTTTCCTAGGCTCCAACCTCCACTCAAGGCGCTAGCCGACTTAGCTTCCCCGCTGGTGCCTAACAATTCAATCAAGCCGAAGCCGCTTCGCGGGTCAGCTGTGTCAGGCGTTGAACCACGCTAGTTGAGTCGCGTTTTATTTGGCGTATTTGCCGCCGCAACTGCTGTCTTTCCCCGGCCCCAGCTCCAATGTCGCCAACAAAGCCGCAGGCGGCGCGATGCTACCCAACGCAAGGGCCACCGCACCGCGCAATCCCAGGCGTTTGAAATCCGGATGGAAAGACGGGTCTTTGAACGTGCCGCCCACCACCAGTGGCGAGCGCAGCGCCAGGATGCTTCGGTCCTTTGGCCGCGGGCGCAGCTCCAGATCCAGGGTTTCGTTCTTCAGGTTGATGTCACCGTTGCCGACGATTATCGTATCTTCGGTGTCGAAGGCGAGCGCACGCGAATGCATCATGCCGTCCTTGACGGCGAAATCGCCGAACGCGCAACGAATGGGCACTTTTTTATCCTTGGTGAGCAGGAACTTCAACGCCTCGGCGATATCGATGCCCGCCAACTCCATCAGCAGGTTGCTGATCTGGCCACGACCCATGCCCAGGGCGATGTCGCCGTCGGCGCTGCCCAGCATCGCGGCGATTGAATTGCCGGTGCCGGCGATCGCCATATCGCCACCTATCAAGCCCACCGCATCCTTGGTCAGTTTCACATCGGGAAACAGTTTCGACAGGTTCAGACGTCGTACCGAAACCTTCGCCTGCGTGCGTATGATCGCTTCGCGCGCATCCATGCGGATGGTGGAGCGGATGTCGCCACCGGCGACTCCGAAGTTCAACGGCACCAGTTCCACGATGCCCGCATTGAGCTTCAGATGCGCGTCCATGTCGTCCAGAGGCAAGCTAGGCGCGTTGATCCTGTGCGCTTTCAGCCGTACATCCGCGTCCATCGAACGCAGCTTTGTTAGATCGTAGGGCTTATCGGGCAGCACGCGCGTATCGGCCGCAAGCTGCAGCGTTTGCGCCCGCAATTCGGGATTGGTGGATTCATTGCCGCCCGCCTGCGGCGGAGCACCGAGGAAACCGGCCAGATCGTCCAGGTCCAGACGTCTGGAAACCAGGTTGGCTTCCAGAAACGGACGCTTGCGCCCCACGGTGACGGTAGCGGTGCCACCCAGATCGCTGTCACCGACCGCGCCCTTGAAGTCCTGATAACGCCAGACATCTCCCTTGCGTATCAATCGCCCGTCCAATTTGTAGGGCGGGGTGGGCGGTGTGGCGATACCGATTAGCGGGTACAGGTCTTCCATGTCCTGACCAGAAAGCGCGAGTTGTAGATTGAAATCGCGCAGTTCGAAAGGATTGATCAGGTTGCCGCGCGCATGCGCATGCGTAGGCCCTGCGTCGGCACGCAGATTGATGCGGTAGGGTTCGTCGCTGTTGCTCAATTCCAACGGAGATTCGGCGCGGCCGGAGATATTGAACGGGTTGCCGATCCAGCGTCCCTTGCCTTCGACGTCGATGGGCGGGGCCGCGTCTTCGCGTCGGGGTTGCGAGCTGTTGACGCTGATATCGAAGTCGGTTTTCTTTGGTGCATTGAAGAATTGCAGACGGCCGTCGTCGATCCATATCTTGCGGAACCGAATGGGTTCTCCGTCCCGATCGCCGAATACCCAATTGCCCACGCCGTCGGGTCCGGTTTCAAGGCGCAGCGTCGGTTTGCTGAGACGAATCTCTGGAATGCGGGTCTGGCGTTCGAACAAGAGAGGCCATATCTCGATATCGAACTCGGCGCGATCGGCGCTGGCCATGGTCGGTTCTTTCGACCATGCGGCATTGCCGAAAGTCAAAGCCTCGCCGCTAATGGTAGTAGTTCGGCCGAGATCCACGTTTAGGTCGCCGCCGATGCGGAATTCACGACCGGTCTGTGCTTGCACCAGACCTTGCACCGGCCCTTTAAGCCAATTCCAGTCGAACAGAATGATAAGGAGTACCAAGGCCAGCGCCAGACCGCCCAACACGACCGAAGTCCTTCGCGAAGGCTTGCGTCGATAAAATGGCACCGATTTTGGGGCGGCATCGTTCATATGCCACCAATATCGGGAAAAGTGCGTTCAGGTTGCGCGAAAGTGCGCTTAACCGTTCATGTTATGGGCCTCGGTCCGCTACAAGCGCGGAGCGAGCACTTGCGCAGTCACCGCGATGAAATGGCAGACGCTGCCGCCGATCACGAACATGTGCCAGATCGCGTGCGAGAAGCGGATCGATTCGCGATGGTAGAAATACGTGCCCAGGGTATAGAACAGGCCACCCAGCAGCAGCCAGCCCAAAGTCCAGCCGTCCAGTGCGATGAGCATCGGTTTGATCGCCACGATGACCAGCCAGCCCATGGCGATATAGATCGCGGTCGACAGCAGTTTGAAGCGGCCGGTATAGAACAGCTTGAACACCACGCCGAACACCGCCAGTGTCCAGATGGCGATGAACAGGCCCCAGCCCCACGGCCCGCGCAGGCTGATGAGCGTGAACGGGGTGTATGTGCCCGCGATCAGCAGGTAGATCGCGCAATGATCGAACACCTTCAATCGCGCCTTGGCGACCGGATGTTGGATGGAATGGTACAAGGTCGAGGCCACATAGAGCAGCAGCAAGCTGATGCCGAATACGATGGAGGCGCCCAACTGCCACGCATCTCCGTACAGCGCAGCCAAGGTGATCAGCACCGCGCCGCCGGCGAGCGCCGCCACCGCACCGAGACCGTGAGTCAGGGCGCTGGCTATTTCGTCGCGGCAGTCGATTTTTTCGCCGTGCGGGGGACGGGAGGCAGAAGTCATGCCCTGCAAACTACCGCAATGCAGCAGCGTCTGCATCCGTGCGTGGCTCACGTTTCCAGTGGCCACGTTTCCAGAAGGGAGCCACGACGCTGCGCTCCCGCAGCATGCGCCTCAGCAGCAGCAGACTGGCAATGCCGCAAGTCAGCACGGTCAGCACCGAGGCTTCGGCGCCAAAACCGCCTCCATCCAGCCAGTCCGGCCCTTGCAGCTGCGAGTCGAACAGGCCATCGACCTTGATGCCCGAGACCGGTATTCCGAATACCGCACCCTGTACGAAGTTCCAACCCGCATGCAGGCCGATGCACCACCAGAGCGAACGGGTGACGTGGTACAGGAGTCCGAACAGCACGCCGGCTTCGATCGAGATCGCCGCCGAACTCCACACGGTCGCACCGGGGTTGAACGAATGCGCGAAGCCGAAGAACAGCGCCGATACCGCCAATGCGATCCACGTCCCCAGGCCTTCCTCGGTTAGCCGGAACAGGATGCCGCGACTGATGATTTCCTCGGTGATGCCGGGTACCACGGCGGTCAACAGGAACAGCGTCCACAACGGCGCATCGCCGAAACTGGAGACGGTGTAGGCCTGCGCGGCCCAGAGTTCGGCGGTCACCAGTGCGAACAGCAGCAGCGCGGCGAACAGGCCCCACAGCAGCTGCGGGGACTTGCGCCAGTTCAGTTCGGACAGGGGACGTCTTTCGATGAATTTCGCCAGCAGCCAGTAAGCGAGCAGGTAGGGCAGGACGGTCAGCACGGTGAACGCGAAGTTCGCGCTCATGGTCTTGAAACTATTGGGCGGGATTCCGGCCGACTGCGCTGTCCATGCAAATACGTATCTGAGCGCGATCAGCATCGCCGCGAAATAAACCATGCGTGCCAATGGCGAGCGCAGCAGCCTGGACAGGACCTGACGGTGTAGGCCGGGCTGCCGTGCTTCCATTCGTCAGTCCAGGCTTACGCTATGCGCATGCTCGCGCGTCGCCATGAATTCCACGCCCGGCGCCCGTTCCTGCGCCAGTTGCAGATTGACACGAGTGGGCGCCAGGTAGACCAGTTCGCCCGCCGCATCCAGGGCCAGATTCATCGCGTTCTTGTCGCGGAATTCCTCCAGCTTCTTCGCGTCGGCGCAGCGGATCCAGCGTGCGGTGACCACGCCGATCGGTTCGAAGCTGGCGTCCACGCTGTACTCGTCCTTCAGCCGGTAAGCCACCACATCGAACTGCAGCGTGCCCACTGCGCCCAGGATCAGATCGTTGCTCATCAGTGGGCGGAAGAACTGCGTCGCGCCTTCCTCGCTCAATTGCGCCAGGCCCTTCTGCAGCTGCTTCAGCTTCAGGGGATCGCGCAGACGCGCGCGGCGAAACAGTTCCGGAGCGAAGTTGGGGATGCCGGTGAAGCTGATCGCCTCGCCTTCGGTGAAGGTGTCGCCGATGGAAATGGTGCCGTGGTTGTGGATGCCGATCACGTCGCCCGGCCACGCTTCGACCGCGATTTCGCGGTCGCTGGCCATGAAGGTCAGTGCGTTGGCCAGCTTCATTTCCTTGCCGGTGCGCACGTGGAAGCTCTTCATGCCCGCGGCGAAGCGGCCCGAGCAGACGCGCATGAATGCCACCCGGTCGCGGTGCATCGGATCCATATTGGCCTGGATCTTGAACACGAAACCGCTGAGCTTGGCTTCGCTGGGATCCACCGTGCGCGTAGTGGTGGCGTGCGGCTGCGGCGAAGGCGCGTGGTCGACGAAGAAGTCGAGCAGCGGCTGCACGCCGAAGTTGTTGACCGCCGAGCCGAAGAACACCGGGGTCTGTTTGCCCGCCAGATACGCTTCGGCGTCGAAGGGGTGCGAAGCGCCCTGCACCAGTTCCAGTTCTTCGCGCAGTTCGGCCAGCAAGTTCTCGCCCAGGCGTTCGACCAGTTGTGGATCGTCCAACGAGCTGAAGATCACCGAATCCTGGCGAGTGAAGTTGCGGCCCTGTTCGTACAGATGCACTTCGCCGCTGACCAGATGCACAACCCCCTTGAGGCGCGAGCCCATGCCGATCGGCCAGGTCACCGGCGCGCATTGGATGCCGAGCACGCTTTCCACTTCGTCCAGCAGTTCGATCGGATCGCGGCCCTCGCGGTCCAGCTTGTTGATGAAGGTCATGATCGGCGTGTCGCGCAGGCGGCACACTTCCATCAGCTTGATGGTGCGTTCCTCCACGCCCTTGGCCACGTCGATCACCATCAACGCCGAGTCCACGGCGGTGAGCACGCGATAGGTGTCCTCGCCGAAATCGGCGTGGCCGGGCGTGTCTAGCAGGTTGACCATGCGTCCTTCGTAGGGGAATTGCATCACCGACGAAGTTACCGAGATGCCGCGCTCCTTCTCCAGCGCCATCCAGTCGGAAGTCGCATGCCGCGCGGCCTTGCGGCCTTTCACGGAGCCGGCCATCTGGATGGCGCCGCCGAACAGCAGCAGCTTCTCCGTCAGCGTGGTCTTGCCCGCGTCGGGATGGGAAATGATGGCGAAGGTGCGGCGGCGCGCGGCTTCGGTAGAGACTTCGGACATGGCGATAGCGCCCGCGCGGGCGCGTTCATAAGGACAGGAAGGCGCGAATTATAGCGCCTGCGGCCTGTTCGGCCGCGCGGACTCACCGACTGCTGGGAAACTTCAACTCGCCCAGCGGCCCGAACATGCGGAACGGGACCGACTCCAGGCGCATACCGCGGTTGACCTGTAGTACGAAGTGCAGATGCGGCGCGGTGCTGAAGCCGGTGTTTCCAGATAAGCCGATGCGTTGGCCCAGACGCACGCGTTGGCCGGTGCGCACTTGCACCCCTTCAGGCTGCAAGTGGGCGTAAACGGCCATGCTTCCGTCGTCGTGCAGGATGCGGATGAAGTTGGCGCGGCCGCCGTATTTCTCGCGGTTCAGGCCGGCTTTGTCGAAATCAGATTCCACCTGCATCACCACTCCTTCGCGCACCGCCACTATCGGCGTGCCCTCGGCCAGCGCGAAGTCGATGGCATAGCGGTTTTGCGGGTCGTTGTGGCTGAAGCTGCCGCCCGGGCCCTGGTCCACGCGCACGCGGGCATAATCGAAGGGCAGGCGGTAGTCGTAGTCGACAGGCCGCGCCGACGGGCTGCCGGGGAGGCCATCGAGCAATAGTTCGAAATCTCCCCCGCGGATCGGATCGGTGATGGTGAGCGTGGCGACCAGCACGCTGCTGCGTGCCGGTACGGTGGCTTCGGCGGGCAAAGTAGGACTGCCGAAGACATTGCGGTCGTGTTTGAAGCGCAGCATCACTTCGACCGGCCCGTGCAGCAGGTTGTCCGCCCAGGCTTCGTAGCGGCCGCGTTTGTTTTCCAGGCGCAGTCGTACCAGGGCGCCGGGCGGATTACGGAAGCGGACCACGTTCACGTCGCTGGCCGGAAGTTGGTCGGCTGCCGGCGGCTGGTCGCCGTACTGGGTCACGCCATGGCGATCTTTCCAGCGATACAGGCGTGCGGCGTCGGCGTCGGCCATGCCCAGCAGCAGCAACGCCAATCCTAAATACCAGGCCGTGGGGACGCAGACCACCTTCATCGCATGCAGCGGTCAGACAATCCCAGCGCGCGCGCGACATCGCGCAGGTCGAACGCGGCCACTGCCTTGTCGTCATGCAATGCGAACAGCGCACCGGCCGGGAAGCGAGGGGTGCCGGCCGCGTAGAGCACTTGTCCATCGGTATTGGCGACGACTTGGCCTGAGAATGTCTTCAAAGGTTGCAGGCTGGTGCGATCGAAGATGCGGAATACGGTCGGCCGCAATTGATCCACGGCGATCCAATAGCCCTCGCCGGAATCGCAGGCCCATAGCGCCACGCCTTCCGCATCGGCATCGAACGGCGGCAGGCTGTGGGCGCGGTACAGGCCTTCCAGCGTGTACTCGCGCAAGGTCGAACCCACCCGCCGGTCCTCATCGGCAATCAACAGGCGATCGTTGATCGAGTCGCCGGCGATCGATTCCACCATGCGCAAGGCGCCGGCTTCGCTGGTATCGCCGAACGCGCCCAGGTATTTCGATTGCAGCTTGCCCTGGCCGTCCACCTGCACCTCGAAGCGCTTCACGCGCTGGTTCAGTTCGCCCATGGGCGGCAATTCGCCGGTCCTGAAATCCGCCATGAAGCTGTCGGTGACGAACAGCTCCAGGTCGTCCGGACCGTTTTCGCGCACCCACAGGCCATAGGGAACACGCAGTACGTCCTGGCCGACGAAGCCCAGCGGCGTGAAATCGGGAAGCTTGAACACCTGAACCCGATGGTTGTCGCGTTCGGCCACGAACAACAGGTCGCCATACACCGCGATGCCGTTGGGACGATTGAATTGCGATACGCCTTCGCCGCGTTCGCCGACGCTGCGCAGGCGTTGACCGGTCTCGGCGTCGTAAACCACCAATCGATGGCTGGACTTGGCAGTGGCGATCAACCAAAGGTGGCCGTCCTCGGTGGGCCAGACCGCCAGCGAATCCAGTTCGTCCTCCGGGCTTTCGGTGGAGATCCAGGCCTCGGCAATCACTGCATCCACCGCGGTCGTGGGCGCTGGAACCTGGGGCGCGGAGGTGTGCGGGACCGGAGCGGTGGCGCAAGCCGCCAGCAGCGTCAGGCAGGCGCCGAGAACAAATCGGGCCAGAGCAGGTCGGAAAGGAGTCATATGCTAATTATGCGTTAAGGCCGACGTGGCTTGCGACCGGTATTGTGACCTACTCCATCGCTTTATCCGAATAAAGCGATTGACATGCCGAAAAGCGGCTGGCAAGCTGGCGCCACCATCGAGACCGGCAGAGGGACAGGCCCTTTGAAGCCGGGGCAGCCAGGCGACGCGCAAGCGGCGCCCAGGTGCCAAATCCTGCGGAGACCTCTGCGTCTACCGGAAGATGGTTCGATCCTGCCTGGTGCGGGTCGAACGCCGAGCTCCGCGAAGCTCGATGGTTGTAGTCCAAGTTCCTCCACTGGATATACCGCCATGAGCTTCGTCAACGCCGCCCTCCATGTCGTTCCCTCCCTGCCGCCGTTGCCGGCCTACGAGTCGTCGACGGACCCATTGTCGACTGCTCCCTTTTCGACTGCTGCCGCGCGCGACCTGCGCGGCGAAATCAGCCTGCGGCTCGACTTGCGCCATGCCGGCATCCGTCAGGTGACTCTGCGTTACGAGTTGTTGGGCGAAGCGGGATTGCCGGTCGTGTTCGTAGCGGGCGGCATTTCAGCGCATCGCCACGTGGTGGCCAGCGAAACCTTCCCCGAGAACGGCTGGGCCAATGCGCTGGCGCAAGCCGGTCGTGCACTCGACCCAGCGCGCCGCCGTCTGCTGGCCATCGACTACGTCGGCGCCGACGGCAAGCTGGACGTGCCGCTGGAAACCGCCGACCAGGCCGATGCCATCGTGGAGTTGCTGGATGCGCTGAAGATCGAACAGCTGCATGCCTTCGTCGGATATTCGTATGGCGCGCTGGTGGGCCTGCAACTCGCGGCGCGCCATCCGTCCCGTCTGCGCAAGCTGATCGCAGTGAGCGGTGCGCATCGTGCGCATCCGTATGCATCTGCTTGGCGCGCGCTGCAGCGTAAAGCCGTGGCGTTGGGCCAGCTGCAGTGCGCCGATGCGCAAGGGCTTTCGCTGGCGCGTCAGTTCGCGATGCTGAGCTACCGCACGCCGGAGGAATTCGACGAGCGTTTCGACGCCGCTCCGGAAATCATCAATGGCCGCGTGCGTTGCGCCGCCGAGGACTACCTGGACGCGGCCGGCGCGCAATACGTGGCGCGCACGCCGGTTACCGCCTATCTGCGCCTGTCCGAATCCATCGACCTGCACCGTCTCGATCCCAGGCAGGTCGACGTGCCGACCGTGGTGGTCGCCGTGGAAGGCGATCGTCTGGTGCCGCTGGCCGATTCTGTAGCGCTGGTCGAAGGCCTGAACACACAAGGTTCTAGCGCGCGCGGTCAGCTGCGCGTGCTGCGCTCGCCCTACGGCCACGACGCCTTCCTGAAAGAAACCGATCGCATCGACAACATCCTGGTGGCCGCCCTGCGCGATGCCGACCGCAACGAGACTGGAGAAACCGCATGAGCCGCCACACCGAAAACGACACGCCCTGTAGTTCCGCAACTTCGGCCGTACGGGCTGGCATAGACCGCGACACCGCCTATGGCGCGGTCACGCCGCCCATCGTGCTGTCGTCCAACTTCAGTTTCGATGGCTTCGGCAACAAGCGCCAGTACGATTACACACGCAGCGGCAATCCGACCCGCGATCTGTTGGGCGAAGCGCTGGCCGAACTGGAAGGCGGTGCCGGCGCGGTCATCACTTCTACCGGCATGGCCGCCATCACCCTGGTGTTGAACACCTTGCTTGAACCGGGCGACCGCCTGGTAGTGCCGCACGATGCCTACGGCGGAAGCTGGCGCCTGTTCAATGCATTGGCGAAGAAAGGCCATTTCGACCTGATCACCGCCGATCTGACCGATCCGCGCTCATTCGCCGATGCGCTGGCGCAGTCGCCGAAGCTGGTGCTGATCGAAACGCCTTCCAACCCGCTGCTGCGCATCACCGACCTGCGCTTCGTCATCGACGCGGCCAAGAAGGCTGGCGCGATCACCGTGGTCGACAACACCTTCCTGTCGCCGGCGCTGCAGAAGCCCATTGAGTTCGGCGCCGACGTGGTGCTGCATTCCACCACCAAATACATCAATGGCCACAGCGATGTGGTCGGAGGCGCGGTTATCGCGCGCGAAGCGGAGACGCATGAAAAACTCGTGTGGTGGGCCAATGCGCTGGGCCTGACCGGTTCGCCGTTCGACAGCTTCCTGACCTTGCGCGGGCTGCGCACATTGGATGCACGGCTGCGCGTGCACCAGGAAAACACCTCTGCCATCGCCACGTTGCTGGATGAGCATCCTGTGGTTTCCAAGGTGTATTTCCCGGGCTTGGCCTCGCATCCCGGCCATGCTGTCGCCGCACGCCAGCAAAAGGGCTTCGGCGCGATGCTGAGCGTGGAGCTTCACGGCGGCGAAGCGGCGGTGCGCGCCTTCGTCGACGGGCTGCGCTATTTCACTCTGGCCGAATCGCTGGGCGGCGTGGAAAGCCTGATTGCGCATCCGGCGACGATGACCCACGCGGCGATGACCGCCGAAGCGCGGGCCAAGGCCGGTATTTCCGACGGCCTGCTGCGCCTGTCGGTAGGCATCGAGTCCACCGACGATTTGATCGCCGATCTGTCGCAGGCGCTGCTGCGCGCCGAACGCGCCATCGCCAGCCAGGCGGAGGACAAACGCATCCTCGTCGACGCATGAGCAGCGTCGTGCGTCTGGCGACGGCGTACCGTTCGGTGCCGGCGCCGAAGCTGGCCCTGCTGGGCACGGGAGTAGTGGGTACGGCATTCGTAGGCCGTTACCAGCGACTGCAGCAGTGCGGCCATCCCTTGCCGGCGTTCGCGTGGCTCGCCAACTCGCGCGCGCTGCAGTATTGCGATGAGTTGCCTGCGCGCGCGCTGGAGGAAGCACGCGCCTCCACGCTGGAAGTCGGCGCGCTTCCGCCCTGGGCGGAAGCCGAAGCGCTGCGCCGCGGCGACGTGCTGGTCGACGCCACCGCAAGCGAAACCGTGGCCGACTGGCATGCAAGCTGGCTGGCGCGTGGCGTGCACGTGGTCACTGCCAACAAGCTCGGCTATGGCGGCGCGCTCTCACGGGCGAGCGCCATTGCGGAAGCGGCGCAGGAAGGCAACGCACGCTACGGCGACAGCGCCACCGTCGGCGCGGGACTGCCGCTGCTGCGCAGCCTGCGCGAACTGGTGGCCGGCGGCGATCGCATCCATCGGGTCGAAGGCGTGCTGTCGGGTTCGCTGGCTTGGCTTTTCCATCACTACGACGGCATGCGTCCGTTCTCGGGTTTCGTACGCGAAGCCCGCCAGCTCGGTTATACCGAGCCGGACCCCCGCTTGGATCTTTCGGGCGAAGACGTGCGTCGCAAACTGCTGATTCTGGCGCGCGCGGCGGGATTGCCGCTGCATGCCGAAGCGGTGGAAGTGGAATCGCTGGTGCCGCAACGGCTCGCGGCGCTTCCATTGCAGGAAATCGACGAGGAGCTGGAACTGCTGGACGCGCCGCTGGCGGCGTGCTTCAAGGACGCCTACCGCACTGGCGCCAGGCTGCGCTTTCTCGGTCGCTTCGACCAGGACGGCGCACGCGTCGGCGTGCAGGCGTTGCCGGCCGAGCATCCACTCTGCGGCGGAGGCGGCGCCGACAACCGCGTCGCTATTTTCAGCGACCGCTATAGCGAGCAGCCGCTGGTGATCCAAGGGCCGGGCGCGGGCGCGGAAGTAACGGCGGCGGCGCTGCTGGACGATGTGCTGAACGTCGGCGCATAGGCTTGCGATATCGGCGCCGGCTGGCGATGCGGTTATCCGCTGATATCCGCCGACCCGCTTCCGCTAGAATGCCGATGCAAGCCGCGGGGCGGCGATGAGTGATACGAGATGACCGCGTCTATCGATGCCGACCGCGCATTGCGTGTGGCGCTGCTGGAGGACGACCTTCTGCTGCGCGATCGTGTGCTGCTGCCAGGGCTGAGGGATTTCGGTTTCGAAGTCATTGGCCTGGAGACGGCGGCCGAACTGCATGCGCACCTGAAGACACTGCCCACCGATATCGTGGTGCTAGACGTGGGTTTACCAGATCAGAGCGGATTCATGGTGGCGCGCCAGCTGCGCAGCCAGTCGCCTTCCCTGGGCATCGTTATGCTGACGGGACGGGGAGAAACTCCTGATCGCGTACGCGGCCTTAGCGAAGGCGCCGACGCTTACCTGTCCAAACCGGTCGAAATCGAGCTGCTGGCGGCCACGCTGCACAGTCTGGCGCGCCGTGTGCAAGGGAAAAACGATCCTGCCGCCGCCTCGCAGGGCTGGCGGCTGGACGGCGGCGGCTGGTGCCTGGTCGCGCCTGCCGGCGGCAACGTGGCATTGACCAAGAGCGAGCGTCGTTTGTTTCAGCGCTTGCTGGCTTCTTCGGGCGAGATCGTAACGCGCGAGGCGCTGATTGCCACGCTCACCGAAAATGTCTACGACTTCGATACCCATCGGCTGGACTCGATGATCCATCGCCTGCGGCGAAAGGTGGCCGAGGCCTGCGGCGAACGGTTGCCGCTGATCGCGGTACATGGCGAAGGCTATGTGCTGAACGCACTTAGATAGCTTCGGGAGTTTCCGTCGCGGGTACGGGGGTCGCGGAGGCGCCGCCTTGCTGGGCTGCCGCCAGCGGCAAAAATATGCGAAACAGGGTGCCGCTGCCCGGCGTGCTGACTACTTCGATCGTACCGCCCGCGTTTTCCGCCAGATCGCGCACCACCGACAAACCCAAGCCGGTACCGCTGTCGGCGGGCTTGGTGGTGTAGAACGGTTCGAAAGCGCGGCGCAGGATTTCTTCGCTCATGCCGTGGCCGGTGTCGGCCAGGCCGATCTCGATGCAATGGCCGCGGTTGGCGGTTTGCGCGCGTCCGGCAGTAATGGTGAAGCGTCCGCCCCCGAGCATAGCGTCGCGCGCGTTGGCGGCGATGTTGAGCACCATCAGTTCGAATTGGCTGCGGTCCAGGCGCACCGGTAGCGGCGCCGGATCGATCCGGGTTTCCATTTGTATATCGGCGTCGAACAGCTGACGCAGCATCGGCCGCAGTTCCTTGATCGCATGACCCGCATCGAAGGACTCGACATGAGCCACATCATGGCGGCCGAAACGCAGCAGCTTGCGGCTGATCGCGGCGCCGCGACGGGCGGCGATTTCCACGCCTTCCAGCGATTCCTCCAGGCCATCGGCGCGTTCGCGGTCGCCGATGCCCGGTTCGGCCCTGTGGCGCTGCGAGGCGAAGCCCAGGATCACGCCGAGGATATTGTTGAAATCGTGGGCGATGCCGCTGGCCAGACGGCCGGTGGCTTCCATTTTCTGCGCGTGGATCAGTTGCGACTGCGCGCGTTCGCGTTCGGCCATCTCGCGCTGCAATTCGCGGCTGCGCGCGATCGATTCATCGAGGCTTTCGCGCAGCGCCTGGATCGTGCGGTCGAGGACCGCGGTGATCAACAGATGGCTGATGAGCACCGCCGGCACGTTGAGCAGAGCGCCGCGAATGGCCGCGGCGTCGCTGCCGTCGGCTCTGATGTCGGTGATGAAACCGATGCCGAATACCATCATCAGCAAACCGAACACGGCCCACAACGCGCCACGGCCCAGAACCAGACCGGCAATCACCAGCGGCAGGATGGTCGGCGCCGGATCGATCACTCCGGGCTGGACCCCGAACTGGAAGAACACGATTCCCAGCGAAATGAGTTGCGGCGCCAGGAATAGCATGATCGCGGGCCGGAACCGGCCGCGCCGGATCATGGCGATGCTGACCCAGGCCAGAGCCACGATGACCACGTCCATCAACAGGACGATCATCCTGCCTTCGGTGGGGAGCGCGCCGCGGGCCAGGATGCGCCAGACCCAGTTCAACGGTAGCAATAGGCCGTAGCAAAGCAACAGCAGTTGCATGACCGGTGCGTTGCGGCGATCCACCGGGTCGGCGATCGGCGCGCTGCGCAGCCAGTTCTGTACGAGCTTCCACATCGGCGAAAGGGGCCTTCGGGGAGGGTGCGGGACGGCCGCCCCTGACGCGCCCGACCCGGCTGCCGGAGCCGCCGATCAGGCGGTGAGAATGGCGTGAGTATCGAGTGAGAACGTGCGCGTGACAACCGAAGCGCCGGGGCCGTACTTTCGACCACGGCCCAAGGCGGTGATCTTTCGGGGCACGCCACACGAAAGCCAGACAGTTGCCCAAGGTGGGGGCGGGTCTCAAAAAAACTGCAAAACGATGCTGCGGCAACGTCCGGCTCGATCCGGGCGTTCATGGCCGACGGGCGTCCTTTGCTCCTAAAAAAACTATCTGGTGAGAGAGGGGTTGGATGAACAAGGTATTCAGTCTGGTATGGAGCCGGTCCAAGCAAGCGCTGGTGGTCGCGTCTGAGCTGGCGTCGGCGCAGGGCAGGAAAGAGAGTCGGCCGCGTTTGCGCGATGCCACCCTGGGTGCGGTGCTGCTGAGCTGCGGTATCGCCATGGCGCTGCCGGCGGCTCACGCCGCGGAGCTCACCATCGAACGCGAGGGCGATGTCTGCACTGCACGCGTGGCGGGCCAGACCGAAGGCAGGCACATCGACTGCGCTTTGTTCGACCAAGCCAATGTCGGCATCAACGCGGTGGTCGGCAGCGGCTACTTCCTGGCCGACGGCGTCGGCGACGGCAGCGACGACCCCACGGTTTCCGGTGACGGTGCGCTGGCGGCCGGCCGCAATAGTTTCGCGGTGAATAACGCCACCACCGCGGTCGGCAGCGAAAGCGCCGCGGTAGGTTTGGGCGCCAGCGCGTTCGGCCAGGGCGCCATGGCGTTCGGCGACGCCAGCGTCGCGATCGGACAAAGTGCCTACGCCTCCGGCGATGGCCCGGTCATGGGTTTGGGCAACACCGCGATCGGTGCTTCGGCTTCGGCCGAAGCCGAGCAGGGCGGCACCGCGGTCGGTGCGCTCAGCCTCGCTGCCGGTACCGGTTCCACGGCCATCGGCGGTGATGCGCAGGCCTATGGCGATGGCAGCCTGGTGGCTGGTTTCGGCAGCGGCGCCAATGGCGAGGCCGGCGTAGCGCTTGGCGCCAATTCGCGCGCCCTGGGCGGCGACTTCGGCGTCGCCATCGGTGGCTCCAGCTATGCGATCGGCCAAGGTGCCACCAGTGTTGGCGGTCTGGCCTGGGCGGAAGGCGATTACGCGCTGGCATCGGGCTATTACTCCACCGCCGTGGGTGATGGCAGCATCGCGCTCGGAGGCGGCGTTGGCGTGGACCTGGATGGCGACGGCTTGATTGGTCCGGGTGAGGCCACCCTTGCAGCGGGTTCTCACGCAGTCGCGCTCGGCTATCAGGCTGCGGCTCTCGGCGACGGTGCATTGGCATTAGGCGATCGGGCCCAGGCTTTGCAGCTCAACGCCACCGCCGTCGGCGCCATGAGCGTGGCGGCGGGCGAATCCAGCACCGCCACCGGCGCCAACAGTGTGGCCAACGGTATGGAGAGCAGCGCTTACGGCGCCAACAGCTATGCCGACGCTGATTATTCGACCGCGCTGGGCAGCGGCAGTCTGGCCTTGGGTAGTGGTTCGACCGCAGTCGGCGCCGGCGCCAACGCGCTGGGCACTGAAAGCGTGGCCAGCGGCTACGGCAGCGTGGCAATGGGCGAATGGTCCATCGCCCAAGGCAGCGGCAGTCAGGCGCTGGGCGATGCTTCTATCGCGATCGGCGTGCAGAGCGCGGCCAGTGGTACCGACAGCATCGGCATCGGCGCGGGCAGCCAGGCGGGCGATTTCGGCACCGCCGTCGGCTCGCTCAGCAATGCCTCCGGGTACGGTGCCAGTGCCTTTGGCGATAACGCTTGGGCGACGAACGACTTTTCTATTGCCATGGGCGCGAATTCCACTTCGATGGGTATAGGCGGTATCGCCATTGGTACCGATAGCTACGTCGATGCCAATGCCAGCCACGGCATCGCCATAGGCAACCTCGTGATGGCGTACGGCAATAATTCGATCGCCATGGGTGGTCTTTGGACTACCGCGGGTGCTGACGGTGCAATCGCGATCGGTGGCACCAAGGCCTGCACCGCCTTCGCGTGCATCGAGGAGAACACCGCGGCCTGGGGCATCAACAGTGTCGCGTTGGGCGCGGGTGCGACAACTCAGGCGGATGGCGCTACCGCCCTGGGCAGCGGCGCCCAGGCGGGCGGTATCGATTCGATCTCGATCGGTATGGATTCGAGGGCATGGACCGACAACTCCACCGCCATCGGCGCCCGCACCTATGCGATGGGCGACAACTCGGTCGCGCTCGGCACCGATTCGGTCACTTCGCGCGCCAACACGGTGACGGTGGGCAGCGAGTGGACCGGCATGACGCGCCAAATCACCGGCGTGGCGGACGGCACCGAGGCCAACGATGCGGTGAACCTCGCGCAGCTCAACGCCGTGGCCGACAGCGTCGGCGACGCCAACGACTATCTCTCGGTCAACGGCTTGGACGACGGAACCGATGCGGCCATTGCCGAGGGCGAGAACGCCAGCGCGGTGGGCGCCAATGCGGTGGCCATCGGCACAGAGAGCAGCGCATTCGGTTACCAGAGCAACGCCGTCGGCGATTACTCGACCGCGATAGGCGGCGGCAGTCTGGCGTTGGGAACGGGCTCGTCGGCTGTCGGCACCGGCGCCAGCGCTATCGGCGATTACAGCAGCGCCAACGGCTATGGCGCGATCGCGGAAGGATCCAACAGCAGCGCGTTCGGCAACAACGCATGGGCGGCGGGCAACAACAGCTTCGCCGGCGGCGATAGCGCGCAAGCCAATGGCGGTGGCAGCGTGGCCTTGGGCGACAGCAGTGTCGCCAATGGTACCGGCGGCGTTTCCGTCGGTGCCGGTAGCGAGTCGAACGGCCGCTCGGCCATAGCGATCGGCGGCTTGGCGCTGGCCGATGCTCCGTTCACGACGGCGATCGGCGCCTTCGCAACAGCGAACGGCTGGCAGAGCGTCGCGATCGGCACAGGCGCCTACGCCACCGATTTCAACGCGACGGCGATCGGCTCGAACAGCATGTCAGGCATCGGCGGCGTCGCGATCGGCGCAGGAGCGGCCTCCGGGTACTGGTCCTTCGACGAGGAAAGCGGCCAGAACGTTTTTGTCGGGTCGCAAGGCACGGCGGTCGGCCAGAACGCTGCGGCAACCGGACAGTTCAGCACCGCACTAGGCGGGTTCTCGGACGGCTCATTCGCTTCGGCGGGTGCGGCAGGGATGTACAGCACGGCCCTGGGCGCAGGCGCTTATGCAGGTTCGTATTGGGACAGCACCCTCGTCGGCGACTACACCACTGCAGTCGGAGCCGAAAGCTGGGCGACTGGCGGTTCGGCCACCTCGCTGGGCTACAACAGTTTCGCCCAGGCCGACCACGCCACTGTGCTGGGTGCCAATGCCTGGACCACGGCCGACGCGAGCAACAGCGTCGCGCTGGGCGAAGGTTCGTTGGCAGATCGGGCCAACACGGTCTCAGTGGGCGCGGCCCAGGCATGGACCGATGCTGGCGGCAACGTGCATGCGGCCATCGATCGTCAGATCACCAACGTCGCCGCAGGCACCGAGGCCACCGATGCGGTGAATCTGGCGCAGTTGAACGAGGTGGCGGACAACCTGGGCGAATTTACCCAGAACGCGGTCGCCTACGACGACGACGATCACAGCACGCTGACACTGGATGGCGCGGACGGCAGCACCATTTCCAACCTCGCCGCCGGCACCCAGGCCACCGATGCGGTGAACGTGGAGCAGCTGAACTCGGTCGCCGCCGCTTTCGGCGGTGGCGCGAGCCTGGGTCCGAACGGCATGCTGATCGCGCCGACCTACACGATCCAAGGCGGTAGCTACGGCAACGTCGGCGATGCGTTCGGCGCCATCGACGGCATGCTCAGCGGATTGAACGGACGCCTGACTCAGATCGAGCAGACCATGGGCGGAGGCGGCGGCAACGGCGCGCCCACGGGTACCGGCGACGGTCTGGCGATCGGCACCGGCAGCAATGCGACCGACACCACCGACACCGCCGTGGGCAACGGTGCCAATGTCGGCGCCGACAACGGCACTGCGATAGGCAACAACAGCAGCATCGCCGCCAGCGCCACCGATTCGGTCGCGATAGGCGCCGATGCCAGCGTGACCGCAACCTCGGGCACCGCCATCGGCCAGGGCGCCACGGTGACCGGCGCAGGCTCGGTCGCTTTGGGCCAGGGTTCGGTGGCCGATCAGGCCAATACGGTCTCGGTGGGCAGCGCCGGCAATGAGCGTCGCGTCACCAACGTTGCCGCCGGCGTCGCCGTCACCGATGCGGCCAACGTGGGACAGATGCAGGCCGGCGATGCCGCAACGCTGGCTTCGGCCAACGACTACACCGACGCTACCGCGACCGAAACGCTGTCGGCCGCCAACGCCTACACCGACAGCCGCTTCCAGACTTTCGACGACGACTTCACCGCGCTGCGCAACGATGTGGACCATCGTTTCAGCCAGCAGG
>Ga0307513_10001980_pt1 | contig 29008 bp, 32 predicted proteins | sample 15_EM_MG_FD_202174 | JGI IMG/M metagenome (GOLD analysis project Ga0307513, IMG submission 202174) | Populus trichocarpa ectomycorrhiza microbial communities from riparian zone in the Pacific Northwest, United States - 15_EM | ecosystem: Host-associated > Plants > Roots > Unclassified | place... | reverse complement strand
ATATAGGCCATCAATAGTAGTGGAAAAATCATGGATTATCTTATGTATATCCCACATTGCAAATCGTTTTTTCTCGGATTATTCCCAATTTATTTACCCCTGGAATAGCTACTTCCAGCCGTTGTGTGGATTCGAAACTAAATTTGAAGTGTTACACAACCATTTTGTAAACCCTGAATCCATTGTAACACACTATAGCGCATAAAGGATAGGATTGAGACCACCTTCAATGATCATGGGAAGTCCTAATCCTGAGTTCATTGTGTAAGAATCTACGATCAATCGCTTGGTATGCGATTTGTGCCCTAACAACGGCCACAGTCCCGTTCACGGTTTGTGGACATCAGGCTGAGTTATACTAAGACACTGACGGCTGACGTCACTTAATGCGTTATAGTTCCCTAACAGGAACCATCAATACCTTCCTATAACTCACCCAGAATACCTATGAAAAACAAGACATATATCCTGTAGCTGCGACTGAGACGAAACCCATTGTCGGAATAGGCTTGTCCACACTGGAACTGCGCACGCGGCGATCACCAGAGCACCCCTGGATATGGCTATTGCCCATGAAACAAACCACTAGCACACGCAAATAGCACCATACTAGATATACGGATATCTATATCCTGAAACTCTGCCGTGCCCTGTTTAAAGCGGCTCATGCGATCGATGCCATGGGACGCGTTGCAACTTCTGGCCCAAGTGTTTTAACATGCGGCTAAGGTCTCAAATAATAGAAATGGGGGAACGTACTGAGCAAATCCCAAGTTGTATTGCATTTCCAAAATCCAACTGCGACGTGTGAAACGTGTGCAATAGCCAATGGTGGTGTCTGTATTCTACAGAAGCAGTCTGACTCCTGCGTTGTGATATAAGAATACAGAATGAGGTTTTATATATCAGGTGCTGAGGTCTGGCTCGAAACTCGGAGTTCAAAAATAGGACAGTACATCAGTGGCGCAACAAAGATTTCGAAATTACGACATGGATTTACACACATCCGGGTTGTGAATAAGAGGCGGGCAATTGAGTAAAGCAAACGATCCAACGCTGAAGCCCGCTTGCACTGCCGTAAGAGAGAAGGGCTGCAGGTGTGATAAACTGACAGGGCGTATCCAAAAAAGAGGGCGATAGAGGGCGACTGTGACTCGTCGGGGCAGAAGTCAAGCTCGGTAAACAGGAGGAAGCTTGGCGATTAAATATCATTTGGAGAGATATTAACACATATAGCTGCACAGGAAATACAAATAATCCAAGTCCTACGAAGTTTGGCCAACGAATGAAAGGAGGCAGTGTCAGTTGACTGTCCAAGGAGCGCAGGCGACTAGTTGGGGAATCCGTCCTAAGATTACAAGTTAATAGCGTCATTAAAGACCAAGAGAACGTGTAGTAGACCCTAGACTCACCCTGATGGCCTGGATTGACGGCACAAAGAGGTACTCTCCACCGCGACTGACGATGTGGTGGAGCGGGAAGGTAATGACCTTGTTTGCGTCACTTGGGACGAGTCCAACGACATCACGGGGGACCACAACAGTAGAATTATCCAATGAGCCGATGATGGGACTGTTTGTAACTGCATCAGCAAAAAAGCAAGGTGCATGGATATTGCCGGAACAACTTACTCCGCCCCAGGTTGCGTAATGTTCTTGTTGAAGAAGAACCCAGCATTGTTGGCCCACGAGATCTGTGCGAGTTGAGTAACTGGATAGTGACCCAAGAAAATCGATCTACCTGCATAAATCTAGATAAAATCGTTAAAATATAGCTACCTTAAGCTGGAGATAATCAATTCGACATACCGGAAACCCAGGTCTAGGTTGGTCTGGTAGGAAACTGTGGGGGTTTTCAATGAGAGGTTAGAAAACAGTACACATTGGACAATTTAAGTGTGGTTTGATTCTTACCGAAGGCAAGTCCACGTTCTTGAATAGTTTTGTTGCTTGTGGCTTCCACAGCAGTCACTTCTGGACCGTACCTATGTTGGGCTTGAATAGGAGGACGCAGGCCGACGAAGAATATACTCACGGGATGCCGGATCTGATGATGTGATTCCGGGTATTGGTCTGAGCGAAATCAGCCCGAGGACGCGTTTTACGGATGTGGGCGGTGAATGGACACTTCGTCTGGTCAGTTATGATATCGCTAATATGGAGTGAGTTAAATTACCATTGCAGGTAAACGGGAATGATTACTTACTCTCCTGGATGGCTAAAGTCGAAGTTATTGTTGCGTTGGGGGTCAGCAGCGAGAACAGGATCATCCTGAGTCGGTGTGAGGTCAATGGGAGCGCCACTCTTCCACCTCCCAATTATACGGGCCCCAAGAAGGTCGCTGGCCATGTTATTCTCCGCGGCCTTATCAGCGACAAACTTGTGGAACTCTGGATCGGAGTCGGTGTTATTCATAAAATGACAGAATCGAATTTGTCGCTTACCTGGAACGAGTTGCTTTAGTTGCCGGAACGCCATGATGGTGCCATCTTTAGCCCAAGCCGGCCGACTGCCAGCCAGGCTGTCACCCTCTTCGTCGAAAAGGAAGAAACCAGGAGGGATGACAGTCTGACCAGGGAATGGGTCCGTGGTAAAGCCTTTGACGGCTGGCTGGGAAATCCCATCCATGAAGCCAAAATGTTCATGCCCAGCTTCGCTCCCTGGACGAACTTGTCCTTTCAGATCGTGAACGAAGGTAGCATCCGAGCCGAAAATTCCGGCGAGTTGGGATCTTGCAGCATTGATCTTCGACCAATCATCACTGTTGTATCATCAGCTTGGATCGCGACTCGGGAATATAGTAAGAGACTACCTAGCAATAGTGAATACTCCGTGGACGTTCGTCCCTTTGAATGCTCCGACCCATTCACCCGTTCCTGGGTCGCCCTGGATGCACGTTGATTTACTATCTCGTCCTCTGAAGCCAGAGCAACTTACCAAGTCTTTAGAATCATTGAACTGGCCACGAGCGAATGCAGGATCTCCTAAATCACCGGTAACACCAAGGGCATTCAGGCCAGTCTTGGAGAGAGCGAAGTTTATTAACTCTGGACATTTAAACTTGGGGCTCAGGAGCTGAGCCGTCGACGTAATCATGGGAGCAACTTGTCTTTGCAGCTTCTTCTTGAATGAAGCCGGGTTATTGATATCTAGAATATCATTAGCAGTAGGTCGTTGCGGCAGCACCGAGCGGTCCATACGGAAAAACGAAAAGATCTGCTTGTCCTTGCGCATCCCGATTCTGTATATGAAGTTAACAATTGATTGTTCCTTTGGTCAGCAAACGCACAGGACGTCCGCCTGAATAATGTTCAGGTTCAGTGCTCCTGGGCCTGATTGAGTGGCATTGGTGAAGGATGTTACACCGTTCTGCTCGATGCTGGTCTGGGTGACAGCAGGTAGTGGGGCTATAAACGACAGTGAGTGCGGGTAGACCGGCTGCTATGTATTCATGGACGAACGAAATTGAGGGAAATCTGATTGAAGCGTATTAGAAGCGAGCTGGAAAGGGTTCGGACGGAACACGCTTACTATGTAGGATACTATCCTCTGCATACGCTTTGGAGGCGATGAACGTGAGAACGAAGGAAGTGGCTACGACAACTCTCATAGCAGGTCGAATAATCAAACGAGGGAGGGTGGGATGAAGGAACAAACAGTGTACCTAGCGGTTATATAGCGCTTCATCATTGAGAGAAGGTCATGGGTGGAATGACCGGCCCAGTGACTTACCTGCCGAGCACAGGGTGAAATAACGAGACCATGTTCACAGTGAGATATAACAGGACTGACGTATAAATCTCCACCGCCGCACTACGGCGACATAATCCTAGCGGGTATTGGAATTCCTTGCGCGAGAGAGACAGGCGCCTGGCGGTGACATTATAGATCTGTTCTTCGCTTGGCAGTAGGTCATGACAGTGTTCTAAACTTGTCTGACGACTACTCCCCCTGCCGTGGACGGAACCCGCGACACTTCCTGAAAATAATTCATTTGCCACTGCGGGATGATTTTAGTGGACAGCCATCAGCTGACGGTCCCACCTATAATTCAAAATACATAAGCGCGCAGAGGCGGTTTATGGTGGGGCTAGGACGTCGGGCAGGCGGGGAGACCGGCATGAGAGAGCTATCAAACCGCGGGGTTTACTCACACATTGCACGCCGAAAGTCGAGGAAGACCAAGAATGTTCGACCGTGGATCACCGCGGGTTGCGCGGCTCGGTTTGGGTTGTGTCTATCCGGCAAATGTTATTGTGCCACTATTGTATGGGTGAATCCCACTGTCATGAATTTCGCGCTTCGCTGTTGATATGTTCGGGATGAGGGCCGTTGTGACACGTGTAAAGGGTGTTCATTTATTTTTAGTGCCGTTACTCTGTTGTACTAGTTTGCCAGCTCGGCCATTTGGATCAAGCCCTTTGCAACCGCACAGTTTGGGGAGTCGGAGAGAGGAGAGACGGGCATCGGGGGTTTACGAGTCGGACACGTGACATGCGCAGTCTAGCCGCTGTCGAGTCCCACATTCTGCGTGTTGCAAGGTGTGGATAAGCGGTGCATTCTTTCACGAGCGACAGCAAATCGCAGGGCGTGTATTTCGTGTTCCTTAGAGTACTAGTCAAGTGACCGGGCATGGCTCCGATTTTTTCGGACTGAAAACACTTTCTTGTGCTTGTGGAAGGCAGTCTAAGTCTAGGTTGGAAGTGAACCACTCATTTTATTTACTGGGACTCTGGAGGTAACTACGTGTCTGTTTACGTGGGATTTCAGTGATGAGTCACGTTGAGCCGGTGGTGACAACGGGTCCAAGCTCTGCACGACGGCTCGTCGACGGCTTCGTGGCATGTCCCTGGAGATTGCTAGTTCCTCTTCGGACCTCTACGATCGAAGAACTGACCAGGTCTAAGCCGTTCTCCTGATATATAAATATATATATGGTGATTCTTTTAGGGACCATCTTCTCTGCCTGTTGCGTCAAGGAATATCCGAAGCAATATTTCGAACATCATAGGGTCCTTGGTTTGAATTCTTGTCGGATGTAAGTACATTCAGATTTTCATCACAAGTGCTTCGTCAAGGGCTGCAGATGTCGACGTCTGGGGGTCACTCGACAGCACGTCAACCTGAAACATGCACCCAATTCATATTATGACACATGGAATTAGTTCTATAACATTTCTTCGTACATTTTGTTGACGCGTTGACGTGAGTCCATGGATTTAGGAGCCTTCTTCGTGCCAACAAGTGCGATGCAGTGCATTCCAGGCCCTGGCCCTCCTCTTTCTTCTCCTTTAACATCCTCATCTAGGATTTCCTCCGCCGGCGAATTCAATAAATTTCCCTCATCGTCCATAACGGCACTTTCACCGTCGCCTTAGTTTCCAGTGTAACTGCTGCGCTGCGTCTGCACACAAAAGTGCGTCTAACCTTCTTCTCTTTCCTCCGTCAGACTCACTTTCTCAACGCGTTTTAGAATCCCAGTGTCCATGGTTGTGTTCAGGGGCTCCTGAAAACGTGTAGGGACACATGATTGAGTGTACGAGGTCTCCATCCCCCGGGCTGCGCTCCAGGCTGTGCAATCGCCGAGAACGTGTGCTGCAACCCAACCCTCACAACACGCCTCGGTTGTCAATCCCTGCTGTCGTAAGACTGGGCCATTTATGATGTCCCTTCTCGGTGTTCACCCCGAGGGGGGAAAGTTTATGTCTTCGCAAGCGGCGGCTAGGGAACCCCCGAAAATCCAACTATTGAAGTAGGGGTGACACAGTACATTTCTGTGAAGCAAACTGATCCTCCAACCCGAGCCTAACGACGACTTGGGTCCACCCCCGGCTACTGGACCGATGAATAGACCCCCACTCGGGTTCAAAGCACCTTCCAAATCAAGAAATTGGGAGTTCTGAGTGCTAATGACCCCTTGTGAGAAACCTGAGTACGACTCGCTCATTTGGAATGTGGTGTGTGCGTCCTCTACACAGTGCTGCTCTTGGCACTTTTCCACATATCACAGTTGAGTGGATTTGTCGTCACTGCTTCTCGTAGTCCTCGCTACCGTTTGTGCCTCACCTGGACGAGTTGACCCTTTGGCGAGCTGAACCCGTTTCATGTTAAAATTTCAGCTCTCTTTGTATGAGTGCAACATAAACGTATAACCTTATTATACACGTGAGCGTATGCATGATCGGCTGACTTTGGAGGATACATTTATTCTACTGCTTGATCGGGTTCAATGAATGGCCGGCCGAGAGTTGAGGGGTCGTATATGCACCCGGTTCTCTAGCAACCAGTTCACTAACAAAAACAGTGATCAGAAATCAAGGGTGATCCGGCGTACCCTGGCCAACCAGGGGAGCCGAGGTCGTGAGTGGTGAGAGCTAGGCTTGGAGAACTTAATTTTCTTCGTGGGTTCGAGGTCAGCCGCTCGAGGTGCACGCCAGTGTAAGAGAGAATAGCCGACCATGCAGGGAGCTAGTCGAACCACTATGGTTTCTGCGCACAGAGCTCGAATCACAGAGCTACTTAACCAATAATAGGTGAGGAATTATTAACTCAGCAGACAGGTTCCCGCATCAGGTTGATTTATACTTAATATTTTTGGATCGAGGGGGCAGGTTTGTCAATAAATTCGCCCCCTCATTCACAAATAGATTTCTACAGCAACTTTGAGATCGACTTCAACAAGATACCTCCATTCAGCTGGGGATCCACCTTATATGCCACCAATGACCAATCAAATGATACCCCGAAAAATATAGATCTCTTTGATATCACCTTGCAAGCTACACAGAATAAATGACATGAAACATCGTGAAGCTGCTGTACCTCGTTGTCCTCGAATCTTTATAGTATTTCTGTGCGCGTTATGCGCCTGGCCCAAAGACGCCGTTCGCATTACCACCAAAGATTGCATCCACAGCTTCCTGCTCCACACCTAGCTCGGCTACAATCTCCCGCGCCATTTCGTACCAGTTTCCTGGGTTTGCAGAGCCTGATGAGGCATAGAGAATACGATCTGTGCCGAAGGCCTCGACGATTGGCCCCACTGGTACAGATTTACCGTTAATATGTTGTTTCCAAAGGCATGATAGACGCATGATTCACTTGGAAGATGAAGGCGGGGAATAATAGCGGATGTAGGAAGAATTTGGAAGGTACAACGGGGATAAAAGGGCGTACGTACAATACATCTTAATGCGCCTCTTCCACTCAGTATGGTCGCTCTCTTCATTGTCGTTTGGTCCCGGGACGGGTCCCCATGCAGGAGGAGCGTACTTGACGTACACGGAAGTCATCAAGCTAATCGTGGCAGTATGGCTCTGATACGACAAGTAAATGGGGTCGGTGAGGAGCTTGACGGTTTTTATTTCCAGGGAGCGGGGTGGGGGGAGGATATTGGCTATTTGGTTCCGTCTTGACATTAGCGTGCCAATATACGGATGAATAGGGAGTCAGTCACACGTACAGAGAATGATGTTAGGTTTTGGACCCTCGACTGGTGCAAAATCAAGTATGTCTGAGACAAACGATTCGAGAGCTTCCCAATCCTGCTCATTGAGCTGGGCTGTCTGTACATCAATATCAAGGTTAGGAGTAGCTCCAGATGAATACAGCTTCGTGAGGCATTCCATCAAGGCGCCGTCTTTGTGACCCGACCAAGTGACGCGATAAGAAAGCGGGATAGACGTCGAGGGAAGCGTGGAAGGATCTGAGGGGAGTGGGATCGAGACACCTATTACTGGGAGTGGGCCATCTGGTACCCTAGCAGCGCACCGGAACGAATTGTGATATGGTCAGCCCTTTTCCTTTTTCCCGATTTTGAAGCAACGACAAGGCCGATCGTGGCAGAGGACTCACGCATCAGCACCATCGAGTGCGAGTACCACGCCTGAGATACGTTTGTCGAGATTGGAACCCAGACTCGCCTTCCAGCTCTCGAGGTCGCGTGCAGTGACGGCGGCATCGAGGACCGCGTCAGGATGAACGGTGCCAGGGGATGGAGGAAGCGGAAACTTTTCACCAGTGCCCGAGTTTGGAGGCGTGAATGCGCTGAGCGGGAGACGCGGGATCGCCTTTGGGCCGCCTTTTCGACGAGCACCGACACCGGGCGAGATGGGAGGTTTCGCTGGGTCTGTCGACATCGTGACCTGACTAGTGAGGCGGGTATAAAGGGGCAGATATATACCGACTGGGTTAGTGGAGTGGGGGATGTTCAAGTTCAAGTCGTGGGCGAGATCCTAAGGGCTGTCCAGTTCACACGGCCGACATTGCGACGATCATGCGCACAGAGGTTACCATCTCTAGTTCAGGCGTATGTATAATTAGGGTTATATGAGCATAGTACCACCGACACTACTAGTAGGTGTCGCCGGAGCAGGCAGTCCAGCGCTCGGCCAAGTACATCAACGCCTTGGACGCCTTGAAGACACTGAGCATGGCCAAATCTGGGTTCGCCTACCGCGCCTGCCGCGCTGACTGTACAGCTCCTGGTCCGCGAGTTGGGGAGGCTGGGTGGCAGTGATCACTTTCAATTAGTCTAAGGTACGGGCATTTCGTATGGCATTTCGTATGGCATTTCGTATACCAATTCGTACTCTTTCTCTCCCCAATCTTTGTTTTATCTCGTCCTCGAAGCACCTCATTTCGCGTCGCGCGGGTGCGCCTCTGTCCGTGACGCGTTCTTGCAGAAAGATGACCTCCAAATTACGTTTCGAAGATGATTGTGAACGTACGATTAACCTTAGGTAGGTGCTCCAGCATGAACGGTATCGACTACGCAGACGAAGCGGCTAGTCCTTGCTACGACAACGTTCAATGGGCAATCCGGACGACCGGACATGCCTGACATTCATGCATATAAGCCTTTGGAGTAGGCCTCAAACTGGCCGGCTGGCGCGTCACTCGGCCTGCGGCCTGCCGTGCGTTTCGGGCGGGCTGTCTGGCATATTCCTCGGAAGTTTTCCTCAGCAACTCGTAATCCATGCAGTCCATGCAATATTTTCACTCGGCCTCGGCTGCCTTGTCACCGAAATAGCCACTTAGGAAAACGACGTCGCACGTATGTCGCCCACGAAAATAGCTTTGTAGCATACCAGCTTGGGATACCACGCCCACGAGCGGTGTACGAATTTGGACAAGCCTGCTTAGCCAATGCCGAATTTGGCGGGGGTCATGCAGGCTTAGTCATCACCTTGGTCTCTGCCACTTCCTCACTCTCACCTCTCACTAAGCTCCTCGCAATCGATACGACGACGATAAAGACATACACAATGACCGGCTACGAGTCGTACTCCAGGCGATGTACGTCTTCTTTTTTTTCCCTAGAACATCTAAACATTCGCCGAACCTCCGGCTGTCATCCACCCGGCGCAAGTTGCTGACCAATCCCCGCTTTCTCATATTCCTGCTATATTAGCAAATTCGCCGTCCAATGCCTTTCATACTACCTCCTCTGCTGCTTTCCAACCACAACCTGCCTACGACCAGATGGCTGCTGCCGCTGCTGTTGCTGCCGCTGCGAACGGACAGGACTACTACCAGCACCAGCATCAACAACCTATGATATATATGCCTCCGGTCTCTCATAACCCACCTCCAAACTCAGTGCAGCCGACTGCGATGGACCACGCTCGGGCTCAGCCCACCGCACCAGTGGCAGGTGCATCACCGCAATCGCAAAGCGGTAGCCCTGGGAGGGAGGCGAGTTCAACACCTACCACACGTGCCCTCAACAGTAGCAAGCGGGCTGAGCAGAATCGAAAGGCGCAACGTGCTTTCCGGGAGAGAAGAGATGCGTACGTGTTATCTCCTTATTCGTCGCCCTTACAAGCCTACAAACGCTGTGTTCACCCTATGGTTTACTAACACGTCCTTCACATAGGCACATCAAGTACCTCGAATCACGCTCTGAACTCCTCGATGCCGCCTTGCAACAAGCGGAAGAATCGAACCGCCGCTGGGAGGAGGCACGAGGGGTTATGGAGGTGCTGAAGAGGGAGAACGAGATCCTTCGATGCGCGTTGGCCCAGTACAACCAAGCAAACAACCCTGCCGCGCTCGGTTCGCTCACCTTACCGCCTCATAACCCACCGCCACGACAACTACCCTCAGTAGTACAGCAGCGAAGTGGCCAAAGCGCGGAGGACCCGCACCCGATTTTGTCGGTGAATCCATCCGGCCCGGGAGGCGCAGGCCCGGCTGTGAATTCACTCTCGAACGAGGTGCGGTCGCTGCAGGAGCGCGCGAGGGAGCTGAGGGAGGAGGGTGCGCGGATCGAGAAGATCCAGGTCGGTACGCGGAAACGGCGCCGTGGTACGGGGGCTGCTGCGAATATGGAGGGAAGGAACGACGCGGACGAAGTGGACGCCCATGTGCAGGATACGATGACTGCAGCGATTATTAGGTCCGCCGGGAAGAGGAAGAGACCGCGCGCTGCGCAGAAGGCGTCGTGAAACCCGTTACGGATTTCTGGCTCCTCGTTTTCTTGTTTCCCGTCGGACATCCGTTCGAGCCTCGAATCCGTTTACTGGCACCGAGTAGTCCATCATCCTTTATGGGTCACTGGCGTTGTCGCTTGAGGACCGAATACGTCCGTATCACAACTCTCCTTTTATTTGATTGCCCATATGACACGTCTAACTTGCATTGTCAATAGCATTGTATCAATCCGCCCATACTTCTATGACTATTTTTGAGTGTATACTCGCAACTTGTTATTACAAAATTGACTGGTATATATGTGAGGCGCCCCAACCGGATTATGGGGTTTGCAAGAAGGCCCGTGATGCGCAATTGGGGATGTTCAAAGGAAGGTTCATATGGGAAATACTACCTTCTTCCAGGCGAGCCATCAAAATGGCATAGTACCATGCGCACAGTCGTGTATCATGTGTTGGAGCCACACAAATGTGAATTTGGGGCAATGGAATTCATTGCATTGAAATCGATCAGCGTCCTAAAGGACTGGCCTTGATCTTCTACATTATCTACCTCCCTCACCATTGTTTGCCCAGGTTTCATGAAGCCTCAAATTGTCTAGCACACCTACTGGTTTGTTGCAGTAGTTGGTATTCTCCTCGGCTCTATCACATATGACGATTGTTCTGGGTGCATACTCACTGCACCTTACTCCTAATTTAAGCATCATGGACATGGTTATGTCAGCAGAGGTTGGCCACAGAGTTGTATTAGCTACAGGTCTTTCATCAGACAACATGAGGGAGTGTACCATCGGTGGCGTTCACAATGCCGCAGTGAGTGAAACGAAGTATACGGATATCGGATATGCACTTTCTTGTCAAAACTCTGTGGTTCATATAGGACATGTTCATCCAGGCAAGCAATTGCACAGCCCGGTACCATGAGTTGGAGTATTGTACATGTAATTCTGGAGCAGTTGTGTATCATACTGAATCCACTGGGTCAAACTTCCCAGTTCCTAGGAGCTACTGGACATGGAGGACAAAATTACGGCGAGGCATCAATATCTGGCATTCCTCTTCCATCCATTTGGATACATAGAGTGCCTTAACCTTGGTGCATTTATCCACAAGCCACGAGAGGTTTGTGGCCCACTGTGGTTCCTTAGCACGAACAGCCTTGGGAAGGATTGCGTAGATATACTGACAAAGACGCTTAAATGAATACTGCAGTGAATCAAGGGATGTAAAATGTTCATCATTTGCCTTGAGGTGCAGCTCCTTCAGAGCAGGAGCCACAAGCCTGGTCAGGCCCCCTAGTGGAATATGCCCATGAACTCTGAGGATCTGAAGGCGTTGGAAAGTTATTGGCGGCTGTAGTCGTTGATAAATACCATATAGGGACGTCCTGCCATGCTCATTGAACAGTGTGAGATCATGGAGTAAAGGAAATAGTGAGAGGGTGATCATGTCACAATCTCCCCAACTAGCGAGATTCCCAAAGGAGAGGGTAGTGACATGTGCAAAGCTTTCCCCCCAGAAAAGTGGATAGGGTATAGAGCGATTCGATATTTCTGCTCTCTCGAGTGCAGGGCAGTCTGGAAATTGGTGATAACCTATTAGATCAGCAAAGGAGGTGAGAGAGATGTGTTTCAAAGAAGGCAGCGCCTTAGGGAGCACAGTCACGACGTAATGGATTGCTTCTCGGCCATTGCCATCATTGCTCCATACGAATGAGGTACACCTCAAACTCGGCAAATAAAAGGCGAAAACGCGTCGAAAGCAAGCCTGAATATCCGGTGAAACGATTCGCGATGCCACCCGCCTCGCCCAGTGTTGGAATATCAATTACGCCAAGCAGCCACCATTAGGCTAATCTACGCCACCCGGTTAAAGGATTGGGCTAATATCAGGACGTTACTATGGTGCATCCGCGCCATTCGGGGGTCAGTTGGTATTGCACGTGAATACTCGCCCCATGGACATCTGTCTTCTTTTTCTCACTCCACGTCCTCAATCTACTATTTAACCATTTGTGTTCAATCCCGATCCCGCTCAGCGATTGCGTATAATCTGCTGAGCGGTAAGTTTATCTTCGTATGTAGTGATCCGCACGCTTATTCAGATACCTGTAGAATTCTCTTATAGGTGAATATACCAACAGCGATTGCGTATAATCTGCTGAGCGAATTCTCTTATAGCTCTATTCCGAAACCCAGTCAATTTGTGGAGGCATTGGAAGGATTTGCTTCTGCCCCCAAAATTGAGGCCGATTTACGCGTATCATTGGCAGGAATGACTATCTCAGGCAAGTATGTTGCTGACCACATCGCATCCCTTGCCTGGAAGGCCACTGGGTACAGATTCAGGTAAGCGGCATCCTCAACATTTGCTTGCAGGTTATAGTGGCTCATTTATATTACCTTGAACAGCTTTTATAATTCATCTCCGACTCATAGTGGACTATATAAGCGATTCAATTATCGATGTTGTCAAGCGCGATTGGCACTTCGGGACCTTCTCGCGCCGGGAACATTCCAGGCAGTAGGTATATAGTCCATCTTCGTTTTATTATGTACACATTTTAGTACGTACACGTTTTATTATGTACGCGCTCCTGTTCATTGCGGCAGCGTTGTACATCACTTTTATATCTGTTATAATTCATAATAATTGTACTACAAACAGTATACGGGAGATAATACGCACTTTCGCAACCCGCCGTGAAACCTCGGCGCTGGACCGCTCGCGAGAGGGTGGTACTTATCAAAAAAAAATTGCGTATACCTGGATCTCTCTCTCTAACCACCCGACCCAGCGGAAATTAATTCTAACACGCCGAAAAGGCGTACTCCTGTCTCTATACACTTGCAACCACTGAACTCTGGAGTCACGTTCCTAAAGTGATAGCTGCAATCCTTGACTAAACTTTCAAATGATGTCTCATGATGGAGAGAGACACAGCGTATATTTGTCAAATGTCGGAGGCAACCATTCGCGCAGATTGATTTCTAGTGTTCATGGATGATCAGGTGGCCTATCGGAGTTGAAGAGTCAGGATCCATACAAAGCATCGTTATTCCGTGTTGCAATATTCTATGTCGTCACTGGCATTGGCCCTTGAGGACTGAGACGTCCGCATCACCACTCTACCGTTCTCTTTTTCTCTTCAACTGCCAATGTGTCCTTTCTAGTTGCATTCTTCACACGCTCTATCACACAATATTATTGCTCTTGGTACATACTCACTGCATTTTACCTACAAAATTGACAAATCTATATATCATATATGCGGTTATATTAACAGAGGTTGCCCACAGAGTTGTATGAGCTACAAGGCTTCCATCAGACAACTTAGAGAGTGCACCATTGGCGGTATTCACAATGCATCGTTCGGTGAAGTATACAGACCAGGCACCTTTAATGTCAAAACTATGTACAGAAGAAAGGTTCACATGGGAAATGTTCCTCCACGCAAGCAATCAATTGGCATCCTGCCCTGTATCATGGATTGTAACTTTGCACACGTAATTATGGAGTAGTTGTGCATCATATGGAATCCACTGGGTCACCTTCCCAGCTTCCTAGGGGCTACTGGACATGGAGGACAACATTACGGCGAGGCATCAATCTCTGCCATTCCTCTTCCATCCATTTGGATACATAGAGTGCCCTAATCCTAGTGCAATTATCCACAAGCCACGAGAGGTTTGTGGCCCACCGTGGCTCCGTACCACGAACAGCCTCGGGAAGGAGTGCGTAGATATACTGACAAAGAGGCTCAAATGAATTCTGCAGTGAATCAAGGGATGTCAAATGTTTGTCATTTGCCTTGAGGTGCAGCTCCTTCAGAGTAGGAGCCACAAGCATAGTCAGGCCCCCTGGTGGAATATGCCCACGAACTCTGAGGATCAGAAGATGAGGGAAAGTTATTGGCTGCTGCAGTCGTTGATAAATGCCATGTAGGTCCCTCCTGCCATGCCCAGTGAATAACGTGAGATCATAGAGAACAGGAAATAGTGAGAGTGTGATCATGTCACAGTCCTCCCAACTAGCATGAGTCCCAAAGGAGAGCGTAGTAACATATACAAAGCTATCCCCCCAGAAATGTGGATTGTGTGTAGAGTGATTCGATATCTCTGCTCTCTCGAGTGCAGGGCAGTCAGGAAATTGGGACCCATCTATTGGATCATGAAAGGAGGTGAGAGAAATGTGTTTCAAAGAAGGCAGCTCATTAGGCAGCAAAGCCACGATGTTCTGGACTGCTGCTCCATAGCCCTGATTGTTCCATATAAGTGAGGTACATCTCTGAAAGCCTCTCAACTCTGGCTTCCCAAATGTCTCCAGGGTGTGAAGGGGAGCAGTAATGTCACGTGCAAGAATATTAGGAGTGTCAATATAAAGGCAGAGTGGAAGAGAACCACTGCGAAGAAGACACTCTTCAACAAATCTGTTACCTTGTTTAGCCCTTTTTTTAAAATGGCGAAAAAAGAGGGCATCAAAGGATATGGTCGTCCAAAGGCGGGCATCATTCACAGCTGCAAAGTGAAAACCCCGCGAAACAAACAGCACGTGCCGAAGCGGGAGGGGCCCACGCGCACAGAGATGGTAGAATATCTCGCCGAGGAGGTCTTCTGTCATGCGAGAGATTCCAACAACGGTCATGTGTTTAGATTGGAGAAAGTCATGAAGCTGAAGCCGAAAATGAGAATCAAGTAGAGTCTGAGTGGAGACTGGATTACTCACTGAAGTGGGTTCATATAGTCTAGAGAGCCCCCAGGTTCCTTCCCACTTTTTGAGCCAAGCAGCTAATTTAATGCGAACTGTGAGATTCGTGGATGTTGAGAACAACGACGTTCGTGACGCAGTGCGCGCCAGTCCATTGTTCATAATGCCGTAGAGAGTATGAACGTGTTCGAAGGAACTCTCCAGCCCTGTGAAGCACATCTGGACATCAGAACGCATGTCCCGCAGAGCCTTAACAAGCTCGGCAAGCTTGAATGGCGTGAAACTGTGCTTGAGTACTGCTCGGGTAAATTCCAGGGATTTCTTGTTAGATGGTAAAGGCGCCGGCCGCAAATCCTCTGAATTTGTTCGCTCTGTCATCTGTGAGAGCGTACTGAAAGTCTCCTCGAGCGCATTGCACAGTTCCCGGACAGCGGTTTGACCGTACTCACTAGAGGACATGTTTAGAATAGTCCATGGTGAACGACGTGGGGCTTACTCTCGAAGCAGTTTTTTGAATCCGCGGTCCTTGGTATTGGATGCCAACACTTTCAGCGTACCATGGATACGGATCATTTGGGTTTGGACTTGCTCGAGGTCCTTCTGCAGACCCTTCAGCTCATTCTCAGCTTCGTCATATGCAGCGACAGTCTTGTCGATCATGCCTAGGGCGCCAATGACGAGTTGCAAAGCGAAAGCAACGAGGCTCACTACGCCAGTAGACAGGCTGAATGGGTCCATAGTGGATCAGATAGCCTTTTTAGGGCGCTATGGCTGTTGAAGAGTCAGGATGATAAGGCGCCTACCCAAAGCTAAAGCCGCCGACAAGGCTGTCTCAATACACTTGCAGTAACTTTCTTAAAGTGATAGTCGCAATCCTTGACTAGACTCTTCAAAAGATGTCTCACGATGGAGAAAGGTACAGTGTATATTTGTCAAATTTTGGAGGCATGGACCGTTCGTGCGGGTTGGAAAATGAGCGTGAAGTTGAAGGAACCCCCACGAACTTGTTATCGATAGACAGCAATAGGAGGCTTATACACATATAAACGAAAGCCAGAACGTTCGAGAGCAATAACACTGAGGTCGTAAACTATGCCCTCAGCAAGCCTAGCCGACAATCGCGCGGGTCGAGCACAATCGAGGAATTGTAACAAACGGTGCCCAAAACAGGATATATTCCAACAATGGACACCACCTCCGAAAAGCGCACTTGTACATACCATAACTGCTGAATGATATATCAACCGTTATATAGTATAATTGAACGACGGGTGGTTGTACGGTTGGAACACGTACACGTCAGAGCCAGGGATGCGCCAGATGGTCCAAGATAGGGACGTTCCACAATATTAATTGAGCTGACAAGCTGGCACACTCAGAGTAGAACGGCCAGATCGAGGCCAAGTCAAAGGGAAGTGCGAAGGTACAGGCGCTTCCATGATCGAACCACATACGAAGCCGAAATTGTAATATTGACAGCAGCGTGATTACCGATACCGGCACCTAGGCCAAATAAACAAAATTAGTGAATAGGCTGGGGGAGGTCTTTGGGGAAGAAATAAAGGCCCTTTCGCATACGCATAGAGCACCCCATCTCTACATACGGATTCACATCAATGCATATCGTATCTACCGCGCCCTGCATACAAGAACGCCCTTGAGATGTTCAAATCCCCAAGTAAGGATGGCGCATTGCTCCGCGCTTTGCTTATTGCATTAGTAGAACAGGCGGAGGGTGTCTTCCCATTCCTTTTCCGTGGGGCACTCAGTGGGGCCATACGCACCGCCACTGATCAGAGGCAGGGCCAACGTTGCGTGAGCTCTTCGACATCGTGGAGTAGCATAACCTAGCGCTGGATTGAGCGGTACGTAGGCTGGTACGTAGGCTGGGTATCGTACGGAACTTGGGCGGGCGTACTTAACTGCATAGGGACAGCCGCGAAGAGCGCTTGGGTTGGAGTTGGGGTCGTACACAGTCATTGAGTAGGTTGGACCGGTGGCGCCACGAATGGCCGGTACGTACTCTCCGTTCTCGTATCTTTTGAGGCGGGGTGTATAGGGCTGCGTCACGGAGCCTGCGGCCTGGTATTCGCTATGGCTCGCGGCTGTATAGCCTGTTACAACTGTCGCGTTTAAATACGAGCGGGTCGTGTGTGTATTGATAGGAAGCAGGCCGCTGTACACCACGAATTGCGCGGGGAGATCGTACTGCGCGGGTGTGTAGCTTCCGCCTGAATTTGCCTTGTAGTCGTTGGGCATAATCAGCACGGAAGGGAAAAGGTTTGTAGACCCTAAACGAATTCTGCGCAACATATCCTATATCCAACTCTGTCCTTCGAACTTGAGAAGTGTGAGTGCTGCTGCAAGGGTTCTGATGCTCCCAAACGTGGAACGTTCATACTTGCGTCAAATGACGTGAGGAGGCCGAGATTAATTTTGTAGAGTTCTCCCTTTGCGTGATAAATGATACGTAGTGAAGGCTTCAGGTTCACCTATGAATGTCTGTGACCAAAATGTCCTCCAATAGGTTACTATGTGAGCTGACAGATGGAGGTACGTCACAAAGCGAGGCAGGAAGCTTATTCGTGCGAAGAAGCAGGTATGGCGGAGTCCAAGGTGTTGGACAGGTCGTTGCGAAACGGGTGAGGTCGATGATGCACTATGGTAGTAGACATATCAGCTAGTCCCAGCCCCTAGGAGATATTTGAGACGTGTTTATGCACGCAGGGTGCACGGACAAGGAGAGGCTGGGACGCGAAATGACGCACACTTTGATGGTCTTGGCTCAGTGTTTGAAAATGTATGCCTACGGACGGTAGCTACCTCGACGAACATCTCACGTCTCCTCTCAGCGGGGGTAGAATGGGCACTATAAGCCATGCGAGTTAGATTCCGTTGCAACTCGAGAACAAACAGTGGACCCTCCGCTTACCTTGAACATTGCCGATCGGGCCTTCTTCACAAAGAAGTGCCCCAGGTGTAGGCCGGAACAATGCCCGCCAGGACCTAATTTCTCGCTATTCCTTTGCGATTGTAATCTCGCATAGCACCTTGACAATGTGTTTGTTCTGTAAAAATGTCCAGATACCGTTGTATTTGCGTACAATGAAAGGTATAGGTCCTGTCAAGGAGCGGGGATGTGCAGCCAGGCCGATCGATGCTCGATTAGATGAGCAGAACAGTTGGCTGGACGCGAATGCTCACCGAGATAGAAGGGATGGGAATCACTGTGACTATACACTGCGCGACTGGAAGGTTCGGGCGAATTGGACAGGCGACCCAAAGGAATTGAACCCTCCTGGAGGACAGGAGATGAGAAGGCAACTAGAGGTGAGGATATATTTCATCTTGGAGGAGTCGCCGTTCACTCCTGAGCCAAGGTGAGATCATAGCCGGGTCCAATTAGAGGATGGCGGTTGGATAACGGCGATCACGTATCGCCTGCTGGGAACAGAAGTCAGAACCCGGTAATATATAGTGTTACTCCTAGCCCGCCCTAAGAGGAAAACAAAGCAGTCTGCACTGCAGCGGCGAGGAGGCTGAGCCACAAAGGAACTCTTTGAACTCCGACTCCTCGTGTTGACCCCAGCCTTGCGCCACTTGAAGACACAATATCTGGGGGAAGGCCTGTTATCACGCGACCGAAATCCTTATCTACGAGGCACGTCTTTCTGTGACCACATTCCGCACGTCTTTATTACCAACCAGTTATCACGATAGGACGCGTTTACTAGACGACTCTGGTATACAATCTGTGCTTCATATTCTCACCAGTCTTTTGCTACGTGTACTAATCTGACCAGGCGCGCTGCGTAACTGCCATCGACCAGCCGCGTCTTACTTTCAGTGGGAGAGTGCACGGTCCTGAGGAATTTAGAGTCCACCTCCACGTGAGCGATAAATCATTATGAGTTCCCGAGGCTCTGTATCGCGACCGATGTCGGGCATCCCACCCAGCGTCCATCAGTTACGACAAGAGGTACACCAGGCTCTAACTTGTATCCGACGGACCTGACATATGCTCTGTGGTTAGATCGACAAGATTCAAGTACAGAATGCCGATATGAGTGCGTTTCTGATGCATGGCTTTCACTTCGCCTGACTCGCATCACGGCAGAGCGAGAGATTGAGCGGCGAATGGAGTGTGAAAAGGTTCTTAATGCCAAGGTATGCATCCTCTGCTCGATGGATATCTTGATATAGATCAGTTTGGAAGATCGAACACCTGGAGGAAGGCTCCACAACAGGGGGTGACAAGGCTTCTAAATATGTCGCTTTACGCAAGGAACGCAAGGAACTTGAAAAGATCCATAACGACGGAAAGAAGGCCGTAAGTGGTGCGTCGTACCCGAGCTCGGCCTCCACTTATTTCACCACCAGCATCGCACAGAAACCCAGCAGCTCAATGTTGAACTCGAACGAGCAAAGCAGCAGGCTGGTGAGTATCAGTCTCAGCTCGAAAAGCAGACGGAAAGTTCCGGTGCCAAGTTACAAGAACTCCACAAGTCTCTTGTGCAAGCACAGAGCGAAACCATGGAGCTCAAGTCCAAGCTCCGGATGGTGCAGGAACGAGTATCCACATCCGGTACCAGACTATTGGAAATGGAACAACTACGAAAAGCCCTTTCCACAGCAGAGACGGCCAAGCGCGACTTGATTAGGGAACGGGATACTAAGTCGGCTGCTCTTGTCAGTGCAGAGAAGCGCCTTGAATCTGAAACACGAAGGCGTGAAGCCGCAGAAGCGAAAATCAAGGAGCTCACCAGCAAATCGGAGACGGAGGGCAAGGAGCTCAAATCGACTCGGCTGCGGGTGACCGACCTCAAAGAACAATTACAACAATGTAAATCACAGCTTGAGGAAACACGAGCACACGTCCAGCAAACACAGTCCTCTAGTAGTGCCCTTTCCGTCGACCTCGGAATTCAACTCCGGCAGGCTCAAGAACTCGTCCGGCAGACTACAGTAGCCTATGGCCTTCTTGCTCAAAGCACGGTTCCACAGGAGAAATTTGAGGAGGAGCGACAAGTTGTCTACCGAGCTCGGTTCAAGATCGCACGACTTGAGCGCAAGTTGGCAGAGCGCGAAACGCAAGCTGAAGAACTTGTTTGGTTCATTCGGCAGGCGACTGAAGAAAAGGCCTTCCTCTCTCGCTGCCTTGCATCGTCGGACGAAGCCTTCCGCTCTTTGCAGGCCCTTATGTCATCAGATTCCTCGCCAGAGGGCGATTCCTCTGCTCTGCGATTGATGGTAGATGCCTTTGAAATGGACCTAGAGGAGAAGACGTTTGCGCTATCACTCGTTGAAGCCGAGCGGGACTACTGGCAGGAATCCGAACATTACCGCTGGATCCGCCTCGTAGACCTGGTGCAAGAGTATTCATCGCTCGGTAGTCACGCAGCAGCTCTCGAAGCGACCCATGGTGCCGTCGCAGAACGCGCCTCATCTCTACAGGGTCAAGCTCAAGTGGCAAGGGTCGAAGCAGATGCGATTCGACAACGAAGTAGAGAGGCGGAGAAGCAGGCTGCACGAACCCGGACATGGCTCGAGGAGTCGGAGGCTGAGAAGCTGCAACTCCGTACGCAGTTTGAAGAATTGGAGAAGGCACTGGGCGAGAAAGCGCAGACGCTGGAGGAGGCACTCAGAAACGAGCAGAGGAAGATCAGAGATCTGACTCAGACTGTTAAGGAAAAGATTGCTGCTGAGAAGGCGCTGATAGAGGATGTCGAAGGGTCCGTCGAATTTTCTGTGCGAGGATGCGACTAACTCCTCATCATTAGGTTGTCGGCTGTACTCTCTGACGCAATTCGTTACGAGGATGCGTACAAACAAATGCGCAAGGAATTTGAGGGAATAATTATGCGTAATGAGCTCGCGGAGCAGGAGGCTGACTCCCTCAGCAAATTCAATGCGGAGATTCTCGGCCACAATAACCTTGGTCAAAGGATACACTACGTCGATCGCATACGGCGAGATCTCGCGGACGCTAGACAAAAACTGCTCATGTTGACTCAGGAGCAGGAGGCGATCCAGCAAGACAATGAGATTCTCCGGACAGAGCTCAATGCGTACAAGTCTTATGATCCGAACGTTCGTGAAAAGACTGGGACCCATATCACCCGGGTCGCCAGAGTTCCCCTAGGTTTAAAGGGAACCAACGGTGCTCCACCGTCTAAGAGCACAACATCGGGTCTGGGATGCAGTGCTCCTGGATGAGCGGCTGAAAGACAGGAGAAATTGCAACGTCCTTTAGCATTGAAAGATCTTGAGATGTGATTTTTTTTGACTTTGTTTGGATATTCTGCCGTGGTATCTCTCGTCATGTACATCCACCGTCTATGTTACTGTTATCCACTAGCTTGAAAGTAATACTGCATGTTTTTTTGCAATAGTTCAGGACACCCAGTTTGGCAGCCGGCCCGCTTCAATCCTTAGAGCCAACCACCAACTATATGCCAACGTCTGGGTTGCAATGGCCCATCGTGTCATTCCAGATATACTCATCTCCATCTTTGAACAGTTCTTAGAACCCTCCGCAGCCTTCCTAGGCTACTCTGACCTCTTGGCTTGCTGTCTCGTCTGCAAGCAGTGGCAGACTTTTGCTCAAACTGTCCTCTTTCGTCATGTTTTCCTGGCACACACTTCGCAACTAGCCCCTTTCCTTTTCGCCATCACCCAAACATTCCCTACCTCATTGCCAATCAACAAGCACAGACGCGAACTCGCTCTTGCAGTGAGAAGCATCCGGTGTGCGATAGGCGCTTCCACAGCATCTCCAATTCTCCATCATTGCGAGAACCTTGTTGAGTTCCAAGAGATATGGTCGTACCCGGAGCAAGGCGCTCCCCTCGACGTTGAGATCCTTCGACGTGCAAACAATGCTCATCTCCAGTCCCTCTCTGCACATATCGAGGACATGACTCTCCTTGATGTGCTGGACTTCGTTGGTATTTGGAAGGATACTCTTCGACAACTACGTTTGGATGTGCAGATGCCCAAGCCCAAGCCCAAGGATGGGGTGGATGGAGACTCATTGCTCCGGTATGAGGGAGGTGAAACCCTGCGACAACTGGATTTGTTGAAAAGTCGCACTAGCGGTTATTCACTCAAATCATTTCACTGGCTAGAGGGTGAACTTGAGACAAAGCTGCCGTCTCTTGAGTGGATAGAGGATCTCCTTGGGAGTTCTCATGGCATGCTCCAGGTATTTTGCTGTCCGAGTCTTCCCGCGACCATTTTAGACAGAATCCTTGCCAGTCACGGCTCCACACTAGTAGTCCTGTACACCAACAAGGGGTGCCTTGAAGTTGTGAAGAAGTATATACCTGCTATGAGTACCCTGGCGGAACTCTATCTCGGCGGAACTCTCGACGAAGAGGTGAGAACGTTGGTTCCCTTCGTTGAGGCGGGAAATCTTCCCCAGCTGCGGCTTCTTTGGATAGAAGAAATAGGCGGAGTACTACACACGTGGGAAAATCTACTTGATTTAGCGACTGTGATGCACCTCGAGGTTATCGCTACAACGACACGGAGGTGGAGCATTCCTGGATGGCGAGATGGGACATCGGCAGAGAAACCTGTGCTCATGTGGGGAAAGGATGGAGCCATGGTACGCGTCCCATTAATATTTTATGGTGCAATCCATACTTACACCCTGGCACAGCTTGCATCATTGGCTGGCACACACTCGAATCGATATATACCTCGTCGTTAGCCCCTTAGTCGGCGTCTCTTACCACTATGGTTCCGATGCAACGCAGAGTAAAGTAGGGTGTTCAACCGCAGAAAAATTCAGGGTTGTGGTAGGGATGACGAGAAGAGGTATGGATTTCATGTAGGGTCATATCAACTGTACACAAATAGACCGAAAGCCTGCCATAAGAGCTGTCCGATAGGGTGATTTATTCCAACGACGGAGGAATATCGATAGGATATTAAAACCTGCTACATGCATAAATTGCTTTCACCCATGTTCAACGTCCATTTTCGCCCCGTCCTGTGCTTCAGTTAACACAGGTAAAATATCAACAAAGATGGACTCACCGCCTAATACCCGAAGAGAGGAGCTCTCCTTTGTAGTTCTCAAGCCGCACACACTTCGACGAGAACTGATCAGTCCACTTGTCGATGCGAGCTGTGGACCGTCGAACTATGTGGGTAGAAATGTTCGGTTGCAGAACGCGGATGCGCTCTAATCGAGGAAAAATACTCTTTTGGCATCTGTACAACTCATCAAATGCATGGGTCATGTCTTTGCAACCTATTTGGCGTAAGGGGGTGAATAAACCTAAGCGGCGAAGGTTTGAGAAGGCGGGAGTGCTAGTGCTTTGTTGGTATATACGAAAATCGATGACGAGGGTCTCGAGGTGAGTGAACTTTGCGGCATGTTGAAGTATGAGACGGGGCGGGTGAGGGTAAAGATCTAGTTCTGCTCCAGAAAGGTCAAGGATAGTGACTTTACATGCAGCTAACTCCCCAAAGCTGTTCCAGTGGTCGAAGGAGCTCGTCACTGTGATCCCGGTGATGGTAAATGAGGAGAAGGTGTGTGCGTCGCGAAGAAATGGTTTAATGGACCTGGTTGAACAATGTAGAAAGCGTAAGGAAGGATCTATAAGATTGACAAAGGGAGTATAGAGATGGGCGGGATATGGTTGGCCGCCGGATATACTCCCAACGATGCCTTGAACGACAGTATGGCGAAGGTTTGGGAAGGCGTCAGAAAAGGCCGCCGGAGAGCGAGTATGATCAGGGAGCTTCATAGTAAAATAGGGCGCATAGATGACCTTCAACTCCTGGCAGCTGTGATTGAGGTTGAAAGGAAAGTCCCGGCGATGGTTGAGCCGACCGCGAATACCCACAAATTGAAGACGAGGAAGATCTTCCAGAAGATCCTGAGCTTCAATCTTTTGCAGGCCTTGCCAGTGCTTTTCTCGCTTCGTGATTAGAAATAGACGACGGGTCCATGGCCCATTTCTCTGCGAAACGTCAAGCGACCTCTGGCCTTTCAATGTTTCTGCCAGACGCTGCAGGGATTGTGCGTTTTCAAGGTTGATAGAACGATAAAGAAGTGGCGTAAATGTCATATGGAAAAACTTTGAGACGAGTACGAGTGATCGTCGGGTTGGAATAACTTTTTGTACACCGACGGCTATATCGTATTGTGGAGGTGCCGCGAATGGATCTTGAAAATTTGTTTCGACCTCGCCGTAGACAAATGCGGCCAACTCGCCGATTACAAGCCAAATTTCGGGGGGCAAGTTCACCATCCTGGAAAGTTTGTACTTGATAAAATCCGTTGCTTTATGCAGAGGGATACATACTCACAGTATGTAAGTAGCGATTGATAGTTGGGGCTTGGGGCCTTCAGGGCTTGCCTGGCCTGCTGGGAGTGGTCGGCGCTAAATCGCGTTGCAAGCAAGGTCGGTACGGCAGCTAGGCAGCTCTGCGATGGCTTGGCCAGTACACGCCGGCCAAACAACGTGACATGTCCATATGGGTGGGCATCAGGTTCAGGTTTTAAAATATATGATGTCATGCCAATCAAACGTCTCACTCTAGAACCCACAACCTACTGGGATGAAGTGCAACTCTTTAATGAGAATCCAGATTATGAAATGTCACAAAAATGAGCAAATAGACGCGATCGTGTTGCGAATGGTGGTCAGTATTTGGCGTAGCGGATGTCATAACACCTACCAAATCTTTCACATGATAATGCAGCCCTCGTCATCCTTCTCGAGTCTCCTTTCGATTTCATCAACTCCCATACCGGACCCTCCACGTTCACCGCCGCCCAATGTTACGATAAGGACGCCCTCGTTGTGGGGATCTAACTGCGCAGCAAGTTTGTACCTAGGAGATGGGTGAACACCGTGGCGCGTATAATCAGAAATGCTTCACTCACTTGACCATGAGTGTCTCGATCGCGGGCTTGACTTTGGCAACCCGTCCTTGGGAGTGCAAGCCCTTTCCAACAATGAGATGAACCGTCGGATCTCCACGCGCCTGAGCAGCCTGGATTCCTTGTTCGGTATAAGCAATTGCCTCCTTGACGTAGAGGCCGTGCAGGTCAACTTCATAAGGTGCTGAATCCTTATTGTTCTCTGTTGGGACCGGTGGATGGGTTCAAGGGCTTGCCACTCGTGGTCTGGGTTCACATACCGCGGTATATCCATTCGCCCGCCTGATGATTGAGACCTTCCATCTCTGCCTGGTGTCTTTTACCCTCGTTTGACAGTTCCTTGGCGCGAGCACCATCGCCAGACTGGTAGGCTTCCTTGGACTCGGAGAAGCAGCGCCCCATTGCATCGCCAGCTTGGTTTGCTCTGGCCCTAAGGTCCTTGTAGTGAGGGTTGACAGAGTTTACTTGGTTGTCATCCTGGCAAATGGGTTTTCTTTTAGTGATGGACCTTGCAAGACGAGTCGCGAGCCTACATATCGTTTATGAATGCGTCCTGGAGACGGCGGCTTGGTGGGATGATGGGCCGGTGGAGACGGTGGCTTGACGGGTTGGATGGGTTTTGCAGGTTGTGGGGGATATGCTCCTGGATGGTGCTGCTCTGGCTTTGGAGGTTGGTGAGGGGGTCGCTCTGGTTCGTACCCCGGTTTCGAGGTTTCAGCGGCACAAACTAAACGCCTAACCACATCAAAAATAGCACCGAGCAAGCCCATAGCGGAGTTTATGCTATTATGTGGCAATAAAAGATCCGGTTGTATGATACCAGCGCGGCTGAGGGCTCTGGTCGAAATCAAGCAAGGGCGTGGGTGTTTGCCACGTGCATGCAGGCATCGTCTCTGTGACAACACAAGCAGTGGCCATGAGAAGGTCTCGTGTCCTCACACAGCCTCAAGAAAGGAAGCGTGCAAACGAACACCTGACACCTGTGTTTGTGTTTGCTCGCCTCCTTGCCCTCCGACCCTCAAGCCCGCATGCTGCTCGCGGACCTGGATCTTCAAAGATACGGTAAATGCTCCAGGGGGGTGGGAGATATACCGAGGACCTATTCGCTATTCCAAAGATTGGAACCGCGGATGCGCAGGTCAGTAAGACGGAAGATGTGAAGGGAAAGAGGGAGATAACCCCTATCACTCCTATGATGTCATACCTCCAACACTTACGAAGCTCTTCCCGCCATATATACATGGGTGTCGGCACTTCGCCGTATAACTAATGGACAAGCCTCTGGTGGTCTATACACCTCATTGAATCCTATGAACCATGCAACTCAGACTTTACTCCGATGCAGCTCAAACTTTACTCGGACCTCCCTAACTTCTTTCCTCGCCCCACGGAGGGTTTCTTCCAATCGTTGTGCAATCCCTATGACATCCTGAGCAGATGCGATAGGTGCAACCTCAACGACCAAATCCACAAAGACAGTGCCTCCTGATCGAACACCTCGTACGTGACGAATGCCTGCAAGAGCGGGGGCGAGGGAGGACGATTGGCCATCAAGGATCGTCGAGTAAGTGTTGAGCGTCGAGTCCGAGATGCTAGCATCCACGAGTTCGCCGATAGCGTCGCCAAAGATGTTAACTCCTGAGATCGTGATCATGATCCCGACGAATATACCTGATAATCACTGTGTCAGCAGAACGTCGAGGACGGGTCGCACACAGCGAGCAGTGACGGGTCGAACGCACCGCCCAAGGGATCTACACCATATCCAGGCAGGAATATCCCTCCAAAGATGGCTAGAAGGCTGACTAGACTCCCCCAAGCGTCACTTCTGTGGTGCAAGGCGTTGGCAAGCAGAACCGAACTGCCCGTTTCCTTCGCGATTCCGCTCATTAGTCGGTAGAGCCATTCCTTCACGACGATGGACAGAATAGGAAAGAAAAGTGCAACCGGTGAAAGTCCTCCGGTAGTCTCCGATTGAATATGTTCATGCTCGTCGGATGAAGGTGCCGACGAGACGAGGAACGAGAGGATGCTGTAGGTTAGAGAATCTGGGGAGATTCTCGGTAGGAGAGGTTCAATGGTTTCTGTCAAGAGAGCACCATAGGAGTGTAGGCCGACGCCGAAACCCCCAAGTAATAGAAGGAGAGAGACCGTAACGGTCCCAAGAGATTCGAACTTTCCATACCCTGCAAAGTAATCAGACATCCGTAAGGGTGTAGTGACCAGAAATTCGCTCACCGTATGGGTAATTCATCGATGGTGGCCGTTGCGAAAAGGTATAGCACACAAGTGTTACAAGGTCACCCAGGAGGTCTGTGGGGAAATGATTCATATCACTACTCGTGCAGAGGCGTATCTCGAATAATTGTAGGGACGAACCGCTAAGAGAATGTCCCGCATCTGCAATGAGGGAGGCAGAATTCAAGTACCTGACGAGGAAAGAAATACCGAGTCAAACAGTAGTCCAAGCACAGTCCTACCTATTACCTACCAGCCAGCTACCCCTTTCAAACCAGTCAGTCCGATGTTGGCGAACAAACCGTACAACGCCGCTCGACTTCCTCGGTCACCTGTACGGGGAGGTCAGAATGGAGCGTCTCAGGCGTGGTACATATATGGAGGTATTATAAAGCTGCTAGGAGTCTCGTATTTGATGAAAACGTTCGTCCCGCGAGCATCCAGACAACCAGACGAACCTCGGCCTCTTAGAGCATCCCATATCATACTGGCTTCAGCATTCCCATGCTCTTCTTCTTCTTCTGTATGTCCGGGGCCATGTATATTTGAATTTTCCAGCTTCGACAGCGGGGAATGTGAGTTGGCGTTTCCATTGGCGGTCTTGCGCTGTTTGAGTTCACTATTGCTCGCCATCGAGTATAGGTGGTACTAGTCCCTGCAATCGTTGAACGCGTCGATGGCGACGGGAGAGCGAACGCTGGCAAGACGCGACGCGACGGAAGAGCGAGAGGTCAAGGCTCAATTCGCTAAAGCAGCCTTTATCAGCTGCGGACGAGCGCCAATGCGCAGCCAGCCACCGGAAAGGTGCTGCTGGTTCTTGTCTGCCACCAAGGCACTGGCTAATAATTGAAACGCGCAGTTACCGAAGGATTTCCTGCGAAGGCTGAACGCCTTTCTTTAACCACCTGCTGGGAAGGCGTTTCTGGTAACTCCTACTTCTTGAGAACTTATAGTCACCATCTCAACTGCGCTTCAAAGCTTTAGAAATGCATAAGCCACGTTCAGAATAACCTCTGTGCTAATTGACTACTCTCCAAGTGGTGCGTCTCGATCGCTAGATACCACACCTGGCTGTTAGCCTCCCAAAAACCGGGTCTCCAAAAGAAGCGAAGGGGTGGGCGTGGGGCACGGGCTTGATATACTTTGTTGCTAGCTATTGATGGCTCCTAAGTGCACCGGTTCAAGTTATACTTGCCTTTGAGGGGGTTTTGTTTGCTACCTTCTTCGACGGGGGATGCCCGCTCAAGTCACAGGTATGGCCCTGAATAAAATTAAGGCTCCCGTGAATATTAAATATGAGTGCTATGTAATTCTAATAGAGACATAATTTCATATTTGAGAAGAGAACCGAGCGGGGGGGTTCTACACGGTTTTCAGAATTCCGAACACATGCTGTCATCGAGTAAGTGGTATTCTCAACAGTAAATGACTGTGTCCACTCCAAAAATATAATACATATACAAGGGAAACCATAGGGTTGTCGAACTCGATCCGGTTGTGCAATGGAATCTGCGACAAATGGTGTTTCACCGTCTTGGAGACATCCATACCCGATGTGTAATCCGCCGACGCTCGACTTTTTCGATTTAACTCGTCCCTTGGCACCTCGGGCACTCGGATCCGGGGCCTCTTAGGCCGTGTTAAGCTATTCAATCAACCCCCCTCAGAGGGGGTCATCCTGCTCAGGTTCAGGTTTTCACCCTGCATTTAAATGGGGCGCTGCTCAG
>Ga0307513_10001979_pt1 | contig 29017 bp, 8 predicted proteins | sample 15_EM_MG_FD_202174 | JGI IMG/M metagenome (GOLD analysis project Ga0307513, IMG submission 202174) | Populus trichocarpa ectomycorrhiza microbial communities from riparian zone in the Pacific Northwest, United States - 15_EM | ecosystem: Host-associated > Plants > Roots > Unclassified | place... | reverse complement strand
TACCTCTCAGGCATGCAAGAGTCGGCGAGCAAAGTTCAACTAGGGGATACCTTTTTATTTGCCAGCTCCCTGCATTAACAGAGTGCATATTGCTAATATAATCCCATGTGCATTATAGGCAACTCTTGTTTATCTTTTTACCTTTTCAACTTTTTGTTATTGATCTTTCTGCGGTTGCTACGCCACCTGGAAAGATTTCATACTGTGTTTACACTCTTCATAGATTTGTATAGGTTTCCAAAATATTTTGCTTGTTCTTCTGATCAGGCATTTTCTTTTGCTTGCTAACTAATTATCTATGCGTATCTTGTGTGCATATGAAGGAAGCTTATAGGAGCCAGGTACTTCAACAAAGGGTATGCTTCAATTGTTGGTCATCTCAACTCCTCCTTTGATACGCCTCGAGATGAAGATGGCCATGGATCCCATACCTTATCAACAGCAGGAGGTAACTTTGTAGCTGGTGCGAGTGTTTTTTACATGGGCAACGGAACTGCAAAAGGGGGGTCACCAAAGGCCCGGGTGGCAGCTTACAAGGTCTGCTATCCCCCAGTAGATGGAGACGAATGCTTTGATGCAGATATCTTAGCAGCATTTGACGCTGCTATCAGTGATGGTGTCGATGTATTGTCTGTTTCGCTAGGAGGAAATCCTACCGCATTCTTCAATGATAGTGTTGCAATTGGCTCTTTCCATGCCGTGAAGCATGGCATTGTAGTGATCTGTTCTGCTGGAAATTCAGGTCCTGTAGATGGTACCGTCTCCAATGTTGCACCATGGGAGATCACGGTCGGGGCCAGCACCATGGACAGAGAGTTTCCTAGTTATGTTGTCCTAGGAAACAAAATAAGCTTTAAGGTTTCTTTCCCCTTCCTACTCGTCCCTTTTTCTTCCTTGAATCTTAAGAGAGATTATTTTGATAACAAAATGAGCCGTTTAAAGACATGCCTGATGATTTTACAGGGGGAGAGTTTATCAGCTAAAGCCTTACCAAAGAATAAGTTCTTTCCGCTTATGAGTGCTGCAGATGCTAGAGCAACTAATGCATCAGTTGAAAACGCGTAGGGATTGAAGAATTTATGTTCCCGTTCATTCTGATTCCGCATTCCCTCTGATTAGTACCCTTCAACATAATTCAATATTGTTTTTCTGCACTGGAAATCCTTGACATTATCTGCTATGACATGTAATTTTTTTTTTGTATGTGTCATGCAGTCTGCTGTGCAAGGATGGATCACTTGATCCCGAAAAAGCTAAGGGGAAGATCTTAGTCTGTCTTCGAGGGATAAATGCAAGAGTTGACAAGGGTCAGCAAGCTGCTTTGGCTGGTGCTGTAGGGATGGTTCTTGCCAATAATAAGGATGCTGGGAATGAAATTCTTGCCGATCCTCACGTTCTTCCTGTATCGCATATCAATTACACCAGCGGTGTTGCTATCTTCAAATATATTAATTCCACAGAGTAAGATAACATTATAACTACTGTCATTTTTACCATGCACATCACCCTATCCTAATGTCCGTGCTATTAGACTAAATCAATCCTGATATTCACATTTTTCTGCTGGTATCATCAGACCATGTTTCTCATATTAGCTGGGCTTCTTCCAAGATGTATTTAGCTACATGATTTAACTAGATTGGCATCATCCTAGCTGGTGTGCAATGATATGGATGCATCGCACTGATCAAAGTTCATATTTTTGACAGGTATCCCGTTGCTTATATCACTCATCCAGTAACACGCATTGGCACGAAGCCAGCCCCCGTCGTGGCTGCTTTTTCGTCGAAGGGACCCAATACCGTCACGCCAGAGATTCTTAAGGTATTTCTCTAACTGTACTATCTTCTTGCTTCAGATGCTTGTCAATGTTATATCGAATATTCAGCAACTGTTTCTTCTCTATACTCAGCCTGATATCACAGCACCGGGAGTGAGTGTAATAGCTGCCTACACAAAAGCACAAGGACCAACAAATCAAGATTTTGACACACGAAGAGTTCTATTTAATTCAGTATCAGGCACTTCAATGTCATGCCCTCATGTTTCAGGCATAGTTGGCCTTCTTAAAACTCTGCATCCTACTTGGAGTCCTGCATCGATTAAATCAGCAATTATGACTACTGGTGAGTGTATTTGCAAATTAAGTGAACTCTAGTTCATTCCGTATTCATTCAAATCAAGAAAATCCATGCTAGATCTTGACTGCAGCTCTCTGATTCCCCTCTCTTCTTTTTTTCCTGAATTCCACAGCGATGACACAAGATAACACGATGGAACCAATTCTGAATGCAAACCACACCAAGGCATCGCCATTCAGTTATGGAGCAGGCCACATAAGACCAAACAAAGCTATGGATCCAGGGCTGGTATATGACTTAACAGTTAATGATTACCTCAACTTTCTATGTGCCTTGGGGTACAACGAGACACAGATCTCAACATTCTCGGATGCTCCTTATGAATGTCCCTCCAAGCCCATTAGTCTTGCAAACTTCAACTACCCTTCTATTACCGTTCCCAAATTCAATGGCTCAATCACATTGTCACGAACAGTTAAGAACGTTGGTTCTCCAAGTACTTACAAACTTCGAATCAGAAAACCAACTGGGGTTTCTGTTTCTGTTGAGCCGAAGAAGTTGGAGTTCAAGAAGGTTGGTGAGGAGAAGGCCTTCACTGTTACCTTGAAAGGCAAAGGCAAGGCAGCAAAGGACTACGTATTTGGAGAACTGATATGGTCTGACAATAAGCATCATGTGAGGAGTCCTATAGTGGTAAAATGGTTCTAGAGACTAACTTGCTTCAGCTAGCTAGGTTAATAAGTCCGTTCCAATTTCTACTTGGTGGCTATGGCTACAATATTTATAGCCTCGCGTTCAACAAATATTTATCTTCAAGAAAATGTTGGGTTTATTTCTATTAGAATAATCAAAGGAAAGAAGCCATTGATGAATAGAAAGATGCTTCTACTCTGCTCTTACAGTATCCCTTCAACTGTACAAACATGCGGTATTATTATTAGTTTCTTGCAGCACAATTTTAAGAGGTTGGTTTGGTGGTTAAGCAAATATATTGGAATTAAAATTTATTAAATTTCTTAAACACTGGCATTTTCTATTGTTCAATACAGTTCAAAGCAGGCCGAGCAAAACAATATAATATATAACAGCAGCGAAAAGACGGATTGTACTAAAGGTTGAGGAAAGAGTTGATAGAATTACAATCCTTCGAACATTTAGTAAGATGGAAGGAAAGGCCTTCACAAGTCGAGCAAGGTAGAGGACCTTTTTTCCATTAAAATAAGAGGGAAGGAGACCACATATAATACGTGAGACAAAGGCAGGATGAGTTGATTTGATTCTTTCCTGGGCCACATCCCCGACCTTGAACAAAACGCCAGGAGAGGAACTGGGCTCAGGTGGAACAACGATCCAAATTTATCAACAGCCCTTTTCCAAATTCAACGTATGGATATGCCATGGGTTGGTCAGCATCCTCGGCTGTCCATCTACAAAATAAGAGAATCATCCAGCATTTAGTCTCAAGAAATCTAAATCCAAAGCGAAGACACTTGAAATGTTATCATCACCTGAAGTTCTGAACAAGGTGGTGAAGGAAGAAGGCAACCTCAATCTTGGCAAGTTCAGATCCGGGACAGCATCTAGATCCTCCACCAAAAGGGGTAAACCTCTTGCTAGTCTGATCCTGAGTCTGAGGAGACCAATGATTTTTCTCTTCAAGAAATTATACTAGTAGGTCCACTCAAAGCCAGAAAAGTACACGAAATGATTTGTTTTTTCCTCTTGAACCTATTTATGGCCCATTGGAGGACAGTCTTATACATTAAGATCCTTGAGATTGGTGTTATAAATTATTAATTACCTCCCATCTCCAAGGATGAAACTGGAGAGCATTTGCATGGACAGACGAGTCTAAATGCACAGCTGTAAAAACAGGTAGGACCTTCCACCCAGATGGAATGAGGTAGTCTGAAAGGGGCAAAAAAAGAGAAACCATGAATCTTTTAACTAATAAAGCGAGTGCATGCATGCATATTTTGATTAAGGGCAAAATCAGATATCGAGAGTGTAATCTATTGGTTTGAGACGACAGTCTCGAGGACCACCTCTGAACTTTACGTCTTTGAGAGCCTTTCGGTGTACAAATTTCACAATGTTTCCATATCTCAGTGCTTCACTGATGACCTACAGCCAAAAAAAAACAATAAATAATTATCAAAGAATGGTTGTCAAATGATGAACCATCATTTCAACTATGGCATGCATGGCTGAAACTAAAAGGTAATGAGGGAGAGGAAGTTAATTATACTGTTAATAATAGCAGAAGAAAGGATATCCTACATTTTGAGTGAATTCCATCGTCTTATAATCTTCCCAATTCAAACACTCATCTTTCTCCTTCAGGCTTGTTATTTGCTCATGCTCTAGCTACAGTTCAAAGATCAAAAAACTTGTATTTAGTAATGAATATATACATACCTGCTGCAATTAAAGTCTACCATATTGTCAAAAGGCAAGGTGCATGTGTGGAAAATGTTACCTTTAACTGTTCTAATGCAGTGGGTGACTGGCCTAGAAGATGCACCACCATGGCCATTAAGAGCGAGGTAGTTTCATACCCACCCAAAAGAGAATCCAACACAAAGCTCACCTTTTCATCTTCAGATAAGGTATCAACACTTAGAAGTATTTCAAGAAAATCATTCCTTGAACTCCTACTATTTCTTGATCTTCTTTCCTCTATAATTGCTTTAACTCTAGAAGATATCCTGCTTCTAGCCTGTAAAGAGGGGTCAACAAAAAGTTGATCACATGCCGCCTTCTTTTTGAAACAAGAGAAAAAGCAACCACATAATTATTGAAATTGCACTCTTCTGTTTTGAAGTAAACAAAAGGTATAGATGTCCAGGGAGCTCTAGCTAAACCTTCTTTTGAACATAGATAATAAAGAGCCAAATAGAGATCAGTCGTCTGAATATCTGAGTACCTGAACAGCTCTAGCATATGGAGTACCAGGAATATACAGAGGGATGGATACTAGTCCTCTCATAAAAGTAAGAAAATCTTCAAGAATTTCTCTAGTCTCCGGCTCCTCTGATGTTAAACCAAGCACTTGCTTTACTATTACATTGAATGAGAACTGTGAAATAAAAAGTTTATGAGGAAAGGGGATTAAAAAAGGATTAAAAAAGTAGAAGAAGATAACCAAAAGTAGGAGCAATTAAAGGAATATGTACCTTTCTAGCCTCTTCACAGAACATGACCTGTTGTTTATCTTTCCAGGAGCTCAATATTTGAATGGCAGTTCTTTCTATGTCATTCAAGAACTCTGGCTTTGATTTAGTAATGCTAACTAGAGAGATAGCCACATTTCTGAGTCTCTTGTGAGTATCCCCAACAGCCACCAGCATGGAGACATTGCCAAGAATTCCGTGAATAGGCTTAGGATAACTGCACTGGAATAACTTGCCTTCGTTTTGAAGAATGAAATAGTTCAGCTCCTGGTCACAGGACACCACTGTTGGAGAGAGAAATAAATGGGACTTGAACACATTCCCGTACCTGAAAAAATCCCATAGCATTTCACACTAAACTGGCAAAAAGTCTCACGGCGGAACCAACAACAATAAAATGAAGAATTTCTCTTACCTGGAACAATGATCTTGAAGAAACGCACCAAGGGTGTTAGAAGGGTGAGGTTTCAAGAAACCGAGGGTTTCACCAAGTAGAGGCCACCCAAAAGAGCCCTTTGGGACATTATGACCAAGCTTCAAGAACATGGGCAGAAAATGATTCATTATTAGACCCAACAGACCACTAGTTATACCAACCAAAACACCAACCCAGAGCTCTCCAGCCATTGGACAAAGGAGGTTGTGTATCTGATATGTTTCTTTCCAAATTCTGAAATGAGGTAAAATAGAACCCCAAGAGTTTTTTTTATATAAAAATGGACTTCGGCTTAGAAGTCTATATATAGAAAGTGGATGGGGGAGGGAGGGAGGGTTTGAAAGTGAAAGAGACCCTTTAATGCCTATTTTAACAAGCAGGACCGAAGCAATAATTTCAGCTTGTAATTCTTGTGCCCTTCAGGAACAGACCTCCACGTTTTGAAGAAAGCTACGTTTTATTACAGTTGGTAAATTTTGCTTTTATCGGAGTAGAGGTCATAGGAAATGAAATCCACCGAGCTAGTCAGGACTCAGGACTCAGGACCTAGACCTCTGCTGCTAGAACTAGGGGTGCAGAAGGTAGATTGCCGAGGTGTACTCTGCGCATAATATTGCTACTTATCCCAGGGGCTTAGCCTGGTAAATAGCAAGCGGATTTTCTACTCGTATTATAATATAAATATTTTGAATTTTAATAATTTGTTTGTTTTTATGTTTAAAAGTATGTTTTAAAAATATTTAAAAAAAATTATTTTTTTATTTTTTTTATCTTAAATTAATTTTTTTAGATTAATTTAATGTGTTGATATTAAAAATAATTTTTAAAAAATAAAATAAAATTATTTTAATATATTTTTAAATAAAAAATATTTTAAAAATAATTATTAGAACAATATAAAACATAAAAGATGTCGTTGTCATCATTTTTACACTTTGTACTTTGAAAAACTATTGTTTTGTTTTTAAGGTGAAGAGTTAATTTTTTAAAAATAATTAGTTTTTTTTCTATAGATTACCGGTTCGAGCCTCACAAATCTCAGGACCACTGGAAACTTCAGAACCGTGGAATTAATCGAAGTACGCACAAGCTGATCCAGACACTTACGTTAATAAAAAAAATATACCAAATGAATATATATATATATATATATATATATATATATATATATATATATATATATGTGTGTGTGTGTGTGTGTGTGTGTGTGTGTGTGTGTGTGTGTGTGTGTGTTTATCTATTTATTTTTAATTGTATCTGTATTAAACTCTATTAAGTAAACATGAACCCAAATCTCATCTCTGCATCTTTTCAAATAAAGATACTTTCTAAACAACTGATTTATTGAAGTCATTTTATTCCTAAAATTTCATTCATAATTATTAATTAATTAACAATACTAAGCTAAGAAATTCTATTGAAATTTAAATTGACTATGACAAACCTATTAAGAAATTCTATTCCAATTTTATGAATAAGATTTAATGCAAAGATAAAATTAGTAAACTCCAATTCTATTTTTCATCATTACAGAGATTTTAAGAATAAAAAACATATATTTTGTTTATCTAGTACATCATTAACTTGTGAAAAAATAGTTTTGTTTAGGATAGTTAAGGATGAGATTTGGGTTCATATTTATTTGATACATCATTAATTTTAATAATACAATTAAGATTTTTCTATAAAACAATTATAGATTGTGATATTGGAAACAATGCGATTTACTAGGTTGTGTTGTTCTCAATAGCGTAACTCTTTCGGTTATATTTTTATCCAAAGCTTCTTTTACTTTTACTAGTTTCCAAGTATTTTGTCTTACCATGTTATTTTCAAAAATGACCCTGGAAAATATACTAACTTGATTGTTAATGTAACACCCTAGAATTTCTACATGTAAAATAATTTTTTCGAGCCTTAAACTCAAGAAAATTAGGGTATTTTCTTTTTACAGAATACAAGATTATTACGGTCTATTTCTTAAACTTGATCTTCCTTCGTTAAGCTAACATATAAGGAATCAAAAATCCTGCAAACATAGTGTTCATAATAATCTTTACTTTTCGTTTCATAAGGAATCAATATATAATATTCAAAATCAATTATAATTTGATATTCAAAAACTTAGTTTATGCATCATTTTTTTATTACCATATATATATATATATATGTCAACACCCATAAACTTAATCATTCTTAATTTTGCTATTTACGTCTAATTCATTATTTGAACCCTTCATGCCGGATTTATATAAATATATTTCCATACACTTATCATGTCATCCATTAAACAAATTTTTCTACCCACGTGTTAATAGGCAACATTATCTATATAACAAGAAATATCATGGAGACTCATTCCTTTACAAACATAAATGATATCTAATATTTTTTAGTGATTTGACTTCTATACTCAACAATTTAAAATTCTTGTTCTTCATACCATTGATTATTTAGCAACTGACTTGTCTTTTGATGGTTGATTTTAGTTGTATTATCACCAATTTTATCTTGTCATATTATATCAGCAACATTACACCGTTGTTAACATATTTGCACCCCACCGAATAAAAACATATTCAAGATTTACCTTACCTTTCAATTTAGTGATCCATTACATCCTATGATTGGAATATTATTGCATTTCTTTTCCATTGTATAATCATGCTTCTAGTAGATTCTCCTCACATAACTTTATACTTTTAACCATAATTTTTCTCTTTTTTTTTATGAACAACGCGATTGGCAATCATGTTCCAACACGTGGTCAGCATCACTAATGGAACATCATTCTGCCATTAAAACAACCATAAATTATTTTCATATCACATTGATTGTCAAGTCAATTTATATCATATTACAAACATGCTATTAGATACATATTTCATAATTTCATACATGCACACCGAGAACTATTCTAAATTGTGTCACTTATATCCTAGTAACACATTATCAAACACATCATTCCATATGTTTTAACAATTTTAAACAACCATTACTTTTGTTGTCAGCGATCTTTGTCCATTTGTTCTTTTTGTCATATATTCTTATAACAATTCCCTCCTGGGAACCAAACAAGGTTGTCCCCAAAACATCCCAACTTATACCACATAGGTTATTTAAATCAATATTTATATTCACTTTATTATATTATCACAATAATCACAAAGTTTTCTATACTAAAATCCATACAATACAACATTACTTTATATTTTACTTGATTTCCCAAAATAACGATACAATTAATCCATTTTTATCTCCAAGTCATCCTTTATATTATAACATCATCATCCTCATCACGAAGATCATCTTCCTTATCACTATTTGAATTTACTAGATTATTTACCCTTCCATGCATTCTTCTCTAGTGATACAATCTTCGTCTCCATCCCTCATAAAGGTTAGGCAATTATCAATTCAACAATCTATATCATGAACTCAATCATAAAATTCTTATTAATTTGGCACTCAATGCCATAAACACAATTCATCACTTTTATTTAACAATTATGTTTCACCAAACATTTTATTGACAACCCGACAAATCAGTCATATAGGCAATACTAACTCCACATAAATTCATTTAAATCAAATTACATATTTCAGTCATCAAACAAATTGATGCCACTAGCCTACTACCGAGTAACTAGTTTCATAACATATTTTATTATCAGGTTTTAGCTCTATTATCGGATAACTAGTTTCATCCTTGTCTTTTTTCTTTCATGGCACATATTACAATTAAAATAGATGCATAACACACTTCAAGAAATTATAGTTATTGAAACTTAAGAAACGCTTTTAATAGAAAAAGGTGCAAGGCACTTACCTAGTGGTTGAACCCGTATGAAATTTCTTGTTGCTAACCAGACTCTACAACCTCCCCTATACCACAGAAGTTTCAAACAATAATTTCATATCAAATTAAACCAAGAACTTCATTATAGTTTCCATTTACTCATTCACATCAATCCATCAAGATATATTAAATTTATAACTACTTTTCATGATTAAAATTAGTCATCTCCTATAGTTTCTTGGCCTATTTAACCAAATCTTTTTTATACATGCTAAATCACCATTTAACATTTATCTTCAGCTTAATCTCATTCAGTACGACAACTCACAACTACCCTTTTTTATTTTAATAAGAATTCTTAGTAGAAAATCAACATTTACATCTCATGGCATTTTCTTTTTGTTTTCTTCAACTTGGACATATTTGATCATATTTGAAATTGGGTTTTAACAATAATTTTTGAAACAACAATTTACACGAAGCCCATTTTCCAAATATGATTGAAACTTGAATGTAACAATCCATGGCTCACTTTCAAAATTTCATGCAACTTCCTCATACATTATCTTAGAAACACTCCATATACATAATCAAACATAATTTTTCATCAATTTAAATTAAGCCATCTAAAACCATTTACTCTCTTATATGGTCGAAATTACTATTAAAAGGGTCATAAATTCTCATTCCAATTTTTAAAAAAATTTCATATCACTCGAATAATTTTGCATCTCACCTAACATTAACCAACCTAATTACCATAACGACTAAGTCAACCAAACTCATCCTCACTTGTTAGTTTAGGTTGAATTCCACACTAAGAAGAACACGAGTCCTCCTTCAAGTTTTCATGCAATTAATTTCTTTTCAAATCATTAAACATGTTATATAACACTACTAAACAAAAATTCTATAAAAGTTTGAACTAGCAAATTCAATTCTCTCATCACTAGTTTAGTTTAACTTCATTAATAAAGGAGATTTTAATTTTCTTTAGAATTTTTCTTCAATTCCATATTACCTATTCATTAGTTTCATTATATGACACAGTTAAGCATAAATTTCATTTTAATTGTAACCAACAAATTCAATCTCTCTCTACTTTAGTCTTGGTCAAAATTCACCTTCAAAGAAGACATAAATGTTTTCTTTAAATTTTTCACATCATATGGCCCATTCATTTTCCATCCTAATTAGTCTAATTTATCATGTAATTAATGCAAATCAACTAAGAAATCAAGTAAAAATCCAACCCCCTTATTTTCTCTCTCTAGGCCGGAGATGGTATACAAGGAAGGAATAAATTTTTCTTTAAATTTTACATTAATTTCACTTGAATCAATCTTTAATCTTGCCTACTAACATATTTCCATAACAAGATTACCAATTTAAACAATCTAATTCATCAACTTAATTTTTCATAATTTAAAATTCAACATATCATCATCTGAAACTCAAAAGAAACTCAAACCAATCTTAATTTATGATTTCTTACCTCTTAACAAGATGAAATCAAGATGAAAATGCAAATGAAAATCAAATTCCTCTTCACTTTCTTTTCCTTCTCCCTCTAGTTTTAAATTTTGTTTTTCTATACTTTAAAGACCTCTTTTAATCCTCTTCATTTCACATCACAATAATTATTGTTTCTGTTATTTATTAATTTCTTTTAAACCCCAAGCTTTCATTACTCATCGAGACCTTACTACCTTCAGTTCTTTTTTTTGTTGAGGTTTACAATTAATAGGCTATCTTAATGACTTATCATATTGATAGTTCATGTTGACATAGCAATTGATATGTTAATTTATTACTTAGTATTTTAGCAAACCTATTGAGATAAATCTATTCTCTTGTATCATTATTACAAAAAAAAAAAAAAAAAAAAAATAAAATTTATGGTATAAAAATTGTAGATGTAAAGAGTAATTGTTGTGGATTGGAACAATGCCTTATTTGTTTCTTTTTTTAGGCATAAACCTCTCTTCTTCTTTTTTTGCAAGCCTTGGGTGGCTTTGGGAATCGTCCCTCTTTGGCTAGGCTTTCGTTGCTGAGCTTCTACTATTTTGTTGCTCTAATTTTAGGTGGTTGCTGTATTTTTTAGGGAGTTTCTTCTTGGGTTTGGTTTAGCTTCTCTTTTGAGTGGCTCTAGATTAGGAGCTGCTTCTTCATATGATTTAGACAATAACATTAATGTTTATTAAATGCACAACTCACTTGTATAGTTGTGGGTTTCTTCTTAGTATTGGAATACTTGTTGTTTTTATTGGAAATCACCTTTTTTTTTAACTGAATGTTCTATTTTGGTTTCCTTTAATCTCTTTTACTTATGTTTAATTCCCACTGAAATTGAATCAGATAAGCTTATTTCCTTGTACTATTTTTGTTGGGGTTTTTTTTTCATTTGTTTATACTTTAAATGTCATTTTATATTGGTTTTTGATTTGATACTTCTTGCTTTCTGTTTCTTTCATCCTTTCAAATCACTTTTATAGGGGGTATAATTTAATAGTGTTTTTTTTTGTTCTGGCTTCATAAGTTCACTATCGTTTTTCTTTCATGCATTTTGTTTCTACATTTCCTTTTTGTTTTAAGCTTTCATTGTTGTCATACTATTTTATTTTAACTTTTCATTCTTTATTAGCCTGGTTGTTTTTTTCCTTGTTTTTTTTTCTTATTTTTTCCTTGCTTTTAGTTATGTTTTTCTCTGTTTGTTTTTTTGTTCCCTTTCAACATGCAGGTTGTTTTCATGTTTTAGCTCCCTGTAGTTGACTTGGGTTTAAACGGGCTTCTCCGTCTTTTTTCTAGCTTGTAAATAATTTGTTCTACGAGGTTTTCAGATTGTCTATGCATTGTTTGTTATGTTATTTTTGTTTTTCACCATCTCCCATTGCCACTAATTTTTGTTGCTTTTTTTCCCCATTGACATGACATCAATAGCTTTTGGCTTTAGTCTATGTTGGTGTTGATGACTCTATTTTGTGTTTCTTAGTGTTTTTATTAATAGTATGAGATTCCTTTTTATTGATAGTTTATTCCTCATTGTTTTTTTTCCCATCAAATGTCATGGGTAGGGATGACAATTTTACTCATACATATTTGATACCGACCCGAACCAAATAGTAAGAATTTTTTTGTCTGCTCGGGTTTGGATAGGGTATGGATATTGCCATGTCCGACCCAAAACCCTACCTAAACTCGACCCGAAACTAAATCATTAACCTTAGAGGCTAAAAATTAGGATTGTCATTTCTCATTTTCCCCTGTAATCTCTCATTCAACTTGCATTCTCTTCTTAATCCCTCCTTAACTATACTTCCCTTTCAAGGCCTCTCTCTCTTTTATTTCTTTTCTTTCTTTTAAGCCATATTTCCAGTCTCTTTTCCTTTACAATAACTCCAAAGCCTTCTCTCTGTTTTTTTTATGAAAGAATTAATAAAGTGACGAAGGTTGTGTTTTAAAGGAAGAGAGTATTGGTTCTTGTGCTTCAGAGTTAGCCATGAAACTATGAATGTTTTTTTTTTCTATCAATAAGTGTTTGGTGACTTCCACACTTGTTTTTTCTCTTTTATTTTTTTGTGATTTTGTTATTTGTAGTATACGTGGGGATTATATGTGTGTTTCATTATATGGTTGAAGATTTTAGTTTATTTTTTAAAAGGGAAGCATATTGAGTTCTTTGTTTCTATATTTGTTCAAGTGATTGATCTTGATTGATTTTATTTTCTTATGTAAAACAAGATAGGATCTTTGAGGGGTATATTGAGTTCTCTCTATTGATTTTGGTGATTTTTGCTTTACTTTTTTAATGTTTTAGTTCTGGTAATTCTGGTTTTTTTTTTAAGTGAGGTATATAGTTCTCTATTGCTGACTTTTATATTGATTCTAATACTGATCTTGATGCCCAATGGATACCCGTTAGATACCTAAAACCTGATTAGGTTTAGGTTCAAGTAAAAAACATTAATCGGGTTCGGGTATGGATTTTGTAAGATATGACCTATGGGTACCCATTGTAACCCGTAGTCATAGGGCTAGTTGTCCCTACCAATACAGAGTTGTTCTTAACTTCTTCTTCTTTTTCTCTTAGCCTTTTTCTAAGTACAACATCGATATCATTCATCATCAAATAGCTTATCTTAAGGGTGTTTATGGTTCGATTCGGTTCGGTTTAGACTAAAAAAACCAACCAAACCGAATTACAGTAATTTTGTAAAATATTAACCAAACCGGACCGAAAACTGGTTCAAACCGAACCAGTCCGGTTCGGTTAAATCCGGTTTTTTTGGCAAAAAACCGGGAAACCTAATCCCATCATATATGGGTTTTTTTTTTGGGTTTTTTTAAATTGGCTTACATTAAATTGAGCTTTAAAATTTATAGCTTTGAATTCACAGCTTGTTGCCATAACTTGATGTAATGAAGATGCCCATATATTATGAAAAAATGCCTTTCCAACTTGGGAATTACAAAACTATTACAGATTAGCAACACAGTTGTAGGTTTCAAGAATATCATTAGAAGCACTTAACAAGGAGTCTTGCTCAAATTAGTAGATGGATATTTTTTTCAAACCTAGGTATAGGATCCATCCCAACTGCCTTCCAGTTAAGCATTACATCGTGCATAAATTGCCAGCCACTGAAGAATACCCCACCAAAAATAGAATCTCGAACAAGTCCTGATCTGATCCCTCTCCAGTTCCACAATGCACCCCATCCTTCCAAAGAGATGATGCTTGATGGCTTCCAGACATCACAGACTAATGGCGCCTTCCCAGACCCAGTCATCATCCATGGGTACTCTAGCAAGGCACCATCCAGATTTGGATGCTTACCGGTTAGGGTGGATAAAAGGGTAACAAAATAGTTGTGTTGCTAATCTAATGAAGAAGCCATTTCCTTCTGCTGCAACTTGCTAGAATAGAAGAGGATGCAGGAGTAAAGAGAGAAGAAAGATGGAGACAAACGCTGAAACACAGATGGTCAAGCAAGGCAACTGTTTTGATGTACAGTTGAAAATTGAAAGGAAACTGGGAAAGGAAGATTGTGAATTAATTGAGAGGAAGATTGGGAATTTCTTTGAGAAGAAGGCGGCTTTTGGTGAGAGGCACATGAAGGTTATGTATTGTTAGGGTTTAACTATTTATACCATAAATTTTTGTTAATTGTTTAGTGGGTTTGGTTCGGTTTGGTCCGGTTTCTGGTTCAAAACCAAACCAGACCCACTAAACAATTAACAAAAATTTATGGTATAAATAGTTGCCTTGCTTGATGGTTTCGGTTTTGAACTAGAAACCGGACCAAACCGGACCTGTTAAAATTTATGGTTTTAAAAATCAGTTTAATCGGTTTTTAATTTTGGTTCGGTTTTTTCATTAATTTCTTTTCGGTTTTATCGGTTTTCTCGGTTAATCGGTTATTTTGAACACCCCTAGCTTATCTTTCCCTGCATTATTTAAGAAATATTGATAAACTATATTAATGGCGTAAAGAATTTGATGAGCATATATGTAACAACCTTGTATTTTTCAAATTTCCAGAATTAAAACATACATATTAATACTAGATTTTCCATTATTTTTTTATTATTTTTTTAAAATTCGACAACATTTCTCCTATTTGTTAACACTACCAAGTCATCAACCTCATCAATTTTCATATCAACCATCTTTTATCACACAATCCAATCATCTTCGATATTTTTTTCAATGATCACCACAATCTCAAATAAACTATATTCATTAATACAAACTATTTATTATCCTTTAATAGCATAAAAAGTTACATTGTATTACTAATTATCTTTAGAATTAAAGAAATTATAACAACAAAATTAAGGACAATATAAAAATATCACATTTATCTAACTAGAAAATATTAACTAATAAGTTACATGTCACCACATAAAAACTAGAAAGTTATACATGTTGAACTTATATATTAACTAGAAAGTTATAAATTAGTTCAACATTTCACGATGTCATTAATTTACTAAGTTTTAAATCCCAATACATTAACCCAAAATGAAGTTATATTACTATCTAAATTATAACATAAAAGAACACAAGCACAAATCACTCTATTCCAAATAAGTGTGGAATGAACCTGTAATACAACATAAAAATATATAATTAATATAACACATTATTTGCCTTAGAAAATAATTACTTCTATAATAATATTTCCTCTTTGATCACTAATTATTCTCAGACTTAAAACTAATTAATTTACCATCTATTATTGTATCGTACAAAACCTTATCCCCTTTTTTATCACTTTATATTGACATCATTATTCATGACACCTTTGATTATTCGACTTGATAATTTAACCATGCAAACAGTGACATTCATCATTATCATTAGTTACCATTTCCCAAATGACAATTAAATTTAAGTCAATATTAATACCCATGATATCATTAATTACCTCACCTGATAATTAACTCATGCCGACAACAACATTTTTCATTATCAGTACTCACCTTTTTCCCCAGTGACTAATCAACTTATGTCGATATTAATGTAAATAATATCATTAATTACCCTCACTTGGTAATTAATATATGCCGATAACGATATTCATCATTATTATTAGTCGCATTTTCTTAAGTGACTAAACAAATTATGTCGATAAAAATACCTATGATATCATTAATTACCCTCACTGAGTAATGAATCCATAACGACAATGATATTCATCGTTATTATTAGTTTTTTTATTCAAGTGACTAATCAATTTATGTCGATTTCCACATTGCTACTATTATTTGTCATTCTTACTTTAAATGACTAATTAATTCTCTACTTTTCTTTTTATAGATTATTTTCCTTTATCATGAAAATTTCATTATGACGAATATTAGTTTCACTACTTTCATTAGTCTCCAAGTTCCTTGGATGACTAATCAGATTTCCTCCTTCCACATTCACTTCTTTTACCAAATTTCTACATAATCTATTTCCTTGATATTTATTTAAGGTAAGGCATTAAATAAGCAAAAGATAAAATGCATTGCTAAGTAATTTATTTTAGGCATGTTGGCACCTACTGGTTGCACGTGAAGGTCTTGCACCTCCCATCTATGACTTTCCTACAATGATGTCACTTGACTTTATTTTACTTAATTGCATGATAAATATTTGCTATTTTTTATGGTTTTATTTTTTATGATGTGATTATCTGTTATTTATAATAATTAATGATTGTTCTAAAAGGAAATCACGATATATAGGCATTAATTTGTAGATGCTAGGAAGTGGATAAATTATTGATATGAATGTATCTTTTCCTCCCGCTCCTGTACTTATCTCATTTCTATTTTTTTTAATGAAATTATACTTATCTCATTGTTATGCATTATTTAAATGAATTTTCTACTTAAATATTTCAATTGTGAAAACTTATAGGTATATTCATTTAGCATTATTCATTGTGAAATTTACATAAATCAATTTTTAGAGATGAATTAACACTATTTATGGTTTGAGATTGTTAGGGGTATACTTCACCTCCTATGCCTTTTGTTGTGGTTTTATTGAATATGAATTTGCACTATTTATGGTTCTGAGTTTATTGTGAGCAAGCAATTGTTGGCTTGAAAATCATAACAAATAAAATAAAACAAATCAAAATTTGAAATCTCGACAAAATCAATATTCCCTCAGAATTTCTATTGGAAATTCCACTGGAGTGTTGCTACTGATTCTACAACTTTTGGTAAAACATACAAAATGTATAGCAATTTGGTGTCTGTACATTTTTATTTTAATATATAAAATGTTGTCAACATACCATTAGATGATGGAACTGTGAAAAATTAAATAAAAAAATGCATTGTTCAAGGAACGTATTCTTTTAATTTTATTGGAATGATTTTCTATATGGGCCTGTTTATTTTTGAGGTTTAAAAGTGTTTTTTTTTTAAAATTATATTTTTTATATTTTAAATTAATATTTTTTGGTATTTTTAGATATATTAAAAATAATTTTTAAAAAATAAAAAATATATATTATTTTAATATATTTCCAAGTAAAATATATTTTAAAAATAATTATCAGCTGAGAAGTATTTTTGTTGATTATATAATTTCGCTCTCGGATCCGCAACCAAAATTTTAATAATTACTTACCAGTGAGACATGATGCCGTACATTTTAAATTTTAATAATTACTATTTCAATAAAAATGGACTGCTGTAAACGATGAGGTAAAAAATATAGAGATTTCAAAAGTTGAAAAAATAACATTGAAATCACTTGCACGTGTGTCAATTATTGAACACCGAGTTCCTAGTACTCTTCAGTTCTCGATGTCATGCTGGAAAATTTTCTTCAACATTTTAAGTTTTGATCGCAATTGTATTTTTTTTTATTTAGAAAATTACACTATAGGTGGGCTGCGAATTGGGTTAAAATTTTTTAATATAAATTTTTTTTTAAATAATGATATTATTTTTAAATAAATAAGAAAAATCTAAAACTCAAGTCATTGATTCGAATGTGTTCAACAAACTCGGTGAATTTAATAATATAATTATATAAAAAAACAATAACAACAACAAAAAAAACACTAACTAATTGAAAAAAATAAATGCATTTCAATATACTGAAGGATACCCTTTAAATATTCTTAAGAGGTCTCTATAATCTTATTTAATAATAAAGCAAAAATTAAATGAGAACATGATAACTTTATTTGAGAAAAAAAAAACTCAATTACCAGCAAATCAAATGCCAAAAAACAAACTTAGAAATAAAATCAATTAAAAAAAAATAATAAAAAAAACTAAACTTTATACAAATACAAATTGACATGAAACATTTAAGCTTTGGAAGGACAAGTGCGAAACCCAAGGCTATGATAGAGAGAGAAGAGGAAAAAGAAGAAAAGATAGTTATTTTGAACGATGTCATCAACACGCACCCCTCCACTTGAAAGAACTCCATGCGTTGCTCCCAAAGCCACCTTGAAAGATGTTGTTTGGCTATAGGAAGAAGTCGCACGGGCCACTTGAAGAGTGCAGACATATCTCAATCATTGACATGTGTGTTTTATGCTCTAACCATTTTTATTTTTTAAAATATTTTTATTTTTAGTAGTAATTTAGTTATTCACCATGCTTAAAAAATATTAAAAAACTGATTTATTCCTGATCATTTTAAAAATAATTAATAGACCTTGTGAAAAGACTCTGAATATCCAGTTAAATAACTTTTTTTTTAAATGACAAAACAATTATTACAGTGTTATAGGCACCATTTGACATTGCGTTTGTAACTGCGTTTCATCAAATTTTGAAATTTTTTTTTTTTTGCTAAAATTGAGTGCGGTTTGTACTTTTTGGATCGTTTTGATGTACTGATGTCAAAAATGATTTTTAAAAAATGAAAAAACATCATTGACATGTATTTTGATACGAAAAACTATATGAAAAGCACCCGCAACCACACTGCCAAACACGCTCATAATCTACTCTGCAATAAATTTGGGTGTACTAAACACAATTCTTCTTCTCATTATGCAACCAAAATCCACTCTCTCTCTTTCTCTCTCTATCTCCCCTCTCTTCAACCCTTACGAGCATAATTTTTCAAAGGTGAGATAAAAAAATGCAATTGCAAACAAATCTTATAATTTTTAACATAAGTTTTCCTAGAAAAATATTGAGCATATGGGCGAGGTAGATAAAATAAAGGAAAAGTTAACCTGTGTTATTAGATATTTAATAAATATTTTCTAAGTGTATTTGTTAAACTACATTTATTGTTAATTTACGTTAAAAAAATAAAGTTAAATGATATGTATTAAATAAATTAAATAATTGCTATTTTATATGATAATGTTTTTTAGTGTTTATAATAAACTCTAAATAAAAAGAGTAATGTTAATCTTACATTGATTCACTAATCCAAAAATGTCATCATGAGAGTTATTAATGAAATCCACTATTGGAATGCATGAGTTATTAGTGAACCATGTAAGATTAAAGTTACTCAAATAATAAAAAAAGAAAATATTATAATTTATTAAAAACATTAAATTACTCTTTGATAAATGTCCTTAATATACCCCCCCGTAGCCGAGCCAAATAAAAACTTTCCTTTTGAAATTATTTAAAACAAAGATCTCATGTCAAAAAAACAATCTTTATGGTAGTGTTTTAATTAATGTTCTAGGACAAAAGAAATAGAAACAATGAGAATAAAAATGTGATTGACTAAAGAAAAAAAAAATATATATATATATATGTATATATTTAAATTAATTTTAAAGTGAATTTTTATATTTTTAAAATAGAAGATATAAAGAGGAATACATCTCAAGATAATAATAATAATAATTATTTTTTATTCCTAAAATATTTATGTAAAAAGATTTTAATTTCAAAATTATCAAACTAAAACATATAAGGATAAAAATAATTATTATCGTAATCTTATAATACATCATGAGACAAGACTCTTGTCACAGATCGGGAGGGTTAACCCATGTTAACCATATTTAAATTTTTTTATATCAAAACGATGATGTTTTGACAAAAAAGTTTTGACTATATTTTATCTCGGTTTAACCCAGGTTTTTAATCAGTCAATCTTTCTTTTATTTTTTAAATCCAAACCCTGGCCGACCTGAGTTTTATAACCAGGATTATTGTAATATTATTAACTAGTTTTATAACTAGGGTTACTGTAAATATTAAAAGTAAAGTAATATGTCTTATCTATCATCAACTAGATAAGATACATTAACAATTATTTTATTTTATACATTATTATTATTAAATATAATATTTTTACGGTGTCTTTTATCATCTTACTGTTTTTATATTTTGTCTTAAAACAATAACTACTGCTATCAAAATTAACCATGAATTTTGGTTACTCAGATTAAAAAAAAAAAAAAAACTCACCTTATGGCAATAACATTAACGAAAACCTTTGGAATGGAAGTGTCGGTGGACCGCTCATGGGTGACATTATATTCAAGTTGAATCGATTGTTATTAATTTTCTTAAATGTGATTGATGGAAATCTAATCACTGAAAATGTGATGTTTTATATGTATTTAATGTGATATTTTATACTTGGTTGTAAATAAAGAATCATGATAATATGTATTTAATGTATTTATTCTATATTTGAAAAATCAAGAGAAGTTTAAATACATATAAATATTTTATTCTTAAAATTTAAAAATATGTTAATTTGGAAATAGAATGTCTTTTTTTTAATAAAAATAAAATAAAACTATTAATAAATAATTACACAAGTAAATGAATATTTAATTTAATTTTTAACGGAGAAACACGTGGATTCATTTACATCCATGTAACTTTAGCTCTTGTTTATTTTTGTATTTTAAAAGTGTTTTTGAAAAAATTTAAATTTTTTTTATTTTTTTTAATATTTTCAAATTATTTTAATTTTAATGCGATGATATTAAAAATAATTTTTAAAAAATAAAAAAAATATTATTTAATATTTTTTTTTTTAAAATAATTGCAAGCATATTCCGAGTTAGCATTATTCTTATAATTATGAGGATCCACGAACCCCATCTTGTCCTCTGATGTAAGAATGCCCTTTTTGACTGAGCATTCTCTCTCTATCTATCACTATTTGAGATGGCGCCAAGAAATGTCAGTTTAGACCATACCAGAACTCTTGTTTTCAACTTTAAAATCTTTGACCGATACTTTATGTTTGCGTTTTTTAATCTTTTTTTTTAAAATATATTAAAATAACATATTTTTTAAAAATTATTTTTAATATTAATACATAAAAAAATTTAAAAACACAAAAAAACAAATTAAAATAAAGAAAACAATAAAAATTTTAATTTCTTTATAAAACATTTATAAAACATAAAAACAAACAAGATTATATTTATTTTTTTTATGTCGAAGGCGAATAAGTTTTAACCAGTAAAGATTGTATTTAAAATATATTAAAATAATATTAAAATAACGTAGAGGAAGTAGAAATTAAACCCTTCGAACCTCCAAACCCATCCTTTCATCTCTGACAACTTGTATTTACTGCCTAGGTCGCTAGGTGGTTCAAATTCAAAGCCCTCCCGCAGCTCGATTTATGTAGGTTTTTTGTTGTTTGTGGCTCGTAGAAAAGCTGATCCCTTCCAACTGACAAAGAATTTGGAAAGATTTACACACAGACTTGGCTTTGTTTGCAAATATTGAATGTAGGAGGAATATGGGTCTTTTTTTATATATATAATTTGGAAAAATCAACAGAAGCTAAGCTCTAAGAGGAGCAGCACCCAAAATATCACATAGAAGAGGATGATAATCAAGAGAAGTTTGCATTTCCTTCACCAAAGAACATGATCATATCAATATATAGATATTCTAATTCCAATCCCACGTACTACAAAAAATCAAGAGCGAGAGGGGATTAGCATTGACCCTTATATTGTAGAGTTATTTATGTTCATCTTATGTTAAAATTATTAATCTTTTGCTCTTACACTATCATTTTATTATGGTCGGGTTTTGGATTTATTTTATAATGGTCACAAGTTTGAGTTTTTTTAGATTTATTAGAAATTTATATAGTTTTTAGTTTTAAAGCTTGTGAAATTAATTGAGGTGAATAGAAGCTGATTTAGGTATTATATTAATAATAAAAAAATAATTTCGCTCAAAATTAAATGACATGTTTTCTCATGAGGACCATGCTAGGGCTTATAGCTGAGCCATGCCTATGTTTGACTACTCGCACGTGAAGCTCTGCCTCTCAATTAAGAAAGATCGGTGCTAATTACTGCATGGGTGCTCTTTTCTAGGAATGGAACATTTTGGTCATTCACACACGTTACCACTTTGTCCTGTATTAATTATGCATGCAGTAAATCATTGTGGTCTAGTAATAAAAGATTCGGACTTAGGGTTTGTTTTGTGTGGTATTAATATTTTCATCATTTCATTATTAAAAATTTATATAATTATTAATTTTAAAATTTATAAAATTAATTGAAATACATGCAAACTAATCCGAATAATTATATTAATAAAAAAAAATTATACATAGCATTAGCTACCACCCAAATGATAAATTGGAAGCAACAATAAGAATATTAAATTGGATTGCATAAATAACAACAACAATAATAAATAAAGTAATCGAAATACAATGTTAATTTGAGATTTTCCTTTGTTTAAAAAGCTCATGAAATCTTTGCCTCTTTTTTTTTATTTTTAAAGCGAAGTTTTAAATAAATTAGAGCAATAAACTTCGTCTCGGTATACTAAAGCAAGCTTCATAATATTAAAGAAAATCCATTAGAAAATTAATTATCTGGGCACTGTAAATGCAGAATTAGTGGAAGGCAAAGCATTCATGTTTTTCATGTCGTGAAGGCAAAAAGGCAAAGGAGCTTGGAGAAGGTAAAACTGTAGTGGTCATTGCACGTGCATCCCATCTAGTCCTGCAAAGCACAGAATCCTTATCAAGAAATGGGGACAACTCATGATTCACAAAGGACACACACCCGTGCGAGTGCTTAAAATAAAGGAAAATGGCCCTTTTCATCCGACGACAAGGAAAGTGGCACTGAGTTTTCATATCCTTTTCATTAAAATTTGATTATTTTAAATTAATTTTATTTTAATTTTTTATATTGCTATGATAGGCTGATGTTAAATATATAAATTTTAAAAATAAAAAATATTATTTTAATATATTTCTTAATAAAAATACTTTAAAAAATAATTACTACAACACTCTACGAGATGTTTACTTTTCTCACATGTCCTCGTAGGGAAGGATGCAGAAGTCTGTTTGCTTCGAACTTTTTTTTTTGTGAGGAAAGCCCTCTCTGCTTAAGATCTTGTTTTTTTTTTTTATTAATGTGGATATCCAGATCAGCTTGCGTGTACTTCGACTAATCCCACAGGTCATAAAGTTAACGACCACGTAAGCCTTCAATGACCCTGAGGTTTGTGGGACTTGAACTAGTTACATCTAGAGAGTAAATCTAGATTTTGACTAGTTGAATTACATCTCCTCTAGGGTTGATCTTACTTCTTGAATCATGTCCACGTGGGAAGATATAAATTTTTAAAAATAAAAAATATTATTTTAATATATTTCTTAATAAAAAATATTTTAAAAAACAATTATCTTCAACATCTAATCTCATAGTACACCTCCCCCTCTCCCTCTCCCTCTCCCTCTCCCTTTAGCCAGTTTGTGGTTAGCTAATAATGCTTGACTTGGACAGTGTCCTCCTCCATAATATATATATATATGTTATGATGATAGCTTTTAGCAGTGATCGAAAATAAGCACGCGACACATGAGGAATTATATCATTACTTATCCTATCATACAAAAGTCACATCCATAAAATTTTTTAATGATGAGTCTGATTTTATGTGAGAGATAAAAGTATAGTTTTTTGGTATATTTAATAATAATTAATATTGTGTTTGGTTAATTTTTCATGGTAGGAGAAACAAATATATAAAAGATAGGGAAATATTTAATTTTAAAAAATATAAATATAAAATAAATTTGTTTTCAAAATAGTTTTTGAATGAATTTTTTCTATTTCTTGATTAGTTTTGAGAATTGATTTTCGTAATTTTTGTTCAAAATTCTTGTTATAGGGTTATATCAATCTCACGATCAGGTAGTAGATTTGGTTAGTTGGCTAGCTTAGGAGACTCAAGTAAGGTTATTGTGATTTTTAAAATTGATATTTTTTCAATTATTTTCCTTTAAAATTTAATTTATTAGGAATAGACTCAATAGAGTTTTAAATTTATTTATTTTTGTTTTTTGTGGGGTTATCCCATTTTATTTAATTTTTAATTTATTATTAAATAAAATCATCAATATCTTTTAAGAATACGAGGGGTATCTTTTCATGGTATTTACAAGCATATATTATTTGCAATTAATCAATATCACTTTTCTTTGTGAAACAGTAAAATTATTGAACTTATAATCACAATTATGGTGCCGGTTCGGGTTTCGAGAGAAATTTTTTTTCTCATGATGATAGCTGGTTCGATAAATGGTACAGTAATGCTAATTACATGTTATTTTTTCCAAGACTTTTTCCAAAAAAACATAATGATGATTTCTTTTTGAATAATTTGTAGTAATTACTGTGTTGACTATGATTGAATAGTTCATATTCAGGCTAGTGATTGTCATATTCGTGGACAACTTTAGACTCAGAGAGAACCATATTAGCAAAGACTAATGTAATGTTTTGCATTTTGGGCATAGTTGATTTTTAATGTAGTTTTTACTTGAAAATTTAAGAAAATAATACTTTTATTATTTTTTAAAATTTATTTTTGACATCAACACATCAAAATAATTTAATAATATTAAAAATAATAATATAAAAAATCAAAATTTTATATGTTATTGTTCAAAATGAAGACCTCCCTCCTCACATGTTACTATTACTATTAGAAAAACCTAAATGAGAATGGAAAATCATTGTTGTTTTCTTCATATGTTATTGTTCATTAGAACATTAAATATACTTATTTCTTTTATTTTTAAAATATTTTTATTCTTATATTTCAATATTAGGTTTATTAGAAATTAAAAAATGTTATTTATTTTGGTTTTCTTTATATGAGATTATCATGGTGTCAAAAACAATCTAGGTATTGGGTTGATGCTCAGTTTTATGATAATCTATTTTTTTCTATGATATTATTAAATAAAAATGATCTATTATATTGTTAAATAAAAAATAGTTGTGGAGAAAAAAAATATAATTATTATGAATTGGGCCTCATGATTTATTTTTATTTACTTTCTATAAAGTTATCACAATATTAGAAAAACTTACCAACATTGAGTTGGTGCTCAGTTTTTTGAGCATCTATTTTTTTAATCTTATTATTAAATAAAAAATAATTCCAGAAAAAACATAATTATTAGGAACTAAACTTTATAATTTATTTTCATTTACTTTTTATGGGGTTATCGTGGATTTAGAAAAATATCCGGGTATTGATTAGGTGTTTGGTTTTGTGAGCGCCTATTTTTTTAATCATATAATTAAATAAAAACAATTTAAAAAAGTTAGTAAACTAAATAAAGTTCATGACTCATGTTACGGGTTAGATGAGTTGACCTAGTTGATCCAATGTATCATCGTCTCAATATTTTTTTAAGAAAAGATGTCATCTTGAAAATATTTTTAAAATCAAAACACGTTTCTACAAGTCATTCGAGTTTTTCTTTAACCCTCAAAGTCAACTGGGTCATGCCGAAGCAACTCTTATATAGTTTAATATGAAGCTCGAGCTAAACAAAAAGTCTAGTCAAGAGGTTTTATGTTTGAGTTTAATGACACCATCATAGAACTTTTCTTGGCTTAAACATTATTTTTTTTACTTATAATTTCTTTTGATCCCGTCGCAGCGCAGCGCAAGGAATTATCTAGTAAATTAATATAAACTATTAACTAAAAGTGAACGGGTTTTATCGTAGTACTTCACAAGATTGGTGTCCCGTGCTATGTCACGAGCCTGACTAGATGTATTTTAACATACAAAATAATACTCCGGCGACGCTAGCATTTTAAAAAGAAAGAAAAACATGAGACTCGGGTCATTGATTCAACTAGGTTCTAATAAGCTTGATTAATTTAACAATATTAATAAAAAAAAAGGAACGACACTAAATAAAAAAAACTAAACAAGAAAAATGATATTGATTAATTGCAAATAATATATGCTTGCCAATATTATGGAAAGATACCCCCTCATATTCTTAAAAGGTATTCATGATCTTATTTGATAACAAATCAAAAATTAAATGAGATGGGATAACCCCATAAAAAGAATAAATAAATAAATATAAAAATCTATTCCTAATAAATTAAATTTTGAAGGAAAAAAATTGAAAAAATATCAATTTTTAAAAATCACAATAACCTGACTTGAGTCCCTGAGTCAGCCAACCAAATCTACTACCTGATCGTGAGATTGATATAACCCTATAGCAAGAACATTGAACAAAAATTACAAAGATCAATTCTCAAAACTAATTCAATATTGAAGAGTGAAATAGAAAAAAAATCATTTAAAAAAAAACAACAAAGAAACCCCAAGTCATCTCGAGTTAACTTGCTAAGCTCGCAACTCAAGATATGAGATCGATATAACCCTATAAAGAGAAAAGAAAAAACAATCACGAAGCCTAACCTCTAACCAACCCAATGACAAAGGATGAAATTAAAAAAAAATCAATTATGAAGAAGGACATTAAAAACCAAAGTCAGCTCGGGTTAATCTTTCAAATCCGTAACATTAGGTAAGGAGGCCAGAGCGACCCTATAAAAAGAAAATCGAACAAAAAAATATGAAGACAAATTCTCAATTAATCAAATGCTAAGGGATGAAATTATAAATAAAAATCGATAAAAAAGAAGGATCGAAAACAAAACAAAAAAGACAATTAAAAGAATGAAAACCAAATTTGACATAAAAACTAAGATGAAACCAAATATTGATGGATGAAATTTTAAAAAATAACCAATCAAGAAAAGGATTTAAAAAATAAATAACAATAAAAAATGAGGATCAAATTCGATATAAAATTAATTGAAACCAAATGCTAAGAGACAAAACTAAAAAAAAATTAATTTAAAAAAGGATTCAAAACAAAACTAACAACAATCAAAAGAACAAAAATCGAATTTGATATAAAATTAAAATGACAAGACACCTTCCACATTTGGCAGATAAACATGAATTCCAAGAAGAGGAGAGAGAAAAAGAAGGAGGATAAGAAAGAAAAAGTTGTCAGAGTCGCACCATCGCTCCGTTGTGAACGTGCACCATACTATTTGACAACTCTTGTCAAGACTATTCTAAAGAAAACACAGAATGTAACATAGAGACACCAAAAGAGGCTGCATGTGCTACCAAAGCACGACAACCTCTTCCCACACACGCTAGTTAAGTTTCCTTGCCCATCTTTTTTAATCCTTGGATTGTTTTTTTTTTCAAATTTGATCTCCCATGTCTTAATTGTTCTAGATTAGTATAATTGTATTTTATTTTGTAAAACCGAGCATAAGATGCGCGTTGAAATTTTTTTTCTTGATAATGTGGGACCTCCATATTTAGGCAAAAAAAAAAAAACATCAAGTTGAATATAAAAAAAGTCAATGTGAAAGGATCAAATTGAAAAAAAAAATTGATGGAACAAAAAAAAGAAAAAGGGTTTAATCTATCCCCTGACCTTACAATTCAATCCTTGATGTTTGCAAGAAAAAGAGATCAATACCTGTCAATTATTCAAACTCAATCCCTATAACTTCAATTGTTTTAATTTAATTTCGCCAAATTGAGCAACAACTAAGAGTAAAAGAAAAACAAAGAACAAAACCCAATCCAAAAATAATCTAATGTAAAAGAAAAAAAAATCTGATCACTGAAATGAAAAATAAAGGACCGAAAAAAGAGAGCAGCATTGTGTAAATCCAGAGTGTTCTCTCTCATATGCTATAGTAATAAACTAATCTCTTTTAGTTTTTTTTTCCGTATAATAGTACCTATTTTTTTCGTACTTATTTTTTTTAATTATATCATTTTGTTAAAAATTTAATGATCAATCTCTTATAATTCACTATCTATTTGACTTGCGCTCCGTCATGGGTTGTATATTTTTTTTCTTTCAAGAAAAGGATATGTAAGCTATTTTGATGCGTTTTTTTACGTAAAAAATCAAAGTGTAAATCAAAAAGCTTATATAAGCATCTAACTAAATAAATAGATAATCATCTATGTAAATAAATGAAAAAGGTCGTTAACAATAACTAAAAGATAAATTGGAAAAATTAAGAGATAGGTGTAGATTAAGAAATTTAATCTCGTAAAATGAGATATTTACTAGATTTTGTTTTCTAACTTTTTTTTTATTAAAATTAATAAAATATAATAGAAATAGAAGCACACATGAAACTAGTTGAATATAATAAAAGGAAAAAAATATAATGCAAGGCCGAACATATTAGAAATATTATTAAAATTAAATATTTATTATTTTTAAAAATAAAGTTCATATGTATAAAAAAACAATTATAGGTGAATAAAAAAAATATCTTCAAAAATTAAATACGCACAAAACTCATAGCCTAGGTTATGAGACCGAGATTAAGCGATTGAAAACAAATTGAAGATAACCACGAAACCAGTCTTTTTTTTAAAATAATGTAAAATGATGAAATTGAAAAAGAAAATGAGAAAAAAAGAGAGTTCAACCGCATTAACTTTTCAAATTCATGACTAAGGTCATTAGATCAAATACACCACAAATAAAAAAAAAAAAAACTTAGAGGGCAACCATGAAGTCCAATCCCCAACAAATTAAATACCAAAATATGAAACTAGAAAAACAAAATCAATTACATAAAAGGATCTAAAACAAAAAAACTATATAATTAAAAGAGTGATGGTGAAAATTGAAATAAAAAATAAATTAGAGGGCAACCAAATATTTTTATTTGTAGGGTTAAATTGAAAA
>Ga0307513_10001978_pt1 | contig 29024 bp, 21 predicted proteins | sample 15_EM_MG_FD_202174 | JGI IMG/M metagenome (GOLD analysis project Ga0307513, IMG submission 202174) | Populus trichocarpa ectomycorrhiza microbial communities from riparian zone in the Pacific Northwest, United States - 15_EM | ecosystem: Host-associated > Plants > Roots > Unclassified | place... | reverse complement strand
TCGGCGTAGAAGGCACCGGCGTCTACGGGGCCGGGCAAGCGCAGTTCCTGCAACAGGCCGGGATCGAGTTGGTCGAAGTTGATCGCCCCGACCGCAAGACCCGACGCCGACAGGGCAAGTCCGACCCGGTCGATGCCGAGGCCGCCGCCCGCGCCGCCCAGTCCGGGCGCGCGGACGGAACCCCCAAGACCCGCGGGGGGCGAGTTGATGCGCTGCGCGCGCTGCGAGTGGCCCGCCGCAGCGCGGTCGGTGCTCGTGCTGGCGCTGCGGGTCCTGGCCCGGCGCCACCAACACCTCTCCGCTGAGATCACCGAACTCGACCGACTGCTCACCCCGTTGGTCGCTGCGATCAACCCCGCCCTGCTCGCGCTCCACGGGGTCGCGACCGACGTCGCCGGACAACTACTGGTCACCGCCGGAGACAACCCCGAACGGCTCCGATCCGAAGCCGCGTTCGCCATGCTCACCGGAGCGGCGCCGCTGCCGGCCTCGTCCGGGCGCACCGACCGGCACCGGCTCAACCGCGGCGGCGACCGCCAAGCCAACGCCGCGCTCTACCGCGTCGTGTGCTGCCGACTGCGCTGGGACCCCCGCACCCGCGCCTACGCCGAACGCCGCACCACCCAAGGCCTCAGCAAGAAAGAGATCATCCGCTGCCTCAAACGCTACATCGCCCGCGAGATCTACACCGCACTCCTGACCACCAACCAGCCCAACCACACGACTGGACATCCATAGGAGCATCCCGCACCGCAGGCCCGCCAGGGCCGAGGAGCGGAAGCAGCGCGGCAGCCAACAGCACCCCGCACAGAAAGCACCCGCGAGAGATCAGGCAGCAACCCGACGCACGACCTGATACCGACCCACCACAAGCCCAGCCACAGCTGGATGCGTCCCGATAGGCGCGGCCACCACGGAAGCCCCACACACGTCCAACCGCCGCTGGAACAACCCAGGCGCGAGCAACCACGAGGCGACAGAGACCCGCGAAGCGCCACCCGCCCGCAACCGCGCCACGACCGAGGCCACCCGCGGCCCACCGGCAGCGATCGTGGCGAGCGTGACCGGCCCCCCGAGGACCCGACCGAGCCGCCGAGCCGCAGCGGTGGAGTCAGCACCTGCCGCCGGGTCGCTGGATCCCGCCACGGCGAGCACGACGGCGTCGCCAGGCCGGTGCCCGGCGGCCGTCAACCGATCGACCGCGACGGCGACCAGGAGGGGATCGGGCCCGAACGTCTCCGCGAGATGGACATCGGACCGCCCCGAAGCACGAATCTGCGATGGCACGTCGACCCGCACGTGGTAGCCGGCGGCGAGGAACATCGGCACGGCGACGCACGGGCCGTCCGGCAGATCGGCGAGCGCGGATGCGATCGAGGGGCCGCGGACGTCGGCGTACGCGACCGCGACCGTGACGTCCGGCAGCCGGCGCCGCACCTGGGCCGCGACGGCCTCGGTGACGTGCGCGCCCGCCGGATCGCGCGTGCCGTGCGCGATCAGGAGGAGGTTCATCCGCAGTGCCCTCCGGCAGGTTCGGCCGTCGGATCCAGGGCGAGCCGATAGCCCCGCTTGACCACGGTCTGGATCAACCGGGGTTCACCGAGTGCGGCGCGCAGCCGGGTCATCGCGGTCTCGACGGCGTGTTCGTCGGCGGAGCTGCCGGGCAGCGCCGGCAACAGCTCCGCTCGGGTCACGACCCGACCCGGCCGCCGCGCGAGCGCCCGCAGGAGGCCCATCGCCGCAGGTGGGACCAGGCGCAGGTCCCCGTCGACGAGTACGGCGTGGCCGCGCAGCTCGAGCCGGTGCCCGGCGACGGGCAGGCGGCGCGTCCGTGCGGGCATCTCGGCCTCCAGGTGCCGCACCATCGCCCCGAGCCGGGAGCGCTGGGGTTGCACGGTGGGCACGTCGACCGCTTCGAGCGGGGCGGCAGTGACGGGCCCGACACAGAGCACGAGCAGCCGTTGCCGCATCGCCTCGATCAGCGGCTCCCGCAGCCCGCGCTCGCCGGCCCGCGCCAGCATGCTCACCGCGGCCGGCGCGCTGGTGAAGGTCATCACGTCGACGCCGCAGATGAGGACGGCGTCGGTGAGCCGGTCGAGCGGCGCGATATCGGCGGGCGGGGCCCACCGGTACACCGGCACCTCGATCACCTCGGCGCCGGCGAGCGTCAATGCCTCCACCATGTCGGGCAGCGGTTCGCCGTGCAGCTGGACGGCGATGCGGGCGCCGTCCACGCCGAGGGCGAGGAGGTGGTCGAGCACCTCGGCCGACGACTCCGACGGCGGCGACCACGCCTCCACCAGCCCGCAGGTGCGGATCTGGCCGCGCACCTTCGGGCCGCGGGCGAGCAGGGTGCCCGAGCCGAGTGCGCCGATCAGCTCGTCGCCGAGCCCCCAGCCCTCCGCCGCCTCCACCCAGCCGCGGAACCCGATGCCGGTGGTGGCCACCGTGATGTCGGGCGGGGCTGCGATGAGGCGTTTCGTGGCGGCGAGCAGTTCAGCGTCGTCCGCGAGGGGAAGGATCCGCAGGGCTGCGCCGTGCTGCACGACGGCGCCGCGGCGTTCCAGCATCGCTGCGAGCTCATCGGCCCGGCGCGCAGCGGTGACGCCCACCGTGAAGCCGGCGAGCGACGGTACCTCCACGGCCTTCTCCGTCATCGTGGCGATCACGGTAGTCCGACCTCGACCGCTCCGTCGGTCACCCGGACCGGGTACGTGGGCACACTCACGTCGGGATCGTCGAGGCAGACCCCGGTACGCAGGTCGAACGCCTGCTTGTAGACGGGCGAGGCGATCGTCGGCACCCCACCGCGGTCGCCGACGATGCCGCGGGAGAGCACCGCGGCCCCGGAGAACGGGTCGACGTTGCCGATCGCGTGCACGGTGCCGTCGAGCGTGCGCACCAGTGCCACCTGCACCTCACCGAGGAGAGCGGCAACCCCGCGCTCGGGCTGCAGCCGGTCGAACGGGCACACGGTCGTCCACGCGACCTGCAGCTCGACGGTCATCGGCGCACCTCCGGCATCCCGACGGGCACCGGCTGACCGCGCTCCCGGCGTGTCCTGACCATCGGGTCCGGGGTGTCGGGCGCGTTGACGAACGAGACGAAGCGCGAGAGCTTCTCCTCGTCCTCCAGCACGCCGCGCCACTCGTCGGCGTAATTGCCCACGTGCGCGTCCATGGCGGCCTCCAGGTCAGCACAGATGCCCAGCGAGTCGTCGACGATCACCGCGCGGAGATGGTCGAGCCCGCCGTCCATGGCCTCGATCCACGCTGCGGTGCGCTGCAGCCGGTCGGCGGAGCGGATGTAGAACATCAGGAACCGGTCGATGATCTTCACCAGCGTCTCGGTGTCGAGATCGGAGGCGAGCAGCTCGGCATGCCGCGGGGTGAACCCGCCGTTGCCACCGACGTAGAGGTTCCAGCCGATGTCGGTGGCGATGATCCCGAAGTCCTTCGAGCGCGCCTCTGCGCACTCCCGCGCGCAGCCCGAGACGCCGGACTTGAACTTGTGTGGGGCCCGCAGCCCGCGATAGCGCAGCTCCAGCGCGACGGCCAGCCCCACCGAGTCCTGCACGCCGTAGCGGCACCACGTGCTGCCGACGCACGACTTCACCGTGCGCAGCGACTTGCCGTAGGCGTGCCCCGACTCGAACCCGGCGTCGACGAGCCGCCGCCAGATCGCCGGGAGCTGCTCCACGCGGGCGCCGAACATGTCGATCCGCTGCCCACCGGTGATCTTCGTGTACAGCCCGAAGTCGCGTGCCACCTCGCCGATGGTGATCAGCCCCTCCGGGGTGATCTCGCCGCCGGGGATGCGCGGCACCACCGAGTAGGTGCCGTTGCGCTGCAGGTTCGCCAGGAAGTGGTCGTTGGTGTCCTGCAGCGTGGCCTGCTCGCCGTCGTGCACATGGCCCGTGCCGAGCGACGCGAGGATCGACGCGACGGCGGGCTTGCAGAGATCGCATCCGCGGCCGCGGCCGTAGCGGGCGACGAGCTCGGAGAACGTGCGGATGCCCGTGCCGGCGACGATCTCGAACAGCTCGGCGCGCGACTGGTCGAAGTGCTCGCACACCGCCTTCGACACGACCACACCCTGCTGGGCGAGCAGCTTCTTCAGCGTCGGGACGCACGATCCGCAGCTCGTGCCGGCCCGCGTGCAGGCCTTGATCGCGGGCACGTCGTGCGCGCCACCGTCGATGGCGGAGCAGATGGCGCCCTTGGTCACCGCGTTGCAGGTGCAGATCTGCGCGGAGTCGGGCAACGCGTCCGCGCCCAGGTCCACACCGCCGGGCGCGATCAGCGCGACCGGGTCGGCCGGCAGCGGCTGCCCGACCAGCGCGCGCAGCGTGCCGTACTTCGAGGCGTCGCCGACCAGCACACCGCCGAGCAGGGTGCGCGCGTCGTCGGAGACCACCAGCTTCGCGTACGTGCCCGCGACCGGGTCGTTGACCACCACCTCCAGCGCGTTCTGGGTGGTGGCGTGCGCGTCGCCGAAGCTGGCGACGTCGACGCCGAGCATCTTGAGCTGCGTGGACATGTCGATCTCGGCAGCGACCATCGTGGCCCGCCCACCGAGCAGCCGGTCCGCCACCACCTCGGCCATCGCGTACCCGGGCGCCACCAGCCCGTACGTGCGGCCCTCCAGCGCGGCCACCTCGCCGACGGCCCAGATCGCCTCGTCGCGGGTGCGGCACCGATCGTCGACCAGCACGCCACCACGCTCGCCGACCGCCAGCCCGGTCGCGCGGGCCAGCCCGTCGGCCGGGCGGATGCCGGCGGAGAACACGACCACGTCGGCGTCCAGCTCGACGCCGTCGGAGAGTCCTGCGACCAGCCGGCCACGGTCCTCGGTGATGCCGGTGACGGACACCCCGCAGCGCACCTGCAGGTCCTCCGTCTCGACGAGCCGGCGCAGCAATGCCCCGCCGCCCTCGTCGACCTGCACGGGCATGAGCCGCGGCGCGATCTCCACGACCTGCGGCGACAGACCCAGCAGCCGCAACGCCCTGGCGGCCTCCAGCCCGAGCAACCCGCCGCCGACCACGACGGCCGAGCGCCGCCCCGGCCGGCCGGACGCCATCGCCCCCGCGGCCGCCGCGGTGATCGCGTCGAGATCGTCGAGGGTGCGGTAGACGAAGCAGTTCGGCAGGTCCTTGCCGGGCACGGGCGGCACGAACGGCACCGAACCCGTCGCCAGCACGAGCGCGTCGTAGTGGAACTCGAGGCCGGCGGCGGTGCTCACCGTGTGCGCGTTCCGGTCGATGTGGACCACCGGGTCGCCGAAGTGCTGGGTGACGCCCAGCTCGGGCAGCGTCAGCTCCTCCTCCGACACCCCGTCGACGTAGGACGACAGCGCGACCCGGTCGTACGCGGCGCGGGTCTCCTCACCGATCACCGTGATCCGCCAGGTGTCGGCGGTGTCGCGATCGCGCACGGCCTGGACGAGCCGGTGCCCGACCATCCCGTTGCCGACGACGAGCAGGTCCTTCGTCATGCCGCTCCCTCCGTGATCGGGCCGGGATCGGCCGCCGCCAGCCAGTCGGCGAGACCGCAGACGGTGTCGGTGCAGCTCCCGCAGCCGGTGCCGGCGCGGGTGGCGCGACCCAGTGCCGCCGGATCGGTCGCCCCGGCCCGCCAGGCCGTGACCAGCGCGGACTTGGTGACGGTGTTGCAGCGGCACACGACCGCGCTCGCCGGCAAGCGCCCCGGATCCGACGTCATGGCGGGTGTGCGACCCAGCAGCAGCCCGAGCCGGTCGCTCGGCGCGGGGGCGCCGGTGTCGAAGTACTGGACCATGGTCGCGGCCGCTTCCGGCATGCCGATCATGGCGCCGCCGACCACGCGATCCCCGTCCATCGCCAGCGCGGCGTAGCGCCCGCCGGCGGGGTCGGCGAACCGCAGCACGTCCGCACCGTCGAGCGCCGCGGGCGCACCGACCGTCGCCAGATCGACGCCGCGCGCCTTCAACCGCGTGACGGGCCGGGTGCCGGTGTAGCGGGCCGCCTGATCGGTGCCGGTGAGCAGGTCGGCGAGCACCGCGGCCTGCTCCCAGCCGGGCTGGACGAGGCCGGTGCCGGTACCGGGGTGCTGCGCGCAGTCGCCGATGGCGAACACGCGTGGATCGGAGGTGGCGAGCCGGTCGTCGACGACGATGCCGTGGTCGACGGCGATGCCCGCCGCCTCGGCCAACGCGGTCTCCGGGCGGACCCCGGTCGCGATCACGAGTTCGTCGGCGGCGATGACGGAGCCGTCGGCCAGGTGCAGGCCGCGGTCCCACGAGGTGGCGCGCACGCCGAGTCGCACATCCACGCCGAGCCGCTCCAGGGCGGCGCCCAGCACCGCCCCGCCGGACGGGTCGAGCTGGCGCTCCAGCAGGTGCGGCTTCGGGTGGACGAGCGTGACCTTCACGTCCCGCCCGGCCAACCCACGCGCCGCCTCACAGCCCAGCAGCCCACCGCCGAGCACCGCGAACCGGACGCCCGGCCGGGCACGTTCGACGATCCGTGCGCAGTCGTCCAGGTCGCGGAACGGGATGCCCTGCTCGGCACCCGGCATCGGTGGCAGCCATGCCCGACTGCCCGTGGCGAGCACGAGGACGTCGAACGGCAGGTCACCGGTGGTGGTGTGCAGGATCCCGTCGCCGATCGCGGTGGCGGCCGCGCCCAACCGCGCGTCCACGCCCCACTCCTGCGCCCATCCGTCGGGCAGCAGGTCGACGGCCGACGGCAACCCGCCGGCCAGCACCGTAGACAGCAGTACCCGGTTGTACGCCGGCCGCGCCTCCGCACCGACGACGGTCAGCTCCACCGACTCGCCGCGCGGATCCCGCCGCCGGACCTCCTCCAGCAGCCGGGCACCCACCATCCCGTGCCCGACCACCACGATCCGCCGCTTCACCGCCCCGACGGTAGGTAGCGGTCGTTACCCCCGTGCGACGAGCGGTGACAGGGGCGTAACACAGCCTGCACATGGAGCGGGCGCGCTCGTGAGGCTCAGGGCCCACTCGTCCAGTTGCAGCAAAGCCACTTCCACGCACGATTCGTGCATGAAAGTGGCTTTGCTGCAATCCCGTGGGCGGAGCCTCAGTCCTCCGGCTCGCGCGTGTTGATCGTCGTCCCGCCCGTCGGCGATCCGGCACCGGGCGCGCGGGTGACTCCCGAGCGCCGCGCTGCGAGCGGCGAGACGATGTCCTCCAGCGCCTTGCCTTCGGCGTCGACGCCCAGGAACCACGCGACCGCGCCACCGGCGATCATGATGATCGCACCCATGACGTAGCCGATGAACAGCAGGTACGGCTGCGATCCGTCGCCGATCAGCGCGCCGTAGATCAACGGTGCGATCGCGCCGAAGCACTGGGCGATCGCGAAGAAAACCGCGATGGCCTTGGCGCGGACTTCGAGCGGGAAGATCTCGCTGACCGTGAGGTAGGCCGCGCTGGCGCCGGCCGAGGCGAAGAAGAAGATCACACACCAGGCGATCGTCTGGGTGAGCGCAGTCAGCGCACCGGCGTTGAACAGGAACGCCGTGATCACCAGCAGGACCCCGGAGATCCCATAGGTTCCGGCGATCATCTTCCGGCGCCCGACGGTGTCGAAGAGGTGCCCCAGCGCGAGCGGGCCGACGAAGTTGCCGACGGCGAAGGCGATGAAGTACAGCGGGATGACGCCCTCAGGAACGTGGAAGAACTTCCCCAACACGAGCGAGTAGGTGAAGAAGATCGCGTTGTAGAGGAACGACTGGGTGATCATCAGTGAGGCGCCGAGGATCGCCCGGGTAGGCATCTCCCGGAACAGCACGCGCAGCAGGGCGACGTACCCGATTTCCGTGGTCGGCTGCAGCTCGATCGCCTTGGTCGCATCGACATCGGGCAGCGGCTTCCCGCCCTTGCGGACCTCCTCCTCGATGTACGTGATCGAGGCCTCGGCCGCCTCCTCGCGCCCGTTCATGACCTGCCACCGGGGGCTCTCCGGCAGGTTGCGCCGCACGAGCAGGATGACCAGCCCGAGCACCGGTCCGAGCAGGAATCCGATGCGCCACTTCAGCGAGTCGTCGAAGGCGTTCAGCGCGACGAGCGCACCGATGGTGCCGAGGATGGCACCGGCCCAGTAGGTGCCGTTCACAGCGATGTCGACGCGGCCGCGGTACCGGGCCGGTATCAGCTCGTCGATGGCGGAGTTGATGGCCGCGTACTCGCCGCCGATGCCCATGCCGGCGATGAAGCGCGTGGCGAAGAAGTAGATCACCCAGCCGGGGCCGTTGCCCATTGTGAAGGCGGTCAGGCCGCTGCCGACCAGGTAGACGCCGAGGGTGATCATGAAGAGATTGCGGCGGCCCAGCCGGTCGGACAGGTTGCCGAACACCAGCGCGCCGACCACCTCGCCGGCAAGGTAAACGCTGGCAGTGGCTCCGACGGCGGCCGACGTGAGGCCGAGCGCCTCCGGTTTGGTCAACGTCTCGGAGACCGAGCTGGCGATAGTGATCTCGAGCCCGTCGAGGATCCACGCCACACCCAGCGCGACGACGAGCCGAGTGTGGAACGGTGCCCACGGCAATCGGTCGAGTCGCGCCGGGATCAGACTCCGGATCGCGCCCGTCTTCTCCAGTGACGTCATCGCGTCGCCTCCCCTCCGTCCGGCCCCGTCGGCGGTCGGTAGCGGAAACATACGTAAGAGGCGGGAGTTAACGCATTGGCTGATGGCTGGTATGTACGGTTCGTTCCCGAATTCCTTAATCCGGTCCGATATGGACCGCGCTCACCTTGAATTCGGGCATTTTGCTCACCGGGTCAAGAACGGGATTTGTCACGCGATTCGCGGCCTGGTCGTCGCCGAAGTGGAACGGCAGGAACACCGTGTCCGTACGCAGCGACGGCACGGTCCGCACCTTGGCCCGCAGGCTCCCCCGCCGCGACGCGATCCGTGCCCAGTCGCCGTCGGCCAGGCCGGCGCGGGCCGCGGTGTCGGGATGCACCTCGACGAACGCGTCCGGCACGACCGCGTTGAGCTCCGCGACCCGGCGGGTCTGCGCGCCGGACTGGTAGTGCGTGAGCACCCGCCCGGTGGTGGCGCGCAACGGGTACTCGGTGTTGGGCAGCTCGGCCGCCGCGACGTGGTCGACGGGGCCGAAGTGGGCCCGGCCGTCGGCGTGGGCGAACCGGTCGAGGAACAACCGCGGAGTGCCCGGATGCTCGACCGACGGGCACGGCCAGTGCAGTGCCTCCCCTGCGTCGAGCCGCTCGTAGCTGATGCCGGCGTAGTCGGCAGGCCCGCCCGCTGACGCGGCGCGCAGCTCCTCGAAGACGGTGGCCGGCGCGGCCGGGAAGCCGGGCACGCCCAGGTGCTCGGCGAGTCCCGCGATCACCTCCAGATCGGTCCGGACTCCGATGGGAGGCTCCAGCGCGCGGCGCCGGCGCAGCACCCGCCCCTCGAGGTTGGTCATGGTGCCCTCCTCCTCCGCCCACTGGGCGACGGGCAGCACCACGTCGGCGGCCTGGACGGTCTCGCCGGGCACCACATCGGCGACGACGAGCAGGTCGAGGGCCGCGATCCGCTTCGCGACGGACGCCGCGTCCGGCGCGGAGACCAGCACGTTCGAGCCGAAGACGAGCATCGCCTTCGGCCCGCCCGGGCGGCCGAGCGCATCGAGCAGCTCGGTGGCCGAGCGGCCGGGCCCGGGCAGCGACTCGGGATCCACCCCCCACACGGACGCGACGTGGGCGCGTGCCGCGGGATCGCTGATGTGCCGGTAGCCGGGCAGCTGATCGGCCTTCTGCCCGTGCTCGCGCCCGCCCTGCCCGTTGCCCTGGCCGGTGATCGTGCCGAACCCGGAGCCGGGCCGGCCGGGCATGCCCAGCGCCAGCGCCAGGTTGATCCACGCCGTCACGGTGTCGACGCCGTGCGCGTGCTGCTCGGCGCCCCGCCCCGTGAGCACGTAGCGGGATCGCGCGCGGGCGAGGAGGGCGACCGCGGCGCGCATGTCGGCGGCCGGGACCCCGCACACCCGCTCGGCCCGCTCGGGCCACCACTGCGCGGCGATCCGCCAGGCGTCGGCGAACCCGCTGGTCCGCTCCTCGACGTAGGCGGTGTCGATGTGCCCGTCGACGGCGGCGGCATGCAGCATGCCGAGCGCGAGCACCAGGTCGGTGCCGGGCACCGGCTGCAGGTGCAGGCCACCGGAGGCCGCCGCGCGTTCGGCCGTCACCGACTGCCGCGGATCCACCACCACCATTGCCGCGCCGGCGAAATGACCCATCAGCGGCGGCATCGTCTCGGCCGGGTTGGCCCCGGCCAGCAGCACCACATCGGCACCGCCGAGATCCGTGACCGGGAACGGCATTCCCCGATCCAGCCCGAATGCGCGGTTGCCGGCCGCCGCGGCCGAGGACATGCAGAACCGGCCGTTGTAGTCGATCTGGGACGTGCGCAGCGCGACCCGCGCGAACTTCCCCAGCAGGTAGGCCTTCTCGTTGGTCAGCCCGCCCGCGCCGAACACCGCGACGGCATCCGGCCCGTGCTCGGCGGCGATCTCCTGCAACCGACCCGCGACGTAGCCCAGCGCCTCGTCCCAGGAGACGGGCGAACCGTGGAGCATCGGCGTCGTGAGGCGCTCGGGATGGCGCAACAGCCGCCCGGACGTCCAGCCCTTCTGGCACATCCCGCCTCGACTGGTCGGGAAGTCCCTTGCATCGACCGCGCCTCCACGGTCGACCCACTGCCCGCACTGCAGGGCGCAGTACGGGCAGTGGGTGGCCGTGCGCGAGTCGGTAACGGTCACACCGTCACGAGCTCGTCGGAGCGGTTCGACCGCACGTAGACGAGGTAGGTGACGCCCACGCACACCACGTAGAAGGCCAGGAACACCCAGAACGCGGGCGTGCCGGACTTCGTGTCGGCGAACGACTGCCGGAACGCCAGGTTGATCAGCAGCCCGCCGAGCGCGCCGACGGCCGAGATCAGCCCGATCGCGGCGCCGGAGATGCGTCGCGCGTTCAGCAGCGCCTCCTCGGAAGGCGTACCGGCAGCGATCGCAACCTGCGCCTTCCGCTGGAAGATCGCTGGGATCATCTTGTACGTCGAGCCGTTGCCGATGCCTGCGAAGAAGAACAGGCCGACGAACCCGGCAACGAACAGCGGCAGCGATCCCGCATTGGACGCCAGGATGCAAATCAGCGTGCAGACGGCCATCGCGACGAAGTTCCACAGCGTCACCACGGCGCCACCGACGCGGTCGGACAGCCAGCCACCGACCGGGCGGATCAGCGAGCCGATCAACGGGCCGATGAACGTGACCGCGGCCGCCTGCAGCGGCGTGCGACCGAACGTGCTCTGCAGCACCAGGCCGAAGGCGAAGCTGTAGCCGATGAACGAGCCGAACGTGCCGATGTAGAGGAACGACATGATCGCGTTGTCGCGATCGCGCAACGCGAGCTTCGCGGCACCGGTGTCGTTGCGGACGCTCGCGATGTTGTCCATCGCCAGCGCCGCGTAGAGCGACACGATCACGATGAGCGGGATGTAGATTGCGAGCAGCAGCTTCGGGCTGCTCACACCGGCTGTCGCGATGACGAGCAGACCCAGCAGCTGCACCACCGCCACCCCGATGTTGCCGCCGCCGGCGTTGAGACCCAGCGCGAGGCCCTTCTTCCCCTCGGGGTAGAACGTGTTGATGTTGGCCATCGAGGACGCGAAGTTGCCGCCGCCCAGGCCGACCAGCGCCGCGAGCAGCACGAACACGCCGAAGGGCGTGCCGGGCTGCAGCACGAACGCGGCCGTCACCGTCGGGATCAGGAGCAGCAGCCCGGAGATGATCGTCCAGTTCCGCCCGCCGAACCGCGCCACCGCGAACGTGTACGGCACCCGCAACACCGCGCCGACCAGAGCCGCAGTGGAGGTGAGCAGGAACTTGCCGGCCGCGTCGACCCCGTACTCCGGGCCCATGAACAGCACGAACACGGAGAACAGCGACCACACCGAGAAGCCTACGTGCTCCACGGCGATCGATGCCCAGAGGTTGCGGCCGGCGACCGCGCGGCCCGTCGAGGACCAGAATGTGGGATCTTCGGGCCGCCAGTCGGTGAGCCAGCGCCCACCGAGCCGGGTGTTCGGACTGGGTGCGGCCGGGGTTGGATCCGGTGCAGTGAGGGTCACGGGGGCTCCCGGGTGTCGCGCCATGGGGGTTCGGGGTCGACGGCACGCTATGTAGGGGCCGTTACCGCGCTGTCCTCATCACGTGACACGCACGCAAACCCGTGCTCACGTCGGCGGAGCCGGGATGTGAGCCGCCGGGCCCTCAGACCAGGGCAGAGACCAGGCCGCCGGCGCGTTCCAGGCCGGCGAGGGTGCGCGGGCCACCCTCCGGGTGCTGGGCGTGCAACGCGATGCGGTGCAGCACCGCGCGCACCAGCATCTGCGGCCACTCCGGCAGGTGCGCCCACCGCTTCAGCAGGCCCTCGTCGGCCCCGCCCCAGGCCAGCGCGTCGACCACGACGACAGCGGCGGCCCACGCCGCCGGGCGCCAGCTCGGCACGAGATCGACGATCGCCGGAGTGGCGTCGCCGTCGAACAGCACCGCACCGAACAGCTCGGGATGGACCACCTGCGGTGTGACCTGCACCGGCTCGCGGTAGGCCGTGAGCTGGTCGAAGAGGGCGCCGCCGTGGTCGCGGTCCACGATCACGCGCCGCTCCCCGAACGCCGCGGCGGCGGACCGGGACTGGAGATCGTCCCGTCCCTCCAGCAGTCGGGGGCGGGGCAGGTCTGCGGTGGCGGCGTGCAGCTTCTCGGCCACCGTGACGACGTCGTCGTAGCGCGGCTCGATCGTGCCCGGCACGAACCGGCTGGCCGCCCAACCCGCGATCACCCAGCGGCCGTCGGAGGAGCGCACGGGCTTCGCGATCCGCACCCCCGGCACCTCGATGGAGTCGAGCACGCCGGCCGACCACGCCGCGATCGCGTTGTCGGCGACCGCCCGGATGAGGACGTCACCGCAGTGCCACGCGCGCCGTCCGCCCCACTCGACCGGCCGCGGCTCGATCTCCTTGACCCCGAACGCGGTACGCACGTGTGGCGGAAGGCCGGTCGGGGCAGTTGCTCGAACGGGCGCGGCGGTCACGGGCCGCACGCTACCTGCGCGGGCCGCCCGATCGTGGCAAGGCGCGCGGGTCGATCCGTGACCGGCCGCAGTGGTGCGTGACCAGCCCGTCGATCAGTCGTCATCGCTGTCGTCGGAGGTGCTCCGGGTGCTGGTGGTGGAGGTCGAACGCTGGGAGGTCGAGCGTTCGGAGCGCGAACTCTCCGAGCTCGAGCTCCGGGAATCCGAGTCCTGGGAGCTCGAGTCCTGGGAGCTCGAGTCCTGGGAGCTCGAGTCCTGGGAGCTCGAGTCCTGGGAGCTCGAGCTCCGGGAGCTCGACGAGGTGGACGGGCGGGATCCGCTGTCGCTGTCCGACGAGCTGCTGCTCCTCGACTGCCGCTGGCTCTTGGTGCTCGGGCGCGACGCCGACGACTCGCCGCCTTCACCGCTCTGGCGCACGCTCATCGAGCCGTCGTTGCCGATGCGCACCGACTGGCTGCGGCCGTCCGAGGTGGTGCGGGTTGCGGTGAACCCCTGCTCGTCGCGGGACAGCGTGCTGGTGCCGGACTCGTCGGTGCGGCTGAGGGTGGTCGGCCCACGGGAGCCCTGCGACTGTCCGGTCGACGACCCGGAGCGCTGCTGCGGCACCGCCGAGGAACCGCCCTGCCGGTTCGCCGGGGTACGGGTACTCGGCTGCGGCGCGGCTGACGACCCCGACCGCGTCGACGGCCGGCTGCTGTTCGACGAGGTGCCGCTGTCGCTCGTGGTGGCCTGATCCGACCGGGCGCCCTGACCGCCGCCCCAGTACGTGAGACCGCCCGGAGCAGCACCTCCCGATCCACTGCCACCGGCGGAGCCACCCGATGCCGCGCCGTTGCCGCGCGCGGAGGCGCCGGACCGGTCGGAACCCTGCGAGCGGGCCTGGTCCGGTGCCGGCTTCGCGGTGTCGGACGGCTGGTCCGCGCCGCCCTTGGCCTTCTCCGGCGCTGCATTCTTCTCGGGAGCTGCCTTCTTCTCGGGAGCTGCCTTCTTCTCGGGAGCTGCCTTCTTCTCGCGAGCGGCCTTCTCAGGAGCCGGGTCGCGCTTGCCGAGCAATGCGTCCTGCGCACCGTCGACCACGCCCCCTACGCCGCCCCGCTCTGCCTGGCGATCTGGCTGCCGGCCCGAGTCCTCTGAAGCCTTCTGCGCGGACCGCTGGGAGCCCTTCGGCGTCGGCCGCTGGGCCGATCCCCGAGCCGAGTCGCGGCCCGGCGGCTGGACGGATCGGGTCGCCGCATCCAACCCGTCGCCGACGGAGCCGAGAGCCGTGCCCAGTGCCTGCCCGATCGGCGACCGATCGTTGCGGGGTGGGCCCGCAGTACGCGAGCGGGGGTCGTCGTCGGCCGGTCCGCGCGGATCGGGCGGGCCGCTCGATGCGGTGTCGTCGCGCTCCTTCGGCTCTTCCCCCCGACCGGCCACGATCTGGGGCTTCGCCGGCACGCTGCTCGGACGGCCGGGGCTGCGCCCGCTGTCGCGGCGCTCCATCGCCTCGAGCACCTCGGTGCTGACGGTGTCGGTCTCCCTGTCATCGGCCGGCAGGGGCGCCTGCACGGCGGCGGCGACGCTGTCCTCCAGACTCGTCAGCTCGGCCTTCCGGGCATCGCGCTGCCGGGCGCGCAGTTTGCGCTGCTCGTCGAGCACGGCGACGGCGGTGGCCTCCTCCGTCGAGCCGGGCACGCGCGAGGGGGACTGCGCGATCGCCCCCTCGACCGCGTCGAGCCGGGCCTGCGACGCGGCCAGTTCGGCACGGGCCTTGGTCAGTCCGCGGTAGCTGTCCAGCTGGGACTGCAGTGCGGCCTTGCGCCGTTCCAGCAACGACTTGCGCTGCTGCAGCGCGGCGTAGGGCGTCGCCGCAACGGAGGTCCGATCGGCGGCGGGCAGGCGGCTGTAGGCGGCCTCGGTGCGGGCGATCGTGTCGAGCTGCTTCGTCACCGACGCCAGCGTGACCTCGGCATCGGCCGCCCACTCGGCACCGGTCGGCACCCGACCGGCCAGCGCCGGCTGCACCGGCGACACGAGCGGCACCGCCGTGGACACCGCGTACCCGCCGGCGAGGATGCCCACCGCGCCGAGCACGGCCGCCGCGCGCCGGCGACTGCCGACGAACTCGGCCGACTTCCGCGTCCGCGGACGAGCAGGGGCCGGCCGGGTGCTGCGCGCCGGAGCCGGCCGCGGTGGCGTCCAGGCAGCGGCGGCCGGCGCGGGTGCGGGCCGCGGCGGGACGGGTTCCTGCAGCCAGGGCAGCGTCTCGCTGAGCCGCGCCTGCACCTCGGGCCGCATGGCCGCGCGGCGCGCCGATCGGGCCGCGTGTCGGTGGGCTGCGGAGCAGTAGCGACGAGCCGGACGGCCCGGCACGTCGACGATCGCCACGTCACATCCGGGCAGCGCGCAGCACTTCGCCTCGTCGTTCACAGGTGCGACCCCCATCGCCGGGAGACGGAACGCGCGCCCCGCAGCGCGGCGGACCACCGGATCGGGAACGGCGCCGCGCTGCGCAGACACCCCGGTGCGGCGGTCCTCCAGGATCCGTCCTGATCAAACCGAGACGGCGACGTTACCCGGACGGGCGACGCGTTGTCGATGCGCCAAAAGCGCCTTACCCGCTGGTCAGAGTCACGTTCGGTAGTGCGGACGAACGCTCCGCATTCGGCGCGTCCGCTACTGTGAACGACTTCTACGCCACGAACAGCCCAAGGTTCTCGCCCGTCCGGTTCAGCGAGTTCGTCGTTTCGTCGACGCCCGGAGGGGTCGGAGCGGCCGACCGGCGCAGCAGAGCACGGCACTCGGCCGCGCATCGGGCCGATCGGCGCACAGCCGCGTGGACCGGACCAAATGGCCGGGCCAGGAAGCCCAGACTGGGGCGGCCCGGCATTTGCGTTGATCAAGGGCAAAACGTCGCTCGTCGATCTTCAACAGCGACCTTTTGCCCTTGATCAACGAAACATCATCGGCAGACCGGTCAGTAGGTCGGCAGCGAGGGGTCGATCTGCTTGGCCCAGGCCAGCACCCCACCACCGACGTGCACGGCGTCGCGGAAGCCTGCCTTGTGCAGCGCGGCGAGCGCGTCGGCGGAGCGGGCACCGGACTTGCAGTGCAGCACCACCGGCTTGTCCTGCGGGATCTCCGAGAGCGCCTCGCCGGACAGGATGCGGTCCTTCGGGATCAGCACCGAGCCGGGGATGCGGACGATCTCGAACTCGTTCTGCTCGCGGACGTCGATGAGGGCGAAGTCCTTGCCCGCGTCGATCATCTCCTTGAGCTGGATCGGCGTGATGGTGTGGCCGGCGGCGGCGTTCTGCGCCTCGTCCGACACCACGCCGCAGAACACGTCGTAGTCGATCAGCTCGGTGATCGGCTTGGTCTCCGGATCCTTGCGGATCTTGATGGTCTTGTACGACATCTCCAGCGCGTCGTACACCATCAGCCGGCCCAGCAGCGGCTCGCCGATGCCGGTGATCAGCTTGATCGCCTCGTTCACCATGATCGAGCCGATCGACGCGCACAGCACGCCGAGCACGCCACCCTCGGCGCACGAGGGCACCATCCCGGGCGGCGGCGGCTCGGGGTAGAGGTCGCGGTAGTTGAGGCCCAGCCCGTTGGGCGCGTCCTCCCAGAACACCGACGCCTGGCCCTCGAAACGGAAGATCGAACCCCACACGTACGGCTTGCCCAGCAGCACCGCGGCGTCGTTCACCAGGTAGCGGGTGGCGAAGTTGTCGGTGCCGTCGAGGATCAGGTCGTAGTCGCGGAAGATGTCGAGCACGTTCGACGACTCGAGCCGCGTCTTGTGCAGCACGACGTTCACCAGCGGGTTGATCTCACGGATCGAGTCCTGCGCCGAGTCGGCCTTCGACCGGCCCACGTCGGACACGCCGTGGATGATCTGGCGCTGCAGGTTCGACGCGTCGACCTCGTCGAACTCCACGATGCCGAGCGTGCCCACGCCCGCTGCGGCCAGGTAGAGCAACGCGGGGCTGCCCAGCCCGCCGGCGCCCACGACCAGCACCTTGGCGTTCTTGAGTCGCTTCTGCCCGGTCATCCCGACGTCCGGGATGATGAGGTGGCGGCTGTAGCGCTCGACCTCCTCCTTGCTGAGCTCGGCGGCCGGCTCCACGAGCGGCGGTAGCGCCATGGTCCTCAGGGCTCCTTCACTGCGACTGATCATGTTGCGACTGATCTCAAGCGATGGTCTCGTTGTATCAACGTGTGGTCCGCGCCTGTTCTTCCCGGTCCTGTTCCCACCGACCGGCCGCGACGTCGTCCCACATCCTCGTCACCGCGGCGGCGACGGTGTCGGGCGCCTCGATCTGCCCGACGTGCCCCACCCCGTGCAGCATCTGCAGGCGGCCACGGGTGACCGCCGCGGTGCGGCGGGCGAGGCTGGGTGACACCAGCCGGTCGCGGTCGCCCCAGAGCACCAGCGTCGGCGCCTGGACGCGCGCGGCGAGCGGCCACGGCGACGGTCCCAGCACCCAGCCGGCCAGCAGCAACCGCCCGGTCTCGTTGTGCGCCTCGCGCGCCCACGGCAGGGTGCCGCGTTCCTCGATCTCCGCCGCCGCCTCGCGCAGCCGGTGCTCCGGCACGATCGACGGGTCACCGAAGCACAGCTCGATGACGTGCGCAGCCCGCTGCAGCGCCGTCATCGCACCCAGCTCGGCGCGGGAGCGGCGGCCGATCCGGCCCGGCACGGACGCCAGCAGCAGCCGGGGATCGAGCACACGCCGCGGATCGGGCCGGCGGTCGGGCATCGCCGGGGAGATCAACGTCAGCGTCTCGACGAGCTCCGGGCGGCGCGCCGCCACCGAGAGCGCGACGAGCCCGCCCAGCGAGTTGCCCAGCAGGTGCACCCGCTGCCCCCGGCCGGCGAGGAAGCACAGGACCGCATCGGCGTGCCCGGCCGGCGTCCAGTCCGGGACGGCGAGCGGCAGCGACCGCCCGAAGCCGGGCAGGTCCACGGCGATGCCCGCGGCGCGGGGGGCGAGCCGGCCTGCGAGGTCGGTCCAGTTGGTGGCCGAGCCGGCCAGTCCGTGCACGTAGACGGCGGGGACGCCGTCGGGACCCGTGGTCTCGCGCACGTGCAGCGTGACCCCGCCCGCCGTGATCTCCCGACCCGGCCACGGACCCGGATACGGGTCCCGTTCGGCGAGGGTGGCGGCGTCGGTCACCGCACGAGGATCGCCCACGGGCGCCGCCGCGCGCCACCTGTCGGGACCGGTATCACCCGGTACCCGTGACCGGCGGTAACGCCTGATAGCTTCCTGACCCGCCGAATCGAAGGGGTCCCGTCCTGCGCCGCGTGGTCATCGCCTTTGTGCTCGTCGGCTCGCTCGTGGTGGTGCTCGGGGCGGCGGTGGCCGCCGTCGGCGTCTACCGGGTGCAGGGGGCGAGCATGCGCCCCACCCTCGCCGACGGCGAGCTGTTGCTGGCCAACCCGCTGGCCAGGAACCCGGACCGGTTCGCCGTCGTCGTGTACGACGTGAATGGCACCGCCGCCGTGAAGCGGGTGATCGGGCTGCCCGGCGACCGGGTACGCATCCTGGCCGCACCCGCGAACCTCGTGCAGGTGCAGCCGGGTGCGGCCGGCCCGTGGCAGACGGTCGTCGACGCCACGGGTGGGACCTGGCCGCCGGCCCCGCACCCGGCGCTGACGTGCTGTGCCCCGGACGGGCGCGCCAGCGTGGCGCCGGAGGGGGCGCTGGTGCCGGTGGGTCAGTACTTCCTGCTGGGCGACAACCCCGCGGAGTCCATCGACTCCAGGGCCGAGGGGTTCGTCCCTGCACAGCGGGTGCGCGGGACGGCGGTGCTCGCCTCGGACGGGGCAGCGCCACGGCTGCGCTCGTAGCCCGTCATGTGCGGCCGACCGCGGTGCGACGTCGGATCCGGTATGCGCCTGCAACGATCATGCCCGGAACGGTGCGGCCGGCGGGCCGACGCAGGTTAGGGACTAGTACGTAGGTCCGGTACGCATTTCTGCATGCGCCCAGGCCGCCACTTGTGCGCGGTTGGACAGGCCGAGCTTCACGAGGACGTTCTCGACGTGCTTCTCGGCCGTCCGCTCGGAGATGTGCAGCAGCGCGGCGATCTGGCGGTTGGTCAGACCCTGGGCCAGGTGCGTGACGACCTCGCGCTCGCGCCGGGTCAACGGGTCGGACCGGTCACCGCCCAGTGCAGCGGAGAGCGCCTCGGCGGCCCTGCGCAACGGCCCCATCTGCAGCGCTGCCGCCGTTTCGGCCACGGTGGCGGCCAGTGCCGCGGCCTCGTCGACGTCGGTGGCGCGGCGCCGGCGGGCGAGCACCTTGGCGAGTGCGAGGCGGGCGATCGCGGCGAACGGGGGCGCGCCGATGCGCTCGTCGCCGGCGACCGCGAGCCGGAGCTCGCGGACGGCGACGTCGAGGCGGCCTGCGGACGCGGCGGCGATGCCGAGGTACGTACGTACCGATCCGCCGAACGTCTGGGCGCCGGCTCCGCCGGTCACGAAGAGGTCCGCGTGCGGCTGAAGGGCTGCTGCCGCAGATGCGAGGTGTTCGGGCGATCCGAGCTCGGCCGCCACCTCGATGTACGCGGCCGCCGCGATCAGCAGCGAGGTGAACGGCCACTGATCGGGCGTCGCGGCCCCGGCGAGGAAGCCACGAGCGCGTTCGCGGTCGCCCTCTCGGAGGCATGATCCGGCGCGGACGGCTCTGACGAACGGCGGCGCGACGCGGTCGAACGACTCGAGCATCGGTTCGGGGACGAGGTCGGTCCGGCCCGTCAATCCGCCGATGATGATCAGGACGGTGAGCGGTACGCCGACCAGTGACGAATGCTCCTCGGCGCGGCCCTGGACGAGCGCGATGCAGCGGTGCAGCGTGTCGGCCGCATCGTCGAACCGGCCGCGCGCGATGGCGATGACGGCCTCGTTGCGCAGGTGGTGCCAGCGGGCGATCCAGCGCCTGCCGCGCTCGGCGACCACGCCCATCGGCACCAGCTCGGCCTCGGCCTCGTCGAGCCTGCCCAGCATCACGAGCGCGTCGAAGCGCCACAGCCGGCCCCACAGCGCGGTGTCGCCGTCGCCGTCGGCCATGCCGATGGCGAGCATCCGTTCGCCCAGCTCCAGCCGCTCGTGCACGCCGTCGGGACGGGATCTGACCATCTGCCGGGCCCGCAGCGCCGACCGCAGCGCCGGCCGGTCGGCGAGCCGCTCGGCCATCGCCAACGCGTCGGCCGAGTTCCGATCGGCGTTTGCGTCGTCGAGGAGACCGGCCTCGATGACGCTCAGTGCCAGCAACCGCGCCCGCAGCGGATCGTCGCCGGGTGGTAGGCCGGCCAGCGCCTCCGCGGCCAGCCGCCCGCCACCCCAGCGCCACGCGTCGGCGATGCCCTCGGCCGCGAGCGCGACCTCGCCGAGCGCCGCCGCGTCGCCCGCTTCCCGGGCCGCGTCGGCGGCCGCCGAGAGCGCGGCCCTGCCGGGGTCGATCGCGCCGCCGCAGATCAACGCCACCCCGGCGCCGCGCAGCAGCCGGGAGCGGCAGACCGCGGAGATCGGGGCGCCGGTGCCGCTCGCGCGCCGGTAGAGCTCGGCAGCGCGTTCCCAGGCGAACTGGTCCAGTGCCTCGTCGGCCGCACGCTCGGCCCACTCGCTCGCCTGCACGGGATCGCCCACCGGCAGCGACTCCAGCAGGTGGTGGGCGATCTGCGCGGCACGGTGCGCGGCGTCCGGCCGGTCCGCCAGCCACGCAGCTGTGCGGGCATGAGCGCTCAGCCGGGTGGCCGTGGGCAGGTCCAGCCGCGCCGCCTCCCGGATCAGGTCGTGGACGAACCGCTGCTTGGCGAGGATGCCGGCCTCGGCGGCCTCGTCCAGATCGGCGAGCACGTCGGCGACCGATCGCTCGGTGACCTGGGCCATCAGCTCCGGCTCCAGCTCGACACCCAGCGCGGCACCCGTCGCGACCAACGTCCGACACGGGCCGCTCAACCGGGCCAGCCGGGCCCGCACCGCGTCCACCACCACCTCCGGCAGCACCTCGCCGTCGCGATCGAGCACGCGCCCCAGCTCCGCGACGAAGAACGGGTTGCCGCCGCTGCGCTCCTGGACCATGGCGGCCAGCTCCGCCGACACGGCCGCTCCCGTCACGTCAGCCAGCTGGGCGCCGACCTGCGCCGCGGTCAGGCCGTCGAGCCGGATGCGGGTCACGTCCTGCTCGTGGGCCAGCGCGGACAGCGCCGCCGACAGCGCAGCGCGTCCGGCCGGGTCGGTGTCGCGGTAGGTGGCGACGATCATCAGGTGCGAATGTCCGATCCCCCTGGCCAGGTGGACGAGCAGCGCGAGCGACGCGGCATCGGCCCACTGCAGGTCGTCCAGCACGGCCAGCAGCCCGTCGGGCGCGGCCGCTGCCCGCAGGTCCTCGGCGAAGGCCTCGAACGCCTCGAACCGGGCCTCCGCGGGCGCCGCCGAGGCCGCCCGTCCGGTGAACAGCTCAGGCACTGCCCACCCGATCGACCGGGCCAGCTGCCGGAACACCCAGTACGGCGGGCTGCCCTCGTCCTCGCTCGTGCGGCCCCGCCCCAGCGCCGTCCCGGCGGCGTCGGCGTGCCGGGCCAGCTCCTCGGCCAGCCGCGTCTTGCCGATCCCCGGTTCGCCGGCGAGGAGCACCAGCCGACCGCGGCCGGCGCGCGCATCGGCCAGCACTGCACGCAGGTTCGACAGCTCACCGTCCCTGCCGACGAAGCCGCGCACGCTGCAACGATATGGCCGCCGATCAGGCGCCGGGACCCGGCTCCGCGGTCTGCTGGTCGTCGTCGTCCTGCGCACCCTCGGCGGCGCGACGGCTCGCGGGTGCCGGGGCGGCGTCCGTGCCCTGCTCGGTCGCCGGCGCCGCGGGGTCCTTGTCGTATGCGGCCACGGCCTGCTTCGACTGGGCGTCGGTCAGGCCGTAGGGCGTCAGCAGGCCGGGCAGCTTCAGCGCCGACGCGAGGCCCACCAGGCTCGTCAGCGACGTCTTCGGATCGGCCGACTTCGCGGTGTCGGTGGTCGGCGGGCCATCGGACGGCGGGCCGATCCCGACCACGACGCCCGGGATGGTCGCGGAGGTGTCGAGCTGCACGAAGTCGATGTCGACGTCGGTGCCCGACAGCACCGGGATGGTGATCAGCGGCGGCGGCGGGAAGGCGAAGGAGAACTCCAGCGGCAGCACACCGAACACGGTGATCTTGAGCCGGGTGAAGTCGAGGATCAGCTGCCCGCTCGTCGCGTGTGCGGCGCCTGCCTTCTGGTTGACCAGCTTCGACGCCTCCGGCCCCGGCAGGATCGCGCCCAGGTTGCCGATGTCGGTCGAGTCGACGATCACCCGCAACGCGCGCTGCGTGCCGCCACCGGCGACCTGGTGGGTGACGACGCCGACGAACCGGAAATTCGTGACGGTCAGCGTGTCCATCGTCGTGTTGTTGATCCGACCGGACACGACGATGCCGTCCTGCGCCGCGACCGCCGGCAGGACCGGCGTGATCAGCTGGGGCAGCAGCTCGGCCAGCAACGGGATCGTTGCCGGGGTCAGTGCGGGCAGATCAGGGAGCGGGAGCGCGCCGAGCGCGCCGTTGAGGGAGTCCGACAGCTCGCCGAGCGGGCCGCCCGGGGACGGGTTCGGGGTGACGGGCGGGACCTCGCCGTCGTCTCCGCCCTCCTCGGCCTTTGCCTTCCCGGTGGGAGCGGGATCGGCCTGGTCGCTCGGCTCCGGATCCGAGCAGACAACCCCGAGGAAGCAGTCCTGCGCCGCGGCCACCCCCGGTTCGGCGAGGACGGTGCCCAACAGTGCGCCGGCCAGCAGCACGGCGAGGCGGCGACCGCCGAGCAACCGCCGGAAGTCCGCCGACGGGCGGGGACGCGGGCGCCGCGGCGGCGGCTCCTCGGCGATGTCGTCCAGGAGCTCGTCGGGGCGCAGCGGCCGGCGCCGACCCGGCCGCGGGGTCGCGGTGGACGGACGCACCGGCGCGGGCTCGGCGGACAGGTCCTGCGTGACCTCGGCGGGATCAGCCCCGGGATCGACCCTTGGATCGACCCTGCCGCGCCGGCGCCGCTTCGACCCCTTCGGCGGGCCCGCCTTCGGCGTCCAGGCCAGGCAGAGGCCGCCACCGATGAGCCCCAGCACCATCCCGATCACGAGGCCGCCGAGGTTCGACGTGATGAACGACGCGAGCGAGATCAGGATCGTGAACACCCCGGCCAGGGTCCGGTTCGGCGGCGAGAACCACATGAACAGGCCGAGCGCGACCAGACCGACGCCGAACAGCACGCCGGAGATCGCACCGACCCCCAGCTGGATCAGGCTGGCGATCGGGGTGAGGGGGAACAGCAGGATCTCGCCGCCCGCGACGATCGTGAACAGGCCGGCCCAGAACGGGCGGGCCGATCGGAACGCGCGGAAGCGAGCCCACGGTCCCGAGCCGGGCTGGTTCACAATCAGGCCCCGCAGGGCTCGGTGGTGCCGCCGACGGCGTTGATGGAGACGCCCTTGATGCTCAGGGTGCCCGCGACCAGCCCGTAGGACTTGTTGGTGACGTTGTCGAGCGTGACCTTGGCAGCCTGCAGGCCACTGACGCCCGCGGGACCCTTCGCGGCCGGGTTGCCGATGGTGAACGCGCTGGCGTCCTGGCCGACGATCGCGTCCTCGGCCTGCAGGTCGCCACCGAGGGACGCCGCCGACAGCACGAGGTTGGAGCCCTCGACGATGTCGTTGGACACGGCCATCACCGAGACCGCGCCGATCATCGGGAGGTCGGCGCCCAGCGCGAGGCACAGCCCGTCGATCTTGGCCTCGCCGATGCCGGCCACCGCGATCGGCAACTGGTCGCCCACCACGGGCTGGATCTTGGTCGGGTACAGCGTGAGGCCGGAGCCCTCCAGCCGGTCGACGTTGAGCTGCATCGGCACGCCGGAGAGCGCGAGGGACGCCGCCAGCACCCCGTTGAGCACAGCGGCGGCCATGGCGGCGACCGCGACGGCGCACGGCGCCATCACGGCGGCGAACACGCCCCAGCGGGTCCGGCCGCGAACTGCGTCAGCCATGAAGTTCCCTTCGAGTCGTGATCACCCGATCGAGTGAGCCCAGAGTCATAACGAGGCCGGACGGCTCCACGTCGCTTGGCGCACAGACGCAATTCCGTTACGCCACCGGCAGCCATCGCGGCGGCCGTTCGCCGACGCGCCGCGAAGGGGCGCGCCAGGACGGAGGGAGCAGGCCGGCAGGCAGTGCACTGCGGGGGTCAGCCACCACGTTCTCCCTGCCTGAGCTGCGACGATGCGTGGGAGGAGTGTAGTGGGCTTGTGGTAACGCTCATTACCGGGTCGCGCAGGTGTGTCCTGGACCACCCATGACCTGCGGCAACCGTTACCTCGGGTAACGCCAGCAAGATCGGCGTCACCCGTCCGTGCACGAGTGCCGATTTCGCGGCCGCGGCGCTATCCAACCGACCGGCCTGCCGTTGTAGATGTCGGGGGTGTGCGCGGCACGGGAGGAGCGAGCGGCCGGATGTCCACAGCATCGCGACTGGCCGGGTTCGGAACCGCGCTCGCACTGGTCTTCGGGGGCTCCTGGGCGCTCGGGACGGCGATCGGACCGGCGGCCCCTCCCACCCCCGCACACGGCACCGCTCACGAGGGCCACGACGCCGCGGTGCCCGAACCGGACGCCGCGAACCCGGCCGGGCCGACGAGCACCGCGGCCGGATACCGGATGGTGCTCGACCAGTCCGCCGCACCCGGCGAGCTGGCGTTCACCGTCACCGGGCCCGACGGCCGGCCCGTGGCCGGGTACGCGGTCACCCCGAGCCGACCCGTACAGGTCGTCGTCGTCCGATCCGACGGCACCGGCTACCAGCACCTCCAGCCGCGGTTCGGCGGGGACGCGGTGTGGCGGACACCGCTCACCCTGGCCGCGCCCGGGGTCTACCGGGCGATCACCGACGTCACCCCCGCGGGCGGGCCGCGGCTGACGCTGAGCACCGACCTCTTCGTTCCGGGCCCGGTCATGCCGGCCGTCGCCAATCCCGGCCGGGTATGGCAGGCCGGCGGCTACCAGGTCCGCCTCGACGGCGATCTCGTGCCCGGCACGCCGTCGCAGGTGTTCGCCACCGTCACCAAGGACGGCGTCGCCGCCACCGACCTGCAGCCCCAACTGGGCGCGTTCGGGCAGCTCGTGGCGTTGCGGAGCCCCGATCTCGCCGTGCTGGACGTCCACACCGACGGCGTCGAGGCGGCGCCCACCGCCCGTTCCGGGCCCGGGGTGGCGTTCGTCGTGGACATCCCGACCGCGGGCACCTACCGGCTGTTCTTCGACTTCCGGCACGCCGGCGCCGTGCACACCGCCGAGTTCACCGTGCCCACGCGGGTGGACCGGTGACCGCCGTCGTCTCCGCCCCGGCTCCGGCTGGTCCCGTCGCAGAGGCAGCGGCCGTCGACCCGGTGGAGGAGTCGCGCCGGCGGCTGCTGATCAGCACGGCGCTGGCGCTGCCGGTCGGCGCGCTGTCGACGGTGCCGGCGTGGCAGTTCACGCACTGGCAGTGGATCGCGCTGACCCTCACCGCGCCGGTCGTGGTGTGGGGCGCGTGGCCGTTCCACAAGGCCGCGGGCGAGCACCTGCGGCACGGCACCGCAACGGTCGACACGCCCGTCTCGATCGGCACGCCGGCCGCGTTGGGCTGGTCGCTGTACGCGCTGCTCACGGGCACGGAGGCGGCGCTGTACCTGGCGGTCGCGGCTGGTGGCACCGTGCTCGCGCTGACCGGGCGGTACTTCGCAGCCCGGGTCGGCCCCGACGTCGGGCCCGCCGACCGGGTCGCCGCGGCGTACACAGCGGTCCTGGTCGCGGTCGCCGTCGGCACGCTCGGCTTCTGGCTCGGCAGCGGCGGTGGCGGCGCAGCGGCGGTCGGCGTGCTGATCCTCGCCGGTACGGGCGCGCTGGGCTTGGCCACGCCCGCAGCACTGGCCGGATGGCCGCGGGAGTTGGGGCCGATCCGGCGCGTCGACACGGTCGTGGTCGGGGCCGGCGCGCTGACCAGCGGCATGAGCCTGCATTCGACCGCGGGCGCCGATGCGGGCGAGGCGCTGCGCCTGGCCGGCGCGGTCGGGCAGAACGCGCCGGACCCCGTCAGCGCGGCGCTGCGGGCGGCCGCGACCGCCCAGCACGGCGAGCTGCCCGGCGTGTCGGAGTTCGACGACCTGCCCGGGCTCGGCATCCGCGGCCTCGTCTCCGAACTGGACGGCGAGATCGTGCGCGCGCACGCCGTGCTCGTCGGACGTCCGGCGCTGCTCGTCGAACACGGCGTCGACGTCCCCCACGAGCTCGCCGACGCCGTCGGCGCGGCCTACGCCGAGGGCACCACGCCCGTCGTGGTCGCCTGGGACGGCACGGCCCGCGCGGTCCTCGCCCTCACCGACACCGTCCGGCCGGGCACCGGCGTCGCGGTGGCGCGGCTGCGGAAGCTGCGGATCCGGCTCGTGCTGGTGACCGGCGTCGACGCCCCGGTCGCCGCCCGCTTGGCGGCAGCGGTCGGCATCGATCCCGCCGATGCCGTGACGGGGCCGGTTCATGCGGACGGCCACGTCGTCGTGGTCGGCGACGGATCCCCGGACGCACTCGCCGACCTCCCCACTGCCGTCACCGCCATCCGGCACGCCCGCCGCACGCTGCGGGCGATCAGATGGAACCTCGGCCTGGCTGTCGCACCGACCGCGGCAGCGCTCCCCGTCGCGGCCGCCGGGCAGCTCAGCCCCGCGATCGCGGGACTGGCGATGCTGCTGTCGGCAGGGTTCGTCGCGGTGAACAGCCTGCGGCTGCGGGCCGCCGGCGCTACCCACCGTCGTCCGATCACGTGAGCCAACGTTCCCCGATCGGGGCTACCGGCGAGTAGTGTTGTTGTCCGAAGTCGGTCGGAGCGGGGAGGTTCGGGGTGGGCGAGGCACCGGCGGTGCAGCGGGGGGCCCGGTTGACCCGCGGCGCACGACGGGCGCAGCTGCTACTCGCCGCCCGCGACGTGTTCGCCGCGCAGGGCTACCACGCCGCCGCGATGGATGACATCGCCGAGAAGGCCGGGGTCAGCAAGCCGGTGCTCTACCAGCACTTCCCCGGCAAGCTGGAGCTGTACCAGGCACTGCTCACCACCTACGCCGACGAGCTGGTGGCCCGCGTGGAGCACGCCATCGCCACCACCACCGACAACCAGAAGCGGGTCGAGGCCGCCGTCGGCGCGTACTTCGACTTCGTCGCCGGTGAGGGCCAGGCCTACCGGCTGGTGTTCGAGTCCGACATGCGCGCGCAGCCCGAGGCTGCGGCTGTGGTCGACGGCGCGTTGAGCCGCTGCATCGACGCGATCACCGAGGTCGTCACCGTCGACGCCGGACTCGACACCGCGCGGGCGAAGCTGCTGGCGGTCGGGCTCGTGGGGCTGAGCCAGATCACCGCGCGCTACTGGCTCGACGCCGAGGACGGCGTGCCGCGCGACGAGGCCGTCGCACTGATGTCGGGCCTGGCCTGGAGGGGGCTCTCCGCCCTGCCGCTGGTCAACGAGGAGCGCTAGCGAGCACTGCGGCCGACATGGCCTCGGCGAGGAACTCCCCGTAGCGCTGCGCGGTCCAGCCGCGCGCGAGCACGAGCAGCTCGTAGAGCTCGGCGGAGTGAAGGGTCCACAGGACGTCGCGCAGGTCGTCCGCGTCCCGGTCGGCGCGCGTCTGGCCGGTGGCGACGAGGTCTCGGGTGAACATCGTCATCGCGTTGAGCATGTCTCCGCGGATCTGCTCCCAGACCTCCGCGGCGGCCGGATCGACGCTCGCGGCGTCACGGACGAGCAGTTGCAGGGGCACGACGTTCGGCTGGATCTCGGCCAGATGCCCGGTGTACAGCTCGATCTTGCGCCGGGCATCGGGCTCGGCGATCACGGCGGCGATGGTCTCGCGGGCAGCCACCGGCACGGGCTCGTCGTCGCCGGCGACCGTCACGTCGAAGACGGCCTTGAGCAGCGTCGCCTTGTTGGCGAACGCCTTGTAGACCGCCTGCACGGACAGCTCTGCGGCGCTAGCGACGTCGGGTATCGCGGTGCCCGCGTAGCCCTTCTCCAGGAACAGGTCGCGGGCGGCGGCGAGCATCCGCGCGCGGTTCTCCCTGGCCTGCACCTGCCGTCGGGACGCGTCGTAGCGCCGTGGTGCCTTGACCGGGTCGCTCATTCCGTAGATACTACTCTATCAAATAGAGGATTCTCTACTGAAAGGCTCGTCGTGCTCACCGATCTCGCCCCTCTCGACTCCGCCCGCACCCTTGCACCCCAGCTCTCCGCCCGCGCCCGCGAGGGCGAGCGACTACGCACCATGCCGCCCGACCTCGTCACCGCGCTCAGCACCGCCGGACTGTTCAATCTCATCACCCCTCGGACACTGGGCGGCCGCGAGCTACCTCCACTGCAGACGCTGGAGGTGATCGAAGAGATCAGCCGGGCCGACGGGTCGGCCGGCTGGCTCACGATCGTCGGCAACTCCACGTCGTTCCTCGCCTGGCTCGATCCCGCCGTGGCGGCCGATCTGGTCACGGGCACGCCCCCGCTCAGCGCCGCCGTGTTCGCCCCCACCGGCCGGCTCGTCGACACCGGGCAGAAACTCGAACTGGGCGGACGGTGGGGGTTCTGCAGCGGCAGCGCGCACGCCGGACTGTTCTTCCTGGGTGCCCACGTGGCCGATGGCCCCGGCCCGCGGATCGTGCCCGGGCACGGCCCCGACTGGCGGCTCGCCGTCGTCGCATCGAGCGCCGTCGAGGTCGTCGACACCTGGGACTGCGCCGGTCTGCGGGGCACCGGAAGCCATGACGTCGTCGGCGACCGCGTGCGAGTACCGCACGAGATGACCATCGCGCCGTTCCGCGGGCCCGCCCGCCACGACGGCCCGCTGTGGCGCCT